>Ga0265327_10001019_pt1 | contig 39618 bp, 39 predicted proteins | sample 41621metaG_FD_202089 | JGI IMG/M metagenome (GOLD analysis project Ga0265327, IMG submission 202089) | Rhizosphere microbial communities from Carex aquatilis grown in University of Washington, Seatle, WA, United States - 4-16-21 metaG | ecosystem: Host-associated > Plants > Roots > Rhizosphere... | reverse complement strand
ACGATGTCACGCCACCCGAAGTGCCAGTACTCAGGCTCCCGGCCGCCGTATTAGACAAGGTCAGTGTGACAGTGAGATTGGCGCTGTCAGCATCAGAGAGAACAATGTCGGTAAGATCGAGGGGGGAGCCATGGTAGGCCTCCGCGGCGCTCAGATTGGTGGCGGTAGGCTGGGCATGAGGGGGAGTGGTAAGCAGCAAAGCGTTATTGATGTTTAGCCGCCCACCCGAAACCGTTATCCCACTCAACGCAGCAATTGGGTCTACGGTTTGTATCAAATCATCTTTAACTTGCTGCGCTGTCCAGTCTGGGTGTTGCGACCAGACCAGCGCCGCAGCTCCCGTCACAAACGGTGTGGCCATGGAGGTGCCGCTGAGTGTTCCGTAATTTTGGCCTAATGCACCACCATTGACCGGCAAGGTACTGTAAATTGCCGATCCTGGCGCACCCAAGTCCACGCTGCTGGCGCCGTAATTGGAGAAAGAAGCTAGCCCGTCGGTGTTCGTGGTTGCAGCCACGGAAATGATGTTTGTTAGGTTGTAACTTGCAGGGTAGGATGGGCTTGCATCGTTATTGGATGCACTGTTCCCTGCTGCTGCAACAAATAAAGCGCCCTGCTGTCCGGCAGTCTGGATGGCGTCAGACAAAGCCTGACTATAACCGCCACCACCCCAGGAGTTATTAGTAAGCTTAACCCCCATGAGATTGGCGTAGTTGATGGCATCAATCGCATCGGAGGTGTAACCGCTACCACTATCATCCAGAAACTTGATTGGCATGATCGTAGCATTCCAATCCACGCCGGTAACGCCAACCCCATTATTGCCCATGCCGGCGATGGTGCCTGACACATGAGTGCCGTGCCCGTTGCCATCCATTGGGTTGTTATCATCGTAAGCAAAGTCCCAACCATGCACGTCGTCAATATAACCGTTGTGGTCGTTGTCTATGCCGTCTCCGGCAATTTCTCCAGGGTTGGTCCAGATGTTTCCCGCCAGATCAGGGTGGGTGTAATCCACTCCGGTATCAATCACCCCAATAACCAAGTTGTGGTTACCAGTTTGAATCTGCCAAGCTTCCGGAGCATCAATATCAGCATCGGGGGTTCCACCGTTTTGCCCGGTATTGTTAAGCCCCCATAACTGGGAAAAACTAGGGTCGTTAGGAGTAACACTTTGTGCCGTATTCGTCGGGGTCGTCTCGGTAGTGTCCAGCCGAATGATGTAGTCCGGTTGGACGTATTCAAACAAGCCGCTGGCCTGATACTTAGCGACAGCCTCCTCAACGCTGATGTTGCTCGACAGGTGCCAAACCTGGGCCCCTGTTAGGGCTATAGTTTTGGCGGAAACAACATCTTGATCTACCCCGAGCGCATCAAGTGCATTCACTTGTATAGCAGCGGATTGGGTCATAGCAAATTGGCTAACAGCGGAGTGGTCACCAGCATCCCCTGTCTTGAACTTTACAATTAGACGATCCGTTGCATACTCGGGCTGTTGTAAATTGCCACCAAGAGGTACGCTGTTCAGCTCTGTTGCCAGCAATTCGGGAGCATTATTTTTTGCGGTAACGGTATCAGGAAGAGAAGCGGACAAAGTGCTGATAGTCACACCTGGTGCAAGGGCACTACCGCTCGTCTCGCTCACGCCATAGTTAGAGGCGTCTATCCCGGCATGGCCGCTAACACTGGCAAGACTTGTGGCCGATATGCTGCTGCTAGTTGCACTGGAAGCGCTAGTCCAACTGATACTCCCAGAAAGTGAGATTGGATCCGTTGTCCCAGTGTAACCATAAGCACTTTCACCAATCAGGCCATTGATGAGGCCAGTGAAACCCGCATTGGTCGCAGAGTAAATATACGGGGAAGTTTCGTAGATGTGACTGGCAACAATGGGAGTTACAGCAATGGTGGGAGCCTGGCTAATAACTACGCCCATACCCGCTGGGATCGCGCTATAGCTAGAGGTGCTTACTCCAACAAGCTCCCCCACCGTTGTGCCAACGTAAACACGATCACCAGCCAAGCTATTATTGCTACCCACACTAGTAAAGCCTGCATAGCTGGGAAAAGTATCACTGCTGGGGTCATCACCCTGGATAGCAGGAACAGCAAGGCCATTGCCCGTTATGTTCTCCTGGACAACAGCATCCATTATCTGCTCATCATCCTGATTATTAACAGTAACGACGGTATCGGAAATCAATAACTCACCGTCCACTATGCTCATCCTCTCGATAACTGTCCGGTCGTCCAATGAAGTTAGGCATGATGGACAACCCTGACTTTTGCAATTCGTCATATGCGGTAACTGGACAATCTATGAGCCGATTCCTACTTTTCAGGCCCCTTATCGCCGCACGTATGGCTTGAACACTATGGAGTAACTTCTTAGCGTTAACCTATCATAAATTCGTGGACTTTGCACCCATCAGAACTACCAACCGATGGGTTTAAAATGTGAGACGTCTGACTTTAGAGGGATCAGAAACAGGCCAATCCCACAGCTTTTTCTCTTGCCGCAAAAACAGCGGCGCGAATTTTCTCTGGGTTGTTCTGGGTTTTGGCAATCGCCCCAGCATCCACAGCTGCGGCAGCAGCCAAAGCTTGGCGTAGACGGCCAAACTGGTGGAATGGTTTTTCCTGCATACCCGTGCGGCCACGTGCATCGCTCTCGCAGGCCAGCAGAAATTCCTCGAAGCGTTGCGGCTGGCGTAAGGCGTCGGTGTCACACAGCAATTGCAGCAGTGTATCGGGGCGCATTTCCAGGGCGCGGTGTACCTTGCCGTGGAATTTGGCAACGATCACCGCCAGGTCGCGGCAGTCATTGGGGACACGCAGACGCTGGCATAGATTTTTCACCAATTCGGCGCTGCGCTGCTCGTGGCCGATGTGGCGCGGCAGCATCTCGGTGGGCGTGGTGCCTTTGCCCAAGTCGTGGGTAAGCGCGGCGAAGCGTACCGGCAGGTTGTAATTCTGGGCGGCGGCATAATCTACCGCCAGCATAACGTGCACGCCGGTATCTATCTCGGGATGATGCAGTGCCGGTTGCGGCACGCCCCACAGGCGATCCAGTTCGGGCAGGATTCTTGCCAGTGCACCGCATTCACGCAATATCTCAAACATGCGTGACGGCTTAGCCTCCATCAGCCCCTTGGCCAGTTCCTGCCAGACGCGCTCCGACACCAGCGCATCCACCTCGCCGTTGGTGACCATTTCGCGCATCAACGCCAAAGTCTCATCGGCAACACGAAAACTGGCAAAGCGCGCGGCAAAGCGCGCCAGGCGCAGGATGCGCACCGGATCTTCAACGAAGGCATGGCTGACGTGGCGCAAGATACCGGCCTTGAGGTCGGCGATACCGCCATAGGGATCAATCAACCCGCCGCTTTCGTCCTTGGCGATGGCATTAATGGTGAGGTCGCGCCGCGCCAGGTCTTGCTCCAGCGTCACCTCCGGCGCGGCATACACCTGGAACCCTTTGTAGCCCCGCGCCGTCTTGCGTTCGGTGCGGGCGAGGGCATACTCCTCATGGGTTTTGGGGTGGAGAAATACCGGGAAATCCTTGCCAACGGCCCGGTAGCCCAAAGCCGTCATCTGCTCTGGCGTAGCACCGACCACCACATAGTCGCGATCCTGCACGGCCAGCCCCAGCAGCTCGTCGCGCACCGCTCCGCCGACGCAGAATACTTGCATTATTGCTGCGGTTCCGGCTCGTCCGTCGCTAGAGCGCTGCCGCCACCCGCGACCAGCCCCAAGCGCTGCTTGAGGGTTTGCAGCTTGGCGCCGAGGCGGTGGGAATAGAAATAAGCATTGCTCATTACCTTTTGCACATAGCCGCGCGTTTCGCTAAACGGGATGGTTTCGGCGTAAATGGCGCCTTCCATCGGCTGCGTCCCCGCCCAGCGCTTGGCGCGCCCGGGGCCGGCGTTGTAGGCCGCCGTGGCCATCACCGGCTGGCCGCCCATCTGGTCCAGGGTGTAGCGCAGGTAATGGGTGCCAAACTGGATATTGGTATCGAGCTGGTTAATCATGCCGTGGCGATAATCGCCCAGGCCCAGGCGCTTGGCGATCCACTTGGCAGTGGCCGGCATGACTTGCATCAGGCCGGAAGCGCCGACCGCGGATTTGGCGTAGCTGATGAAGCGGCTTTCCTGGCGGATCAGGCCGTACACCCAGGCCTCGTCCAGGTCGTTCTCTTTCGCCCGTGCCTGCATCATCTCGCGGTAGGGTGTGGGATAGCGCAAGGCAAAGTCATGCGTCAGCGTGGTCTTGTCGGCAGTGTTGATGGCAACGTCGTACCACTCCTCGCGGAACGCCACCTCGGCGGCGGCGATCAGCTGCTTGTCATCCATGTTGCGTCTGGCCCAGGCCCATTCGTTGCGCGACTCCCATCGCATATCGAGGCGGTGCAGTTCCAGCGCGCGCTGGATGCCGGGCAGGTTGCGCATGGCGGCGACCTCTTCCTCGCTCGCCTTGTAGGATGCGGGTGGCGCACTGACGGCGTCGCCCAGTTCCTCCTCCGCCAGCACGCCGTAAAAGCTGCGCTCGCGCGCCAGCGGCACCAATACCGCGTTGGCCGCCACAACTTGGCCTTTTTCCTTCAGCGCGCGGCCTTTCCAGTAGCGCCAGGCAGAATCTTCCTGCATGGCCAGCGGCATGGCCGCAACCGTTGCCAGCAATGCCTCCCAGTTCTTCGCACGCAAGGCCGCGCGCGCTTTCCAGGCCAGTTGCTCATCGCTGAGCGGCGTATCGGCGGCGTCGGCGAACCATTCCAGCGCCAGCGGATCATGTCGCTTGGCGGCATACAGCGCCATGCGTCCCCACAGATAGCGCTGCTCTTCCGCGCTGTAACCACTCTTCATCGTCGCCCACAACTCTTGCGCCAAGTCCGGCTGCGCGCGCGACACCTGCTCCAGCGCATACAGGTTGAGTTCGCGCCCATAGCGGCTCTTGGCGCTGATAATCTTTTTTTCCAGCACGCGCTGTGGATTCTCATACGCCTTGTCGAGCAGCTTGAGGTTGATGCCGTCCTGCTGCGCCAGCCGGCGCAATGCGGATTTTGCCACTGACACATGCCCCTGCGTCAGCGCCAAGCGGAAGCGTGCCCACACCTCATCCTGGGTGATGGCGCCGGCCTTGGCCATGCGGTCGAACAGCGCTTCGCAATTAGCGGGCTGTTCCGCTGCGGTCAACCACAGCGGCTTAGCCTGCTGCAAAGCACCATCCTCACCCTGCGCCTCACGCCCGGCGATGGCGTAGCAGGCAATAGCCGCATCATCCTCGGACAAGCGCGGCAGCTCCTCGAAAAACACCGGCCAATCCTCGCGCTTACCCAGCTTTTTCAGCCACTCAACGCGAATGCGTTCGGAAAACGGCAGGTCGGCGTAGCGCTCGAGGAATTCGCGCACCTCTGCCGCATCGGCCTGTTCCAGCCGCAGCAACAGGCGCCAGTATTCAACATAGGGAGCAAGAGGATAGTTTTCCGCCAGCAGGCGGGCGGAGTAGCCGGCCAAGACGCGCTCATTGCTCGCCTTGTAGGCGTCGCGCGCGGCGACAAAGTCTTCCTGCGGACTGTCCGCCCATGCCGGGCTGCTAGCCAGAAAGGCGATTCCAAGAAAAAAACAGGCGCGCCGCATTATTCATCTATTCCGAGTTGCTTGAGTATTAACCGCACCAAGGAGTCCTTGATTTCGCTGTGTCTTGGGATAGGTGCTTTCCGTCCATTACGCACATTCAGATGCACATTGATGATCCACCAGAAGACGGATCAAATCACGTCGTTTCATGCGGCAAGAAGCAAGGACTTGGTCTGCACGTTGGCCGGAACAGGCAATGGATCGTCTTCTTTCAGCAAATCATAGACTTCGGCGATATTCGTTTCCAGCTCCGCCAAGGTCTCACCCTGGCTAAAGCAAGCCGGAACCTCACGCAAGCGGCCGATAAACCAGCCGTCATCCTGCCAGTATTCAAGTGTTAGCATTGTCATCATATGCTCCGTGATGGAATAGGAGGATAAACCAGCGTGAAATCATACAACAAAACAGCGTTTGGCATCGTTGTGGGAGGGGCGCCTCGCCCCGATCGTGGCTTGCTTCATCGCGCCGAGGGCGGCGCTCCCACAAGGTAGCGCTCCACAATAAAAAACGGCGCCCGCAGGCGCCGTTTTCAAGACAAGCGTTGTTCTAAAGACTTCTTAGAAGAACAGGATGCCGCCAACAGAGAAGATGTCAGACGTATTGGTCTGACCGTCTTGGTTTTTGGCCTTCACTACCGAGTACTCAGCCACCAGGTTCAGGCTCTTGGTCAGCGCATGGTACACGCCGCCAGTCCACATTTCGTTCTTTTCCACCAGTTGGCCAACCGTCGTCAGAGTTCCATTGGGATTCTGATTGGCACCATCGCCACCGGCAGTAGACAGCTTGGATTCACCCCAGCTCAGGCCCAGCTTGGTGTTTTCGATCTTGTAGGTGCCTTGCACGTAACCGCCGCTGCTATTACGCTTGGCGCCAGTGGAAGAAAAGCCATCCATCAGCATGTCAGTGGTACCCACGCCTTTACCGTCGTAGTAGTAGCCCACCAGATCCGCACCGGCAAAGCCAACCTTACCGCCAATACCAAACACACTGGCAGTTTCGCTAGTAGTATTAGTCGTACTACCGTTAACACTTACTCCCTCAACCTTTTGGCTCCAACCTTCGCCCCAGACCTTGCCGCTGAAGTCACCGCCCCAAGAGTAGCTGGCCTTACCTTCAAATGCCGGTTGCTTCTGGTTGCCAGCCGAGCTTGCGCTGGAAGTGCTCAGGTTAAGGGTTTGCCACGGTTGGTCAATACCGACGGTGAACTGGAAGCCATTCCAATCCGGGGAGCTATAGTTCATCTGGCCCTTGAAGTCAGCATACATGTAACCGGTACCGATACGGCCAAGGGTGGTGGTAGTGCCGCCACCGGTGCCGACCAGACCTTGCGAACCCACGCCCAGCAGGGTCATATCGTTGAGGATAGCGTCGGAACCGAACACGCCCAGATCCTTACCGAGCTTGATGCTACCCCAGGACTTGTCACCGAAGGTCAGGAAAGCCTGACGATTTTCGTTGCCCCCGCTAACGTTGGCATTGCCGCCTGATAGGGCATGGGTGCTGGAAGTACCAGGCTGGAAGCTGATGGTGAAGCCGACATCCAGGTCATTCTGGCGGGTCTTGCCGGAAACGCCGAGCCAGGAAGGCAGCAGGCCGGTGTTGATGGCGGAACTGTTGCTGCCGTTCGAGCCTTGGGTATTGGCGAGGCCACCGGCAATGACGTTGCTGTCGTTGCTGTGGTTGTAGATGTAGTAAGCATTGACGTTACCGTTGATGTCTACGGTCCAGTCGCCGGCCGGGATGATGATGCCGGCTTGGGCGCTGCTGGCGCCCATCGCCAGAACGGCGGAGGCAACTGCCAGTTTGATTTGCTTGTTCATATATTTCTCCTTAAGTTTTTGGTCCAGACCCGATGCATCGAGCCCGGGCTTACTGCTTACCCCCATCTTGCGATGGGAGAGTTCGCGAACTCCCCTTACAGGAAGGTGATGCCATCTTACCGACGCCAAAGTCCGCATGGCAATGCTTTTTTGTCTATTTGGCACAACAGGCGGAAATGAGTGTTGTGTTTTTGCAACAAACCGTGTTCGCCGGAGATTTCGCGCCGAGGGCGGCGCTCCCACGAGTTCAGAGCAATATGATCCGGCCCATGGCGATCACCGCGGCAACAACCAGCAGCAGCATGAGGGAAAACTTGGCCAGTTGCCAAGCGAAGCGCAGGTAGCGCTTGTCGCGGGTGAGCAGGTAGACGCCGCAGGACGCGGTGACGGCGATCAGGCCAAGAAATAGCAGGAAGCGGAGTACCAGCATTAAGTTTGAATTCCTGGTTTATTACTTGCTCCCTTCTCCGCAGGGAAAGGGGAGGAAGTAGCCTGTCAAGCCACTTGTGTCAGGGGACGCAGGAAGGCGTCCGGCGCGTCTTCCGCTTGCTCGAACGTGGCATATTCCCAGGCCGTGGCGTCCGCCAGCAGGGCGCGCAGCAGTTTGTTGTTGAGCGCGTGGCCGGACTTGTAGGCGCTGAAAGCGCCGATCAGCGGGTGGCCGAGGATGTAGAGGTCGCCGATGGCGTCCAATACCTTGTGCTTGACGAACTCATCCTCGTAACGCAGGCCGTCGCTATTAAGGATACGGTAATCGTCCAGCACTACCGCGTTGTCCAGGCTGCCACCGCGCGCCAGACCCATGCCGCGCAGCGCCTCGACCTCGTGCATGAAGCCGAAGGTACGAGCACGGCTGATCTCCCTGATATAGGAGTGCTCGGCAAAATCAATGGTGACGGATTTGCCGGTGTGCTCGATCACCGGATGGTCGAAATCAATGGCGAAATCCACCTTGAAGCCGTGGTAGGGCTCGAAGCGCACCCATTTGTCGCCGTCATGCACCTCGACCGGTTTGAGGATGCGGATGAATTTTTTCAGCGTCGGCTGTTCGATAATGCCGGCCGACTGGATCAGGTAAACAAACGGGCCGGCGCTGCCATCCAGGATGGGCAGCTCCGACGCGGTCAGGTCAACATAAGCGTTATCCACGCCCAGCCCGGCCAGGGCGGACATCAAATGCTCCACCGTCGCCACGCGCACGCCGTCGAGTTCCAGGGTGGAGGAGAGCCTGGTATCGCCGACAACCTGCGGCTGCGCCTTGATTTCCCGAGGAGGATCGAGATCAACGCGGCGGAACACGATGCCGGTATCGGACGCGGCGGGGCGCAAGGTGAGGGTCACCTTGTCCCCGGTATGCAAGCCGACGCCGCCGGCGTGGATCACATTCTTGAGCGTACGCTGTTTAAGCACCTGATAGTCCTTTACATCCAATGGGTTGGCATTTTAGCACGAATGCCGCTCCGGTAGGAGCGCCGCCCACGGCGCGATAAACCTTAATCGGGGCGAGGGCGCCCCTCCCACACAAACCACCGCCTGTTTAATCCGCCTGTTTGCGCAGGAAGGCCGGGATGTCGTATTCCTCAATCCCCGACTGCTTCATGGCTTCCACCTGTGCCCGGCGCGAATTGGGCGTGAACACGGCGGGAGCCGGCTCATCCGCCTGCATGCCGCCGACAAACGCCGGCTGATTGGTGGTGCCATCGCGCACTTGCGTCATCACGCGCAACTCAGGTTTCTGCACACGGCGCGCCTCGGCGCCACTGAGTCCGGTGGCCACCAGGGTGATGCGCAGCTTGTCGCCCATGGCGGGGTCGAATACCTGGCCGATGTACACCGAGGCATCCTCGGCGCAAAACGACTTGATGGTGTTCATTACCTCGTAGAACTCGTCCATGGTGAACGACTCCTCGCTGGCGGTGATGTTGACCAAAACGCCGCGCGCGCCGGCCAGGTTGACGTTTTCCAGGAACGGGCTGTTGACTGCCTGCTCGGCGGCGACGCGGGCGCGGTCTTCGCCGGAATACACGGCGGAGCCCATCATGGCCATGCCGTTTTCTCCCATGACGGTGCGCACGTCGGCGAAGTCCACATTAATCATGCCCTCGCCATTGATGATTTCGGCGATGCCGGACACCGCGCTATGCAGCACGCCGTTGGCGGCACGGTAGGCCTCCTTCACCGGCACCTTGCCGCCCAGCACCTGGATTAGCTTCTCGTTCGGCACCACCAGCAGCGAATCCACATGGCGCGACAGCTCGGCCACGCCGTCGTCGGCCAGCTTCATACGTTTGTTCTCGAAACTGAACGGCTTGGTCACCACCGCCACGGTGAGTATGCCCATTTCCTTGGCCACTTCCGCCACCACTGGCGCGGCGCCAGTGCCGGTGCCACCACCCATGCCGGCGGTAATGAATAGCATATCGGCGCCATCTATGGTTTCGGCGATGCGGTCGCGGTCTTCCATCGCCGCATCGCGCCCGACTTCCGGCCGGCCGCCGGCACCCAGACCGCGCGTCAGTTCGGCACCCAGCTGCAACTGCGTCCCGGCGCGGCTGTTGCGCAGCACCTGCATGTCGGTATTGGCGCAGATGAATTCCACCCCGGACACCCCCATGTCGATCATGTGCTCCACCGCGTTACCGCCGCAACCACCCACGCCGATCACCTTGATGACGGCTTCCTGCGAGTCACTCTTCATAATTTCAAACATCTTGCTTTCCTCCTTGTTTGTGTGCCTTGAACTAAAAAATACCCTCACCCCCGGCCCCTCTCCCGCTTGCGGGCGAGGGGAGTAACTACTAAAAATTGCCTTGAAACCAACTCCTCATCTTTGCCCATATCCGCTCAAACGAATTCGATTCCAGCTGCCCCTGCAGATGCCGCTCGACCTGCTGCTTGCCCATCAGCAGCAGCCCGACGCCGGTGGCGTAGCGCGGATTGCCCACCACCTCGGACAAGCCGCCGACATGGCGCGGCAGCCCCAGGCGTACCGGCATATGGAAAATTTCCTCGCCCAGCTCGACCATGCCTTTCATCAAACTGCTGCCACCGGTGATGACGATGCCGGAGGCGATCATTTCTTCCATGCCGCCGCGCCGCAGCTCGTTCAGCACGAACTCGTACAACTCGACCACGCGCGGCTCGATCACCTCGGCCAGGGTTTGCACCGACAGCTGGCGCGGGTCGCGCCCATCCACCCCCGGCACCTCGACGATTTCCTTGGGATCGGCCACCTGGCGCAGTGCGCAGCCGTACTTGACCTTGATGTCCTCGGCCGACTGGGTGGGGGTGCGAAACGCCACGGCGATGTCGTTGGTAATCTGGTCGCCGGCAATGGGGATGACCGCGGTATGGCGGATGGAGCCCTGCTTGAACACGGCGATGTCGGTGGTGCCGCCGCCGATATCCACCAGGCACACGCCCAGCTCCTTCTCGTCCTCGGTCAGCGTGGCCACGCTGGAAGCCAGCGGTTGCAGCACCAGATCCGTCACATCCAGCCCGCAGCGCTTGACGCACTTGACGATGTTCTGCGCCGCCGACACCGCGCCGGTAACGATATGCACTTTCACTTCCAGCTTCATGCCGCTCATGCCGATCGGCTCGCGCACGTCGTCCTGGCCGTCAATAATGAATTCCTGGGTGAGGATGTGCAGGATCTGCTGGTCAGACGGTAGCGCGATGGCGCGCGCGGTTTCGATCACGCGATCCACATCGGCTTGCGACACCTCGGCATCCTTGATCTTCACCATGCCGTGCGAGTTGAGGCTGCGGATATGGTTGCCGGCAATACCGGTGAACACGCTGGTGATCTTGCAATCCGCCATCAGCTCGGCCTCTTCCAGCGCGCGCTGGATGGCCTGCACGGTGGAATCAATGTTGATCACCACGCCCTTCTTCAGCCCGCGCGAGGTATGCTGGCCGAGGCCGATCACCTTGAGCCCGCCTTCCGGCTGCAATTCGGCGACGATGGCGACGATCTTGGAGGTGCCGACATCTAGCCCGACAATCAAATTTTTCTGTTCCCTGTTCCTGCTCATTGACTTCTCCTAATGGCGGCCTCTATGCCGCCCCCGATTTATGATGTTGTGCTGGCGCCAGCGCCGGCCTGCGTACCGCAAAGCCATTGGCGTAGCGTAAATCGGCATAGGCCACCGGCACGTTGAGCGCGCCCAGCGTCTTGACATATACCGCGATAAATTTTTGCAACCGGTCCTCGGTGTGGTCGCGTCCCAGCTCGATCACCATGCCGCCGTCGGTGCCCAGCTGCCATGCTCGCCGCGGCGACAGCGACAGCTGAGCCACCTTCATGCCCAGCGGCTGCAATAGCGCGGAATAACTGGCATATTGCTGGCTGATTTCCTTGACGCCATCGCCGGGGCCATAGAACACCGGCAGTTCGCTGTCCGAGGCGGCACGAAACAGCTCGCCATGCGTGTTAACCAGAGCGATGTTGCCCCAGCGCGCCAGTTCCTGATGTTCTTCCACCGCCACTTCCAGCTTGTCCGGCCAGCGCCGGCGTACGCTGACGTTGCGCACCCAGGGCAGTTTCTGGAAGGCGTCGCGCGCCTGCGCCAGGTCCAAGGTGAAAAAATTGCCATGCAAATGGCGGCTGACGATCAGCTGCACCTGCTCGCGCGTAACGTGCCGCAGCTGCCCTTCCACGCGCACCTGCTTGAGCGCAAAAACCGGCAGGCGCACCAGCGCCATCAGCGCGGCATACAACAGCAGTACCACCGCCAGCGCATAGAGGAAGTTGGCCAGCCAATTCAGCGCCTGCGGCTTATCCCACATGCGCCATCTCCAATATCTCCAGTACCAGCTGGTCAAACGTGATGCCAGCCGCTTTGGCTGCCATCGGCACCAGGCTGTGGTCGGTCATGCCGGGCGAGGTATTCACTTCCAGGAAGTAATGGTTGCCGGCCTCGTCCGTCAGGAAATCCACCCGTCCCCAGCCCTGCCCGCCGACAATGCGGAACGCCTGCAACGCCTGCTCGCGGATCAACGCTTCCTGCTCCGCCGGCAGACCACAGGGGCAGAGGTAGCGGGTGTCGTCGCGCAGATACTTGGCCTCGTAGTCGTAGAATTCGTTGGCCGACACGATGCGGATCACCGGCAGGGCGCGGTCGCCCAAGATCGCCACGGTATATTCGCCGCCGCCGGCAAAGCGCTCGGCCAGCACCAGCGGGTCGTATCGAGCCGCTTCTTCGTAGGCGGCGCGCAAGCCACCGGCCTGCTTGACCTTGCTGATGCCGATGCTGGAACCTTCGTTGGCCGGCTTCACGAACAGCGGCAGCCCAAGACGCGCCTCGATGGCGGCAAAGTCACTGGTTTCGGTCAGCAGCTCAAATGCCAGCGTGGGAATGCCGGCCGCCTGCCACAGCAGCTTGCTGCGCCACTTGTCCATGCCCACCGCCGACGCCATCACCCCGCTGCCGGTGTAGGGTATGCCCAGCAACTCCAGCGCGCCCTGGATGGTGCCGTCCTCGCCATAGCGCCCATGCAGCGCAATGAACACGCGGTCAAAGCCCTCCAGGTCATGCAGCGGCCGCGCGGCCGGATCGAAGGCCTGCGCATCCACGCCACCACGCTTGAGCGCAGCCAGCACCGCGTTGCCACTATTCAGCGACACCTCGCGCTCGGCAGAACGCCCGCCTAGGAGAACTGCTACTTTTCCGAAATTTGTTGTCATTTGTTAAAACCTTTAACCACGGAGAACACAGAGAACACCGAGTAAAACCCTGTGTTCTTTTCTCCGTGTTCTCTGTGTTCTCCGTGGTTCATTGTTTTTCCCCAATAATCCTGACCTCTCGATGCAGTTCCACACCCTGCTCCTGTTGCACGGTCTCATGTACCAACGCAATCAGTTGTTCGATGTCCGTCGCCGTCGCATTGCCCAGGTTGACGATGAAATTGGCGTGTTTCTCCGACACCTGGGCGCCGCCGATACGGGTGCCTTTCAACCCGCTGGCCTCGATCAGACGCGCGGCAAAATCCCCTTCCGGGTTGCGGAAAGTGGAACCGGCATTGGGCAGGTTGAGCGGCTGGGTGGCGAGGCGCCGGGCCAGCAGCGCCTTGATTTTTTCTTCCGCCGCGTCGGCATCACCCGGGTGCAGCTGGAACCAGGCAGCGACGAACCATTCCTCGCCCGGCAGCGCCACGTAGCGGTAGCCGACTTCCACGTCCACCTGGCTGCGCTGGTGGATAGCGCCGCGGCGGTCTATGGTGAGCGCGCGCTGCACGATGTCCCAGGTTTCGCCGCCGTGGCAGCCGGCGTTCATGGCCAGCGCGCCGCCCACGGTGCCGGGCACCCCGGCCAGGAATTCGGCGCCGTGCAAGTGCTGGCGCGCGGCGAACCTGGCCAGTTTGGCGCAGGTCACGCCAGCTTCGGCGTAAACTTTTTCGCCTTCAAAGCGCATTTCAGTCAGCGCGTCGTGCATCAGCACCACCGTGCCGCGCACACCGCCGTCGCGTACCAGCAGATTGGAACCCAGCCCGACGAAATGCACCGGTTCGCCGTGCGGCAGGCCGTGCAGAAATGCCTGCAAATCTTCCAGGTTGACCGGGATGTACAGCCGGTCAGCCGGGCCGCCGACGCGCCAGCTGGTGTAGCGCGCCATGGGTTCGTTGAGCAGCAATTTGCCGTGCGCTGTCACTGCGCGGCCTCCTTGGTTTTAGCCGCCACCTGGCCGATGGAGCCAGCCCCCATCACGATCACCACATCGCCGTCGCGCGCCACCTGCAAAATGGCCGGCGGCAATTCCGCCGGCGTTTCCACGAACAGCGGTTCGGCACGCACCGCCACGCCCACCGCGCGCGCCAACGAGCGGCCATCCGCCGCCACGATAGGCAACTCGCCGGCGGGGTAGACTTCCGTCAGCAATACCGCATCCACCGTGGACAGCACGCGCACAAAGTCCTCGAAACAATCCCGGGTGCGGGTGTAGCGATGTGGCTGGAATGCCAGCACCAGCCGACGATTGGGGAAAGCGCCGCGCGCGGCGTTGATGACCGCCGCCATTTCCACCGGATGGTGGCCGTAATCGTCGATCAGGGTAAAGGCACCGCCGCCCTGGGCCGGCACCTCGCCATAACGCTCGAAGCGGCGGCCGACACCCTTGAATTCTGCCAGCGCCTTGACGATGGCGGCATCCGGCACGTTCAGTTCGCTGGCCACGGCAATCGCCGCCAACGCATTCAACACGTAATGCGTACCGGGCAGATTGAGCGTGACGTCGAACTCGGTCACTTTGCCGTTGATGCGCTGCACAGTGAAGTGCATGCGGCCGCCGTCGGCGCGCACGTTGACGGCGCGCATCTGTGCCTCCTCGCTGAAACCGTAGGTGGTAATGGGCTTGCTGATCTGCGGCAGGATGGCCCTCACGTGCGGATCGTCCACGCACAGCACCGCGCGCCCCCAGAACGGCAGGAATTGCAGGAACTCGACAAAGGTGGATTTCAGCCGCTCGAAGTCATGGCCGTAGGTGTCCATGTGGTCGCGGTCGATGTTGGTCACCACCGAGATCACCGGCGACAGGTGCAGGAAGGAGGCGTCGGATTCGTCAGCCTCGGCGACAATGTATTCGCCCTGCCCCAAGCGTGCATTGGTGCCGGCCGCTTCCAGCCGGCCGCCGATAACGAAGGTCGGATCCATGCCGCCTTCGGCCAGAATGCTGGCGATCAGGCTGGTGGTGGTGGTCTTGCCATGCGTCCCGGCCACCGCGATGCCCTGACGGAAACGCATCAGCTCGGCCAGCATCATGGCGCGCGGAATGATGGGAATTTTGCGTTCGCGCGCCGCCACGATTTCCGGGTTGCTCTCGTCCACCGCCGTGGACACCACCACCACGTCGGCCGCACCAAGATTTGACGTGGCATGGCCCTGACGCAGCTGCGCGCCCAGCGCCGCCAACCGGCGCGTCACCGCGTTGTCGGCCAGATCGGAGCCGGTGACGGAAAACCCGAGGTTGATCAGTACCTCGGCAATGCCGCTCATGCCAGAACCGCCGATACCGACGAAATGAATGTTTTTGACTTTATGTTTCATGCCGCCAACTCCATGCAAACATTCGCCACCGTTGCCGTCGCCTGCGGCTTACCCAGCGCGCGCGCCTGTTGCGCCATTGCCAGCAGGGTTGCCCGTGTGTGGCCGTCGACCAGCTGCGCCAATTTTGGTGCCGTCAGTTCCGCCTGCGGTAACAGCACCGCCGCGCCATGATCGGACAGGTAACGCGCGTTGTGGGTCTGGTGGTCATCCACCGCATGCGGGAACGGCACCAGCACGCTGGCCACACCGGCCGCCGCCAGTTCGGCGATAGTGAGCGCGCCGGCACGGCAGATCACCAGATCGGCCCAGGCATACATGGCGGCCATGTCGCCGATGAAGGCGCGGGTTTCTGCCCGCACCCCGGCCTTGCGATAGTTTTTTTCCAATTCGGCAATATGCTTTTCGCCCGCCTGGTGCACGACTTCGGGACGGCTGGCTTGCGGCAGCAGCGCCAGCGCTTGCGGCACGGTTTCGTTCAAGGCTTGGGCACCCAGGCTGCCACCCACCACCAGCAGGCGCAGCGGGCCGCTGCGCCCGGCAAAGCGCGCTGTCGGTTCCGCCACGGCGGCGATATCGGCGCGCACCGGATTGCCCACCAGCTGCGCCTTGTCGCCGAACGCGGAAGGGAACGCCGCCAGCACCCGCTTGGCAAACGGCGCCAGCAGGCGGTTGGTCAGGCCGGCGATGGAATTCTGTTCGTGGATCACCAGCGGCCGGCGCAAAGCCCACGCCATTACGCCGCCGGGAAAGGCGGCGAAGCCGCCCATGCCCAGCACCACATCCGGCTTATGGCAACGCATGGCGGTGAGGCTTTGCCAGCAGGCACGCAACACCTGCAACGGCGCCATGACTTTCTTGAGCAAGCCCTTGCCGCGCACGCCGGACACGCGGATCACGGCGACGTCGTAGCCCTTGTTCGCGATCAAGCGGTTTTCCATGCCGCCTTCGGTCGCCAGCCAGACGATGCGCCAGCCCTGCTGCTTGAGAAAATCCGCCACCGCCATTGCCGGGTAGACGTGGCCGCCGGTGCCGCCCGCCATGATCATCAAGGTCGGCGTGAGGAGTGAGGCGTGAGGGGTGAGGCGCGAAATCATGCCGGCAACCCCTTGGCCAAGCGCCTGTTCTCCCAGTCGATGCGCAGCAGCACCGCCAGCGCCACGCAGTTGGCGACGATGCCGCTACCGCCAAAGGACAGCAGCGGCAGGGTCAAACCCTTGGTCGGCAGCACGCCCATATTGACGCCCATATTGATGATGGCCTGCACTCCCAGCCACACGCCGATGCCCTGCGCCAGCAAGGCTGCGTAATGGCGGTCGTAGCCCGCGGCTTCCTTGCCGATGGCGAAGGCGCGCAGCACCAGCCAGGCGAACATCAGCACCACCACCGCCACGCCGGCAAAGCCAAGCTCCTCGGCTATCACGGCCAGCAGGAAGTCGGTATGCGCCTCCGGCAAATAGAGCAGCTTTTCCACGCTGGCACCGAGGCCGACGCCAAACCACTCGCCACGACCAAAAGCAATCAACGCGTGCGACAACTGGTAGCCCTTGCCGTAAGGGTCGGCCCAGGGATCCATGAAACCGGTGATGCGCTGCAAGCGGTAAGGCGAACTCCAGATGAGGAAGAAGAAACCGACCACCAGCAGCGCCAGCAACCCGGCGAAGATACGGCCGTTGATACCGCCCAGCCACAGGATGGCGATGGAAATGGAGGCGATTACCGCGAATGCGCCGAAGTCCGGTTCACGCAGCAACAACCCAGCCACCACCAGCATGACGATGAGCATGGGCAAAAAGCCTTTGGTGAAGCTGTCCAGAAAGGCCGCCTTGCGCACCGTGTAATCGGCCACGTACATGGCGGCAAACAGCTTCATCAGCTCGGACGGTTGCAAGTTGGCCACCAGCAGGGGAATCCAGCGCCGGCTGCCGTTCACTTCGCGCCCGATGCCGGGCACCAGCACCAGCACCAGCAGCGCCAGCCCGCACAGGAACAAGTAAGGCGCCACTTTTTGCCAGTAGTGGGTAGGCACCTGGAAGGCGACCAGCCCGCTCATCAGAGCGATCACCAGATAGATCGCATGGCGCAGCAGGAAATAGGTGGACTGGTGGCCGGTCGCCTTATCCGCCTCAGCCAGTGTGATCGAGGCCGAATACACCATCACCAGGCCGAAGCCAAGCAGCAGCAGCGTCACCCACAACAAACCCTGGTCGTAGGTCGGTGACACGATGCGGTCACGGTTGGACAGCATATACATCATGCCGCCTTCTCCAGTTGCCGTACCGCGGTGACAAACACCTCGGCGCGATGCAGGTAATTGCGGAACATGTCGAAGCTGGCGCAGGCCGGCGACAGCAGCACGGCATCGCCCGGCTGGGCGTGGGCGTGGGCCGCCTGTACCGCTTGTTCCAGGCTATCGGCGGAAACCAGCGTCACGCCGCTGTCTGCCAGCACGGCGCCGATTTGCGCGCCATCTCTACCAATCAACACCACGGCGCGGGCGTTCTGCTCCACCGGCCCGCGCAGCGGCGAGAAATCTTGGCCCTTGCCGTCGCCGCCGGCGATCAGCACCACTGTTTGCGGTAACCCGGCCAGCGCGGCACAGGTGGCGCCGACGTTGGTGCCCTTGGAATCATCATAGAACGCCACGCCGCCGATTTCGGCCACCCATTCCACCCGGTGCGGCAACCCCTTGAACTGGCGCATCACCTCCAGCAGCGGCGCATACTCCAGGCCGATGGCACGGCACAGCGCCAGCGCAGCCAGTGCATTGGCGGCATTGTGCAAGCCGACGACGCGCAGTTCGGACAGCTTGAGCAATTCGGTGGCGCCCTGCGCCAGCCACGTTTCGCCGCCGCGGTGCAGCAGGCCGAAGTCGTTGTGCGAGGGAGGCGCGTCAAGGCCGAAGCTCACTTCCTTGCGTTCCGGCAGCGCCATGCCACGGCTCCAGCGATCCTCACGGTTCAGCACCTGCATTCCGTGGCCGTGGAAAATGCGCGCCTTGGCGGCGGCGTAATCAGCCATGCCGGGGTAGCGGTCCAGGTGGTCTTCGGTGACATTCAGCACCGTCGCTGCATCAGCTTGCAAACTCGTCGTGGTTTCCAACTGGAAGCTGGACAGTTCCAGCACGTAGATATCCGGCTCTTCCATGCCCAGTGCATCCAGCACCGGCAGGCCGATATTGCCGACCACCACCGTGTTCAGGCCCGCAGCCTGGCACATTTCACCCACCAGCGTGGTCACCGTGGTCTTGCCGTTGGCACCGGTGATGGCGATCACCTTGGCATGGGCCGGCTTGTACTGCGCGAACAGTTCCACGTCGCCCACCACCGGAATGCCGCACGCCATGGCCGCCTGTACTTCCGGCTCGGCTAGCGGCACGCCGGGGCTGGCGACGATGATCTCGGCCGGTGCAAACACCTCGCGCTGGAATGCCCCCAGATGCACGGTTACCTGCGGCAGCTCGGCGCGCACGGCGTCCAGACCGGGCGGCGCGGCACGCGTATCGGCGACAGACAAGCGGGCGCCGTGGCGCTGCAACCAGCGCAATGCCGACAGGCCGGTATCACCCAGCCCCAGCACCAGTACCCGTTTGTCTTTCAGCTCGAGTTTCATCTCAGTTTCAATGTTGATAACCCCAACAGCACCAGCATCATGGTGATGATCCAAAACCGCATGTAGGCGTTTGGTGTCGCCATCACATTCGCGCCAAAGGCACTCATATGAGTCTCCCCCAACGCCCACATCGTGCGGTTCATCTGCATCTTCATCTTAGTTTGAGGGTTGAAAGCCCTAGCAAAACAAGCATCATCGTAATGATCCAGAACCGCACGACCACCTGCGTTTCCTTCCAGCCCTTCTGTTCGTAGTGGTGGTGCAGCGGCGCCATCAGGAAAATGCGCCGGCCTTGGCCGTACTTCTTCTTGGTGTAGCGGAAGTAGCTCACCTGCGCCGCCACCGACAGCGTTTCCACCACGAACACGCCGCCCATGATGAACAGCACGATCTCCTGCCGCACGATCACCGCCACCACGCCCAGCGCGGCACCCAGCGCCAGCGCCCCGACATCGCCCATGAACACTTCCGCCGGGTAGGCGTTAAACCACAGGAAGCCCAGCCCGGCACCCGCCATGGCGGTGCAGAACACCGCCAGTTCGCCGGCGCCCGGCACGTAGGGAATACCCAGGTACTTGGAAAAATACAAATGGCCGGCGGCATAGGCGAAAATGGCCAGCGCGCCGCTCACCAGCACGGTCGGCATGATGGCGAGCCCATCCAGGCCGTCGGTGAGGTTGACCGCGTTGCTGCTGCCGACGATGACCAGATAGGTCAGCACGATGAAACTGGCGGCACCCAGTGGGAACACCAGGTGCTTGAAGAACGGGAAGATCAGCGTGGTCTCGGCCGGCAGGGTGGCGGTGTGGAACAGGTAGAGCGCGGCGCCGAAGCCCAGCAGCGATTGCCAGAAATACTTCTCCCTGGCCGACAGGCCCTTGGGGTTACGGTGTACCACCTTGCGCCAGTCGTCCACCCAGCCGATCACGCCGAACCCCAGCGTGACGATCAGCACCACCCACACATAGCGGTTGGACAGGTCGGCCCACAGCAGGGTGGAAATCGCAATCGCCACCAGGATCAGCGCGCCGCCCATGGTAGGCGTGCCGGCCTTGACCAGATGGGTCTGCGGGCCGTCGTTACGCACCGCCTGGCCGACTTTGTATTCGGTCAGTTTGCGGATCATGGTGGGGCCGACCAGGAAGGAAATCAGCAGCGCGGTCAACGTCGCCAGCACCGCGCGCAGGGTGATGTAGTTGAACACATTGAAAGCACGTACGTCGTGCGCCAGCCAGCGCGCCAGTTCAAGCAGCATGCCTGGTCTCCTTTCGTTCCGTCAGCAAATCCACCACGCGCTCCATGCGCATAAAGCGCGAGCCTTTTACCAGCAACGTCACGCCTGCCCGCAATTCAGGCTTCAAGGCTACCGTCAAGGCTTCCGGCGTATCGAAATGCCGCGCACCTGCACCAAACACCTGTACTGCGCCAGCGCTCATTTCACCCAAAGCGTATAGCGCATCAATGCCGGACTGCCTGGCCAGCGCGCCGATTTCGGCATGCAGCGCAGCGGCATCCGCGCCCAGCTCGCCCATGTCGCCCATGACGAAAATGCGCCGCGCAGGTTGACTGGCAAGTACGCCGATGGCAGCACGCATGGATGCCGGGTTGGCGTTGTAGGTATCGTCAATGACGGTGGCACCACCCAGGCCGGGCTGGCGCTGCAAGCGCCCCTTGACGCCGCCGAAGCCTTCCAGCCCGGCGGCGACGGTGGCCGGCGCCGCACCCATCGCCAGCGCCGCCGCCGTGGCGGCCAGCGCGTTGCGCACATTGTGCAGGCCGGGCACACCCAGATGCAGCTCGATGCGGCCTTGCGGAGTGTTAATGGCGAGCATGCTGCCGTCTGGCAGCAACTGATAGTCCGCGCTCACCTCGGCCGGTTGCTCCAGGCCAAAATTCAGCACCCGGCGCGGCGCGGCCAGCTGGCGCCATAGTGGGGCAAAGGTATCGTCGGCATTGATGACGGCAATGCCGTCCGCCGCCAGGCCTTCGAAGATTTCGCCCTTGGCGCGCGCCACCGCCTCCACGCTGCCCAGCCCTTCCAGGTGCGCCGCGCCGGCGTTGTTGACCAGTGCCACATTGGGCTGGGCGATGCGCGTCAAATACGCGATCTCGCCCGCATGGTTCATACCGATCTCGGCCACGGCGAATCTATGGGAAGGCTGTAGCTTGAACAGAGTGAGCGGCAGGCCGATGTCGTTGTTGAGATTGCCTTCGGTGGCCAGTACGGCTTCCTCACCTGCCGCTTGGCGCAGGATGGCCGCCAGCATTTCCTTGACCGTGGTTTTGCCGTTGCTGCCGGTGATCGCCGCCAGCGGGATGGCGAACTTGGCGCGCCAGTAAGCGGCGAGTTCGCCCAAGGCCAGACGGGTATCCTCGACCAGAAGAAGTGAGGCGTGAGGCGTGAGGCGTGAGGCAGAGCTGACCACCGCCGCCACCGCGCCGCGTTGCAGGCAATCCGCCACAAAGTCATGGCCGTCAAAATGCTCGCCCTTGAGTGCCACGAACAGGTCACCGGCTTGCACCTTGCGGCTGTCGGTGGTGATGGCGCTGAAAGCCACATCGGCGCCAGCCAGTTGGCCGTGGGTGGCAATTGCCGCTTCGGATAGGCGCATCATCATGCCAGCGCCCTCTGTGCCACTTCAACGTCGGAGAACGGCAGCTTGATATCGCCAATCTGCTGGGTATCCTCGTGGCCCTTGCCGGCGATCAACACCACATCGCCCGCCCCGGCACCTTGTATCGCCTGCTCGATGGCCGCGGCGCGGTCTGGCTCAATGTGATAGTTACCACCCATGCCGGCGACGATGTCGTTAATAATCTCCCTGGTATCCTCGTGGCGTGGGTTGTCGGAGGTCACCACCACCACATCCGCCAAGCGCGACGCAGCTTCTCCCATCAGTGGGCGCTTGCCCTTGTCACGGTTGCCGCCGCAGCCAAACACACAAATCAGGCGGCCATGGGTTTGCTCACGCAAACTAACCAGCACTTTTTCCAGCGCATCCGGGGTATGGGCGTAATCCACCACCACCACCGGCTGCTGGCCGCCACCCAGTTGCTGCATGCGGCCCGCCACCGGGCGTAATTCGGAGAGCACACGCACCGCGTTATCCAGCTCCACGCCGGAAGCCAGCAGGGCCGCCAGCACCGCCAGCAGGTTATAGGCGTTGAAACGGCCGAATAGCGGCGCTTGCAGGCTGGCCGAACCGTGCGGCGTTTCCAGCGCCAGGCCCAGACCGTTTTCGTCCAGCACCAGGTCACGGCCGCGCACCGCGCCGGCGTGCAGACCGTAGGTAAGCACCTTGATGCCTTTGTGCGCCAGCTCCCGCGCCAGTCCGGCACCGAACTCGTCGTCAACATTCAGCACCGCGCAACTTAAGCCCGGCCAGTTGAACAATTGCTGCTTGGCGGCGGCGTAGGCCGCCATATCACCGTGGTAATCCAGGTGGTCACGCGTCAGGTTGGTGAACACCGCCACGTCGAAATGCACGCCGTTGACGCGGCCTTGGTCAAGGCCGTGGGACGAAACCTCCATAGCCACTCCTGCCGCGCCTTGCGCCAGGTAATCAGCCAGCATGCCGTGTAGCAGGATGGGATCGGGAGTGGTGTTGATAGCGGAAGAAAGGGCGCGTAGCGCGGTTGCGTCCTTCTCTCCCACAAGCGGGAGAGAGTTAGGAGAGAGGGTTGTGTCATCACTGCTCGCATTTTCCCTCTCCCCCTGCCCTCTCCCGCTTGCGGGAGAGGGTGCCAAGAAGCCATTACCCAGGGTGCCAACCACCGCTGTCTTGCGCCCGAGACTGGTCAATGCCTGCGCCAGCCAGTGGCTGCACGAGGTTTTTCCATTGGTGCCGGTCACGCCTATCATCCATAGCTGGCGCGAAGGGTGGCCGTAAAATTCGTCCGCGAGCAGCCCCGCTTGCTCGCGCAAGCCGGCCACCGGCAAGTTGAAGGCGCGCCATTGCGGCTGCCAGGCAAAATCGGCGCTGTCCCACAGTACCGCCGCCGCGCCGTGTTGCACAGCCTGCGCAATAAAGTTACGCCCATCCGCCTGCTCGCCGGGATAGGCCAGGAACAGGTCGCCCGCCCGCACGCGCCGGCTGTCGGCAACCAAGGCACGCGGTTTGACGCCTTGCGCGGCAAGCTGCGCCAGCGGTGAGGCCGGCGTGCTCATACCGCCTCCTTCACTTCGGGGAAGCCATCCGGCGGGATGACGATGTTGTTGGTTGGCGCATCCTGCGGGATCGCCAGCAAACGCAAAACGCCGGCCACCACGCTGCTGAATACCGGCGCCGCCACCGCGCCGCCGTAATACTGGCCGGCACTCGGCTCATCGATCATCACCGCCACGATCAGACGCGGCTTACTGGCCGGCGCCATGCCGATAAAAGACGAGATGTAGCGGCCGTGGGCATAAACCCCGTTCTCCACCTTCTGCGCGGTGCCGGTCTTGCCAGCCACGCGGTAGCCCATGACCTGCGCCTTGGGCGCGGTACCGCCAACCTGTACCACCAGTTCCAGCATGTCGCGCATCTGCTGGGCGGTTTGGGCCGAAATTATCTGCTGGCCAATGGCCGGCTCTTTCTGCTTTAACAGCGTCAGCGGCTTCAGCTCGCCATCATTGGCGAATACACCATAAGCGCGTGCCATTTGCAGCAGGGTGACGGAAATTCCCTGGCCGAAGCACATGGTGGCTTGCTCGATCGGACGCCAGTTTTTCCACGGCCGCAGCCGGCCGGCCACCTCACCGGGAAAGCCGGAGTGCGGCGCAGTACCGAAGCCAAACTGGTTGAACAGGCTCCACAACTGTTGCGGTGGCAGCGTCAGCCCCATTTTGGCGGTGCCGATATTGGAAGATTTCTGCAGGATTTGCGCTACGGTCAGCACACCCTTGGCGTGCTCGTCGTGGATGGTGCTTTTGCCGATGTCCCAGTGGCCCTGGCCAACATCCAGCTTGGTTTCCGGGGTAAATTTTCCGGCTTCCAGCGCGGCCGAAATGGTGAATGGCTTCATGGTCGAGCCCGGCTCGTAGGTATCTACAATGGCACGGTTACGTGAGCGTCCGGCGATGTTCACCGGATTATTGGGGTTGTAGCTGGGTTGGCTGGCCACCGCCAGCACTTCGCCGGTTCTGGCGTCCAGCACCACGATGGAACCGGCCTTGGCCTTGTTGGCTTCCACCGCGTGTGCCAGTTCACGATAGGCCAGGTACTGGATTCTGCGGTCTATGGACAATGCCAGGTCGTGGCCATCCTGCGGTACTTTCACCGCTTCCAGGTCTTCCACAATATGCCCCTGGCGATCCTTGATGACGCGGCGCTCACCCACCTTGCCGGACAGCCAGTTCTGGAACACCAGCTCAATGCCCTCCTGCCCTTTGTCCTCGACCCCGGTAAACCCAACCAGATGCGCGGTGACTTCACCGTTAGGGTAATAGCGCCGGTATTCGCGCTGCATGAAAATGCCCGGGATGCGCAGCTGCATCACGCGTGCCGCCTGCTCCGGCGGCATGCGGCGTTTGAGGTAAACGAATTCGCGTTCGCTGTTGGAAAGCTTGTTGCTGATTTCCTCCGCCTTGGTATCCAGCAATGCAGCCAGTTGCTGCAGCTGGGCAGCGCTGGCGGTGACGTCGGCCGGGCTGGCCCAGATGGATTCTACTGGCGTACTGATCGCCAGCGGCTCACCATTGCGGTCGGTAATCATGCCGCGATGGGCGGATAGGGTCAGTACGCGGCTATAGCGCGCATCGCCTTTTTTCTGCAAGAACTCGGTATGCAGGCCTTGCAGGTAAACCGTGCGCCCCAGCAACACGCCAAAGCCGAGCAACACCAAGCCCAGCAACGCGCGCCGGCGCCAGGCCGGGAGTTTGAGCATAAGGTGGGTGGGCTTCATTTCTGCGCGTGCTTATGGGGTAACGACTTGTATTTGTTTCGGCTGCGGCACTTGCATGCGCAGCTGTTTGCCAGCAATTTGTTCAATCCTGGAGTGCGTGGCCCAGGTGCTTTGTTCCAGCTGCAACTGACCCCACTCGACTTCGTACTGCTTGGCCAGATCCTGCTGCTGTTGCAGCTCGATATATAGCTTGCGCGCTTTGTGCTGCGAGGTCACCACGCCCAAGGCGCACAGCAGCAAGGCCGCGAACAGGATCAGGTTGAGCCGGATCATGGTGCTTCCGTGCGCTCCGCCACGCGCAGCACCGCGCTGCGCGACCTCGGGTTAGCCGCCACTTCCTCCGCTGATGCGCCGATCGCCTTGCCGATCGCCACCAGGCGCGACGGCGGCAGCTCGCTGGCGCGCACCGGGAAGCGCGACGGCAAATTGTCCCTATCCTGCTGCGAACGGATGAAGCGCTTGACGATGCGGTCTTCCAGCGAATGGAAACTGATCACCACCAGCCGCCCGCCCGGCGCCAGCACATCCACGCACTGGGGGAGCGTCAGCGACAATTCTTCAAGCTCCTGATTGATGAAAATCCGTAGAGCCTGAAAGGTGCGCGTCGCCGGATCCTGGCCAGGCTCGGTTTTAAACACCGCGCCTGCCACGACCTGGGCAAGCTGCCGGGTAGTGGTGATGGGATTCCCGCCTGTGCGAAGCGCAACAATCGCCCTTGCAATCTGTTTAGCAAACCGTTCTTCACCATAATCCTTGATGACCTCCCTTAACTGTTGCTCGGACGCTTCCGCCACGAACTGCGCCGCCGTCTGGCCGCGGCTCTGATCCATGCGCATGTCGAGCGGGCCGTCGAAACGGAAACTGAAGCCGCGCTCGGCCTCGTCAATCTGCGGCGAGGAAATGCCAATATCCAGCAGCACCCCGTCCACTTTCTCCACACCCAAGCCCTGCAATACCTGGCGCAAGCTGGAAAATCCGCTATGCACCAGCGAAAAACGCGCATCTTGTATCGACTTGGCAGCCGCCACTGCCGCCAGGTCGCGATCCAGCGCGATCAGCCGACCGTTTGCTCCCAGCTTTGCCAGGATCGCCCGGCTGTGCCCGCCCCGCCCGAAAGTGCCGTCCACGACAATGCCGCCGGGGCGCACATTGAGCGCCTCGACAGCTTCATGCAGCAGGACAGGTTGATGCGGGAGAATAGGGACGATGGGCTCATGGTTCGAGCCATCGCTCACAACGAAAAGCCTTCGAGCTCGGCCGGCAGCGCCATTTCTTCGCCGGCCATGACGGCTTCATGCTGCTGGCGCCAGCGATCCATGCTCCACACTTCGAAATGGCTGCCTTGGCCAACCAGCATTGCTTGCTTCTCCAGTCCGGCGAATTCACGCAATACGGAAGAAACCAGCAGGCGCCCGGCACCATCCAGTTCAACATCCTCAGCGTAGCCGACCAGCAGCCGTTGTATCTTGCTGGATTGCGGATCGAAGCTGGAAAGAGACATCAGCTTGGCTTGGATGGGTTCCCAGGCAGGCTGGGGATAAAGCAGAAGACAACGGTGCGGGTGCGCAGTCAGCACCAGACTCCCGGCGCACTGGGCTTGCAGCATATCGCGGTGCTTGCTCGGCACCGCCAGCCTGCCCTTGGCATCAAGACTTAATGGTGTTGCCCCGCGAAACATCAGAAATCATCTCCTTTGAAGACACTTAATGGGACAGAGGAGGAATTGCCACCCGCCCTTAGCCTCAGGTAGCAATTCCCCACAAAACCCCACTTTTTCCCACTGCCGCCCACTATAGATAAAAAAAATGGGCCACGCAAGCCCTTTTTTGAGGTTTTTCCTTTTTGGGTCAAAGACTTACGTGGTTTTTATGATAAAAATTTTATCCTTAAAAATTAATAAGATAGAAAATGAACTGAAAGTGACTTGTAAGGAGTTTCTTGCAATAGCCTAATCCGACCATGCGGAATGCGGAAAAAGAAAAGAAGCTGGCCGATAAGCCGGGTTCTGTCGTGGACAGTCATTCCTCTAGGCGTACCGTTACCAGCACGCTCAAGCAACCTACCCGCTGGCAGCGCGAGCCACGCCATTGCCAGCCTATTTGGTCTTGCTCCGGATGGAGGTTACCGCGTTTCACCGTAACTTAATACGCTCGTCTCTGTGGCCCTGTTCCTCGCCTTATACCTTGCGGCTTTCAGCGTACGGCCGTTAGCCGTCATCCTGCTCTGCGGAGCCCGGACTTTCCTCCCCCCGCTTGCACGGGCGGCGACTGTCTGGCCAGCTTCGATGGCTATTTTACCAGTTCATGCCCACGCCCGCTCGGCCGCGGCCACCGCCTTGCCCGGCTCCACCTTCCAACCCTGCGTCGCCAGTACGGATTCCAGCGCCGTCAGGCAAGCCTTGACGTTGGCTGGCGTCGAACTGTTGCCCATCAATCCAATACGGAAGATCTTGCCCGCCAGATCGCCCAGCCCGGCACCAATCTCGATGCCATGCAGATTCAGCATGTCGGCGCGCACCTGCGGCTCGCTCAACCCCTCTGGCACCACCACCGCGTTAAGCTGCGGCAAGCGCGCGCTTTCCTCGACCAGCAACTCCAGCCCCAGCGCCTGCAAGCCGGCCAGCAACGCCAGGTGGTTGCGGCGGTAGCGCGCCCAAGCGGCTTCCAGCCCTTCCTCGGCCAGCATCACCAACGCTTCGTGCAGGCCATACAGCGCATTGATCGGAGAGGTGTGGTGGTAGGTGCGCTTGGCATCGTCCCAGTAGCCCAGCACCAGGTTCAGGTCCATGAACCAGCTTTGCACCGGCGTTTGGCGCGCCTTGATCTTGGCCACGGCGCGCTCGCCGAACGACACCGGCGACAGCCCCGGCGTGCACGACAGGCCTTTCTGGCTGCCGGAATAAATCGCGTCCACGCCCCATTCGTCCACCAACAGCGGCACGCAGCCGAGTGATGTCACGGCATCCACGATCACCAGCGCGCCGTGACGGTGGGCGATTTCAGTTAGCAGCTTGACATCCGATTGCGCTCCGGTGGAAGTCTCGGCGTGCACGAAAGCCAGGATTTTGGCGTCGGGATGCGCCTTTAACGCATCCTCCACCTTGTGCGGGTCAACCGGCTTGCCCCAGGCATCCTCCACCAGCACCAGTTCGCCGCGCGTGCGCTTGACGTTCTCCGCCATGCGCCGCCCAAACACGCCGTTGGCGCATACGATCACCTTGTCGCCTGGTTCCACCAGGTTGACGAAGCAGCTTTCCATGCCCACCGAACCCGGCGCGGAAACCGGGAAAGTCAGTGCGTTCTCAGTCTGGAAGGCATAGCGCAACAGCGTTTTCATCTCGTCCATCATCTCGGAAAAACGCGGGTCGAGATGCCCCACCGTCGGCCGCGCCATCGCCTCCAGCACGCGCTGGTGCACGTCTGACGGGCCGGGGCCGAGCAGAATACGCTTGGGGGGCTGGAAAGAAGAAATGCGCGGGGCGTTGCTCATGAAAACTCCTCAAAAAAGACTCGTCGGCTACATGGCAGACGACTAAATAATTGTTGAGTTTAACGCTTGGTCTTTTGGGATGGCAAGGCTAAGCAATGCGCCAAGCCAGCGGCTGCCCAGCCCGCAATGGCACTAGAACATCGCCGCCAAACGGCAAGCTATCCGGCACTGTCCAGGTTTCCCTCACCAGCGTGACCTTATCCGTATTGCGCGGCAGGCCGTAGAAATCGGCGCCGCGGAAGCTGGCGAAGGCTTCCAGTTTGTCCAGCGCGCCGGCCTGCTCGAAAGCTTCGGCATAGAACTCGATGGCGGCATGGGCGGTGTACATGCCGGCGCAGCCGCAGGCGGCTTCCTTGGCGGATTTGGCGTGGGGGGCGCTGTCGGTGCCGAGGAAGAATTTGGGGTTGCCGGAGATGGCGGCGGCGACCAGCGCCTGGCGGTGCTCCTCGCGCTTCAGCACCGGCAGGCAGTAGTGGTGCGGGCGGATGCCGCCGGCGAACATGGCGTTGCGGTTGAGTAATAAATGATGCGCGGTGATGGTGGCGCCGACGTTGGCTGAGGCTTCCGCCACGAACTGCGCGGCGTCGCGCGTAGTGATGTGCTCGAAGACGACCTTGAGGCCGGGCAGGTCGCGCGTCAGCGGGATTAGGTGGCGGGCTATGAACACTTTCTCGCGGTCAAATACGTCCACATCGGCGTCGGTGACCTCGGCATGCACCAGCAGCGGCAGGCCGTGTTGCTGCATGGCTTCCAGCGTGGGGTAGCAGTTGGCAAGGTCGGTGACGCCGGAATCGGAATTGGTGGTAGCGCCGGCCGGATAGAGCTTGACGCCATGCACGATGCCGCTGGCCTTGGCGGCGGCGATCTCTGCGGGACTGGTGTTGTCGGTGAGGTAGAGCGTCATCAGCGGCTCGAACGCCATGCCTGCGGGCAACGCCGCCAGGATGCGTGCACGATATTCCTCTGCCAGCCGGGTGGAGGTGACCGGCGGGCGCAGGTTGGGCATGACGATGGCGCGGACGAAGCGTTTGGCGGTATCCGGCAGCACGGCGCGCAGGGCGTCGCCGTCGCGCAGGTGCAAATGCCAGTCGTCGGGGCGGGTGATGGTCAGTGGTGTCATTCGGGTTTCAGTTCCAGGGCCAGTTGGTAAAGCGCGTTTTTCTTCGCGCCGGTAATCTCGGTCGCCAATTTTACCGCCTGTTTCAGCGGCAGTTCAGCCAGCAGAGTTTGCAGGGTGTGGCGGGCTGCGTCCGAGACGGTTTGTTCCTCAACGGCGGGCGCGCCTTCCACCAGCAGCACGAATTCGCCGCGCTGCTGGTTGGGGTCGGCTTGCAGCCAAGCCAGCGCTTCATCCAGGCGACAAGCATGGAAAGTCTCGAAAGTTTTGGTCAGCTCGCGCGCGAAAGTGATGTTGCGCGCGCCGCCCAGCGTTTCGGCCAGGTCAGCCACGCTTTCCAGCACGCGGTGCGGGGCTTCGTAGAACACCAGCGTAACTGGCACGGAGCGCAACGTTTCCAGCACCTGCTTGCGGTGGGAGCTTTTGGCCGGCAGGAAGCCGACGAACAGGAAGCGCGGCATCAGCAGGCCGGCCGCCGACAGGGCGGCAATGGCAGCGTTGGCGCCGGGAATGGGCACGACCTTGACGCCAGCCTGGTGCACCAGGTTGACCAGAAGCGCGCCGGGGTCGGAAATGGCCGGGGTACCGGCATCGGAAATGAGGGCGACCGATTGCCCGGCGTGCAGCAGTTCGACGATCTTTTGCCCCGCGCTCTGTTCGTTGTGCTCGTGCAGCGCCACGAGTTTGGCGCGGATGCCGAAATGGCCGAGCAGTTGCGCGGAATGGCGGGTGTCCTCCGCCGCGATGACATCCACCGCCTTCAGGGTTTCCAGCGCGCGCAGGGTGATATCGCCCAGATTTCCAATCGGCGTAGCCACCACATATAATGTGCCGCTATGGCTCAACGTCTACTTGCCCTTTTCCTGTTATTGAACTGCCTGCTGCCGTATGGCGCCTTGGCCGCAGAGCCCGGCGAGGCAACCCCGCTGCCCGCCGCCAAACCGCAAAAAACCCCGGAACAACGCTATCTCGATGGCCTAGCCTGTTTGCAACAAGCCGATACGCCCTGCGCGCAGGTCGCGCTGGCCGGCATCAATCCGGCTTCGCCCTACGCCAAAATCCTCGAAGCGCAGCTCGCTGCCGGCAGCCAGGATTACGACGAAGCACTGCGCCTGTTGCTCCCACTGCAGGCGGAAAACCATCTGCTGCCCCAAGCCAGTGCGAGTTTACACGCAACCCTGGCGCAAGCCTACGAGAAGCAGGACAACCCGCTACGCACCTTGCAGCAGTATGTTCTGGCCGCAACCTTCATGGCGGAGCCTGCCGCGATTGAGGCTAACCAGCAGCAGCTGTGGGAGATGCTGGGCAAGCAACCCAGGAAAACCTTACTGGAAATGCGTGGCGAAAGCCCGGACACGGTGACGCAAGGCTGGATAGACCTGGCGCTGGTGGCTGCTAACAAAGACCAGTCCGTCGGCAACTTGGAACAGTGGCGCGACGCCTATCCCGGGCATCCGGCTTCCGCCGCGCTGTTGCAGCAGATTGCTGCCAGCGCTCCTGCCGAAGCGCCTGCCGCCAAGCTGGAAGGCAAGATTGCCTTGCTGCTGCCGCTGCAAAACCCAGCTTATGCTGCCGCGGCCGAAGCGCTGCGCACGGGCTTCATGGCGGCGCGCGAGGTGGCGCAAAGCGAGGCCGAGGTACAGGCTTACCCCACCACCGGCAACCAGGAGCTGCTGGCCCCGGCCTATCGGCTGGCGGTGCAGGAAGGCGCGCAGCATATCGCCGGGCCACTGCTACGGGAGGAGGTCAACGCGCTGGCGGCTTCAGACTTGGTGACAGCCACCACCGTTGCCTTTAACCAAGGTGATAGCGGCCTGCTGCCGCCGGAAAAGCTGTTGCTGTTTGGCCGCCCGGTGGAGGCGGAGGCACGCCAAGTGGTCGGCATCTGCCGCCGGCTCGGCATGCAGTCCGCGACTGTCATCGCCGCCGATACGCCGCTGGCAAAGCGCATGGCAGAGGCTTTTGTCGCCGAATGGAAGGCACAGCAAGGCGCCGTCAATATCGAAATCACGTTCTCCGCCGCCACTAATCTTGCCGAGCTGAAGACGCGGGCATCAGCACGTCCTGCGGACATGATTTTCCTTGCCACCGACGTGGAACAAGCGCGCCGGGTGCGGCCTTACCTTGATGCGGCCACGCCGACTTTCGGCACTTCGCACCTGTACGACGGCGATGCCGGCAATCCGCTCAACATCGCGCTGGCGGCCATTCATTTTGTTGATATACCGTGGCTGATTGATCCTGCGTCCCCCGCGTTCACGCCTTACCGGCAGGCTGCACTGAAAATTCCCAAGGGCGAGATGCAGCGCTGGTTTGCGCTGGGAGTGGATGCCTGGCACGTGCTGGCTGGCGGCGCGGTACCGTTGCATGGACTAAGCGGTGATATCCACTGGGAGCACGGCCATGCGTTGCGCGAACTTTCAATGGCACAATTCCGTGGCGATCGCGTGGTTGCCGAACCTCTCCCTTGAACAATACCGGCCAGGACGCCGAACGTTTGGCTGCCATCTATTTGCAACGGCAAGGACTTAAACTGCTGGAAACCAATTACCGTTGCCGTTTCGGTGAAATTGATTTGATCATGCAGGATGGCAAGGAAATCGTATTTGTCGAGGTGCGCCTGCGCAGCCATGCCGCGTTCGGCGGCGCGGCGGCCAAGCATCACGCATGACAAGCAGCAGAAGCTGGCACGCACCGCCAGCCATTACCTGGCCGCGCATGGTGCGGCACCGTGCCGCTTCGACGCCATGCTGCTGCAGGCGTCGGCCACCCAAGAATTTGAATGGATCAGGAACGCTTTCGACTGCTCATGGAACTGACCACACGCATTACCAACCATTTTGAACAAAGCGCGCATCTTCAATTAGAGACCGCGGAGCTGCTGGCGCCGGTCATCGCTGCGGCGGCGGAACGCATCGTTACCGCCCTGCTGGATGAGCGCAAAGTGCTGGCTTGTGGCAATGGCGGGGCAGCCGCCTTGGCGCAATACTTTGCCGCCTGCATGCTCAACCGTTTTGACCTGGAACGTCCCGGTTTGGCCACTATTGCGCTGCCGGCGGACAATTCGGTGCTAACCGCCATCGCCAACGACAGCCAGTTCGACCAGGTGTTTTCCCGCCAGATATTGACACTGGGGCATCCGGGCGACGTGCTGCTGGCCCTCAGCTTCAATGGCAACTCACCTAATGTGCTGAAAGCGGTGGACGCGGCGCATGAACGTGAAATGACAGTGATCGCCCTGACCGGAGGCGACGGCGGCCGCCTGATGGAACTTTTGAGCGAGCGCGACATCCACCTCGGCATTCCCCACGAGCAGCGTGCGCGGGTGCAAGAGGTGTATATTCTGGTTTTGCACTGCCTGTGCGATGCGATAGATTGCCTTTTGTTAGGAGTGGAATGATGAAACGATTAATCCTGCTGGTTCTGGTTGCCTGCTTGTCCGCCAATTTAAGCGCTTGCTTTACTGCTGTTGCCGGCGGTGCCGCAGTAAGCGGGCTGTCCGCATCCGACCGCCGCACCACGGGCGCCCAAGTAGATGACGAAGGCATCGAAATAAAGGCGGAGCACCGCATCAACGATACGCTGGGCGACAAGATACACATCAACGTCACCAGTTTTAACCGTAACGTGCTGCTGACCGGCGAAGCTATAGACGCCGCCGCCAAGGCCAAGGCGGAAGCCATTGCCAAGGAAGTCGAGAACGTGCGTAGCGTGACCAACGAACTGGCCATCGCCGGCATCAGCTCGTTGACTTCGCGTAGCAACGACACTTACATCACCTCCAAGGTCAAGGCCAACATGATCAAGGAAGACCGCTTTCCGCCTGTTTACGTCAAGGTGGTCACAGAAAATTCCGTGGTCTACCTGATGGGCATGGTGACCCGCAAGGAAGCCGGGGATGCAGTGAAAATCGCGCGGGAGACCGATGGCGTGCAAAAAGTAGTCACGGTATTTGAATATGTGACGGTGCAATAACGGGCTATAATCACGCCCCAAATTATTCTGGACGGATATTTTTTTATGAGCAGCGAACCCAACGAAATCATCATCGAAGGCCTGACGCGGGCCGGCAAGCCGTTCCGCCCCAGCGATTGGGTGGATCGCATGTGCAGCACCTACGCCAGCTTCGGCCCCGACCGCAAGCTGCGCTACTCGCCCTACCTCAAGCCGCGCCTACTCAACGGCGTGCGCTGCCTGGCGGTGGATATGAAGCTGAAGGAAATCAACCCGGAAGGCTACGCCCAGCTCATGCACTTTGTTGAGGAAAACCAGCTCAACATCAAGGACAGCGCGGGCAACGACATCCCGCTTCCGGCCTAAGTCCAGATTATTTGCTAGCGGCAATCAACTTTTCGACATATTCGCGGGTAATCATGCCGCGCTTGGTGGCGCCCAGCTTGCCCTGCGGGTTATAGATGTAGGTGGTCGGTAGCGCCCCGGCCGGGCCGATCTGGGCAATCACCTTGTCGTCCCCCAACACGATGGGATAAGACATCAGGTTGTCGTCAACAAACCGGGCGACCTCCTTGGCGTCGTGGTAGTCCAGGGCAATGCCGATTACCGTCAGATCCTTGCGGGTTTCGTGCAAGGCGATCAAATCCGGGATTTCTTCCAGGCAAGGCGGGCACCAAGTCGCCCAGTAATTGACCAACAGCCATTTGCCCTTGTAGCTGGCCAGCGTATGCGTTTTCCCCGCCATGTCCTTGAGGATGAATCCATCCGCCGCCTGCGCCGAAAAGCCGGTGGTAAAGATAATCAGTATAGTGCAGACCCACGCCCCTACTCGCCGCAACACCGTATTCTCAACAAGTTTTGTCATCGCCCAAAGATTGTATGCAGTTAGACCTTCACTTGGCCGGACTTTTTGGTTACGATAGGCGAAACTTTCCACCCTTCCAACCCCCACCCAGCAATATTCTCGTACGAGGTTAACATGAGTGAACACATTGTGCATTTAAGCGATAGCGCTTTTGAACAAGAAGTCCTGCAATCCCCGCTGCCAGTCCTGGTGGACTACTGGGCTGAATGGTGCGGCCCGTGCAAGATGATCGCGCCGATCCTGGACGAGGTCGCCAAGGAATACGCCGGGCGCCTGAAAGTCGCCAAGCTCAACATTGACGAAAACCAGCAGACCCCGCCCAAGTACGGCATCCGCGGTATTCCGACCCTGATGCTGTTCAAGAACGGCAATGTAGAAGCCACCAAGGTCGGCGCCTTGTCAAAATCCCAACTCGCCGCTTTTATTGACAGCAACATTTAATGCCGTTACGCTAACGCCAGATTCCTCAATCAAGTCGCCGCCCGCAGTAGAAACGGGTAGGCCAGTCCAAGAAGAATCTGGCGCCAACGCCGCCTTCCCCAGTCTTTCCCTTACCTCTTAAGATTCCCAACGAGTCCTTCGTATGCACTTATCCGACCTCAAGCATCTCCCCGTAACCGAACTGGTCGAAATGGCCATTGCCAACGAAATCGAGGGCGCCAGCCGCATGCGCAAGCAGGACCTGATTTTTGCCTTGCTCAAGAACAAGGCAAAAAAAGGCGAGGGCATCTCGGGGGACGGTACGCTGGAAGTGTTGCAGGACGGCTTCGGCTTCCTGCGCGCGCCCGACAGCTCCTACCTGGCCGGGCCGGACGATATTTACGTTTCGCCCTCGCAAATCCGCCGCTTCAACCTGCACACCGGTGACAGCATCACCGGCGAGATCCGCACCCCCAAGGAAGGCGAGCGCTATTTCGCCCTGGTCAAAGTGGATACAGTCAACGGCGAATCGCCGGAAAGCACCAAGCACAAGATCCTGTTTGAAAACCTGACGCCGCTGTTCCCAACCGTGCCGTTGATTCTGGAACGCGACATCCGCAGCGAGGAAAACATCACCGGCCGCGTCATTGACATGATCGCGCCCATCGGCAAGGGCCAGCGCGGACTGCTGGTCGCCAGCCCGAAGAGCGGCAAAACGGTGATGATGCAGCACATTGCCCATGCCATTACCTCCAACCACCCGGATGTCGCGCTGATCGTGCTGCTGATCGACGAACGCCCGGAAGAAGTGACGGAAATGACGCGCTCGGTGAAGGGCGAAGTGGTCGCCTCCACCTTCGATGAACCGGCCACGCGCCACGTCCAGGTCGCCGAAATGGTGCTGGAAAAAGCCAAACGCCTGGTCGAACACAAGAAGGACGTGGTCATCCTGCTCGACTCCATCACCCGCCTGGCACGCGCCTACAACACCGTGGTGCCGGCCTCTGGCAAGGTTCTTACTGGAGGTGTTGACGCCAACGCACTGCAACGCCCCAAGCGTTTCTTCGGTGCGGCCAGAAATATTGAAGAAGGCGGCTCACTCACGATTATTGCAACGGCACTGGTGGATACCGGCAGCCGCATGGATGACGTGATCTACGAAGAATTCAAGGGCACCGGCAATATGGAAATCCACTTGGATCGCCGCATGGCCGAGAAGCGCCTGTATCCCGCCATCAACGTCAACCGCTCCGGCACCCGCCGCGAGGAACTGCTGATCGAGCAGGGCAACCTGCAGAAAATCTGGGTGCTGCGCAAACTGCTGTATCCGATGGACGATCTGGAAGCGATGGAATTCCTGCTCGACAAGATCAAGTCCACCAAGAACAACGCCGAGTTCTTCGACGCCATGCGGCGCGGCTGACGCGACGCCCCGATAGCAATTTGAACAGGTTGATTATTTAATCGTTTTCTTGGATAATCGCCGCCTTCGCGCGACAGCCCAAAAATTTAAGGACATTAGAATGAAAGCCGACATTCATCCCGATTACAACGAAATCACCGTAACCTGCAGTTGCGGTAACAAGTTCCAGACCCGCTCCACCAGCAGCAAGGCTCTGAGCATCGAAGTGTGCTCCCAGTGCCACCCGTTCTATACCGGCAAGCAAAAGATCATGGACACTGCCGGTCGCGTAGAAAAATTCCGCCAGAAGTACGGCATGTAATTCGCGTGCGTCCCACGCAAAAAAAGCAGCTTCGGCTGCTTTTTTTGTTTGTTAGAATAACCCAAAAAAATAACACCTTTAACCACTAGGGCAATCCGATGCCGTTTGAGCTTGAACACGACTGGCAAGCGAGCCTGGCGACGCCCCGGCCGCGCATCGGCGAAACCGCCAAGACGCGCCTGCTGCTGCTGCTGTGTTTTTTGTGGCTGGTTTTAGGGCTGATCGGCCACCAGCCGTGGAAGCCGGACGAAGCGCAGACCATCAGCGCCGTCAAGCATCTGCTGCAAGGTGGCAGCTGGATCATCCCGTCTGTTGCCGGCGTCCCCACCCTGCAAAACCCGCCACTGTATTACCTGAGCGCCGCCGCCGGCGCCTGGCTGCTATCGCCGTGGTTGTCCATGCACGATGCCGCGCGCCTGGTGACCGGCCTGTGGATGGCATTGACGCTGCTGATGGTGGGCATGACCGGACGCGAAATGTGGGGCAAGGGCGAGGGGCGGCAAACCACTTTCATTTTTCTCGGCTCCATTGGCTTGTTCTTTCCGGCGCATTTGCTGACCGCGGAAATCGCCGCACTGGCCGGCTATGCCATGGCCTTCTACGGGCTGGCGCTGGCGCACCGCCGTCCCTGGCGCGCCGCACCGCTGATCGGCTGCGGCATCGGTATCGCCTTCCTGTCTACCGGCTTATCCGCCGTGGAAATCCTGCTGCTGACGGCAGCGGCACTGCCCGCAATGTTCCCCCATTGGCGGCGCAAATCCTACTTCACCAGCCTGGCCACAGGACTGGCTATTGCCACACCCTGGCTAGTGCTCTGGCTGTTCGCCGTATGGCGGCAATCGCCCGATCTGCTGCATACCTGGCTGGTATCGGGCAAACATGTGCTGGACGACAACAACCTGCTGTATTTCGCCAGAACCCTGTCCTGGTATGCCTGGCCGGCACTGCCATTGGCCGCCTGGTCGCTGTGGCATTACCGCCAGCGCCTACTGCAACGCCCACAGTTCCAGCTGGCGCTGGTATTTTTCCTGGCCACCTTGCTTTTATTGGGCTTGGGTTCGGACAGCCGCGACATCCTGGCCCTGCCTTTGCTGTTGCCACTCGCCGTGATGGGCGGCGCGGCCATCGAGAAACTGCAGCGCAGCGCGGCCAGTGCGCTGGACTGGTTCGGCATCGCATTGTTCGGCACCTTGGGTTTTCTGCTGTGGCTGGGCTGGTTTGCCATGATGAGCGGCCTGCCCGCCAAACTGGCCGAGCGCATGCACACGCTATCGGAAGCTTACGTACCGCATTTTGACTGGAAAATTTTTCTCGCCGCGCTAGGGCTCACGCTGATCTGGTGGCTGGTGGTATTCAAAACCAACAAGCGTTCCAACCGCGCCGTTGTCACCGACTGGGCGGTCGGCATCACCCTGGTGTGGGGGCTACTGACGACGCTATGGCTACCCTGGCTGGACGCCGCCAAGGGCTATCACGGCATGTACGCCAGCATGAAGCAGGCTTTACCGGCGCAATACGCCTGCCTCACCAGCCGCGGCATGGGAGTTTCGCAGCGCGCCCTGCTGGATTATTACCTGAACATCCAGGCGCGGCCGATTGAAACCAGCCAACGCGCCGAGTGCGATCTGTTCCTGGTGCAGGACGAAAAAAGACACGCGACCGGCGCGCCGGGGCCGGACTGGAAGCTGATCTGGCAAGGCAAGCGCCCCAGCGACCGGCGCGAAAGATACTGGCTCTACCAATACATCCCCGCTCAATAGCCCGCGGCTCAATCATGTCTGGGCAAAGACTGTCTTGCCCACGCTGCCCGCACCTGTGGCATCATGCCGCAACAACCAATAACAGGAATCGTCGTTGAAAATCATCCTAGTCTGGCGCTGGCCGGTGCGGCTGATGCACTGGGGCATGGTGGCCGCGTTCGGCGTGGCCATGTGGTACCGTGATTCCCTGTTGGACCAGATGATCCATATCTATGCCGGCTATGCCATGGCCGCCCTGCTGGCCACCCGTATCATTTACGGCTTCGCGGCGCGCGACCTGGCGGCATTCCGCCGCTTTCCCCCTTCCCTGGTCAACGGCACCAAATACGCCATTGCCCTGGTTCGTGGCAACTCCCGCAATTATTTGGGCCACAACCCAGCCGGTGCACTGGCGATCTACGGCATGTTGGGCCTGGGGCTGGCGACGGTTGGCACCGGCTACTGGGCGTTCCAGTACGACAATGAATTGGCCAAGACCTGGCACCACCATTTTGCCTACACATGGTTCTGGCTGATCTGCCTGCACCTGTTCGGCGTGCTGATGGGCAGCCTGGCGCACAAGGAATTCCTGGTCAAGGCAATGATCACCGGTTACAAGACCCGGCGCAGCATCAGCCAGCCGTTCACCCTGCAAGCCGCCGGCATCACTCTGCTGATTATTTTCCTGCACCTGCTCAACCTGATCGTCATCATCTTCGGCGGGAAGGGGTTTATTAACCGAAAGTAAGGTACAAGAGGTTGATTGGATAAGATAGGGCTGCTAGTGTGCGGCTTTATCTATCCCCAACCAAGTCGTTAAAGCGCAAACGGAGAACCTTCAATGACCTTTATCGAGATGTACGGGAAAGAAATTGTCGCATTGCTTGTCCCTGTTCTGACACTAGTACTTAATAGCTTCTTCAAAGCAAAGGCAAAGCTTCAGGTGGCTTTGCCTCACCAATTTACATTTCTAGTTCAGCAACCACTAATTGACCAAAATGTCAATCAGGTGTCGCCAACCCAAACGGTCAGAACCAACTCTTTCATTATCAACAACGCAGGACGTGAGCCTGCCACTAAAGTCGAATTGGTCTTTAATTGGAAACCTATGTGCCTCAATATCTGGCCTGTCCGTCACTATGAGGAACACGTCGAACCAGACCGCCGATATGTATTAATTTTTTGACAGCTTAAATAGTGTCGTCATGAGATAGCCGCCCACAGGGCGATGCACCGAATGTGGACGGTAGCAAGGACTGACGAAGTGCATTTCGCATAGCGAGTCGCAATCCCTCTCCATCGCTTGAGGTGCAAA
>Ga0265327_10001018_pt1 | contig 39626 bp, 42 predicted proteins | sample 41621metaG_FD_202089 | JGI IMG/M metagenome (GOLD analysis project Ga0265327, IMG submission 202089) | Rhizosphere microbial communities from Carex aquatilis grown in University of Washington, Seatle, WA, United States - 4-16-21 metaG | ecosystem: Host-associated > Plants > Roots > Rhizosphere... | reverse complement strand
AGGCGGAGGCGCTGCGCCAGTTCCTCGCCATCTTCCGCCACGCGCCCGTCGGTATCGTCGTCTCCGACCAGCAGCGGGTCATCGTGCGGGCCAACGACGCCTTCGGCCGGCTGGTAGGGATCCCGACGGACTACGTGGTCGGCCGCTCGTTCATCGACTTCACCCTTCCCGAGGACATCGAGTCCTCCGAGCAGGCCTTCGACGAGCTGCTCGGCGGCTCCCGGGACCGCACCCACTTCGAGAAGCGGTACGTGACCATGACCGGCGAGATCGTCTGGGTGTCGGTGTGGGCGTCCCGGGTCTTCGACCTCGGCCGCGGCACCTACTCGATCATCGCCCTCGTCCAGGACGTGAGCGAGGAGGTGAACGCCCGCCAGGAGCTGACCGAGCGGGCGCTGTCCGACCCGCTCACGGGACTCGGCAACCGCACCGCCCTCAACGACTGGCTCGGGCGGCTGGTGTACCGGACCGAGTTCGGCTCGCACCACGTGGCCGTCTACTTCATCGACCTCGACGAGTTCAAGCAGGTGAACGACCGCTTCGGCCACGCCGCCGGCGACGAGCTCCTGACCGTGGCGGCCGACCGCCTGCGGGCGGCGGTGCGCCCGGGCGACCTGGTGGCCCGGTGGGGCGGCGACGAGTTCACCGTGGTGGCGTCCGTCACCGACGCCGAGGAGGCCGAGGCCATCACCCGGCGCCTGGTCGAGGCCATGGGTGAGCCGGTGGCCATCGGCGGCACCCGGCTGTCCCTCACCTGCAGCGTCGGCGTGGCCGTCTCGCTCGGCCCCGACGAGGAGCCGGCCAGCCTTCTGCTGCGGGCCGACGAGGCCATGTTCCGGGCCAAGCGGGCCGGGGGCGAGCGGTCCGTGTCGGTCGCCTGGGACGGCGCCGCGCCCGGGATCTGAGCCGCCCACCTGGAACATATGTGGGTCGGCTGAGGGCCGGCCCTGCTCCCGCTGAGACGGGCCGAGCGGCTAGAACGGGAGCATGAACCTGCGCGCGCAGCGTCCCGGAGCCCTGTCCCATCGTGCCCGGCGGGGCACCCGGGCGGGGGTGGCGGCGCTGGCCGCCGGCCTCCTGGTGACCTTGGTGGCGGTACCGGCCACGTCGTCGGGCGCGGCCACGGCTGACGGGGCCAAGGTGACCAGCATCTCGATGAGCAGCCCCACGCCCTACACCCCCCACGCCCCCACCGGCGGCACCGACGACTACCACTGCACCCTCGTCGACCCGCACGTCACCCACAACTCGTTCATCGTCTCCAGCCAGTTCACCCCCGGCACCGGTGCGGCGGTCAAGGAGGTACACCACGAGATCACCTTCCTGGTGCCGCCGTCGGTCACGTCCCAGGTGCAGGCCCTCAACAAGGGCGGCAAGGGGTGGACCTGCTTCGGCGAGTCGCCGCTGCCGGCCCTCAGCCTGGCCTCGCTGACCGAGACGCCGTGGTTGAGCGCCTGGGCCCCGGGCCACGGCGAGGACGTGCTGCCGGCCACCACCGGCACGCCGCTGCCGGCCCACAGCCTCGTGATCATGCAGGTGCACTACAACCTCCTGCAGGGGGACAAGCCGGTCAAGGTCGGCGTACGGCTCGACACCGTGCCGGCCTCCACCAACCTGCGGCCGCTCACGCTCACGCCCTACCCGGCGCCGATCAACATGCCGTGCCCGGCCGCCGAGGCCGCCGACCTGACGGCCCACCCACTGTGCTCGCGGGACGCCTCGCTGCAGTACCTGTCGCAGCGGTTCGGTGCGGGTGCCGTGGTCTTCCAGAACGTGCTCGAGTTCCTCTGTGGGGAGAACGTCGCCAACCCGCCCGAGGGTGACTCGGTCACCTGTACCCAGCGGATCCGCACCCCCGGCTACATCGTCCGCACCACCGCGCACATGCACCTGCTGGGGCGCAGCATGACCATGACGGTCAACCCCGGCACACCACAGGCGCAGACCGTCCTCAATGTGCCCAACTACGACTTCAACTACCAGAAGTCCTACGACCTCAAGAACTGGGTGAAGGTCGTGCCGGGCGACACCGTGCAGTTCACCTGCACCTACGACCCGACGCTCGCCTCCGAGCTGCCGGCCCTGCGCAAGGCGCCGGCCCACTTCGTGACGTGGGGCGACGGCTCCTCGGACGAGATGTGCCTCGGCCTGCTCCAGACCGTGCCGCTCGACCCGCACGCCACCGTCAACTGGGCCGCCGTCGGCTCGCACGGCTCCGGCGGTCACCGGGGTGCGGCGCCCTCCACCCCGACCACCGGCGCCTGACCTCCGGGCGGTTGGCCCTCGCCTGACCCCACACCGGGACGGTCGGCCGGGTTTCCACCACGCAGCGTCGGGCGTCCCACCCCGAGGAGGGCGACGCCGCACAGCACGAGGAGGGGTCCCGAGTTGGGGTCGGTTGCCGAGCCGCTGACGAGCGAGCCGAACGACTGGCCGACGGCCCACACCACGAGGGCGAGCCCGATCCCCGCCCAGGCCGCGACCCGACGCGACCGCACCGACCCGAGACCGAGCAGTCCGATGACGGCCGGGCAGGTGACGAGGAGCACGACCGCCCACGTCCCGAGATGTCCCACCCCCGTGCCACACCACCGGTCGAGCTGCGCGAGCCAGGACGGCAGCGGCCCGGCCGAGCCGTCCACCTGGCTGCGCACCGCCCCCACCGAGCGGTTGGCCGGCAGAACGGACACCAGGGCCAGGTCGAGCCAGACGGCCGCCCACGCCACGGGGAACCACGGGGCCACCGGTACCCCGCCGGCAGGTACCCCCGTCCCGTCCGCCCGCGGCGCGACGGGCCAGGCGGCCAGACCCACCACGGCGTAGAGGGCGACGGCCCCCGGAGCCCCGGTCAGCATCGAGGAGGTCCCACCAGCCAGGCCGCCGAGACCTTCGCCGAGGAACCAGACGCCGGCGGCCCAGACGACGGAGGCCACCACGGCGAGGCGCACACTCCGTCGCCACAGGAAGGCGGCGCCGAGGGCCAGCTGCACCAGTGCGAAAGCGACGTCCGCGGCCACGGCGTGGGCACCGATGGCCGCAGCGGCGTGGCGGACCGGCCAGGCGACCCAACCCGGCTGACCGGCCGCAGCGGGCAGGATCACCTGGGAGGCGAACCGCCGGGAGAACATGAAGGGCTGCAGCTGCAACAGCCCGTCGAGCAACCAGAGCACCCCGAGGGCGATCTGAAGGTGCCGACGCGTGACACGCGGGACGACCCGGGCCGTCGACGATCCGACCCCCGCCATCGCATCCCACCGAGATGTTGATGCACGCTCGACGGTCCCGATGGTCATGGTCCACGTCCTTCCGTGTCGACGGGCGGGCCCGGCGCGGACCCGGGTGGTCTTCGGTGCGGCCGGGGAACCGGATGCCACGGGAGTCACCCTGACCGGACCGGAGTGCGGAGTCCTGCTGGTCGTTGATCCATTTCACGGATCAATCATCCGCCGGACGGATCACTCCGAATGATCAATGGTTCGTCGATCTCGAGCGTTTTGACTCGAATGATCGTCGACCCGTGCGGGGGTACGAGCGCCGTATCTCCCATGTTTACGCGGTGCGCTACCCGGTGTGCCGGCCCGAAAGGATGATTCATTTGAAGCCACATTCACTTGTGCGACGGCCGAGCGCAGTTGCATTGCTCCTCGGTGCGTTGATTCTCCTGCTCACATTGGCCGGTGGCCTGACGGGGGCGACCGCCGCGTCGGCCTCGTCCTCGACGCCCACGGCGACGAAAGCCCACGCCGCCCCGTCCGGCGACAACGGCACCACCATCGACCCGCTGCGGTACAACTGCGGCAACGACGCGCCGACCTGCGGTCAGGTGGGCGAGTCCTACGGCTACTACAACGGCACCAACGTGGACCTCCTCTACTCGGAGAACTACTACTGCGACACGGCTGTCCCGTCCCACGCCGCCACCGGCTGCGAGGTGGGCACCGGGCCGTCGTCGGCCAACCCCACCGCACCGTCGCCCGACGGCACGTCGATCGGCAACACCACCCACGGGGACACGCTGTACATCCCCGTGCCCCTGTTCGCCAACGCGCCGGCCACCCAGTGCACGGCCACGGCGACGTGCATCGACCATCCGCCGACCATCGACCTCTCGGCCATCGCCGGCGCTCTCCCGGGCAGCCCGTCGCCGTCGAGCCTCGACGACGTGGCCATCCCGGCCCACGACCACGTGGTCGGCACCCGCAACAACGGACTGCCGGAGTGGTGGAACGTCAAGGTCGTGGCCACCACCGACCCCGCCACGTTCTCGACCCTGACCAGCGTGTCGGCCATCGACGCCGCCGTCTCCGCGTCGAAGGCCGTGGCCGTTCCCACCAACGCCTTCCTGTTCTTCCAGGTCCTGGCCGGCACCGTTCCGGCAGCCCAGGCCGCCGACCTGACCGCCACCGCGCCCCCGGGCCCGGCGGTGGCGACGGCACCCGGCGCCCCGCCGGCCAGCCAGGTCGAGGCGGGCAGCACGATCGACAACCTGCGCAACGACTGCGGTGCCACGGCACCCAACTGCCAGGGCATCGGCATCAGCCATGACTGGATCCAGGGCCAGGACGTCGACGCTCTTTACACCGAGCCGTTCTACTGCGGTTCGACGGCGGGGACCGTCCACTCGTCCACCGGATGCGAGGCCGGCGCCAACCCGACCTCGGTGCCCCCGGGCGTGTCCGACCCGACGCCGCCGACCCCGACCGTGACCAACGGCCAGATCGACCCCCTGTACATCCCCGTGCCGTTGTACGCGAGTCCGCCGGTGGCATACACCCAGTGCCCGGGAGTCATCACCTGCATCGACCACCCGGCCACGATCGACCTGTCGCTCCTCGCCCCGACCCTCGGGGTGGCCGACGCCTCGTCGCTCGACAACGTGCCGCTCCCGTCCCACGACCACCTCCTGACCACCCGCAACGGTGACCAGCCGGAGTGGTGGAACGTCATCGTGATCCCGGTGACGTCCGCCAAGGGCCTCGCCTCGGTCGAGCAGGCCAAGGACTACGCCTCGGTCAAGACGCTCGAGACCACCCCCGGCAGCGGGATCGGCGTGCCCGGTGCCCCCGAGGTGCCCACCAACGCCTACCTGTGGTTCCAGACGCTGCCGGGCGCCGGACCGGCCACGCCGGGACCGGTGGCGAGCAGCTGCACCGGCCACCTGCCCTCGGGCACCGTGGTGGGCGGCGCCGCCCTCGATGACGGGACGGGCTACTACCAGGTGGACCGGGCGGGTGACGTGGCCGCCTTCGGCGCGGCCACCTGCTACGGCTCCCTGACGGGCACCGCGCTGCGTGCGCCCATCGTCGGGATGGCGGTCGACCGGGCGACCGGGGGCTACTGGCTGGTGGCGGCGGACGGCGGGGTGTTCGCCTTCAACGCCCCGTTCGAAGGTTCCGCTGCCACTCTGCGCCTCAACGCCCCGGTGGTCGGCATGACGGCCACGCCCGACGGGTCGGGGTACCGCCTGGTCGCCTCGGACGGCGGGGTCTTCTCCTACGATGCCCCGTTCTTCGGCTCCGGCGGCTGGACGCACCTCAACCAGCCCATCGTGGGCATGGGGATCGACCGCATGACCGGCGGCTACTGGCTGGTCGCCGCCGACGGCGGGGTCTTCTCCTACGATGCGCCCTTCTTCGGCTCGACCGGGGCGGAGCACCTCAACCGGCCGGTCGTCGGGATCATGCCGACCTCCGACGGCTCGGGGTACCGCCTGGTCGCCTCGGACGGCGGGGTCTTCTCCTTCGGCGTGCCGTTCTTCGGCTCGGCCGGGAACATCGCGCTCAACCAGCCGGTGGTGGGCGGCATGGACGACAACTCCTACGACGGCTACTGGCTGGTGGCCGCCGACGGTGGTGTCTTCACCTACAGCCCGACCGGCGAGGGCATGCCGTTCTTCGGATCGGCCGCCTGAGCGTCCCCGAGGGACCCGGTCGTCGAGCGGGAGGGAGGCCCTCGGGCCTCCCTCCCGGCGCGCCCGGCCGGCGACATGGCCGGCACCCGTCGCGGTCGACAGACCGCTGGCTCCGGGGGACAATCGGCGGCATGGAGAAGACCTTCCGGGCCACCCTGCGCAAGAGTCCGGCAAAGGGCGGCTGGACCTACGTGGTCATGGACGGCTCGGCCGAGTACTTCGGGACGAAAGGCCTGGTGAAGGTGCGCGGCACCGTGGACGACGAACCCTTCGAGAGTTCGTTCATGGCCCTCGGCGACGGCACCCACAAACTCCCGGTCAAGGCCTCGATCCGGCGGCGGATCGGCAAGGACGAGGGCGACGAGGTGGAGGTCACCCTGACCGAGCGCTTGTCGGGCCCAACCACCGGAGGGACGGGCGGGCGGTGACCCTGACCGGCAACACCGCCGCCCCCTGACGGGCGGTCAGCCGCGCACGGCGGCCTCGATGGCGGCGATGTCGATCTTCCGCATGGTCATCATGGACTCCATGGCGCGCTTGGCCGCGGCCGGGTCCGGGTGGTGCATGGCGTCCAGGAGGGCCCGGGGGGTGATCTGCCACGAGAAGCCCCAGCGGTCCCGGCACCAGCCGCAGGCGCTCTCCTCGCCGCCGTTGCCCACGACGGCGTCCCAGTAGCGGTCGGTCTCCTCCTGGTCGTCGGTCAGCACCATGAAGCTGACCGCCTCGTCGGGCGTGAAGTTCGGTCCGCCGTTGAGGCCGACGAACGACCGCCCCAGCACGGTGAACTCGACGGTCAACTCGTTGCCGGCCGTTCCGTCGGGGTAGTCCGACGGGGCCGTGTGGACGGCGTCGACCCGGCTGTCGGGAAAGGTGGCGGCGTAGAACTCGGCCGCCCTGCGGGCCTCGCCGTGGTCGAACCACAGGCAGGTGATCAGTCGGTCGGTCATGGTGGTCCTCGTTCCTCTCGTGCCCGTCGCCCCCGGTGCCCGCCTCGCCCGACCCTTCCCGGTGGCGGCCCGGCCAACCGGTGCCGGCATCATCATGGCCCGTCGGAGGACCGAATGGTCGACGTGGTGCGTGGCCTGGGCGACAATGTCCCGGTGACGGACGCGGTCGACGACGCCCCGAGGCATTCGGAGGAGTGGTACGCCGGCACCGCGCCCGACCTGCGCCTGGTGCGGGGTGACCAGTTCTTCATCCGCTGCCGCGGCGGCCCGTGCATGAGCCGACTGGAGACGTTCCCGCCCCGTCTCGAGATCCCCGAGCGCGGCGGCACCTACGTCCTGGTGGACGACGGGCCCGTCGAGTCGTGGGCCTACGAGTTCGTGGGCCGCTACGCGCCCTGATCGGACTGAGCCGGAGCCCGGCGACTGGATCGGGCAGCGGGCTGCACCCCGGGGTGGGTCCGAGCCGCATCCCACCCGGCGGCACCGTCAGTCCGAGCTGAGATCGCCCAACGCCGCCGCCACCTCGGCGGCGATCTGCTCCGACGGCGGCAGGCCGGGCACGTCGGCCAGCCCGGCCGGGTTCTGCCCCTCGACGATGGTGCGCCACCGCAGCTCCGCCACGTCCACGAACTCGGGATGGGGGAAGACCCAGAACCGCTCCTCAGCGATGGCATCGGCCACCAGGTCGGCCACGGTGGCGGCCGGCAGCCCCTCCGCCACGGCCCGACGCACGTGGTTGGTGACGATCTCCGACGCGAACGCCTGGGGCGGCGGGTCGCCCAGATGGGCCGGCCAGTTCCGCTCGGCGTCCATGATGCCGCTCTGCACCCACCCCGGGCACAGCACGCTCACCCCGACGGGCACGCCCATGGCCGTCAGCGTGGTGTAGAGGTCCTCGGTCAGGGCCACCACCGCGTGCTTGGTGGCGTCGTAGGACGGGGTCAGGCCGGGCAGCAGCCCGGCGATGGACGCGGTGTTGACGATGTGGCCCTCGCCCTCGGTCACCAGGTACGGCAGGAAGGCCCGGATGCCGTGGATCACGCCCCACAGGTTGACGCCCATCACCCACTCCCACGCCGAGAGCGGCCCGAACCACGGATCGGCCTGGGTGGCCACCCCGGCGTTGTTGCACACCACGTGCACCCGGTCGAAGCGCTCCACGGTGGCCGTGGCCAGCGCCTGCACCGCGCCCTCGACACTCACGTCGGTGGGCACGACGAGCGCCTCCACCCCCTGGCCGGTCACCGACGCGGCGGTGACGGCCAGGCCCTCCTCGTCCACGTCGGCCAGCACCACGTGCATGCCGGCCGAGGCGAAGCGGTCGGCCAGGGCCCGGCCGATACCGCCCGCCGCGCCGGTCACCACGGCGATCCTGCCTGCGCTCAGTTCCATCGGTCCTCCCCGAGGTCGACCGGCGCCACACGGCCGGGCACCCCGAATCTAGGTCGTAGGGCACGTCCGACCGGGTCGTCCGACCGTGTCAGCCGCCCGCGCCCTCCTGGGCGTCCATCCACGCCACCAGGCCCGCCACGTCGGCGAAGCGCACCTCCCGGTCGAGGTCGGGCAGGTAGGCCACCACGGCGCCGTCCACCACGTTGACCGACACCACCACCACCCCGGCCGGGTCGAGGCACCAGGACGGTGGACCGCCCGGCGAGGTGGAGGGCTCGTAGCGCCAGCCGCCCCGGGTGCCGAGCACCACACCCACCTGGTCGAACAATTCGTCGTCGGTCGTCACGGCTCCCTCCCGGTCCTGGGGCGCCAGTCTGTCACCGGCGCCCGTGCTCCCGGACGGTCAGCTCCGGACCGGCTCGACCACGGTGCCGACCAGGTCGCCGGCCGCGTCGAGCAGGTGGTCGACGGCCCGGCGGTAGTCGGCCACCGTCGAGGCGTCGGCCAGGTCGGCACGCACGTCCTCGACGGCCGCCTCCAGGCGGTACAGCCGGTCGTGCAGGCGGCCGAGGTCGGCCGTCGACACGATGCACTGGTCGGCGGGTACGTGGAGCTCGTCCGCCCGGCGCCGGGCCTCGTAGGCACGTTGGCGGTGCGCCGCGCTGCAGAACCGTCGGGGACGGCCCGCGCCCGGACGCCGGGCCAGTGGCCGGTGGCACCAGTCGCACCGGATCAGGACGGACTCCTCGGCGGGCCGTGCGGTCATGTCCCGACGGTAGGCACCCGCGGGCACCCGATGGGTGATCCCCCGGTGGTCAGGCGGGCACCAGCCGGACCACCGGGATGACCCGGTCGGTCATGGCCTCGTACTCGGCGAAGTTGGCGTAGTCGGCGGCCTGGGCGGCGTAGATGCGATCGCGCTCCTCGCCCTCCAGGACCTCGGCGGTGGCGGCGAAGCTGTCGGTGCCGAGTTCGGCCCGGACGGCCGGGTGGGCCACCAGGTTGTGGAACCAGTCGGGGTTGGTCGGGGCGCCCGCCTTGGAGGCGAAGACGTAGAGGTTCCCCTCCTGCTGCCGGGCCACCACCGGGGTAACCCGCTCGGCGCCGCTCTTCGCCCCGGTGGTGTGCAGGAGCAGCACCGGCACCCCCTCGAACGGGCCGCCGACCACGCCGTCGTTGGCGCGGAACTCGGCGATGATCTGCTGGTTGAAGTCGTTCATCTCGGACATCTGGGGTCCTCCGGGAGTCTGCGGGCCAGCCGGTCGCCGGCACCTGCCGCCAGGGTAGCGGCGGCTCCGGGTCCCACGTCCGACGGTATCCTCGGGAGGAGTGACCTCCATGGACCGCGACGACGACTTCTCCTTCGAGGACCCCTTCTCGCTGGAGGACCACTACGACGACGCCGACGTCTACTACCGCACGTGCGGCAAGTGCGGCGCCCGCACCTCGCCCCGCTGGTCCGAGTCGGCCTGCCTCGAGGAGGCCCGTCGCTACGGTTGGCGCCGGGTGGCCGCCTCCGACCGTCCCGGCGCCCGGCGCATGGACCTGTGCGGCGCCTGCGCCGACGACGCCGGCATCGGTCCTCCCATGGCCCGCTTCGGCTGGTGAGCCTCAGCTCCCGAGGGTGACCACCAGGCCGTCCAACGGGTCGGCGTGGTCCACGCCCCGCTTCTTGCGTCCGAGCGGTGCCGCGGTGCCGAGGTTGACCCAGCCGAGCAGCGACTCGTCCGGTCCGAGCCCGAACAGGCCGCGCACGGCCTCCGATCCAAGGACCGCCGCGCTCTTCCACACCGCGCCGTAGCCGAGCCCGGTGGCGGCCAGCACCATGGCGTAGCCCGTGCACGAGGCCGAAGCCACCTGCTCCCACACCTCGACGTTGCTGGAGGGATCGGGCGAGGCGATGAGCAGCACGGCGCAGGGCGCGGCGAAGGCCTTGCCCCGCATCTTGGCCACCGCCGCCCCGGGCAGGTCGTCACCGCGCAGCTCGACCAGCCCGGCGACCAGTGCGTCGCCGAAGCGGGCCCTCGCCTCCCCCTGGCTCACCGCGAAGCGCCACGGGCGCAGGTCGCCGTGGTCGGGCACCGTGGTGGCCGTGGTGAGGATGCGGGCCAGGTCGTCGGGCGTGGGCGGCGCACCCGCCGCGTCGGGCTCGGGCCGCACCGCCGACAGCCGTGCCACCCAGGCCGGGTCGGCCGGCGGCACGACGGCGCCGTCCGGGTCCCCACTGCGAGCATCGACGTCCACCACGGGCACCCTCCTCGGTTCGGGCCACCCCCGAGCGTAGGTGGAGCGGAGCACCCGACCGGCCGCGCACCCCGTGGTCATCGGGGCAAACCGGTCGCCGTTCGTGCAGGGGTGTCTTCGGCAGTAGCCTGTCGCCCGGTATGGGCCATCGCATCGAAGTCGAACTCACCAGTCAGTCGGACGAGTCCACGTGGACGTGGCGCGCCGCCGGGGCCAAGCTGCCCCGCGGCACGGTCGACGCCAGCCTGGTGCCCGAGGGCACCTCGGTCGGCACCGTCCTGCGCGCCGAGGTGGAGACCACCCTCGACGGCACCACGGTGACGGCGCTGTTGGCCCCCAAGGGCAAGTCGGCCCCCAAGCCGGTCGACCGCATCGAGGTCCTCGGGACGCCCCAGAAGGGGCCCGACGTGAACGTGGTGCTGGCCGGCAAGGGCCGTCGCCGGCGTGACGACGACGGCGACCGTGACGGCTCCCGTCGCCCCTCCGGCCGCGGGCCCCGGGGCGAGGGTGGCGGTCCGCGTGGCGACGGGCGGGGTCGTGAGGGCGGTGGCTCCCGCGGAGACGGGCGCGGACGCGAGGGTGCCGGCGCCGGCGGGCGCGGGCGTTCGGGCCCGGCCCGGCCCGGTGGCCGCGAGGGCGGCCGTGACCGTGGCGACCGTCGGCCCCAGACCTCGACCGTCTACCGCAACGCCGCCCTGGCCGAGCTCCGGCCCGAGCAGCTGCCGGTGGCCGAGCAGCTCCTGAAGGGCGGCGTCCCGTCCGTGCGCCAGGCCATCCAGGAGCAGAACGCCCGGGCCCGGGCCGAGGGACGCCCCGAGGTGACCGAGGCGCCGCTCATGGCCATGGCCGAGGAGCTCCGCCCGGTCATCGGGCTCGCCACCTGGAAGGACCGGGCGTCCGTGGCCCGCAACGCCGGCAAGGACACCCCGCTGCGCGAGCTGCGCTCCATCGTCGCCTCCGCCTCCACCGTCACCCTCGACGACGAGGGCAGCGAGATGCTGACCGCGCTGCGCACCAGCCTGACCGAACGGGTCACCGCTCTGCGCGAGCGCTGGGTCGAGCGCATCACCACCTCCCTCGACGAGGGCCGGGTGGTCGACGCCGTCCGCGCCTCGATCCGTGCCCCGGAGCCGTCCGCCCGCCTCTCCGCCGAACTGGCCGTGCGCCTGGCCGACGCCGCCGGGCAGGCCATGGCCAAGGACACCCCTCCCGCCGACTGGAAGGCGCTCCTGGAGGTCGTGGTCGAGTGCCCGGTGCGCCGGACCGTCAAGCCGGCCGGACTGCCCGACGGTGCCGACGAGGAGCTGCTGGCCGAGGCCCGCAAGGCCGCCGGGCTGGTGCCGGAGCTGGCCAAGCTGCTCGGCATCCCGATCCCGCCGCCGCCGGGGCCCCGTCGCCCCGTGCCGGCCCGGCCCGCCCGTCCGGCTGGCCGACGGGCTTCCTGAACTCCTGCTGACCGGCGCCCGGCTGGGCGCCGCCCCGTCCCTCAGTCGAGGGAGCGGTGCATCACCAGTAGCCGCGCCTTGAAGCCCGCCGACTCGAAGAAGTTCTTGGCCGCCCGGTCGCCCGGCTGGGCCGTGCCGTCGACCCCGGTGCATCCCTGGGCGCGGAACCATTCCAGGGCGGACTCCAGGAGCAGGTGGCCGAGCCCCACCTCGCGGGCGCCCTCCTCGACGAAGCACAGGTCGAGCACGCCCCGGTGGGTCGTCCCGGCGCGCTCCACCCGGCACAGCGCGGCACCGGCCACCCAGGCGTCCAGGGTGCCCACCAGGGCCGTCCGGGACGGCTGCGTCAGGTAGGGGGCCACGCTGGCCTCGGAGGCCTCGGGGGCGAGCCCGCCGCCGTCCTCGGGCCGGGCCAGGTCGGCCCCGCGGTGGCCCGCCCGGGAACCGGCGAAGGCGCCCACCAGCTCGATCAGTCGGCCGAGGTCCTCGTCGACAGCGGTTCGGACCTGCTCCATCGGGTCCCGTTCCGCCCCGACGACCCGCTCAGGACCGCTCGTCCAGGAGCTGGTCGACCCGGCTGAGGATGGTGCGACGGCCCCGGGAGGACGTCTCGTAGGCCCGTACGGCCACCAGCTCGGCCCGGCTCAGCCCGTCGAGCCGCTGGACGACCTGCGACGCCGACAGGGTGTCGAAGCCGGGGATGGCGAGCGTCGCCACGTCCGGCACGTGGGCGTCGACCGGGGGGCGGGTGGCCGCCGGTTCGGTGGCGGGCGTCGCGGTCGAGGGGGCTGCCGCAGCCGTGCTCGGCGCCGCGGCGGGAGCCGTCGCGGCGGCGGACGGTGTCGCCGGGGCGGCCGGCGGTGTGGCGGCGGGCCGGTCCTCGGGATACGGGATCGTGCGCAGCCGGGGTCCCCCGGTGCGTGTCGGGGCGGCCGCTCCCCCGCCCTTCCTGGCCGGACCACCCGAGGGGCGGCCCACACCGGCCGAGCGCTTCTTCAGCTCCTTGCTACCCGCCGTCACCGCGAAGTGGCCGACCGCCCGGGCCGAGTTGACGTGGACGCCGAGCCGGTCCCGGCCCCGCTCGACCAGCTCGGGCAGCTCCTCGGCCAGCGCCACGGCCACACCGGTGGGCAGGAAGACGAAGAGGTCGAGCAGCCGGTCGCTCAGCGACGGCGTGCCCTCCGGCCCGTCGGTCTGCTCGTCAGGGGTGTCGTCCATGGTCAGCCGTCGCTCAGACGCAGTCGCGGCAGAGCATCTTCTTCTTGTCCGCCAGCTGGTTGCCGTGCTTGACCAGGAAGCAGGACCGGCACACGAACTCGCCGGGCTGCTTGGGCAGGACCCGCTCCACGCCGTCGGCCGTGCGGTCCTCGGGTTCGGGCGCCTCCTCGTCGTCCTCGACCTCCTCGACGACGAGCCGCTCCTTCAGGATGGTGTCGAGGCTGGCCTCGACGTCCTCGTCGTCCGGCTCCTCCTCCTCCTCGTCATCGGTCTCCTCGCCGGCGGCCTTCGCCACCGCCTTGGCCGTGCCGGCCGGCACGTCCTCCTCGGTGACGACGTCGATGACCTCGGCGTCGTCGCCGTCCTCCTCGATGTCGTCCGAGATCAGCTCCTCGTCGTCGTCCTCGGCCAGCTCGTCGAGGTCCTCCTCGAGCTCGTCGGGTGCTTCCACTTCGTCGATGTCGTCTGCCATGTGCGTCTTTCGTGCGTGAGTTGGCCGGGAGCATAGACGGTCCGGCCATCGGTCCGATCGTGGTGCGGCCAACGCCCGGGGCACCCCGTGCATTCCCGCGCTCGCCGCTGTTGGGTGGGGATCATGCCAGGTATCCGGTGTCCCGTGGTGCACCCGCCGTGGGCCGTCGGGGTCGGCCGCTGGGCCGAGGCCCGGCGGCACGCGCTCCCGCCCCTCCGGTGGTGGTGGGTGACCCGGACATCACCCGGAGCGGGCCCGCCTGCGCCCGCCCGGCACCGGTCCTCAGGACGGGCCAGGCGGTTGGGCCCAAGGGGTCTTTGGCACCACTTCCCCGCTACCTCCGGCTCGCGCCGACGGCCTCGGGGAGGTGTTTTCTACTCGACCCCCTGGGCCTTCCTCCGCCTCTCACAGCATCCCCCCCTCGGCCTGCTCCGGCGGTGTGACCGCTCGTTGCACGCTCCGGGGCGACTGGGACTGGGCGCACCCTACGTCATGCCACCCGTAGGTCGTCAAATGGTTTCCATGCCTCCTGACCAGGGACTCCGGAAGAGTTCCCAGTTCAGGGCATCGCAGGATTTGTGACCTTCGTCACGGAATTCCGGCGCTGCTCGGCGCGTCGCTCCGACTCCAGCCGTTCGAGGTCCTGGGCCCCGTAGTCGACGTGCGACATGGCCTCGGCCAGCAGACGGTGGCCGGCCCGCTCGGCGATCTGCCGGTGCATCTCCTGGGCCACCCAGCGGTAGCTCGGATGGCCCTGGGGCCCGGACCGCAGCTCCAGCAGGTGCATGGCCTCGCGGGCGTTCATCTGCATCGTGTAGCGGATCCGGTAGGCCAGGGCGACGGCATACGAGGCCTGCTCGGAAAAGGTCGGTGCCAGGGCCTCGTACAGCTCGCGCGAGCGCTCGAGGGAGCCCACGTAGCGCTCCGTCAGCCCCGCCTCCTCCACCACCTCGGGCACGTCGTAGCCGAGCGCGGCGCCGAGCGGCTGCCACTCGATGGTCAGGATGCGGTGGCGCTGCAGGTCGCGGAAGGCCCCGTAGTCGGTCACCACGTCGAACCGGTAGTCGGTCCGCTCGAAGGCGCGGCCCGGACGGTGGCGGCGGTTCTCGCGCTCGCCGACGTAGGCGGCCAGGATCGACCGCTTCTCCTCGGCCCCGAGCAACCGCACCCGGGCCAGGACCTCGGCCTCGGGACGGGCGGTGCGGGGGGCCACGATGGCGGCCACCACCTTGTCCTCGCCGTCGGGGTCGAAGTCGAGCAGCTCGACGGTGGGCGCCCCGGACGGACCGCCCCGGTGGACGTCGGCGGGCTGCACCAGGTCGCCCAGGAGTTCCTCCACCACCTCGGCGGTGCGCCGCCGGGTGGTCACCAGGTAGTCCGACCACACCCCGCCACGGTCGGCCCGGTCGACGCGCTGGAGGAAGGAGGGGATCACCTTGCGGAGCTCCTCCAGCATCATGTCGGCGTACACCCGGGCCTCGGGCAGGGGGTGCGAGCGCATGCGCACGAGCAGCTGCTCGTAGCCCTGGCCCGTGCCGTAGATGCCGACGTTGGACAGCGAGCCGGCCGGCAGTAGGCCCCGCAGGGCGTCGAGGCCCTTGGCCCGCACGGCCTGACGGTGGACGAAGTCGGAGTCGCCGGGCTGGCGCGGGTGGCGGGCCGTCAGGTGGGCCTGCGCCTCCTCCAGGAGCTCGCCGTAGGTGTCGAACATGCGGTCCATGTCGCCCACGTAACGGGCGCCCAGTGGCGAGTCGAGCAGGCCCGGGTCGCGGTAGTAGCGGTAGTGGCCTGTGGACAGGCGCTGGTTGTAGGCGATGTAGCGGGTGGACTGCTCGAGGTACGCCATCAGGCGGCCCCACTCCAGCACCTTGGTCAGGACGTTGGACGCCTGCTCGCAGGCCAGGTGCACGCCGCCGAGCTGCGCCACCGAGTCGTCGCCGTACTCGAAGAACACCTTCTCGTACAGCTCCTCGGCCCGCCGCAGGCCCACGGTGGCGTCCACCGAGGCGTCGCCGGTGATGTCGAGCTCACCGACGAACTCGTCGAGGAAGAGCCGGCGCAGGCTCTTGGGCGACCGCGAGTACCGGGCGAAGAGGGCCCCCTTGACCACCTCGGGGAGGTTGACCAGCGCGAACACCGGCTGGTCCAGGTTGGTGAAATACCGCCGCAGGACGTCGGACTCCTCGGCACTGAACGATTCCACGGCGTAGGGGAACATGCCTGTCAGACACTAGGACGGGGACCGGTCGGCAGGCGCGGACCCCGCCGTGGCCGGGTCGTCGGCCCCCACCACCCCTCGCCGCAGCAGGGCCACGGCCAGGTCGGCCGCCTCGCGTGTGGCCGGCAGGACCGCCACCTGGCCGAACTGGCGCACGAGGTCGATGACCTGGCGCACGTTGCGCACGAAGTCGCCGGGCGACACCTCCGCGTCCCGCAGGACGGCGTCCAGCGTGCCCCCTGACGCCCACGACACCACGGCCCGGGCCAGCCCGTCGTCGGGCCTCCGGGTGCGGCGCAGACCCACCCGGCGCTCGTCCGCCCGCAGCCCGGCAGCCAGGGCGGCGACGGCGGCCAGTCGCTCGGCCACCACGGCCGGTCGGGGCGGCGGAGGGTCGTCGCCGGCCCGACGGGCCTCGAAGGTCAGCCCCGAGGCGACCCCGGCCAGGTGGGCCGGCTCCAGCCCGTCCAGCAGGCCCGCCCGCAGCACCTCAGCCACCAGCAGGTCGGACTCGTGGTAGATCCCGGCCAGACGGAGCCCGTCGTCGGTCAGCGCCCACCCGTCGAGGAAGCCGCGGTCCTCCAGGACGGCGAGGCGCCGGTCCAGCTGGGAGACGAGCGACTCCGAGCCGGCCGGCGCCTGCCACTGCCCGTACGACGACGCCAGGAGGCCGTGGGCCTCCTCACGGCTCCACCGGCGCACCAGGTTGACGGCCAGGTTGTACGTCGGATGGAAGGACGACACGAGGTCGGGAGGCGGCGCCAGCGCGGTGGCGACCACCTGGCCGAAGGAGGTGGCCTGGTTCCACAGCACGAACGCGTGCCCCACCGTGTCGATGCCCCGCCGGCCCGCCCGGCCGGTCAGCTGCTGGTACTCCCCCGAGGTGAGGGCCGATGTGTCCGAGCCCCGGAACTTGGCGAACCGCTCGACCACGACGGTGCGGGCCGGCATGTTGATCCCGAGGGCCAGGGTCTCGGTGGCGAACACCACCTTCAACAGCCCCTCGGTGAAGCAGCGCTCGACCGCCTGGCGGAAGGCGGGCACCAGGCCGGCGTGGTGCGGCGCCACCCCGGCCTCGAGCGCGTCCGACCACGGCCCGTAGCCGAGGGTGCGGAGGTCGGCGTCGGACAGGCGCTCGACGGACGCCTCGACCAGCTGGCGGATACGGGCCCGCTCGTCGTCGGTGGTGAGGCGCACGCCGTCCTGGACGACCTGGCGGGTGGCGTCGTCGCAGGCCGCCCGCGAGAAGATGAAGGTGATGGCGGGCAGCATGCCGGCATCGCGCAGCTCCTCCACCACCTCGGTGCGCCGGGGGGCGCGGAAGCGCTGGTGGGCCCGCCGGCGGCGCTCGTCGAGGCGCAGGCCGTCCGGGTTGGGGGCGCCGTTGCGCAGCAGGGGCAGCACCGACACCCCGTCCCGGCCCCGTTCGGCCACCGCGTAGTGGTGGTGGAGGGTGACCGGGCGGTGGGTCTCGACCACCACCCGGGTGGTGCCGCGCACCGAGGTCAGCCACCGGCCGAAGTCCCGGGCGTTGTTGACGGTGGCCGACAGGCTCACGAAGGTGACGGCGGGCGGGGTGAGGACCAGCACCTCCTCCCACACCGAGCCCCGCCACGGGTCCTGGAGGTAGTGGACCTCGTCGAGCACCACCACGGCCAGGTCGTCGAGGAGAGCCGAGCGGGCGAAGAGCATGTTGCGGAGCACCTCGGTGGTCATGACCACCACCGGGGCACGGGCCTGATGGGAGACGTCGCCGGTCAGCAGGCCCACGCGGTGCCCGCCGTAACGGGCCGACAGCTCGGCGAACTTCTGGTTGGAGAGGGCCTTGATGGGAGTGGTGTAGAACGCCTTGCCGCCGGCGGCCAGGGCCCGGGACACGGCGTAGTCGGCCACCAGCGTCTTGCCCGAGCCGGTCGGGGCGCTGACCAGTACCGACTCCCCCCGGTCGACGGCGTCCATGGCCCGGTGCTGGAAGTCGTCCAGGCGGAAGCCCAGGCCCGCCTCGAACTCGGCCCGGGCACCGGTGGCGTCCACCGCCCCGGCCGGGGTCATCGACGGACGATCCGGCCGATGACGATCGAGATCTCGTAGAAGAGGTACAGCGGGATGGCCATGGCCAGCATGGAGAAGGGGTCCGAGCTCGGCGTGATCACGCCGGCCAGCACCACGATGCCCACGATCGCCCACCGACGCCACGAGCTCAGCTGCTGGGGGGTCAGGACGCCGGCGAGTTCGAGGGAGACCAGCAACACCGGGAACTCGAAGGTGATCCCGAAGGCCACCATCAGCAGGATGATGAGGCTCAGGTACTTGTTCGGGTCGAGGATCTGGGTGAGCGAGGGCCCGCCGATCGAGTCGAGCCACTGCAGGGCGTGGGGGAAGATGAGGAAGGCCACGGCCGCACCCAGGGTGAACAGGCCGATGGTGGCGCAGATGAAGGGGACGGCGTAGCGCTTCTCCTTCGGGTTGAGTCCGGGGGTGATGAACCGCCACAGCTCCCACAGCCACACCGGCGAGGCCAGGAAGAGGCCCCCGTAGGCGGCGATCTTGACCCGAAGGGCCAGGCCGTCGAGGGGGCCGGTCACGTAGAAGCCGCAATGGGTGGGGGCCACCTCGCAGTAGGGGTGCTTCAGGGCGTCCAGGATCCACGGGTAGGCGACGAAGGCGACCACGGCCATGACCAGGAAGGCGGCCGCCGAGATGAGCACCCGTCGGCGGAGCTCCCCCAGGTGCTCCGTCAGGGTCATCGAGTCCGGCCCGGGGCGATCCGCCCGGCGCTTCAGCGACAGCGCCATGCCTACCGGCCCCCGGGGCGGGGCGTACCGGTGCCCACGGCGGTCAATTCATCGAGGGGTCGTCGGGCACCACCGGACCGGTGTCGCGCAGGGCGTGGACGGTCCCCTGCGGGTCGCTGACCGACACCCCGGGGATCGACGCCACCTCGTCGGCGTGCACCACGCCGTTGGCCCGGTTGGACTCGCCCGACGCCAGCACCCCGTCCCCCACCGGCTCCGGCGGGGGCGACTCGTCGGCGGCCGGCCGGGCCGCCTCGTTGTCGGCGGCGTGGCTGTCGGCCAGCGAGTCGAGGAAGGTGATGGGCGACCGCACGGCCTGGGTGATCCGGTCGGTCGAGGGGAGGTCGGGGAAGTTGCCCCGGACGTCGGTCTCGAGCCGCTCGCGCAGGCGGCGGAAGTCCCCCCACAGCGAGCCCAGCTGGCGCGCCACCTTGGGCAGCTTGTCCGGACCGAGCACCACGATGGCGACCAGCAGGACGACCAGGAGCTTGGCCGGGCTGAGGAAGGGCACGTCGCGAGTGTACCGGCGCCCACGACCGCCCACCGGGGCGGGGCCCGAGGAGGCCCAGGTCAGGGCCGGGCCGGTGGCCCCGGATCCGGGCTCAGACGCCCTTGGCGTGGCTGAGTGGCCAGACCACGGCGACCGCCCGCCCGACGATGAGCGACTTCGAGATGGGGCCGAAGAAGCGGCTGTCCTCGGAGTCGGTCCGGTTGTCCCCCATCACGTAGTACTCCCCCGCCGGGATGTGCACCGGGCCGGGCATGTTGTACTGCGGGTGCTCGTCGTCGGGCAGGGCGCCCGTGTAGCTCTGGGGACCGGGCGGCAGCCACGGCTCGGGCAGGAGCTTGCCGTTGATGTACACGTGGCCGTTCTTGGTGGAGATCGTCTCGCCGGGCAGGCCGATCACCCGCTTGACCAGGTCCGGGAAGTCTTGCTGCTCCAGCGGGGGACGCTTGAACACCACGATGTCGCCACGGTGGACGCCGTGCAGGTCGTAGCTGAGCTTGTTGACCATGATCCGGTCGCCCACGTCGAGGGTGGGGACCATCGACGGCGACGGGATGTAGAACGACTGGATGACATAGGTCCGCAGCAGCACCGTGCACAGCAGCACCGCCAGCAGGATGATGGCCCACTCGATGACCCAGCGGTAGCTGCTGCCCTTGCCGCGGGAGTCGTCGAGCGTGCCGAGCGGCGCGTCCCCGTCGTCGGGCACGCCGGTCACCACCGTGGCGGCGCCCGCCGCGGACGGCGGTGCGCCGGGCGCGGTCGGGAGGTCGGTCGGATCGCTCGGCACAGTGACCCGACGCTAGCCCAGCGCGGCGCGCCCGCCGGAGCGGGTGGCGGCGCCGTCACAGTCCGGCGATGAGCTTCTCGACCCGCTCGTCGCGGGACCGGAAGGGGTCCTTCAGCAGCACCGTTCGCTGGGCCTGGTCGTTCAGCTTGAGGTGGACCCAGTCCACGGTGAAGTCCCGCCGCTTCTCCTTGGCCCGCTTCACGAACTCGCCCCGCAGGCGGGCCCGCGTGGTCTGGGGCGGCGTGGTCATGGCCTCGGCGATGTCGACGTCGCGGCACACGCGGTCGACCTGGTCGTGGCGCTGCAGGCGGTAGTAGAGGCCCCGCGTGCGGTCGACGTCGTGGTACTGCAGGTCGAGCAGGGCGACGGTCGGGCTGTGCAGTGGCAGCGAGTGGCGGTCCCGGTAGCCCTCGATGAGGCGGTACTTGGCCACCCAGTCGCACTCGCGGTGGAGGGAGAGCGGATCGGCCTCCAGGCCCTTCAGGCAGTGCTCCCACATCGAGAGGGCCCGGTCCTCCTGCACCGACAGCCCGTGGCGGTCGCGGAACTTGACGGCCCGCTGCAGGTACTCGCCCTGGATGTCGAGCGCGCTCATTTCGCGGCCGTTGGCCAACCGCACCGGCCGGCGGCAGGTGATGTCGTGGCTGATCTCCCGGATGGCCCGGATCGGGTTCTCGAGGGTCAGGTCGCGCAGCACCGTGGAGGGGTCCTCCAGCATGCGGAGCACGATGGACGTGGCCCCGATCTTGAGGAAGGTGGCGTACTCGCTCATGTTGGAGTCGCCCACGATCACGTGCAGCCGCCGGAACTTCTCGGCGTCGGCGTGGGGTTCGTCCCGGGTGTTGATGATGGGACGGCTCCGGGTGGTGGCCGAGGAGACGCCCTCCCAGATGTGCTCGGCCCGCTGGCTGAGGCAGAACACCGCGCCCCGGGCGGTCTGCAGGACCTTGCCGGCGCCGGCGTACGCCTGGCGGCTGACCAGGAACGGGATGAGCACCTCGGTGTAGTGGGTGAAGTCGTCACGCCGGCTGGTCAGGTAGTTCTCGTGGCAGCCGTAGGAGTTGCCGGCCGAGTCGGTGTTGTTCTTGAAGAGGTAGATGTCGCCCCGGATGCCCTCCTCGCGCATGCGGGCCTCGGCCCCCTCCACCAGCGACGACAGGATCCACTCCCCCGCCTTGTCATGGGCCACTAGCTCGGCGATGTCGTCGCACTCGGGCGTCGCGTACTCCGGGTGGCTGCCGACGTCGAGGTACAGGCGGGCACCGTTCTCGAGGAACACGTTTGACGAGCGGCCCCAGCTGACCACCCGGCGGAACAGGTACCGCGCCACCTCGTCCGGGCTGAGCCGGCGCTGGCCGCGCAGGGTGCAGGTGACCCCGTACTCGTTCTCCAAGCCGTAGATCCGCTTGTCCATTACCTGCACGGTACCGTGCAGGTGGTCCGCCGATGCGCCACCGGTTGCGGATGTCACCCGCTGTTCACCCGCCGGGCGGGCGGGGCGCTCAGGCCAGGAGGGCGGCCAGCTCCTCGTCGACCAGGCGCCGGAAGGCACGGCGGCCGTTGCCCTCGGCCAGGACGGCCACCTCCAGCCCGTCGGCGGCCAGGGTCCGGTCGGGGCCGGCCAGGGCGGCCACGGCGGCCCGCAGGGCCTCGGCCAGGGTCCACCCGGCCGACCAGGCCCCCTCCAGGCGTTCCTGGATGGCCCCCGTCTCGCCGCCGAGCACGGCGAAGCGGTCCTCGTCGGTGATCGTGCCCTCGTAGGCGATGTGGTACAGCTGCGGCGGCCGCAGGCCGTTGCCCAGCTCCGCCACCAGGATCTCCACCTCGAGCGGCTTCATCTCGTGGGTGAACACCTGGCCGAGGTACTGGGCGTAGAGGTTGGCCAGCGAGCGGGCCTCCACGTCCTCGCGGCTGTAGGCGTAGCCCTTGGTGTCGGCGTGGCGGATACCCGACACCCGCAGCTGGTCGAACTCGTTGTACTTGCCGACGCCGGCGAAGGCGATGCGGTCGTAGATCTCGCTGATCTTGTGGAGCGAGCGCGACGGGTTGTCGGCCACGATGACGATGCCCTCGTCGTAGGTCGTGGCCACCAGCGAGCGGCCACGGGCGATGCCTTTTTGGGCGTACTCGGCCCGGTCCTTCATGACCTGCTCGGGCGCCACGTAGTACGGCATGGTCATGGCTGGCGGCCCTCCGTCCGGCGGCGCTCGATGAGGCTGGCGAAGCGGTCGGCCACCTCGTCCTCGGCCACCCCGGCGAAGCCGGCGGCCGACACCGTGGCCACCAGCGGGTAGATGCCGCGGATGAGGTCGGGCCCGCCGGTGGCGGAGTCCTCGTCCGCCGCCTCGTAGAGCGACTGGATGGCCAGCTCGACCGCCGCGTCACGGGGCAGGCCGTCGCGGTAGCCGAGCTTGATGGTGGTGCGGGCGTCGCGACCGCCCGAGCCGGTGGCGTTGAACTCCGACTCCTCGTAGTGGCCGCCGGTCACGTCGTAGGTGAAGATGCGGCCGGTCTGGCGGGCCAGGTCGTACCCGGCGAAGAGGGGCACCACGGCCAGGCCCTGCATGGCCATGGGCAGGTGCTCACGCACCATCTGGCCGAGCTGATTGGCCTTGCCCTCGAGGCTGAGGACCACGCCCTCCACCTTCTCGTAGTGCTCCAGCTGGGTCTGGAACAGGCGGACCATCTCGACGGCCGGCCCGGCCGCCCCGGCGATGGCCACGGCCGAGTACCGGTCGGCCGGGAACACCTTCTCCATGGCCCGGTGGGCGATGGCGTGCCCCTCGGTGGCCCGGCGGTCGCCCGCCATGACCACGCCGTCGGCGTAGCGCAGGGCCACCACGGTGGTGCCGTGGCGGAAGCCCTCGGCCGAGGCCGGGGCGGCCGACGTCATCGGAGGGGTCGGGACCCGCAGGCGGCGGATGAGCCCGGCAAAGTCCGGGCCGGGATCCTCCGTGGTCGTGAAGAGGGGTAGCGACACGTGGGCTACTCGCCGCCCTTCTGCACGTAGTTGCGCACGAACTCCTCGGCGTTGTCCTCCAGGACCTCGTCGATCTCGTCGAGCAGGTCGTCGAGCTCAGCCTTGAGCTTCTCGCCCGCGGCGGAGTTGGCGGGGACCTCCTCGACGGTCTCGTCGGTCCGCTCGGGCGCCTGCTTCTTCTTCAGCTCTCGCTCTGCCATCGCTCCACTCCTCTGGGCGGCTCGGTACTCAACTGCTCAGTCGGTCCACCAGCTCGGCCGGACTGGCGCAACTGTCGAGTAGTGCTTCGACATGTTCCGCCGTTCCCTTCAGCGGATCCATCATAGGTACGCGCCGCAGCGGGTCGGACCCCAGGTCGAAGACGAGGGAGTCCCAGTTGGCGGTGGCCACCGACGCCGGCCAGCGGGTGAGGCACTGACCCCGGAACCAGGCCCGCGTGGTGCGGGGCGGCTCGGTCACGGCTGCGGCCACGGCCTCCTCGGTCACCAGCCGCTCGGTGTCGAGCCGGGCGAACAGCGACCGGCTCGGGCGGAGGTCGTGGTACTGCAGGTCCACGGCGGCCATCCGGGGGTCGTCCCACCCGCAGCCGTGGCGGTCCCGGTAGGCCTCGAGCAGCTGCAGCTTGGCCACCCAGTCGACCTGGCGGGCCAGGGTGGCGGGGTCGGTCTCGAGGGCGTGCAGCACCTGTTCCCACCGGTCGATGACGGCTGTGCCGACCTCCTCGGGCCCGAGGCTGGCGAGTCCCCGGTCGTCGGCGTACTTGCGGGCCTGTCCGTAGAGCTCCCACTGGATGTCGAGCGCCGTGGCCGTCGACCCGTCGGCCATGGTCAGCGGCTGCTCGAAGGTGCGGTCCACGGCCACCGCGTGGATGGCCCGCACCGGATCGGCCAGGGCCAGCGGACGCGACGGGGTGACGTCGTCCTCGATCATGGCCAGCACCAGCGCGGTGGTCCCGAGCTTCAGGAAGGTGGACACCTCGCAGAGGTTGGCGTCGCCCACGATGACGTGGAGCCGGCGGTAGCGGTGGGGGTCGGCGTGGGGCTCGTCCCGGGTGTTGACGATGGGCCGCTTCAGCGTCGTCTCCAGGCCCACCTGCTCCTCGAAGAACTCGGCCCGCTGCGACAGCTGGAAGTCCACCGTGCCGCTGTCGTGGAAGGCCGTCTCGCTGCCGACCTTGCCCGAACCGCAGAAGAGCTGCCGGGTGACGAAGTGCGGTGTGATCCCGAGGACCACCCGGCTGAACGGGGTGTCGCGGTCCATCAGGTAGTTCTCGTGGCAGCCGTAGGAGTTGCCCTTGCCGTCGGAGTTGTTCTTGTAGACGACGAGGTGGGAACCGTCGTGGGAGGCGGCGTCGGCGGCCTCCATGGACCGGATCACGATGGACTCGCCCGCCCGGTCGTAGGTCAGCGCCTCGAGGGCGTTGGAGCACTCGGGCGAGGAGAACTCGGGGTGGGCGTGGTCGACGTAGTAGCGGGCCCCGTTGGTGAGGACGGTGTTGACCAGGTGGGTCTCCACCATCGGGGGCATCGAGCCCTCCTTCGCCGCCCCCCGGGCGTCGTTGCCCGGCGCCTCGTCCTCGAAGTCCCAGCCGATCTGCTGGCGGGCCACGTCGTGGGCGTAGGCGTTGACCAGCACCGAGGAGGCAGCGATCGGGTTCGGGTCGCCGTTCACCACCTGGATGCCGTATTCGGTCTCGATGCCGCAGACCTTCGGGATCGCCATGCGGGCGACCCTACCCTCGGGGCGGGCGCGACGGGCACCCCTCCCCGGGGGCCCGGACGGTCAGAGGTACTGCCCGGTGCCGACCCGCTCGATCGAGCGCCCGCCGGTCGTCTCCTCGCGGTCGCTGATGAGCGTGCGGATGTACACGATGCGCTCGCCCTTCTTGCCCGAGATCTTCGCCCAGTCGTCCGGGTTGGTGGTGTTGGGGAGGTCCTCGTTCTCCTTGTACTCCTGGCGGATCGACTCGAGGAGGTCCTGGGTGCGGATACCCCGGCCCTCGCCGGCGATGGCCCGCTTGATGGCCAGCTTCTTGGCCCGGCGCACGATGTTCTCGATCATGGCGCCCGAGCTGAAGTCCCGGTAGTAGAGGACCTCCTTGTCGCCGTTCTGGTACGTGACCTCGAGGAAGCGGTTCTCCTCGTCGTCCCGGTACATCTCGGAGACGGTCGACTCGATCATGGCCTGGGTGGCCTTGGCCGGGTCGCCCCCGCCGAGCGTGCGGACCTCGCCCTCGTCGAGCGGCAGATCGGGGGTGAGGTACCGGGCGAAGATCTGGGCGGCCGCCGTCTCGTTGGGGCGCTCGATGCGGATCTTCACGTCGAGGCGACCCGGGCGGAGGATGGCCGGGTCGATGAGGTCCTCGCGGTTGGAGGCGCCGATGACGATGACGTCCTTCAGCGTCTCCACGCCGTCGATCTCGGCGAGCAGCTGGGGCACGATGGTCGACTCCATGTCGGAGCTGATGCCGGTGCCGCGGGTGCGGAACAGCGAGTCCATCTCGTCGAAGAAGACAATGACCGGCACGCCCTCCTCCGACTTCTCCCGGGCGCGCTGGAACACCAGGCGGATCTGGCGCTCCGTCTCGCCGACGTACTTGTTGAGCAGCTCCGGCCCTTTGATGTTGAGGAAGTAGCTGCGGGTGTTGGTGTTGCCCGTCACCTCCGCCACCTTCTTGGCCAGCGAGTTGGCCACCGCCTTGGCGATCAGCGTCTTGCCGCAGCCGGGCGGGCCGTAGAGCAGGATCCCCTTCGGGGCCGGCAGCCGGTGCTCGGTGTACAGCTCCCGGTACAGGTACGGCAGCTCGACCGCGTCGGTGATGGCCTCGATCTGGTCGTCGAGCCCGCCCACGTCGGCGTAGGTGACGTCGGGCACCTCCTCGAGCACCAGCTCCTCGACCTCGGGCCGCTCGAGCTTCTCGATCAGCAGGCCGGTGCGCGACTCCATGAGGACCGTGTCGCCCGCCCGGAGCTTGACCCCGATGAGCCCGTCGGCCAGGTCGGCCACCCGCTCCTCGTCGGCCCGGCCGTAGACGAGCGCCCGCCGGCCGTCCTCCAGGAGTTCCTTCAGCACCACGACCTCGCCCTGCCCCTCGCCCTCCCGGGCCAGGATCACGTTGAGGGACTCGTTGAGCACGACCTCGTTGCCGCGGTGGAGGCCGCCAGGCTCGATGTCCGGGTGGAGGGAGACGCGCATCTTGCGCCCGCCCGAGAAGACGTCGACCGTGCCGTCGTCGTTGGCCCCGAGGTAGGTGCCGTAGGCCGACGGGGGCTGGGTCAGCTTCTCCACCTCGTCGCGCAGGTTGGCCACGTGCTCCTTGGCCGTCTGGAGGGTGAACGTCAGCTTCTCGTTCTGGGAGACGGCCTGGGCCAGCTGGCCCTTGGCCTCGAGCAGCTTCTCCTCGAGGGTCTGGACCCGGCGTGGGCTCTCCTGGAGCCGCCGACGGAGGACCGTCACCTCCTCCTCGGCGGTCAGGGCCCGGGCCCGGAGCGTCTCCAGGTCGTCCTCGTCCGCCGCCCGGCGCTGGCCGTCGGTGTCGTCGAAATCAACCGTCGCAATCACCTCATCCGTGCAAGGGAGCCTCGCTGCCGACCCTACACCGGGCGGCCCCGTGTTCCACCCCTTCCGGGGCACGGCACGGAGCGTCCCGGCGGGTCTGACGATGGTGCCGGTCCAGCGGTTAGCATGGCCGGTGCAACGGGCCCGGCACCCCTCCTGGGGCGGGACCCGACCCGTCGGCCGCCGAACCCGGGTGGACGGGTGCCACGCGTTCGAGCCGAGAGACACGTAGGAGAGTCACAGCTGATGAAGGTCTGGATCGACCAGGATCTCTGCACGGGAGACGGACTCTGCGAGGAGATCGCGCCCGCGGTCTTCACGCTGCTCGACGACGGGCTGGCCTACGTCAAGGAGGGCGCTGACGTGCGCAACGAGCCGGGCGGCTCCGCCGGCATGGCCGCCGTGCCGGCTGAACTCGAGGACGCGGTGGTCGAGGCCTCCGAGGAGTGCCCCGGCGAATGCATCTTCATCGAGCAGGGCTGACCCTCTTCATCGAGCAGGGCTGACCCCGCCGCCGCTCGGCGGCCCGACGGTAGCGTCGGCTTCGTGGCGGACCCCTACCTCCTGATCCTGACCGGGCCGCCCGGTGCCGGGAAGAGCACGGTCGGCCGTGCCGTCGCAGTTGCGTCCGACCCGTCCGTGTCCCTCGAGTCCGACTGGATGTGGACGACCGTGGTGCGCGGGCACGTGCCGCCGTGGGAGCCCGCCGCCGACGCCCAGAACCGGGCGATGCTGCGCGCCTCGCTGGCCGCCGCTTCCCGCATGTGCGCCGCCGGTTACGCCACCGTCCTCGAGGGGATCATCGGTCCCTGGCACTGGGACCTCGTCCTCGACGAGGTGGGGCCGGTGCTCGAGCGGGTCAGCTACGTCGTGCTCCGGCCCGGACTGGAGGTCTGCCTCGAGCGGGCGGCGGGGCGGGCGGACCGGGACCCTGATCGGCCGGCCCTGCGGGACACGGCGCCGATCCGGCACCTGTGGGACCAGTTCCGCGACCTCGGGCCCTTCGAGCGGTACGCCGTCGACACGACCGGTCTCGACACGCCCGACACCGTGTCGGCCGTCGAGGAGGCCCTCGCCTCCGGCAGCCACCGCGTGACGGCCGGCACCTGACGGTCAGGGCTGACGGATCAGGCGGCCACCCACGCCTTGGCGGCGTCGAGCTCGGCGGTGGGGAACGTCTTGGTCTGGCCGGGCGTCATCCAGCCGAACAGGGCGGTCAGGTGGGTCATCCATTCGATGTCGGTCACGAGTGCGATGCGCTTCCACGAGCGCAGGTGCTCGAAGCCGACCTTGAGGTCCTCCCACATCGCGCCGCCCGACATGCCGTCGAAGTCCTTCATGACGATGAGGAAGCGGACCTCCCCCGACTCCGCCGCCCGCACCAGTGACGGTAGGACCACGTCCCGGTAGTCGGCGGCCTCGATCTTCCCGCTGGCCTCGAATCCGATCACGCCCGCGGGGACGTCGGCCAGTTCCACGATCATCGTTCGCACCTCCGGTCATCGGCTGTCCCCCAGCCTGCCGCGTCCAACGACGCTCTGCCGTCGGGTCCGGCCTATCCGTGGACGAACTCCCGGGCGTCACTCGGCGCGAAGTACCCCGTGTCCATGACCCCGTCGACCGCCCGGAGGCGGGCGTCGAGCTCGGCGGTGACGACCACCCCGTCCGGCACGTAGAGATCGGCCAGGACGCCGCCCGACTCGGTCAGCACCGGGCCGTCCTTGCCCGTGCCGGGCCGGAGTGCCACCGCTCCCGCCCCGAGCGCGTCGACGGCCCCGGCGGCGGCGAAGATCGACGCCGGCCGGAACACCAGCGGCAGGGCGCACCCGCCCAGCCGGTCCACCTGCTTGCTGGCGTCGGCCACGATCAGCTCGAGCTGCGCCGCCTCCAGCACCGCCCGCTCGCGGTGCATCGCCCCTCCCCTGCCCTTCACCAGCGCGCCGTCCGGGTCCACCTGGTCGGCGCCGTCGAAGGCGACGGACACCCCGTCGGTCCCGAGCTCGGCCACCAGGAACCCGGCGGCGGTGGCGTACCACTCCATCTCGTAGCTGGTGGCCACCACCACGATGTCGTCGGGCAGCTCCCAGCGGGCCTCGGCCAGGGCCAGCAGGGTGAGGAAGGAGGTCGACCCCGAGCCCAGGCCCACCCGGTGGGACCCCGATGGCGCTGCCGCCAGCCAGGCGATGACCCGGCGGGCCGCCTGCAGCGCCAGCGCCTGCTTGGCGTCGCGGCCGACGATGTCGGACGACCACTGGAGGCTGGCGTAGGGCTCGACCGGACTCACACCGACCTTGCTAGTCCAGGATGCCGTCGTCGTGGGATCGGGACCCGTCGTCCCCGGGTTCGTCACCGGACCCGTCATGTACGTCGACGGCGTCGGACCCCCGATCCGTGCCCGCCGGAAGCGGGCCCGTCGGGCCGCCGGGGCGGCTGCCGAGCTCCTCGGGGCGCAGCAGGCGGGCCGAGGTCAGGAACCCGGTGTGCCCGACCATCCGGTGGTCGGGCCGCACCGAGCGGTCCTCGATGTGCCACGTGCGGTGCAGCACCTCGAGGGTGCCCGCCATGCCGAAGGCGCTCTCCTCCAGGGCGTGCCGGAACTGGGCCGTCTGGTTGATCGTGGGGAGGTAGGCGCAGATGATGCCACCGGACCGGAGCGCCGTCTCGGCGTGGGGCACCACCCGCCACGGCTCCGGCAGGTCGAGCACGATCCGGTCGAGCCCGCGCTCCTCGATGCCCTCGTAGACGTCCCGCAGCTCCACCCGGTAGTCGGCCCCGTCCCCCACCATCGCGGCCACGTTGTTGGCGGCCCGGTTGGCGAAGTCCTCGCGCAGCTCGTAGCCGACCACCGAGGCCCCGGCCCGCAGCAGGGCCATCGACAGGGCGCCGGAGCCCACCCCCGCCTCCAGGACCCGCACCCCCGGGGCGATGTCGGCCTCCATCAGGATGGCGGCCAGGTCCTTGGGGTAGATGACCTGGGCACCACGCGGCATCTTGAGCACCGTCTCGCCCAGGGTCGGGCGCACCACCAGGAACCGCCGGCCGGTGCTGCCGAGCACCGTCGAACCCTCGTAGGCGCCGATCAGGTCGTTGTGGGCGACGATGCCCACGTGGGTGTGGAAGGTGGCGTCGATCCGCAGCGTCAACAGGTAACGGCGCTTCTTGGCGTCGACCAGCAGCACCTTCTCACCGGCCCGTAGCAGGCTGCGGTCGGGACCGTCCGCCGACCCGTCCTCGGCCCGGGGTCCCCCGTCGGGGTCCACGGCGCTCAGGAGTCGGAGGCCGACGCCGGGACCCGCTCGCCCGACCGGATGACCAGCCGCTCACCGGGCAGGAGCTTCGTGCGGTAGACGACGTCCTCGCTGCGTCGGGCCCGGATGATCATCCACAGGGCGGCGCCGACCACGAACCAGGCCGTGTTGCGGCCCGACATGCCCCGGCCGAAGGCCCGGACCTGGAAGTAGCGGAGGACGGTCTCCACCGGCTCAGATCCTGCGCACTTCGACGATGGTCGACTTGCGCCGGCCCATGCGCCGCCCGAGGAGGAAGACCACCGCCACCGACACGACGACGACGCCGAGCCCGATGGCCAGCGCCTGGGACTTGACCCCCTCGACCTCCTCGGACACCCCGCCGGTCATCTCGCGCAGCTTGCCCTCGATCTGCTCACGGGTGATCTTCTCGTCGGCGGGGCTCATGCCTGCTCCTTGTCGGGCTTGTGGGCGGGCGTCTGCCCCTTGCTGACCGCCCGCACCGCCAGGGCGGCGACGGAGACGACCACGACGGCGCAGATGACGTAGGGGATCCAGGACAGGTTGCCGGTGAAGGTGCTGCCCGTCTCCCCCTGCAGGAGGCGGAGGAAGCCGACGGCCAGGACGGCCAGCCCGACGGACAGGGCGACCGAGCCGGCCACACCGAAGACGACGTAGCGGCCGAGGCCCTTGACCGGGTCGAGCGTCTCCTGCTTGATGTAGTCGACGACGAGCCGGACGATCTCCTGGCTCTCGCCACGCAGGCCGCTGAGCCCCCGCTTGCCGTCATTCCGGCCTGGCGCCACGTTCCTCCTCAGGTTCACGACAAGGTGTCCGGCGCGTTGCCGACGTCACCCTCGACCACCGGACGGACGCCGCCACGGTGCGGAATTACCCAACCTTAGCCAGCCCGGAACATCCCACGGCTCACCCGCGCTCGGTGAAGAGGTACGTCGAGCTGGCCCGGGCCACCGTGCGTCCGGCGTCGTCGACCACCTCCGCCTCGGCGAACGCCACCCGCGCCCCGCCCGAGACGATCCGGGCCGTGCACTCGAGCGTGCTGCCGACCCGGGCCGCGGCCAGGAAGCTGGTCTTCATCTCCACGTTGGAGGCGAACACCTTGCGGCCGGCGTCCCGCGCGTAGGTGACGGCGGCCGAGCCCATGGCCGAGTCGGCCATGGCACCGAGGAAGCCGCCCTGGACGATGCCGGCCGGGTTGGCGAAGCGCTCGTCGGCCCGCATGCGCCACACGGTGCGCCCCGGCACCGCCTTGTCCACGCAGGTCATGCCCAGGGTCAGCTCGCAGTTGGGAGGGACCTGGATCCGGGGGTCGGCCACCGCGTGACGATACCCGCGGCGTCACACCCCGACGGCGGACCGGCGATACTGGGTGCATGGCCATCGACGCGCACGACGGCCCGTCGCCGGTCCTCCTGGTGGGCGAGGCCACCGAGGACTGGAGTGGGGACGCCCGCTACCACGAGTACTCGGCCGCCGCCGACCCGGTCGGCTCGGGGTCGGTCCGTCCGGTGCCGATCGAGTCCTTCTCCCCCGACCTCCACCGCCGCGCCGGCACGGGACTCGTGCCCCTCGACCTGTCGGCCGCCCTCGGCACCGCCTACCTGGCCACCAGCCCCGCGCTGCTGGCCGCCTTCCTGGTGCTCGACCCCGGCGAGTCGGTGACCACCACCCCGGACGCCACCAGCGAGCTCCACCACGTACTCGAGGGCTCGGGCACCACCGCCTTCGAGTGCGCGCCGGGTGCGGGTGGCGGTGGGGGCACCATCGCCTGGGGCGCCGGCGACTTCGTGGTCCTGCCGGCCGGCTGCACCGTGCACCACACGGCCGGACGCGACCGGGCCCTGCTCTACCGGGTGACCGACGCGCCCCTGCTCGCCTACCTCGGCGTGTCGCCGGGCACCGCCCGGTTCGCCCCCACCCGCTACGACGCCGCCACCAGCCGGGCCCGCCTGGCCGAGGTCGAGGCCCATCCCGACGCGGCCGACCGCAACCGGGTGAGCATCCTGCTGGGCAACGCCGCCCACCCCCGCACCATGACCGTGACGCACACCCTGTGGGCCATGCTCGGCGTCCTGCCCACCGACCGCGTCCAGCGGCCCCACCGCCACCAGAGCGTGGCCCTCGACCTCATCACCGACTGCGCGCCCGGCTGCTACACGCTGGTCGGCCGCCAGCTCGACGAGCGGGGCGCCATCGTGGACCCGGTGCGGGTGGACTGGGAGGCGACCGGGGCGTTCGTCACGCCGCCGGGCCTCTGGCACAGTCACCACAACGAGTCGGGACGGCCCGCCCACCTGGTGCCGATCCAGGACGCCGGACTCCACACGTACCTGCGGTCGCTCGACATCCGGTTCGCCCCCACCGGCGCGTGAGCCGCCCGGCCTTCGCCAGCGCGCTCTCCCGTCACCCCGTCGCCAGTCAGGCCGTCGGCGAGGTGGTCGGCGCCGTCCTGGAGGAGGTGGGCGACCGGCCGGACCTCGTGGTCCTGACCGTCACCCGTGCCCATGCGGGGGCGCTCGAGGACATGCTGGGCGTGGTCCACGCCCTGCTCCACCCGCTGGCCCTGTTCGGCTGCGCCTCCGAGTCGGTCGTGGGCCGGGGGGCCGAGGTGGAGGAGGCACCGGGCGTCAGCCTGTGGGCCGGCCAGGTCGGTCCGCTGCGCACGGCCGCGCTGGGCGCCACCCGTCGGGCCGACGACTCGTGGGCCGTGCACGGCTGGCCCGACGACGTCGGGTTCGCCCCCGCCGCCGCCCTGGTGGTGGCCGACCCCTTCACCTTCCCCGCCGCCGACCTGTGCGCCGAGCTGGCCACCCGGCATCCCGGGCTCCCGGTGGTCGGTGGCTACGCCTCGGGCGCGTCCGGGTCGGGCGGCACCCGCCTGGTCCTCGACGACCGGGTGCTGTCCGACGGGGCCGTGGCCGTCCTGCTCGGCCCGGCCACCGAGGTGGTGCCGGTGCTGTCCCAGGGGTGCCGCCCCTTCGGTCGGATGCTCACGGTCACCCGGGTCGAGCGCAACCTCGTGCTGGAGATCGCCGGCCGGCCGGCCATGGAGTGCATGGTCGACGAGATCGCCGCCCACCTGGGCCGCGACGACATCGCCGGCATCGAGGGCAACGGCCTGCTGCTCGGGCGCTGCGTCGACGACACCGTGCTCGACCCGGGACCGCGCGACCTGCTGTTCCGGCCGCTCCGGGGCGTCGAGCGTGCCACCGGCGCCCTGTCGGTGGACGACCGGGTGCCGCTCGGCCACACCGTGCAGTTCGCCGTGCGCGACGCCGGCACGGCGGCGGCCGACCTCACGACCGCGCTGGCCCGGCGACGGGCGGACGCCGCACTGCTCTTCACCTGCAACGGCCGGGGCACCCGGCTGTTCGACGACGCGCACCACGACGCCCGGGCCGTCGGTGCCGCGCTCGGCCCCGTCCCGCTCGGCGGCATGTTCGCGTCCGGGGAGATCGGCCCCGTCGGGGGCGCCAACTTCGTCCACACCTTCGCCGCGTCCGCGCTGCTGTTCCGCGAGCGGTTCGGCGCGACGACGGGTACGCCCGTGCCGATGCACGACCGGTAGGGTTTGACCGATGCCCACCCCACCACCGCCGCGCCTCGTACCCGCTCCCACCCCCGACCTCGAACAGCTGGGCGTGGACGTCATCCGCGGCCTCGCCATCGACGGCCCCCGGGCGGCCAAGGCCGGCCACCCGGGCACGGCCATGGCCCTCGCGCCGCTGGCCCACGTGCTGTTCACCCGGATCCTCCGGCACGACCCCACCGACCCCGACTGGCCGGACCGCGACCGGTTCGTGCTCTCCAACGGGCACGCCTCGATCCTCCTGTACTCGATGCTCTACCTGACCGGCTACGGGCTGACCATCGACGACCTTGCCGCCTTCCGCTCCTGGGGGAGCCTCACCCCGGGCCACCCGGAGGTGCACCACACCAAGGGCGTGGAGGTCACCACCGGGCCGCTCGGGCAGGGCGTGGCCAACGGCGTCGGCATGGGCGTGGCCGAGCGGTGGCTGCGCACGCACTTCTCCCCCGAGGTGGTCGACCACCACACCTACGTCATCGCCGGCGACGGCTGCCTGGAGGAGGGCATCTCCCACGAGGCCGCCTCGCTGGCCGGCCACCTCGGCCTGGGCCGGCTCGTCTACGTCTACGACGACAACCACATCAGCATCGACGGCCCGACCGAGCTGGCGCTCAACGACGACGCGGCCGAACGGTTCGCCGCCTACGGCTGGTCGGTCGACGACATCGGCGAGTCGGCCAATGACCTCGACGCGCTGGAGGCGGCCCTGCTGCGGGCCCGGGCCGACGAGGACCGTCCGTCGCTGATCATCCTGCGCAGCCACATCGGCTACCCGTCGCCCCACCTGACCGACACGGCCAAGGCCCACGGCGACCCCTTCTCCGACGAGGAGGCCCGCCTGACCAAGGAGGTGCTCGGCCTCCCGACCGACACCACCTTCTGGGTGCCCGACGACGTGCTCGAGATGTACCGGTCCACCGGACCCCGCGGTCGGGCCATGCGGGCCGAGTGGCAGGAGCGGCTCGATGCCTGGACGGGCGACCGGGCCCGCTACGACGCCGCCCTGGGGGGCCACGGGATGCCGGGGTGGGAGTCGACCCTCCCCTCCTTCACCCCCGACGACGGCCCCATGGCCACCCGCAAGGCCATCAAGGCCTGCATCGACGCCACCGCCGACCAGCTGCCGGGCCTGCTCCCGGGCAGCGCCGACCTGACCGGCAACACCGGCATGGCCCTGGACGGGGCCACGGCCCAGTCGGCCGACGACCCGGGCGGCAGCCTCCTCCACTACGGCATCCGGGAGCACGCCATGGGCGCGGTCATGACCGGCATGGCCATGCACGGCGGGATCCTGCCGGTGGGCGGCACGTTCTTCGTCTTCTCCGACTACATGCGGGGCGCGGTGCGGGTGGCCGCACTGTCCGAGGCCCACGTCATCTACTCGTGGACCCACGACTCGGTCGGCCTCGGGCCCGACGGCCCCACCCACCAGCCGATCGAGCAGCTGGCCGCGGTGCGGGCCATGCCCGGCCTGCGGGTCATCCGGCCGGCCGACGCCAACGAGACGGCCCAGGCGTGGCGCATCGCCGTCGACAGCGATGGGCCGACCGCGCTGATCCTCACCCGCCAGGACGTGCCGGTGCTGGCCGAGACGGTCGACCTGGCCCGGACCGGGGTCGCCCGGGGCGCCTACGTGCTGTCCGACCCGGGCGACGGCGCGGTCCAGGTCGTACTCATCGGGACGGGCAGCGAGGTCTCGCTGTGCCTCGACGCCGCCCGCCTGCTGGCCGAGGCCGGCACCCGTGCCCGGGTGGTCTCCCTCCCCTCGTGGGAGCTGTTCGCCCTGCAGGACGACGACTACCGCGACGAGGTCCTGCCTCCCGGGGTGCCGACCCTGTCCGTCGAGGCGGCCAGCACCTTCGGGTGGGAGCGCTACGCCGACGCCTCGGTGGGTATCGACCACTTCGGGGCGTCCGCCCCCGGCGACGTCGTGCTGCGCGAGTTCGGCTTCGACCCGGTGCACGTGGCCGCCCGTGCCACCGAACTGCTGGCGCAGGACGACTAGACCGGAGGGCAGGCGGACCCCACCGCCCCCAGACGCACGCCATCACCGGACCCCGGGAGGACCACCGATGACCACACTCCACGACCTCTACGACGACCAGGGCCAAAGCCCGTGGCTCGACAACCTCCGCCGCGACTGGATCCAGGACGGCAAGCTGGCCGGACTGGTGGACCAGGGGATCCGAGGGGTCACCTCCAACCCCACCATCTTCGCCAAGGCCATCAGCGGCCAGGACACCTACGACGAGCAGTTCGGCTCGCTGGTGCGCACGATCTCCGTGGAGGACGCCTACTGGGACCTGGTGCTGGACGACATCGGGGCCGCCCTGCGGCTGCTCCGACCGGTCTACGACGCCTCGGGCGGCGGCGACGGGTTCGTCTCGGTGGAGGTCGCCCCCTCGCTGGCCCACGACACCGAGGGCACCACCGCGGCGGCCCGCGGGCTCCACGAACGGATCGCCCAGCCCAACGTGCTGGTCAAGATCCCGGCCACGCCCGAGTGCGTGCCGTCCATCCGCCAGATGATCGCCGAGGGGCGGAGCATCAACGTCACGCTCATCTTCTCGATCACCCGCTACGGCGACGTCATCGAGGCCTACCTGTCCGGGCTCGAGGCGCTGGCCGCCTCCGGCGTCGAGGACCTGTCGGGCGTGGCCAGCGTGGCCTCCTTCTTCATCAGCCGGGTCGACACCGAGGTCGACAAGCGCATCGAGGCCGCCGCCGGGGGCGACGCCGGGCTGCTGGAGCTGCGCGGTCGGGCCGCCGTGGCCCAGGCCCGGCTGGCCTATGCCCTGTTCACGGAGCGGTTCGCCGGACCCCGCTGGGAGGCCCTGGCCGCCAAGGGTGCCCGCGTGCAGCGGCCGCTGTGGGCGTCCACCTCGACCAAGAACCCGGCGTACCCCGACCTCGCCTATGTCGACACGCTGATCGGCCCCGACACGGTCAACACCATGCCCGACGGGACGGTCGCCGACTTCCTCGACCACGGCACCGTGGCCCGCACGGTGGACACCGACGTGACCGGCGCCCGGGCCGTCATCGACCGCCTGGCCGAGGCCGGCATCGACATGGAGGACGTGGCCGGCACCCTCGAGACCGAGGGGGTGGCGTCCTTCGCCGCCAGCTTCGACGAGCTCATGCAGTCGCTCAACGACAAGGCGGCCGCCCTGGCCGGCACCTGAGCGGACCGCAACACCACCACCCCGCCGAACCCACCCAACCCACCCCACGGAGGAGCATTCCATGAAGATCGCAATGGTCGGACTCGGCAAGATGGGCGCCAACATGACCCAGCGGCTCATCGAGCACGGCCACGAGGTCGTGGCCTTCGACCTGAGCGAGCCGGCCCGCGACGCGGCCGCCGCGATCGGCGCCCAGCCGGTCGCCACGCTGGAGGAGCTGGCCGCCGCCCTCGAGCCCCCGCGGGTGGCCTGGGTCATGGTCCCGGCCGGCAAGCCCACCAACGACACCATCACCACCCTGGCCGGGCTGTTCGCGTCCGGCGACGTGGTCATCGACGGCGGCAACTCCAACTACAAGGAGACGGCGCCGCTGGTGGGCCAGCTGGCCGCCGACGGCATCGCCCTGGTGGACGCCGGCACCTCCGGCGGCATCTGGGGCCTGAAGGAGGGGTACTGCCTCATGGTGGGCGGCACTCCCGAGGCCGTGGCCGTGTGCGAGCCGGCCTTCCTGGCCCTCGCCCCCGAGGGCGGCTACGCCCACGTCGGGCCGCCCGGGGCCGGCCACTTCGTGAAGATGGTCCACAACGGCATCGAGTACGGCCTCATGCAGGCCTATGCCGAGGGCTTCGAGATCCTGTCGGAGGCCCCGGAGTTCGACCTCGACCTCCACGAGGTCGCCTCCATCTGGCGCTACGGCTCGGTGGTCCGCTCCTGGCTGCTCGACCTGGCGGAACGGGCACTCCGCCCCGAGTCCGGGTTCGACCAGGTCGAGGCGGTGGTGGCCGACTCGGGTGAGGGCCGGTGGACGGTCGAGGAGGCCATCGACCGGGGGGTGTCGGCGCCGGTCATCTCCTCCGCCCTCTTCGCCCGCTTCGCCTCCCAGAAGAAGGACGCCTTCGGGCTCCGCCTGGTGTCCGCGCTGCGCAACCAGTTCGGCGGCCACGCCTTCACCACCGCCGACGGCACCGCCGCCGGCGAGACGGGGACGCCGACGTGAGCCAGAACCCCGAATCCATCGCCGCCGCCATCGACGCCGAACGCGACCCCGGCTCGGGCACGCCCAGTGCCGCCCAGGGCGCCGAGCGGTCGCTCCCGCCGGTGCTGTCCAAGGCGCCCCCGGTGGCCATGGTCATCTTCGGCGCCTCGGGCGACCTGACCGGCCGGAAGATCCTGCCGGCCCTGGCCCGCCTGGCCGACCGGGGCGTGCTCGACGACGGGTTCACCGTGATCGGCGTGGCCCGGACCGAGTGGAGCAACGAGGACTTCCGGGACCACGTGACCGAGTCCACGCCCGACGGCGGCCCCAAGTGGAGGGCCCTGACCGAGCGGTTCAAGTACATCACCGGCGAGTACGACCACCCGAACACCTTCGACATGCTGAAGACCCACCTCGACGAGGCGGACAAGGTCGACGGCACCGACGGCAACCGCCTCTACTACCTGGCCACCATCCCGAGCGTGTTCGGCCTGGTGGCCGGCGCCCTGGCCAAGCACGGCTGCGCCGGGCCGGGCGAGCACGGCAGCTTCGCCCGGGTGGTGGTGGAGAAGCCCTTCGGGCGGGACCTCAAGAGCGCACTCGACCTCAACGACCAGATGCACGCCGCCTTCGACGAGAGCCAGATCTACCGGATCGACCACTACATGGGGAAGGAGACGGTGCAGAACGTCCTGGCCCTGCGCTTCGCCAACGCCATCTTCGAGCCGATCTGGAACCGGCGCTACATCGAGCAGGTCCAGGTGACCGTGGCGGAGAGCCTGGGCGTCGAGCACCGCGGCGGCTTCTACGAGACGGCCGGCGCCCTGCGCGACATCGTCCAGAACCACGTCATGCAGGTGCTGGCCCTCACCCTGATGGAGTCCCCCACCAGCACCGACGCCGACCGCATCCGCGACGAGAAGGTCAAGCTGCTGCAGGCCATCGACATCCCGACGCCCGACGAGGCCGTCGACAAGTCGGTGCGGGGCCAGTACGCGGCGGGCACCATCGACGGCCAGCCGGTGGTCGGCTACCGCGAGGAGGAGGACGTCGCCCCCGACAGCCAGACCGAGACCTACCTGGCCCTGCGCCTGCGGGTCGAGAACTGGCGCTGGGCCGGCGTCCCCATCTACGTCCGCACCGGCAAGCGCCTGCCCGCCCGGGTGACCGAGGTGGCGCTCACCTTCCGCCAGGTGCCCTTCCTGCTGTTCGACCACCGGGCCAGCCGCGATCTGCGGCCCAACACCCTCATCCTGCGGATCCAGCCCGACGAGGGCATCAGCCTGGAGTTCGGGGCCAAGGTCCCGGGGGAGAAGTTCCACCTCCGCTCGGTGGCCATGGACTTCTCCTACGCCGAGGCCTTCGCCGGGGCCGAGGCGGCCGACGGCTACGAGCGCCTCATCCACGACGCCATGGTGGGCGACGCCACCCTGTTCATCCGGTCCGACGAGGTGGAGCAGGCCTGGCGCATCGTGGACCCCTACCTCCAGGCCTGGTCCGAGCCGGGCGCCAGCCTGCACCTGTACCCGGCCGGCACCTGGGGCCCCCACATGGCCGACCTGCTGGTCGAGCGGTCGGGCGACGAGTGGCGCAACCCCGTGGTCGACCTCGAGTTGAGCGGCGGACGCCAGACCCATCTCGAGCAGTGAGGACGGGCGCATCCGCCCCGGGGCGGGCCCGTGGCTGACGGCCTGCCCGGCACCCTGGTGCTGGTCGACTCGGTGCCGGCCGCCTTCGCCGACCTGGTGGCCGACGGGATGGCCGCCGCCTCCCCCGGCTGGTCGCTGTTCCTGTCCGGCGGCGGCACGGCCGAGGAGTGCTACCGGGAGCTGGCCGGCCGGGCCGGCCTGCCGTGGGACCGGGTCGACGTGTACCTCGGCGACGAGCGCTGCGTGCCGCCCGACGATCCCGACTCCAACCACCGCATGCTCCGGACGGCCCTGCTCGACGCGGTCGGCCCCGTCCACGGTGACCACCCCATGTACACCGGCGGCGAGCCGCGGGCGGCCGCGGCCGACTACCAGTTCCTGGTGGAGGCGGTCGGGCGGCCCGACCTCGTCCACCTCGGCCTCGGCCCCGACGGCCACACCGCCTCGCTCTTCCCGGGGTCGACCGGCGAGGCAGACACC
>Ga0265327_10001017_pt1 | contig 39654 bp, 42 predicted proteins | sample 41621metaG_FD_202089 | JGI IMG/M metagenome (GOLD analysis project Ga0265327, IMG submission 202089) | Rhizosphere microbial communities from Carex aquatilis grown in University of Washington, Seatle, WA, United States - 4-16-21 metaG | ecosystem: Host-associated > Plants > Roots > Rhizosphere... | reverse complement strand
CTTCGCAACACACCACGAATGTTGCCAGAGCCATTGTCGTGGTGTGTTCCGAAGACTGCACACACCCTACAGCTTTTACGACGGCTCAGTTTGATTCTCGTCTTGGCCAGAGAATCAGGCAGGTGGAGAGAACTGTCACACATCCAGGCAAAGAAACAGTGTGGCAAAGAAACGGTGTCTCTCACCTTTTCTTCTCTCCGTGTGAATGGCGCAGGGCACTTATTTCGAATCGGGCAGTGCCTCTATCGACGGTACCAACTTCACCCGCGTGGAAATGGCGTGCAGGGCGATCAGGTGCAGAATCTCGCTGACGGTCGTGCAGCAGTCAGGAAGAATCGTCACAGAGTATTTCTCGGCAGCCTTCGAGATGGCGGTGTGTGTCACGCAGTTCTGGGTCATCATTCCGCACACAAGCAACTCGGTGACACCGAGCTTGCTCAGAGTCACTTCGAGGTTGGTCTTTTCGAATGAGTCGGCGAATTCCTTCACCACGATGGGTGCATTCGGTGAAGCCTCCAGGATTTGCGGATGAATGTCAGCTCCCGACGTCCCCTCATTGAAAAACGGAGCCATCCCTGCCCTGGCGATGTGCTGGATCAGAAGGACAGGAATTCCGCTGGCATTGGCGCTGCTGATCGCCTGCTTGATGTTCTGAAGCACAGTGTCCGTGTTCCACAACGGGAACTTGCCGCCGGGGAAGTAGTCGTTTTGCAGATCGATCACCAGCAGTGCTTTTGCCACCAAAAATCCCCTTGTGTGTGTGTGTGTGTGTCCCTCAATCAACGTCCCGGCCCGATCGACCGTGAGTCATTCAACGTCCATCGTAAACATCCGTCGGTCATTCTCAAGCAGTCGGCCTGCCGTATCGCAGCCCATGGTATTTGAGTGGCAGGCAGACCCAAATCTGTTTGCGCGAAGCAACGTTCGACGTCTTATGTCGCGATCTGCACTGCCTGGACGCCGCAGCCGACGATTGGCACATCCGGTTCACTTTGATCGGTCACGCGATCCCACCCGGCGTGTGCGGAATTCAGGGCCGTGTCAGATCCGGGGTCATGGCTTTGTTCGCGTTTTTAGCGTCCATCTGGCCGAAACGATCCCGGCTTTCGCGGCTGGCGTAGTTCGCTCTTTTCAGCGACGGGAAGGAGATCAGTTGTGTGGGTCGCGGGCGGGCGTCGGCGGTTTTCTCGGGGGCCACAGCAACAGCCAGGCGGAGAGTGCGGACAGAATGACCGTGAACGGCCAGTAGGCAATGACCGCGAGTTTCGTTCCCCCCGATCGGTCAACTCGAACGATCGTCGTCAAGGAGCCAACGTCTTCCCACGACTGAGATGGATAGCTGTACCACTTCCATTTGGGGGCGGCGGTCGAATCGCGGGTCTCCCACATGAAGAAGCCCCGGCAAGAATGCACCTGATGGAACTGCTTTCCTGTCTGGATCCACAGACTGTCGGTGATCATGATGCTGCGCATCCACACCACAAAGATCGCGCAGGCCATCACCAGCGTGACGCCCCCCGCCTTTCGTTTCCAACCTCGAAAGAATTCACGCATCCTTCGGTTCCTTCCGAGGTGTCAGTGGGCGCGCTGTCCAGAGCAGCAGGACGGCAGAGAGAAGGGTCATAGGGAAGGCGATAAAGGAATACGGCACTGCGTAAAGAGATTCCCTCCAACCATAATTCACAGTACTTCTTCCCCGCACGAAACCAAAGTCGATGCCGAAACGCGTGAATCGTTTCTGATTTGGGAATTCCAGTTCTGTCGAAAACATCTCTACCAATTCCGTTCCTGCCTGTCCAAACCCCCAGTGGAATTGAAGAGGCCGCTATTGAAACTGATGCTCACCTTGTTCATCGTTATCCCACGATAATCCACGCCCCCAAATGAGCAGTCCCCTGTTCGATACAAGTCTCTCACTTCGCGAATTGCGAGAGATTCGAACCTCATCCTGATACCACAAGCTTCGTCCCCACATTCCCATGCACGCCCATGCCATCACCAGCAGGGCGATGCCCACCTTTTGTCTCCAGCCTCTAAAGAATTCTCGCATCCTTCGGTTCCTTCCGAGGTGTCGATGAGCCCGGCTTCCAGAGGATCAGGTAGGCGGAGAGAAGGGTCGTGGGGAGAAGTATCCCCCAAAATGGAACGAGCCATCTATCCACCCGATACATGGAAACACCACCAAAGTCGACGATGCGATACGAATAGGCCACAAAGCCCGCCATTTCGAGACGGCTGATTGTCTTCCCTTCAAACTGCATACCGCTCATTGTAGTGTGCTTGCGGTGAAACCATCGCAATGGTTCTGTCGTGTGCGGCTCGGCAAACTCGGACGATCGAGACCATTCGAGAGATCCTTGAGACGCAATGAGGCTTGAGGTACCCCTCAAGCCGAAGTCGAACTCAAGGCTTCGCATCCACGCGGCGAACACGATGCATGCCATCAACAGGGCAACCACGCCAGCCTTGCGTCGCCAGCCTCTGAAGAAGTCTCGCATTCGGTTGCTCCTTCGACTTGGGGTACGGACTTGCCGGATTAGGGATGAGTCCGGCTGGCCGCTTCCGCTGTGGCCAGAGGAGAAGGCGGCGAAAATGGTTACCGAAATGCTCTCTCGACAAACTCGGCGAATAGCTGCCCATCATGGTCATTTGGGCGAAGGTAATAAACATCGACGACAATTGCGCCATTGCGAATGATGAAGAGCGCGTCGTCGTCGGTATCTCTCCCCTCCATTCTGAAGATCGCTCGTGTGGCAGTGAATGGCAGCGAGGACTGAATTCTTAGAATCCTTTCGCGGTCCGCAGGATGAGTGGCCTCCACTGCCTTCGTTGCCAGATGTTTTGCGAGTTGATCGTCGGAGGCCGCTGTCCCATAGCGTTTCACGATGTGAAATCGCAGGTCCGTATCGGCAAGATAATTGTCGACCAGCTTTTGATTGGGGTCGGCTTGGGCCGAACAACCAGCGAAGATCAACAGTATCACCCCCGCCACCTTTCGCCGCCAGCCGATAAGGATTTCATGCATCCTTTGATTCCTTCCGAGGTGTCAGTGGACGCGGCTTCCAGAGCAGCAGGTAGGCGGAGAGAAGGGTTAGTGGAACAGCAAGCCCCCAATGCGAGATGCTCCAGTCAGCTTCATCTGGAGTCGAGTCGTCGTCATCCGTGTCAATATCGTAACTATTCCAAAGCGTAGGTAATTGTGGCATCTCCGGGCTCCACGTAAGCCACACTATGCGACCGTGAGTCGAAAACACGAATTGCTGACGGTAGGCAATAACAAACGTACATGCATCCACCGTGTTCAAGCTTCTTGCCCACATTCCAACCAGTCCAATAGCCATCACCAGCAGGACTATCCCAGCCTTCTGTCGCCCGATTCGGAAAAAGTCTCGCATGGGTTGAATCTCGGCGCGAGTTTCGGAACAGGGATCTACGTTTCCACCGGCCAGGGACGTCAATCCCCCTTCCTGGCCGGTTTCTTCTCCAGGACCGTCGAATCGTCGCTCTTCACCAGCTTGTAACCAAGAGCCGTGGCGATCGTGCTGGCCGTTGAGAGGGTGATTCCTCGCTCTCCGCTCATGACTCGATTGAACTCCCCTGGAGCGACACCCGAAGCCTTCCTGATTGCGTAACACGTCCTTCACGGCTCCGTGATCGCCTGTTTGATGGCGACTGTCAAGATCTGCAATCTCCCGACCACAGACGATTCGTCTGAAAAAAGCAGCGCAGCAACCATCGAAAGAGCGCGCGGAAGCCCGGCAAGAGATCAGGCCGGGAAACGAAAAAACCCCTGGACATCAGGGGTCTTTTTCAATGAGCAGGCGTTTTTCGAAATCTGGAAAAACATCCGAATGGACGATAGAGGACTCGAACTGCGGCGAAGGTATAGGCGAATTCTCAAATTCGGAATCCGACAGCACGCCCGACAGCACAGCCGGCGCGCCTGATGGGCTTTCCACCCTGGCTGAACTCCTCGCTCGCATGACTCCCGAGGAGCGGGCGGCATTGGTCGATCATGCGGAGAGTCTCGCTGCCGAAAACGAGCCCTGCCGCGCGTCGCCCCCTCCCCAGTGGACGAAAAGATTGCCCTCGACTACCTGAACGCCTACATGAAGTTTGAGTCCGACCTCGCGCACACCGACGCCGAAAAGAAGCGATTTCGCACCGAGTATTGCAAACAGCACGATCTCAACTGGCCAGACGTCGACCGTGCCGTCGATCATCTGCTGTTTTGGGAATCAGGGAAGCCCGCGAAGGATCTCGGCGAATACCTGCGGGTAATGCAAAACGCTCGTCAATCTGGTGAATGACGGGCGGGATCCCTGCATCCAGGGAGATGCGGTTCTTCGCCTCATGGCTTCAAGCACCGGTGCTACGCATCGAAACACCGGTGTTTGGCTCGAGGGAACGGCGCCCGCGTTGGTGGCCAGGCCGATCTCGCAGGCCTTGTCTCGCACCAACCCCTGGCCGATACTTCCGTTGACCCGCCTGTTGGTGCGATCGTTGAATCTCGCGATTCAACCACCCCCAACTTATAGGGCGGGTCAGAACCCCAGCGGTTACGCGCGTGCTTTCGGGGCACGAACAAGCGGGCCCTGGGGTTCACTTCTTTCCGCGGCTCGTCATTCTTGACCGCTTCTGCGATCCGGTTGCAGCTGGGCTGGCTGCCTTCAGTGGCCGGCGGAATGCCTCGTCTGCCTGCCGAGAGTTGGCATTCAAGTCCCTGTGGAGGTTAGCCACGAACGCCACAATGCAGCAACCCGTTAAGGTGCCCCAGCAGCAAACGTCCGAAACGACTCGCGCCGATTCCAACAGGGACAGTGTTGATGATCGGAAATCTGACCGCGAAGTCAACGAAGTCACGCATCAGCCTGGATCGTGAGGCACGTGATGTCATGTCGCGTTTTTCACACCCAGTACTCTGGCCGCCACAGTACGGAAGAGTTCAATTAACTCAACTCGCTGTTCCTCGGCATTCCAGCACGGATATTGCTTCAGGTAGTTTTTCAGAACGTCGAACAACGACGCATCGGCCAGGTAGTACCTCTCGATTTGAATAACTGAATCAATCATCGCTTGCGTGCCTGCCTCTCCGTACAGCCGTGCTATCTCCGCAAGGACAGTCCATGGCAACAAACTCAACATGCGCGGGATGAGATGAGGGTATTGCCGAAGTTGAAGGATCAAGCTCTGCAGTTTCACATTGGTCATCTCGCAATGGTGCCTGAACAGCTCATTGCTGACGGCGCACTTCGAGTGATGTGCTGCAATGAATTCTGTGATCACGCACGTTGTACCATACAGGTCACACTCCGTTTGAGGCGACGGCGGCTCTAGCGTCGGAGTTATAATACTGACTGTCTCATTTCTCAGGCCAAAATCCTTTGCATGTCCAAACTCGTGACAAATCGTGTAGAACGCGTCCAGCCTGCACAGATCGTACTTATTGGAATCACTGATGAGGGTGGTAAAGATATTTTTGCCGAACACGATGTCCGATGTTACGGTCTGATTGTCGCAACGGCGAGGAATAGTTATGCCTCCCGAAATCAAACCGGAAAACTGGTTGACCTTAATGGTTTCGTAGGGCTTCAGTGACTGAATCACGGGATGAATTCGGTCTTCGCTGGCAATAATTATCATTCCGACATCGGATGATTGTGTCGCCACTTGCTCGAATGCGTTACTAAGAAACGAAGACGCGCCTTTCTCGAAAACCTGTGCGTTCTCGGGGGTAAGATTCGTGATTTCAAGTTCGCACTTCATTCTTTTCATCCTGCCCGCGGGCCACGTCGCATTTTGGAATCAACTCTTCGGTATTCGGCGCGCCTTCACTTCTCGCGGTGGCTGATTGGTCAGAGGAGGGGACCCCTTCTTTTGGATGACCCGCTGCACTTCGGCAATTCCCTGCTCTGTGATGTCCCCCTTTGCCGTTATCGTGACCGCAGCCACATCGAGGGTTTCGCACCCGCTCTCATTCATCAGATCATGTCGGATGTCTGAAACATCCTGCTGTACCTGGTGGTCGGTATCGAATTGGGCAGTTGTCTGAAACAGGCATCGAACTCCATCGCGTTCCGCGGCCAGGAAGCCCACGCCACGCGAACGATATTCAGTCCGGAAAATCTTCCAGCCGGCGGCCTGCAGCTGCGATTGCATGTACTGAATAGCCGTGTCGCGGATCTGTTCTGTCGTGAGCATGTGGATTGCCTCGCGAATCGCCTGCGAACGGTTCATGTCACATTGCGCCGCGGTTGAATCCAGGCGTTCCAGCATTCCGACCGGGATTGCCAATGCAACCGTGACAACCCCTTCGGTGTCCAGTGGCTTGCGTCCGGCGCCTTTTCGACGCCCTCCCACTTGCTTCTTTGCCATCGCGACTTCCTGAAAAAATTATATCAAATCAGTTGACCAGCCGATCTGAATTATTATAATGAAATCAGGCGTGGTCAACACGCTCAAACAAAAACCCCGGAATCGACGGCAATCGAAACCGGGGGGCCATCACAAACCGGCGAAACGCCAGAATGCAACTGCGGCACAGTCATTCTAAGCGGTTCGCCCCCTCCCACGAAAGGGGCGAGTCCATGCACAAGAGATTCGACGACAGTTTGTTCCATTCGGCTTCTCAAAAGGCCGGGCAATCCGATCAGGCAGCACAGGCGAGCCGGAAATCGACAAGCCTGAATGTTGAGCCAGGACGGCGATACACGCTGCTCTATCCCCAGCATCCCTACCACGGCATCCCGTCCCTGCTGGTTCCTCACTTCGTCGAGATCGATCGAGTTTCGGACACTCGAATCGAGTCCCTGGATAGTGACCACTTCGCCGCGAACCCCCTCCTGTTGCGCAGCCGGTTTCGCATCATGGCAACCGACATCGCCACCGGGGCCAAGGTCGAGTTCTTTGACAAGTGGATCCATGAGGTTCACGAAGTCGCCATCGCCGCCTTCCTGCCGGCCAAAGTTCCGGCCTGATCCAGTTTGATCGCTCTGAATTGATCTCCCATTCAACCTTCTGCGTGGAAAATCCGTACCATGACAACCGCCACCTACAAGCGATTCGACGCCAGCCTGTTGTTCTCCGTGGATGACCTGATCGCCCAGTCTGAGGCCGAGTTCGCAGTCGCGTCCGAAGCGGCGGCCCCCGTGGCGAACCCCTACCAGGCCGAAGTCGACGCCCACGAAAAGAACGAGGCTCGCCGGGAAGCCTGCCTGAACGCGTGCTACCTGCTATCCACCCGGGCCCACACGTTTTCCAAGACCTGCCCCTCGTCGGTGCGTGACGCTCTGTTCCGCGTTCTTGATCGCTGGTACCGGCTCAGCGGTGTGGTCCCCTTCGTTCCGCGTCGCGCCCGCTGATTCGTGGATCGGTCCCGGGCTCCGGGGCGGGTGAATCCGCTCCGGGCCTGTTTCTCCTGGCCGGTCTGACCGGCTCCTTCAGATTCCACCATTGGCCGGTCACCGGCCTTGAAAGACTCCCAACCATGGCCCGCAAATCTGCTCTTCCTGAAGCGATGAAAGCACCCGCCGTAGCTGCAAACACCGATTCTGGTGATGATCTCGCGATCGATGCCGAATCGGCGGAATTCCTTCGACCGTTCCTGTCGGATCCAGCCGGCCGAAACCCTCGCACCTGGCCGCTTCGCTTTGAATCGGAATGGCTCGTCGACCAGATTTCAGAAGAATCCCTCGGGATCGTCGAATCTGGCATTCTCGACGGCTTTGACGGGTGCACGAAAGACGGAGACGGGCGCCGGCCCCTGACCAACGAAGAACTTTGCTTCATCGCATTGCGGATCGGCGATGATCAGAAGTCATTTGACGTCCGCAAGCCGCTTCCCCGAGCTGTGGGCCAGTGGATGCGAGAAGTTGCGGCCAAGATCCTGACTGCCGCCGAGCGGGTCGAATCGCTGTTGGACCCCAGGCCCCGCAAGCTGATTCGAAGGTTCGCCGCGGGGGATCCGTCCGTGAAGTACTCCGAGCGGCTCGGCTTGGTCGACACCGCGAAGCCACTGCCGAATCAGCCATGGTGGGAGGAACCGATTCCCCAGGGGGTCGCAAATTGACCTCCCCCTGAAGCGGCGATGCGTGGAATGGATTGGCATGATCGAAAAAGTTTTTTGAAAACGGAAATGGGTGATTGACAGATCGGTTCCTTTCGGTACCGTCTGGAGATCGGACGGCTTAAGCCGCCAAAAGACCAAGTTTTCATAAAACCTGATTCGGGTATCAGAGAACTGAGCCCGGCCATTCTTCCGCAAAGTAGCGGTGGAATTGCCGGGCTTTTTTTCGTCTTTGGAGACCGCAAAAGATGATCGCGAAGACTGAGCAACTCATTCCAATCATGCGAGCCCCCGAGCGATTCCCGGTTACGCCGAGCCGAACCACGATGTACCGGTACATACAAGGCGGCGTTCGGGGCGTGCAGTTGGAAACGACCATGGTCGGCGGCCGTCGGTACACGAGCGCGGAGGCGATCGATCGATTCCTGGCCGCACTGAACGCACCCAAAGGCGGCGGCAATCAGGCGTGATGCGTGCTAGCGATCGCAGCACTGCGAATCACAGCGAGTCGCAGAAAAACACTGTCGTTTGCTTAGAAATTTATTGACCAATGCAAAATTTCTGCAGTAGAAGTTGCCTCGCCCATGGGCTGCGGTCCAAGGGTCTCTTAAGCGGACTGGAAAAACCAGGCCGTACTCTCCATCGCCAACTGACCGCGGGGAATGTACGGCCATTTTTATTTTAGGAATGAAGGCATGAATGCAGTCCATGACGTTGAGTTGCTGTTGTTGAGCAAAAGGGAAGCGGCTCGTTTGCTGGGGATCAGCGAGCGATCACTGCACGATCTGACATCCCCACGAGGGCCCATCGCCTGCGTGCGAACGCCAGGCCGAATCCTTTATTCGCTCGCGACGCTCAAGGCTTGGATCGCTGCGGAAGAGGCGAAGTCGCTGCAGACAAGCGATGCCATTTAAAGCAGGAAGCCCGGGGCGGCGAACCCCAGGCTTCCTTTGATTCAAGTCCCCGAACAAGGACTGCGAATATGATAAGTCGCATTTCAAGACAAAACAACCCCTCATATCTGCATCCACTCCACTCGCGTCGCGTGCAGATGCTGGCAGGCCTAATCCCCGCAGACGCGCCGTCGGGCGAGATTCTGATCGGGATGTGTCCGGGTTGCGATCAGATCACTGCTGCAACGATTCCAGTGGGCTCAGGCCGCGGTGACCTGATGCAGTCGAGATGCTGCGGCTGCGGGCATGTCGAGTCTATCGTTCTGGTGGCAACACTACCGCCGGTCGGGAGGGCTGATTGATGGCAATCACCCTTTCGCCAGGACCCGGTGAAGTCCTTTGGCGGTACGCCGATGATAACGACATGGCCTATCTGAGCCCTGTCAGTTGGTTCGTGAGCCACTTCGCCACCGAGCTTGGTGGCAAATTCAAAATCAGCCGAAAACGGGCGTATTTCGGCCAGGTTCATAGCGATGGCGCGTATCTGCGAATTATCGATGTGGAGGCCCGCAAATGAATGGGTGGACCCCTGTTACGCGTCGCGACCCCTGCCCGATCTGTGGAGGACCGGACAACTGTACTCGATCGACCGATGGCCGATATGCGTACTGTGGAAGAATCTCTGAAGGATCGACAAAGCAAAACAATGGCGGGCAGTGGTTACATGTTCTCGATGATTCCCACTCTCCAGTCGACTGGTTACGAGCGAACCCGAGACCGCCGGGCTTGGTGAATGCGAGCTCGCCAAAGGAACAGCCATCGAGGGACTGGGGTCAGGTATCGAGGTCTGCATTCCATTCGCCGAATGCGGACCTGGCGAGACGGGAGCTTGCCACGACTCTCTGCGTAAGCGTTGAGTCCTTGGAGCGGCTCGGCATCGGCTACAGTGGCCGAGTGCTTGGCTGGACCGTTCCCGAGCGAGATGCATCCGGCCAAGTCATCGGCATAAATCGACGATTGCCCGATGGTAGTAAGCGGCGAGACAAGGGGTCGCGATCTGGCCTGACATTCGATCCGGTTCGATGGATGGATCCAGACGCGGACACGATCTACCTCGTCGAGGGGTGTTCCGACGTCGCCGCGATGTTGACGATGGGGTTTTGCGCCGTCGGCCGACCGTCGAATCTCGGCGGTGTTGAGCTGCTCGGCGAGTTGCTCAAGTCCGTTCCGACTGACCGGCGAATCGCTGTGATCGGCGAGCGTGACCGTAAACCGCATCACTCTTTGGCGCCGGCAACGCGGTCCAAGCATAAGCCCGACTGCCCGCATTGTTCGACCTGCTGGCCGGGGTGGTTTGGAGCCACCAGAACGGCTGAGCAACTGGCATCAATCCTGGGTCGGGAGGTGGCATGGACGCTGCCACCAGAGGGATTCAAAGACGTTCGTGAGTGGCTCAGGGCGGAAGAAAAGGCGAAAGACGGATCGTGAACGAACGCGGGCAAGCACTTGCTCGGCAGTTCATCTTCATGACCGTCGCCCCGCCACCGATTATCGACTGCGAACGACCAACGGGGCCATCGCGGAACTTGGCTGAGTGGAGGTCAGAAATGATAACTAGTCGGGCAGACATCATCGGCAAGCCAGGTTTCTACCTGGATCGTTCCGCGACCGGAACGGGAAAGTCCACGGCGGACGTTGAAACCGCTCGCCAAGTGGAATCCATGCTGATCGTCGCGCCGACCCATGAGAATACGTCGGAGATTGAAAAAGACATGCAGGCGGCCAAGGTCGACGCCAGAAAATACCCCGGCCGGAACACGAGCGGCGAAGAAACTAACTGCTGGAATCCGACTGCCGACTTTGCTGAGGGTTTGGGGCTTTCTGTTGTGTCTTCGGTCTGCAGCAGCTGCCAGGAGCGGGCCACGTGCATATGTGTCGGGTATCTCAGTCAGATTGCCGCAACGAAGGGGGCGAAAGTTGCAATCGCGACTCATCAGCGGGGTGTCTTCAATGGCATTGACAATCTGGCAGGGGGGCGAGCGTTTATCAGCATGCATGAAGACGCATCGCAGGTCCTTTGTCCCGATGAGACGGTGTCGCTGAACGACGTCCGCGCGGCAGCTGTAGTTCTGAATTTGATATTGAACAATCCCAAATACTTGGATTGGCTTGGGCAATCCGCCAGTAGAGACGAAGACGGGAAGTTTGTTCCTGATGAAAAACTTGCGGCGCAGCGAACACGGATCGACACGTTCGTTCGTCACCTGGCAGATTTGATCGATTCGCTGATTGCCGATTCCGAAACCGTTGAGAAGACCAGAAAAGCGAACATTCCCGCGCCGATCAAAAAGCCAACCGGAACCGATAACCTGCTTCTGCGGGCCACGGCCGAGGCGGAAGTCAGTTTCTCGGGCCCATCATGGCGAGTTCTCCTGGCGGCGGCATCCGGCGAACTGTACTCAATCGGCTGGATCCTTGACGAAACGCCAAAGGGCAAGAAAACCGTTCTGGTCGCGAACTGGCGGAACATCCCTGGTGACGGCGCCATTGTGCTGTTCTCCGATGCAACGACGTCGCGAGAAGACATGGAGATGTACATTGGCCGTCCAGTTGAAGACATCACGCCGCAAGGCCACGTGTCACGATCCAAGCGAGTGGTCCAGTATCCAAAGGATATTACACGCCGAACGGCCCGAAACGCGTTCCTAGCGATGCTGCGGGCCGTCATGGTGCGTTTCCCGAACGCTCGCCAGGTGGGAATCATCACGCATCGCACGCTAACGGGTCACCTGCCCCATATCGGCGACCCATTCAAGCCGCGAATCGTCAAGTCGACATATTTTGGCAGCGGCCAAGACCGCGCATCAAACGACTGGTACGGGGCATGCGATTTGATCATCGTCGCAGGTACGCCACGGGTTCCGACAATTATGGTTCAGCGGCGGCTGATTCAGTTCGGTGATTTCGTTGCTGCGGGCGAAAATCCAGACTGGGGCGAAACATTCTGGCGGGGTCAAACCGAATCCGGGCAAGAAACCACTGTATCGAATCGCGGGTATCGTCATCCGCTTTGGATGCGGGCGCATCGTAGTCTTGTGCGTGCGAATCTCGTCCAAGCCGTCGGGCGAGGGCGTCCGATCCTGGATGCCGGCTGCGACGTTGCCGTCCTGTCAACCGAGGAATGTGGGTTCCCTTTGGCCGACCGAGCGGAGAACCCAATCACCGAAACTGAATTGAATCTGCTTTCAGTGATCGGAAAGCTAACGCTTGAAAATCTGACATCGCTTGAAAAATTGACATCCAGAGAGCTAACGCTCGTCTGCGCTAAGAGTATCTCTAAGCGCAGACAAGCGATAGCTGATCGGATGTCAATAAAACAAGCGATAACGACAACTGCGGAGATTGCCCAACTTACCGGCCTGTCGTCGCAGCGGACTCGGTCGATCCTATCTGACTTGGAATCGCGGGGGCTGGTTTCGCGTTCTGGCGAGCGAGGCGGCTGGATGTTGACCGAGGCAGGTCAATCGCTCAGAGCCGCCGAGATTCCGGCAGAGATCGACGCCGCTCCTCCGCCCTGCATTGTCGAGTCCACATCTGAAGACTCGATCGAGGGCCAGGCATCGGGTCTGACTGGGTCTGACCGGGTCCCGAGCGGACCTGAACCCGGTGGAGCACCCGTTGACCTGTTCGGGGGGCGACCAGCATGACTCAGCAATCGCGAGGATGCAGACGCATTGCAGGATCCCGATGCATGTGCATCGCATGCGTGCATCCAGTGCACCGCCCAAAGAGGCCCCCTCTTGGCCGGTCTGGGGACCCGAGTTGCCCAGGGGCGGTGCGGGCCCCACCCGGCCGCCCTGGCTGGAGACTCGGGGCTTCCCCGAGTTGCAGGTTTGTTTGACTCAGGTGCGCTTACCTAGCGCGAAATTTTCCAACCGAGGCCAGCCTGGCGGCCCACCAAGACCAGGTGAAAGGATTCTTCAGATGAACAGCAATCAAACCGGTCCAATCGAAGCCATCGAGCAGGCATTCGCGGGTCTCGAGAAATCGATCCGCAGTATTCGCAAACCGGAGCCAGTGCAAATCGAGAGTGTGAAAGAATTGCTCGCGACCGGTGTTTCCCATCGGCAAATCTGCCAGATGTATTCTTGCCGAACTCCGCACGGCCTGGTTGGCCCCTTCGTTACCGAAAATGAGGGAGTCGACATCAATTTGATCGAGCTCGAAAGTCAGAATGCCGGCTCGGTCCTTGGGCCGAACTGGCGGCATCCGCAATTCGTCATGGCGTGCGAAGAGTACCGCGCGACGCGAGCGGCGATCCGGGCACGGGTTCAACAACTGGTGAAGAGTTTTGACCAGATCCTTGGAGACCTGTCCGAGGAGTCGCCGGCCGTTTCCCCTTTCTCGACGTCGCCAGCCCCCCCCGCGGACTTGGGAACTGGCACGGCGGGCGATCAGCCTGAACTGTCGGACTCCGCAGCGTCCCAACTGGCCGAACTGGTTTCCTGATTGAATTCGTTCCCGCCCGGGCCGGTCCCGCGCGTCACTCCCGCCAGGACCGGTTCGGGGCGGTTTTTCTTCAGCCTCTTTTCGTCTTTCGTCAATCTTCAAAATCAGGAAGGAAAAAAATGATTTCAACTTTCCCCTCGAGCGGCTCAGGTGCTTCATCTGGGTCTGCGAATTCAACTGCCAGTCCCGGGAGCCCGTTCCCGATCGCCTTTTTACACGAGCGTCAGCGGATGCAGTTGCCTCTTGCCCCTCGGATCGCAGTTATCGGCGATCTTGAGTTTTCATTGGATCACTCGCTGGCTCCTTCGATCACTGAACCGCGAATCGGCGGCGCGATGAACGTCGTGCGGTTGCTTTTGTCGCGAAGGATCCTGCCCAACTTTTACACCGGCGCCGACATCACAACCGTGAATCGAATCGGCAGCGAGTTGGGCAGTTCATACAAGCCTCATTCCTGGACCTGCTTCACCTCGGACTTCACATTGCGCGCGATCATGAACTCGGACGATCGGCCGGACGCATTTCTTTTCGCCGACTATGGCAAGGGGATGATCACAGGGAGTTTGTTGCGAGAGGCGTCGGGTTTGGGGATCCCGTTCGAAATCAGGCACTTCACCGATTCTTTCCGGCGAGAACGCGGGCCTTGGGGCGAGGCGATTGATTTTTCGGAGTCGCTGCATCGCCTGGTTGGCTGAGCCGCTTCGTTGATTTCATTCCTTGATCGGAGATTGTGATGGCGACTTTGAACGTCTTTATTGTGTCGTGGTGTCCATCTGACCGGCCATCACGCGTTGTGTTTCTCCGGGAAACCTTGACATCGCTATTCGCGCGACTCGATGAAGAACCCGAACTGTCTGCGGCGGTTCATCTCGTCGATAATGGTTCGTGTCCGAACGCCGTGGAAGTGATCGAGGAATATCGCGATCGGCTGGCTACGGTCCTCCTGTGGCCCGAGAATCGAGGAATCAACGCAGCGTACGAATCACTGATGGGCGAGGTCCCCGCCGCCGAGTTCACCATGATGCTCGACGCCGACATGGTGATTCTCGATCGGCTGTCTCATTACGTGCAGGCCTTGACCGAATGTCAGGACATCGGAGCGGCCGGGGGGCAGCATTCACCAGAGCATGAGTCTCTCGATTTGATTCGCGTGGCAAACCGCGGCTGGATCATGAAGCGATACGAGCGAGGCTCCTTCATGGTCTTTCGGACAGCTGAACTGAGTGAAATGCGCCCGTTTCCGATCAGCAAAAAAACAGACTGGGATTGGCATGTTTGCCAGTGGTCGGCTCGATCAATCGAAAAAATCGGGAAGCGATTTGCGGTACTTCCTGGAGGGGCTCGCCATCTCGGTTGGCGCGGAAGCGAATCGACCTGGCTGGGGTTCAACAATGTTGAATGGCCTGGAATGTATCCCGACCTTCCGTCGGGGAACCGCCCAGATTCAACGCGATTGGCAAAACCAAGAGCCAAAATGCCAATCCGTGAGGCATACAATCATGCCTTGAACGATGCCGCCGACATCCGGGAACACCTGCCAATGCTCGCCGCTCTTGCGAGCGGTACGGATTCCGCGGCGACACTTGGACACGATGTCAGCACCACACTGGCGTTTCTTCATGCTGGTGTGCCGGCGGTCACGAACTACCACTTCGATGATCGAGCGGAAAAGGCTGTCAGCGGCATTTCGCATGACTCTGCTTTCGCGTGCATCGTCTGCGATGTGCGACGCCGACAGATTGAACCGTGTGACATGCTTGCGATCGATTCATATCACACTTTTGACCAGCTTCGCACGGAACTGTTTTTGCATGGCCCCAACGTTCGCAAAACGATCGTCATGCATGACACTTCGCTTTACGGGGAAGTCGGCGAGGACGGCGGCCCCGGGATGCAGAAGGCAATTGACGAGTTCTTGGCGGCCAATTCCGAGTGGACTGAGATCGATCGCAGAACGAACAACAATGGCTTGACCGTTCTTGTTCGACGTCGCGCGATCTCCGCGGAGAACGCGGCATGAGGCGAAATCTGCTCTACCACGTTTATCCCAAGTCGGGAAACGGAATCTGGCAATGGAACGTCGCACAGTTGCGTCGCCGCATGGCCCAGTTCGACGGCCGTCGAGTCATTGCCATCATGACGGCCGCTGACGCGGATCCTCCCGCAGCTGTGCAGGAGGAGTTCGGGAATGATGGGGGGATCACCTGGTTAATCCTTCCGAACAATCCTGGGCTCCGCGAAGTTGCCAGTTTTTTGCCGTTGTTCTCGCGTGTGGCAGAGCCAGATGATTCGATCACGTTTTACAGCCACGCAAAGGGAGTCACCCATCCTGGCAATGAGGCGGTTCGGATTTGGACGGAGGTTCTGTACTCCGTCTGTCTGGATGATCCCGCGGTTATCAGTGACAGCTTGTCACGGAGCGTAATGGTTGGGGCCATGCGGAAGACGGAGCGGTTCCTGTCGTCGTCCTGGCACTTCCACGGCTCATTCTTCTGGTTTCGAAACGACTACGTGTTCTCGTCCGATTGGATGAGGATCGACAGCAACAGCCATGGCATTGAGTCATGGCCTGGATCAATCACCCCAAAGGAGTGCTCAACATGTCTTTTGCTCGACGATGCAGGGAGCGCGTACGATCTCAACTATTGTCGCAGCACGGTGGTTCCGCAGCTGCGGTTATGGCAGCTTTCCAGGGGGCTCAGCCCTTCCCCCATCTCGTGATCGATCGGGCGCTGCCTGAAGGAATCATCGAGGCCGCGGCAGATGCCTGGCCGTCGGCCGACTGGCCAGGCTGGTTCAAATACGGGTCCAGCTTTGAGGCAAAGCTTGCCTGCAACGATCGATGTGAATTACCCCAACCCTGCGCCGACCTGCTGTACGCGCTAAACGCGATTCCCCTGGGGGACATGGTTGGAATCGGTGATCTGGTTCCCGACGCCACGTTTCATGGTGGGGGGCTGCATGGCATGGGCCCCGGGGGGAAACTCGACATGCATCTGGACTGCGATCGGCATCCGAAACTTGGATTGCGGCGACGACTCAATTTGATCCTGTATGCGAATCCCGAATGGGATGACTCGTGGAACGGTCACCTCGAGCTGTGGGACCGCACCATGTCGACCTGTGTTCAGCGAATTGCGCCGGTCTGGAACCGCTTGGTGGTCTTCGAGACATCAGACTTCAGCTTTCACGGGGTTCCAGAGCAGATCAAATGCCCTCCAGGAACGATGCGTCGAAGCTTCGCGACTTACCTTTGGACGCCAGACCTGACTGACACCAAACGACCACGAGCACAGTTCGTGGCACGCCCCCAGGACGATCGCAGTGAAGCGGCGGAGTTGTCGCGATCGCTGCGGTCAAAGATTTGAAGGAGCCATCTAATATGAAATGCAGAGTCTGCGGATCCAACCAGACGACTTTTTATTGTCACGCCCCGGAGACTATCCCGGGGAATCTCTATGTCGGCGGTGATGCGCCGAAACAGCAGGTATGGTTTCGTTGCCTCGAATGTCGATCAAGCACTTCCGATACACAAATTGAGGATGCCCTTGTCTCGTACGATGACGCGAATTTGACTGGAGTCTTGCATCGTGAATTTGCAGGTGACAGGGACCGCCTCACGGATTCGATGACAAACAATTTCAATTGGTTCATGAAGTATCCGTCTCCTGACACCAAATTCTTGGACATCGGATGCAATGAAGGCTGTGGGATGGATGGAATGCAATCTCGTGGCTGGGACTGCTATGGATTTGACATCAACAAGTCCGCGGAACGCGCCGGCAAAGTTGTTACGGCACCTGCATTCAATGCGATGCTTTTTCCTGAGCGATTTGGCGCGGTAATGATTCGCGAGGTGATTGAGCACGTTGAGAACTGGCAGTCGCTTTTGAAAGAAGCATTCAACGCATTGCTTCCCGGCGGGCTTCTGCAGGTCCAAACACCAAGACCATCAGCGTCCGGAGAGCCGATCGTCTATCAATTCCAACACTTGCAGATATTCAGCGTTCGGATGTTGCAGCTCGAATGTCTGAAAGCGGGGTTTGAATTGCTGGCATCCGAAATCTGGCATATTGGGCAATTACACATGGCGAGAAAGCCATAAAACTTCATTTGTCCCATTCACAAATGAACGCGCACTTTGTGCCAGACCTACCATTCAGCCATTTATGGTCAAAGGCCAGGAACATTGCTTCGGGATCAGGTCGAATTTCGACGGAAAACCCAGTAAATCCATGTGCACCATTGACCCATTGCCATTCGTTGGGGTGTTCCTCAGAAGACGCCCCGACGAATGTACATGTTTCTCCGCACAACCGAGCCAAAAACTCAGCTTCTTTTGCATTCGTGGCGCAAGCAAGATGCCCACCCATCTCCTCGCATTTTCTCTTCGCCACATGCCACGTGGCGGGTTCTTTAATCAAGGCGTACCAATGCCCGTTGAACTTCACCGCATCTTTCGGCCTGGCCCTCTTCGGAGTCTTCTCTCCGACTGCACCAGGCTCCTTTTCCAACTGTTCAATCCGTGCTTTCACAGCGACGGCCTTGTCAAAGTCGCCTGCCTTGGTGAATTCGGCCAGCTTCTCGCGGTAGGCCTTCAAGCGGGCGTCCGCCGCAGTCTTCCGCATGCCGGCCGCTTCCCCTTCGGCCTTGGTCACCAGGGCCTCACCCTTGGCTGCCTCGGTCGAATACTTCTCTTCGACTGCCTGAAGGATGAACGGCGCCGGGCCCGGAGTTGGTGTTGCGGCTGGGGGATCCTCGGCTTGAACTGCAGTGACCGCCACGAATGCAGCGAGGGCAACCAGGGCCAGGGAAGACAGGAGCGTGTGTTTCATGGCGGCATGCTTCAAGAGTTGGCGAGCGGGTACAGCATGAACGACTTCGGGAAAAGTCTATCCGTGCGGTTCGGCCGTTGCCAACCAAAACAGAGGGGTTACCTCTCAAACCAGAGGGGTCGGACAAAACAGAGGGGTTAACCAGAGGGGTTTAGTTTCAGTATTTGTGCTCAGTGATCGGGAAAGTTCCGATCCACTTCATTAAGATGCTTTGCACCTTGCCTACCCGGTTTCGCGTTCGTCGTGAGAAGCGAATGCGATTCCGGGGCAGGCTTCTCACCAAGGAAATCGCGATGGCAACCATCGGCACGTACACCGACAAAAAGACGGGTACGAAAACGTTCTACCGGATTCTCTTTGTTCATCCCGTCGACGGGCGCCGGGCAACGATCTGGCTTGGCAAGGTCTCGAAGCGCGAAGCCGAATCGATCAAGGTTCGCGTCGAAGCACTCGTCACGGCGAAGATCCATGGCCACTCGCCGGACGACGATACCGCCAGGTGGGTCGCGAAGATCTCAAAGCCGCTGGCTCGCAAGTTGTCCAGCAAGGGGGTTCGATTGATCGAATCCCGGGAATCAGCCAAGATCGATCCTGACACCCTGCTGGGAGCCTTTCTTCTGAGGTACATCGACAAGCGGCAGGCCGACACCAAGGCGAGTTCTCGCACCGTCTACCAGAGAACCCGGAAGCACCTGGTCAAGTTTTTTGGCGCGGAGAAGCCTCTCGCATCAATCACCGCGGGCGATGCGGCCGACTTTCGCCGATATCTGATCGGATTGAAGGATGACGCCGGGGCCCCCCAACTGGCTGACAACACGATTCGCAGGACCTGCGGATTTGCTCGCCAGTTCTTCACTGACGCCGTTGAGCGGAAACTGATCACCGAGAATCCGTTTTCTGCGAAGTCAATCGCCGTGGCCGTACGTGGCAACTCGGAGCGGTTTCGATTCATCAGCCGAGAAGACACTCAAAAGGTTCTGGACGCCTGCCCGGACGCGCAGACACGGCTCGTGTTCGCCCTGGCTCGATTCGGGGGGCTGCGCACGCCGTCTGAGACCCTGGCACTGCAATGGTCTGATGTCGACTGGTCAGCCAAGAAAATGACAGTGCGCGCACCGAAGACTGAACATCACGAGGGGAAAGGGGCACGCGTCGTGCCGATCTTCCCCGAACTGCTTCCATACCTGCGAGAGGCCTTTGATCCCGACAGCGTGAAAGTCATCACGATCGCCGGAGATGCCACGAAGAATTTTCGGACGCGGTTCACCAGGTACATCGAAAGGGCCGGCCTGACCCCTTGGCCGAAACTCTTCCAGAACCTGCGGGCCACTCGACAGACCGAACTCGAGGACTCTTTCCCGTCCCACGTGGTTTGTGCCTGGCTCGGGAATTCGCAGCAGGTCGCGAAGAAGCATTACCTCAACGTCACTGAGGATCACTTCGGTCGGGCGACCACAGACGAAACGTCTGAAAAAACAGCACACAAAACAGCACAGCAACCGTCGGCAGACCGTGGAGAAGCTCGGCAAGAGATCAGGCCAAGAAACGAAAAGACCCCTGGAAATCAGGGGTCTTTTACAAAGCCTAGGCGTTTTTCGAAATCTGGAAAAACGTCCAAATGGACGATAGAGGACTCGAACCTCTGACCTCCACGATGTCAACGTGGCGCTCTAACCAACTGAGCTAATCGTCCGGTGCAGTGCCAATGCCAGCCGCGGACGGTGGTATGACGTGCCAGAACGATAAATTCAACGCTTCCCGGGGTCAAGTCAGCCGTCCGGATTCGTGAGACCAATCTCGAAATTGGTTCCCAACAGACGGTTCCGATCGATTGCACCGGAGAAACAGAGCTGTGGACCGGATCGCCGTGACCGGGGCTTCCATTCGCGCCAGGAAGTGTCGAATGGAGACTGGCCCATCGTCCGTTAGAGGTTCCCGGGGATGAAAGCCGCTTTTGAGACGAACCGGCGGCAAGGACCAGGGAGCCGGCAATCCTCGTTCGATCCGACTTCTCTCTCCACTGCCCCCCCCATCCCCTGCGGTGGTGGCTCGCTGGCCTGTGCACAAGTCGAGTGAGTGCTTTGAGAGATTGCTGGTGCAGAGGCCAGCGAGCCACCGAAACGGGTTCGGTGGGGAGGGACAGCCGGTTCGATCGTGTTGAGCGGGATCAGGAGGGGCTGACGGGAGTCGCGGAGAGGCCGATCGCGGTCGCTGTCGCCACGGTCCGGGTGTGCGAGATTGAGACCAGGAAATCTCCGATCCCCAGGCCGTCCGCATAGGCGCGGGTCGGGCCATGCAGAACGACGTAGGGCTGGCCGCTGGGCTTGACCAGGATCTCGATGTCGATCCAGCCGACATCCTTCGTAAAGCCTGTCCCCAGGGCTTTCATGACCGCTTCCTTGGCGGCCCAGCGCCCCGCGAAGTGTTCGGTCGCTTCGCGACGTGGCTGGCAATGGGCGATCTCACCCGCCGTGAAGACGCGCTGCAGGAAATGATCGCCGTGCTCGGTGATCATCCGGGCGATCCGGTCGACCTCGACAATGTCTGTTCCCAGCCCCACGATCACGATGTCAATTCCCGTTGTCGTCGGATGATGGCGAATCCAACCGCGGCCGCCGTCCCGGCCAGGACTTCGCCCAGCCAGAACAGTTCCGGCCAGGGGTTGGGCCACTGGCCCAGCATGGCGACCCGGCGATCCAGATAGATCAAAACTCGATCGAAGAAACTGAGCTTCGGAACCGTCAGGACCTCGAACTTCGCATCGGGCGCCGAGATGGATGGGGGAGGTTCCAACCCAGCCTCTTCAGCCGCCTTCCTCATCTGGGCAACAACAACCGCCTCGACCGGATGCAGATCCCGCGGTGGTGGAGGTGGGGGCTGCATCGCCACTGTCGCCAGCAGGCTGGTGACCAGTTCCCCCATCGTCACCAGGCCGATCCAGGCAATCTGCAGTGCCCCGATGCGGGTGTTCATTCGCCGGGCGATTTCCAAGAGCAGCCAACTGGTCAGCAGCCCCAGCGCGATGGCGAACAGGCCCAGCAGTCGAATCCGCGGCGGGGCCTGAGCCGAGATCAGGCCGATGAAAAACGCGATCCCCACGGCGGCCGCAAAGAATTGCCACGCCGGGGTGAATTCCGGGTTTGAATTCACGCTCGAATCCGGGGTCGGAGCCGAGTTCGATTCCGTCGGCGCGGGTTCGGGGTCGGGTGTGGACATGGATGACGGACGTCTGAAATCGAATGCGGGGTCGACGACAAGCAACGATTATTGCGAAGTCTCGAAGCTGACGCGGGGATTGACCACCACATACAGGATGTCGGAAACCAGGATTCCCGCGAGGGTCAGTACGGCCGAGAGCATCAGCGTGGTCATCACGACATCGTATTCCCGTCGCAGGACCCCTTCGTACGACAGCAGACCCATTCCGTGGATATTGAAGATCACTTCGATAATCACGCTTCCGCCCACCAGAAAGGGAAGCAGCGACGCCAGCAGCGTGATGATCGGGAACAGGCTGTTGCGAAGAGCGTGAACCAGGATCACGCGACTTTTCGTCGCTCCCTTGGCTTCGGCCGTGCGAATATAGTCCTGGCGAATGACTTCCAGCATCCCCGCCCTCATCTGACGGCTGACATACGCCAGACCTCCATAGGTCAGGCAGATCACCGGCAGCACGATGTGACTCAGGTAGTCCACGAACTGGCCCCAGCGAGACATCTCCGCGAACCCTTGCGACGTCAGTCCCATGATGGGCAGCCGGCCCATGAAGGCCATTCGCAGGATCTCGGCCACCCAGAACGAGGGAAGGCTGTACATGATGAACAGGCCGAGCGTTGTCACTCGGTCCATCACAGAATTGGGATAGGCGGCGCTGAAGATTCCCAGGGGGACCGCCGCCACGTAGATCAGGACAAACACAATCAGGTTCAATAACACCGTCACCTTGATCGCCGCCCAGAGTTCGCCCCAGATCGGTTGATTGGTCTGGAAGAAGACCATGTCGGCATGGACCAGCCGATTCAGGAACAGCACGAACTGAACGGGAAGCGGCTTGTCGAAGCCCCAGCGGGCTCGAAACTGCTTTTCCGCAGCCTCAACACCTCGATCCGCGTTGACCCCCGCCGTCGCCTGACCGCCCCCTCCGAACTTCTGCGAGGCCGGATCCCCGGGAGCCAGACGAATCACGAAGAACGAAACGACCAGGATCCCGAACAGCGTCGGAATCATCAGCAGGATTCGTTTCAGCAGGTAGATTGCCATGCAATTCCGCCAGGAAATGGTGGTACGGGTCGCACGTTCTCACGTTGAAACCGCGCGTCCCGCGGGCACAGCAGCCTGCAGGACGGGGGCAGCGTCGAAACCAGGGTTCGCTTTAGTGCAGTTGTTCGTCCTTCGGCACATACCATTCGGACAAATCGAAACCGGGCCGCAAACGGTACCACTTCACATTGCGGAACCGTTTGTGATAGGCCCCGAACTCCTTGGGAATCCACAGGAACATGTAAGGTTGTTCGCTGTCCAGCAGCCGATGGAACGAGGCGTGAATCCGCTTGCGTTTCTTTTCGTCCAGGGTGACTCGCAGCATTTCGATCAGCGAATCGGCCTGGGGGTTGGCATAGCTGATGGCGTTGCTGCCCCGCTTGTGTCGGACCGCTTCAGAGCTATGCCAGATCTGGAACGGGTCGCTTTCGACCGGGGTCGCCCACCGGAGCGTCGTGACGTCGCATTCCTTGGCACGGACCTTGTCGATGAACGAAGCCCATTCCAGTTGCTGGATCTTCAGATCGATCCCGACGGACTTCAGGTTCTTCTGCAGGACTTCGCACTGCTGGACGGTGATGGGACGCCCCTGTGCCAGGCTCAGGGTCAGCTGGAACTTCTTGCCATCCCGGTCCAGGATTCCGTCGTTGTCGGTATCGATCCAGCCGGCGTCGGACAGCAGATCGCGAGCCACTTCCGGGTCGTAGCCGATCGGGGCAACTTCCTGGTCGTAGCCCGGTCCAAAGTAGTACTGGGTCCCCGAGACCACGACCGCGGCGCCGTGAAGTTTGGTGTCGACAAAATCCTGCCGGTTGAAGAGCAGAGCCAGCGCGATGCGGACTCGACGATCCTGCAATTGGGGAGCGAGGAAATTCCAGCCGAAGTAGCTGAACATCGGGGAATACCACGAGGCCTGGACATAGTCGGCGCGGGTCTTGGCGTCGAGGTTCGGCCAGTCTTCGAAGAATTGCTCGGGAGACATATCGTATAAGAAATCGATCTCCCCCGCCTTCAGGGCGGCCATCGACGAGACCTGGTCGGGGATGAACTTGACGATGATCCGGTCGACATGTCCGGCCAGCTTCTGATTCCAGTATTCGGGGTTGCGCTTCAGCTCGACGCGGTCCTTGCTTTCCCACTTATCGACGATGTACTGACCGGTCCCGAGCGGCGTGCGGTTGTAGCGATCATCGGTGTTGAAGAACTTTCCGAATTCCTGCCCCTGGGCACTGATCTTTGCCTGTGCGGCCTCCTGCTCGGGGGTCAGCGATTCCAGGGTCAGGTCGCGTCCCTTGTCCTTAAAGATCTTTTCGAAGAAGTGGAACGGCGGGGTGTACAGCGTAATCCCGTATGTGAATTCGAAGGCCTTGAAGTATTGCTGGCGGTAACGCATGCGGACGATGTGAGGCGACAGGGCGCGGCATTCGATCAGGTCCTGGTAGTAGGTCCGAATGTGATCGCCATCGACATACTGGCTGTTGAGCAGCGTATAGCCGAATTCGATGTCTTTGGTGGTGAAGGGAGTACCGTCCGACCACTTGACGTCGTCGCGCAGGTAGTAGGTGTAATAGGTCTGTTCATGGACATCGGTCCACTCGCCCGCCTTCAATGTCAGCGAGGGGGTTCCCGCGGATTTGATCTGTTCGTGCAGAGGATTCTCGGCAGTGGCGGCGGTCACTGTCAGCGCCCCGTCGGCGCCCGGCACGGCCTTGCCGTAGATTTCCGAGCCGACTTTCACGGTGTATTTGCCGGTGGGAAGCCCTGACACGACGACTTCGCCGTTCGGTTCGCTCCAGTAGTGATAGCCCATGGTCGCCGCGCCGACGATGTTCCCCTTGGGATAAACACCGACCCAGACCTTGCCGAGCGGCGTGCCGGATTTGTCCGAGGTGACCAGCGTTACCTTCGGGGGATCGGCTGCGGGTTTGCCGTTTTCCGGGGGGAGCGGCATTTCGTAATCGATTTCCGTTGTCGTCGCGGGAGTTTCCCCCTTCTTGGCCACTCGACGTTCCTGGCCGGGGTAATCGGGCGAGAGCTTGATGGAATCTTCGATGATCCATTTCGTCGCCAGATGCGGTTCGTATTCGAAGGTCTCGGGGTTCTGACGGGCCAGGCCTTCGTGCACGTAGACGCTGATGTAAGTCTGCACGGCCGACGATTCGGTGATCGAGTTGAGCACCTTCGGTTCGGAGTTGAATCGAACTGTGAGGGTATCACCGGTCGTCGGTTCGCTCGGCTTGTTCGCCGCGTGCTGATTTCCGACATCGGCCGGAAGAGCGCCGGTCAGCTGAAGCGTTTCACCCTTCAGAGGCATTCGCGGGATCTTGATCCCGTTGACCTCGGTCATGATGTTGTACTTGGGAACGTCCGGGTAGTCTTCCCAGAATCCGACCGGCTTCACGGTGATCCCGTCGGATTTGGACTCGGTCTCGGCCGTTTCACTCTTCGCCGTCTCTTTTGTGGTGGAGGTCGTTCGTGTGGGAGGGCTCTTGGTGGAGCAGCCTCCTGCAACGATTGCCATGGTGAACAACACGGCCAGAGGGGCGCGATGATGAAGCCGAGCCATAACGAGGCATCCTTCCTGTTGGATCGATCAATTTCGTGGACCGGGGAACGGTGGCGTCCCGCGGTCAGATGGGGATTCTGGCATAGGCGGGAAGAATCGACAAGCGGTGACGCCATCTCATGATCGGCCATCGCCTTTTTCAAGATGGGCGAAAGGCCGTTGGGTGGCCGGGGTTGGAGCAGGTTGGACCGTCTTCGCGAAACCCCGGAAACGGAGCAGTTCGGACCGGGGCTTCGCCCAAAGCGGCTCCAGTCAAGTAGGGTGCGTGGAGTCATCGGAACGCACCACGGTTGTTGCCGGCGCTTTCCTCGTGGTGCGTTCCGATGACTCCACGCACCCTACACGGGGATGACTGTGCAGGGATGTCGATCAGTCATACGGTCGTCGTCGCGTCACCGCCGTGGAGTTCCGCGGGCGCAGGATCCGGATGACAAACAGGAAGGCAAGCAGGACCGGGATGACGACTTTCAGCGGGACTTTGGTCCGGGCCACGATCAGTGCGATGGCCAGGCCGACCACCAGTGTCGCCAGGGAGACTCGACCGAGTTCCGGGTTCTTGGTGATGACGGGGAGCGCCAGCCAGAAGGCGGACATGACGAGCCCGACCTTCAGACAGGCGCCAGCCCACATCTCTTGCGAGCCTTCCGCCCCCGTCAGGGCCAAGCCCCCGGCGACTCCCAGCAGGACTACGCCGATGATGCCGACCAACGCTCGATTGACTGTGACAGGTTGCGGATTCATGGCGGGGATTATGGCGACTGAGACGTGGTTCAGTCGAGTGACGGAGCGGATTGGGAAACGGACGGGTATGGCGAACCGTCAACAGGGAGAACGCGCCGGAGGATTTCTCCTGGGGAGGGGATTCCTGCCATTTTCGAGATTCCGATGTGCCTGAGCCGATGTCGATTGGATATGATTTCAGAGAGGAAGTTCGTGATGTTGCGGGTCTGTGCGCGGGTAGTCGCCAGTGGACTGGGGCGAGGGGATCGAGCCTTTGCCGGGGGTCAGTCTCTGGCTTGCGCGTCCCCTGCCTGACAAGGGTGACATTCCTCGATCGCGAACCTGTCCGAATCCACGGAAAATCATGATGCGCCGTCGACGATTTTCGATTGTTGTTCTCACCCTGTTGGCCACGCTGCTGTGCGTGGGCGGGATGCAGGTCACTTCAGCCGATGCCCAGGGGAATGCCAAGGACAAATCGGCGAGTAAAACCAAGCCGGCAGGACGTGGCAAAGAGCAACCGGTCGCTCCGGGCATCCACGATTATTCGTCCAAGAACTTCGTCCTGCACACCGACATGGGCCCCGATGAGGCCAAGGAACTGCTGACACGGTTGGAGACGATGCTGGTGCTGGTGTCGCGGTACTTCGGCAAGCCTAATTCGCAAGTGATCGAGATGAACGTCGTCAAAGACAAGGCCGCCTGGCCGGCGGGATCAATTGATCCGAATGCGGTGGCCAGCATTGAGTCGGGGGGCGGGATCACGTTGAGTGTCACTCAGTCGCAGCGCAACGGCACCGGTCAGCGGCAGATCGTCGCGGCCAAGTCTGTCGTCTGGGCCGTGGCGGATCGCGGGACGCCGCAGCATGAAGCGGTCCATGCCTATTGCCACCAGACGTTTGGTCGGACCGGCCCCACGTGGTACTCGGAGGGGATGGCGGAACTCGGTCAGTACTGGAAGGAAAAAGAGGACGGAGTCAACATTCACGATGGGGTGCTGCGTTATCTGAAGTCACAGGAGCCCAAAGAGCTGGCTGAGATTGTCGCGCCCGGACAACAGACGGGTGACAGTTGGCAGAACTATTCGTGGCGATGGGCGCTCTGTCATCTGCTTGCGGCCAACACCAACTATCGGGATCGGTTCAAGCCACTGGGATTGGCGCTGCTGAGCGATCAGCAATCCAGTTTTGAAGCGGTGTATGGGTCAATGGCGCGGGAGATTGATTTTGAATACAACTTCTTCCTGAAGCACCTGGACCAGGGGTACCGGGCGGACCTTTGCAGCTGGGACTGGAAGCCAAAGTTCCAGCGACTGAAAGGGACGGGTTCGATGCAGGTGAAGGTGGATGCCATGCGAGGGTGGCAGGCATCACGGGTACTGGTCAAGGCGGGGGACAAGCTCTCGCTGTCATCAACAGGAGAATGGGCACTTTCCAAGTCGGGTAAGAAAGTTTCCGCGGATGGGGACGAGGAGGGCAAAGGGAAACTGACGGGGATCCTGTTCGAGGACTATCGTCTGTCGGAACCCTTCGAGTTGGGGGCAACCTGTGAATGGGAAGCGACCGGCGACGGGCAGCTTTATTTGCGATGCCGGGACGACTGGAATTCCATCGCGGATAACAACGGGATCGTCACGGTGAAAATCAAGCTGGCGGAGTGAGGGCAGTGCCCTCAACCCAATTCGAGCAACCGCTCGGAAGTTGTAACAGCCGCTCCCGTTGGTCGCTGACGAAATGATGCGCGCGAACCGCGTTCATCGCGTTCATCCCATGACGAAAGATTCTAAATCGGTGCGACATTCGTCGCGTTTTCACAGCTGTTGCCGTAACCAGTCACCTGCTCAGTTCGCTCGCCTTCAGGGAGTCGACTTCGGCCTGTTCCCCATGGCCCAGGGCTTCGTGGACAGAACTGCGGTTGGCGTACGCCCAGGCATTTTCCGGAGCCCGATCGATGATCTGGTTATACCGGCGCAAAGCCGATTCCAGTCGACCGGCCAAGTGCTCCTGATAGGCCACCTGGCTGAGCCACCGAACGGACCAGGGAGCCCAGAACAGCGGGACGAATGAGATCGCCACGAGCGCGAACAGGCTGAACCGGATCAGAGAGGACTTTTTCAGGAAGAACGATCCGGCAACGCCGCCGCCGAAGAGAAATCCGGAAATGTGTGCGGCATTACCAAGCTGCCAGGCCCCAGTGATCTCAAGCAGGACACAGATCAACATCCAGCCGACAAACAACTGGATCGTCGCGGAATTCAGTGCCGCCCTGAATCGAGGAACCTGTTGCCGCAGGGGCCACATGAACCCGAACAGGGCGTAAACAACTCCGGAGGCACCGATGCCGGCATCGTCAGAAAAGGCCATTTGAAATGACGAGCTGACGGTTGCGGCGGCCAGGACAAACAGCAGATACGCGCGTAAGCCGATTTCGCGTTCGACAACCGAGCCCAGCGTCCACCACCAGTAGATGTTGAACGCGCAATGCCAGATGGCAAAGTGCACGAATGTGGACGTGATCAGAGCCCAGTAGTGTCCCCGCCAGATCGATTCGGCGGGGAGCACTCCAAACCGGGAAATGGTGTCCCAGTTCTCGTAATCATCGGCGATGGAGAGTCCCATCCAGATGACGATGCAGGCGGCGCAGGAAAGGACGGTTACCCATCCCTTCCGCAAATCTGTGCCTGGAACAGTCGGGGTCATTTCCAGTTGCAGACGTCGTCTCCACCACCGTCTTCGTTCTGCTTGTTCGATCCGTTAGACCAAATGGCGGGACCAACCAATGTCGCCGATTTGGCAGTACCCGGGTACAGGTAATTCAATGGTTGACCCCAGGCATCATTTGGCTGGGACTTCAGGTACGGACTAATTGGCTTCCCGTCTCGATCTGTTCCGGGCGCCATCAACAGGCCGATCATTTCTTGTGAACTTTTTTCGGGATATTCACCGTCGTGTTGGAGTGCATACAACTCACAGGCATCGGCAAACGCCTTGATGCTCATCTTCGTCGTCTTGACCATGGCATCCTTCTGCCGACCGAGCAGGTTGGGGACGACCATCGCCGCGATCACGCCCAGGATTGCGAGCACCAGCAGCACTTCGGTGAGTGTAAAGCCCCCGCGGCGGGGAGAAATTCGATGGCTTCGAGTGGAGAACCGAGTCATGGCAGACGTCACTTTCCGGGACAACAAAGGATCCAAATCAGAGGTGGTAATAAAAGATTCGCAGCGTGCGTGTCAACGGAGGAAATCAGGCAGGCGATCCAGTCATCTTACGACATACCCCGCCAATCGCGAAATCGTTTCAGGTAATCTTAAGACTGCTCCCGGAAAGAAGATGCAGCAGGCCAATGGATGAAGGCTTGCCGCCCTGCCAGTGAGATGGTGAAGCGTGTTTCGTTGTGTGGTATCACCGATCACGGGCAAGCGAGGGAGATAGACCCATTTTCATGGACAAACGGCACTTGTGGTGCGTTTCGAGTCCAGGGAAGGTGTTTGCTTTCGCCTCGAAAATGCGTCAACCCCCGACCCGTACCGCGACACGTGGTGCGTTTCGAGGACTTCACGCACCCTACAAAAGACTAGCCGACGGCCGACGAGCTGTTGAAGATCGGCAGCATCAGGGCCAGCAGCACGAACAGGATTACCCCCGCCATGATCACCAGCATTAACGGCTCAAGCAGTCGAACGACCATGTCCAGTTGCCGATTGGTCTGACGTTCCATCTTGTCCGCCACCGTGACCAGAACCTGCTCCAGATTGTTGGCTTCTTCTCCAACGGAAATCATTTCAATGACGTCGATCGGGAATTGTTTGCATTCCGCCAGCGGTTGCGCCAGGGATCGGCCGGACGAGACGTGTTCCGCCGCTTCTCCGATCGCTTCACTCAGGATTTTGTTTCCCGTCGCATCCTTGGCAATTCTGAGCGAGTTCAGAATCGGCACGCCGTTGTGCAGCAGCGTCCCGAGAACTCGACAGAACCGGGCAATCGCCAGGCTGCGGACCACGTGTCCGATACCGTACACCTTCAGACGAATCTGATCGAATCGTCGACGGCCGTCGGCGTTGGCGAACTGCTTTTGAATGACAATGATCAGCACAGGAATGGCGACGACCAGCAACCAGCCTCGCTTCTGCAATTCGTTGCTGACAAACAGGAGCGCGACGGTGGCCCAGGGGAGTGTTCCGTCTTCACGCATGCGATCGAACAGGGGTTCGAACTTGGGGACGAAGAACACGAGCATCCCGATCAGGATCAGTGTTCCAACCACCACCAGGAACGCGGGATACGCCATCGCGCCAAACACGCGTCCCTTCAGTTCCTCCTGGTGCTCGGTGAAATCGGCGATTCGTTTGAGGGTGTCTTCCATGAAGCTTCCCTCTTCCCCGGCCAGGACCATGCTGACGGTCAGTTCGGGAAAGACGGTGGGATGCTGCCGCAGGGCCTCGGCAAGTCGAGTTCCATCGGCAACCTGGTCACGCACTTCCTGCAGCACCATTTTCAGCGTCTGGTGGCGGGTTTGGCGCTCCAGCAGTTCGAGCGACCGCAACAGGGGAACGCCGGCGCGCAGCAAGTCGGACAACTGGGTGTAAAACACGCACAGGATGCGGGCCGGGACACGCCGACGCTTATTGTTCTGGTGAGCTTTCGCCGTGGCGGCCAGGGCCACGGAAATGGGGAAGACCCCCTTGGCGCTCAATGCCCCCAGCGCCTCGCGCTCGTTCGCGGCGGTCAGTGTCCCTTCGACCTGTTTTCCGGCAAGATCTCGAGCGACATAGCGGAATTCAGGCATGGGCTTCGGGCCTGGTCTGGTCGTGGCGATCGTTGGCGAATCGTACGGGGTGAAAACGTACTCTAGCCGGGATGCGGAGAGCTGTCGACTCCCCGATTTGCAGAGCTGTCCCCTTCAGATGGATTTCAGGTTCACTCGGCGGAAGTCGAATGGAAGCTGGACGTTTCTGCCGGGGCAGACTACGCTGAGATTTCGAGGAACGGGGCAATTTGCTCGACTGGTCTCAGGCGCCGGGACCATCGTGACTCGATCTATCGTGGCATGGCCGCCCAATTCAATCGTCCTTCGCAGCGAGTGATCGCCGGGACAGGGAAAGTATCGCAAATGAGCGACTCGAAAGTGTTTACTCCATCGACGTCGGGTTCCAGCGGGGCCGCTCCGGGGCAGACCATCATCGTGCAAACGGCTCCCAGCCCCTGGCGGACCTGGAGTACTCGCATCCTGATGGCGGGGCTCTGCATTTCGGTAATGTGCAATTTCAGCCTGTACCGTGCCTATCAGGAATACTTCGCCAGTGCGGAACCGCCGCAGGAGAAGTTTCACTCGGGCGACAAAAACGCCAAGGACAAGATTGCGATCCTGTCGGTCGACGGGACGATCATGCCTCCGTTCACCGAGCGGTTGCTCAAACAGATTGCCCATGTCGGGAAGGATGACAACATCAAGGGGGTGTTGCTGGTTGTGGACAGCCCCGGGGGGCTGGTCGCCGACAGCCATGAAATCTATCACCGCTTGAAAGAACTCGAAAAGAACACCAAGAAACCGATCTACGTGCAGATGAAACGGATGGCGGCGTCGGGCGGATATTACATTTCCATGGGAGCTGGTCCTGAAGGTCGCATCTTCGCCGAGCCCACCACCTGGACCGGATCGATCGGAGTGATCATCCCCCGGTACGACGTCAGTAAACTGGCGGACAAGATTGGCGTGGCGTCGGATCCCCTCAAGACGGGTGAATTCAAGGACGCGTTGAATCCCTTCCGGGCGCTCACCGAAAACGAGCGAAAGTTGTGGGAAGGGATCATGGACCAGTCGTTCCAGAAATTCCTGAGTGTGATTGATGAGAACCGGGACGGGCTGAATGCCGAAGAGGTCAAGGCGGTCGCCACCGGCCAGATCTTTACCGCCGACGATGCCCTGGCCAGGAAACTGGTTGACGAGATTGGTTATGAGGAAGATGCCCTGAACGCCTTGAAGACCAAGCTGGGACTGAAATCGGTCCGGGTCATCAAGTATCAATCGCCGTCCACGCTCGTGGAACAGATCCTGGGGATGCAGGCCAAGCCGAATGTGGACCCATGGAAGTTTGTGATCGAGTCGAGCGTGCCACGAGCGATGTACCTCTGTTCATGGTGGGCGGCACTTCCCGAATAACGTGGGCCGCACTTGTCCCATGGCCCCCTAAGTCCGCGGACTTCATGAAATCGACCTGAACCCGGGAGCATGCCAGTATGTCTGCTTCGCGACGCGAATTCCTGGAAGCCTCGCTGGCCGCGGGAACGCTGGTGTCGGTCTCAGGGTCGGCGGGGACCGTCTTCGGCGAAAACCCACCGAACGCGACTAAGAACCCGGTGAAAGGCAAGGCTGAGCACTGCGTTTTCATCTGGCTGGGAGGTGGCGCCGCCCAGATGGACACCTGGGACCCGAAGGCCAAAGGGGATTCCAAATCGAAGCAACCGGGATCCTATTACGATCCCATTGCGACGGCGATCCCCGGAACCCGCGTCTGCGAACATCTGCCGGAATGTGCCAAAATCCTGGATCGATTCAACCTGGTCCGGACCGTGCATCATGACGTCATTGACGAGCATGCCGCGGCGGTGAATCGGATGCATACGGGTCGGCCGACAAGCGAGACAGTCGTCTATCCTGCCGTGGGCTCAGTGATCGCGGAACAACGTCGCAGTGTTGCGGAAGGAGTTCCAGCGTACATGCTGATTGGCTATCCGAGCCCCACGCGTGGGCCGGGTTTTCTCGGTTCCAAGCATGGGTACGTCTACCTGACCGACACATCCCGAGGGCCGAGCGGTTTGCAACGGCCGGAAGAGATCACCGATCAGCGACAGGCGCGACGGAACGAACTGCTGTCACGGACTCGGGCCGAGTTTCGCAATCGGATCGGATCGGCGAATGCCTCGGCACTCCTGGAGAATTACGACCGGGCGATTGAGGAAGCGGCGCGACTGGCAGGCCCTCAGTTTATGGATCTCTTTCACCTGGATCGCGAACCGGCCGATCTGCGGAATCGCTACGGAGGCGAATTTGGCCAGCGATGCCTGCTGACTCGGCGACTGCTGCAGGGGGGCGTGCGATTTGTGGAAGTCGCGCACAATCTCAATTTTCTGAACGGCACCGGGTGGGATATCCACAACGAAGGGATCCTGAATCAACATCAATTGATTCGGGAACTCGACACCGCCCTGTCCGCGCTGGTGTTGGACCTTGAGGCCTGCAAACTGCTCGACAAGACACTGATCGTTGTGGCAACGGAATTCGGCCGACCGGCTGGATTTGATGGTGGAGGCGGTCGGGGCCACCATGGCAAATGCTTCAGTGTCGCACTGGCGGGCGGGGGCCTGAAGAATGGCCTGACGATCGGAGAAACCGACGAACTGGCCATGAACATTGTGTCGCGCCCGGTCTCGGTTCCCGACCTGCATGCAACGATCTATGCGACCCTGGGAATCGACACGACCACGACGCTGTATGCGGGTGATCGTCCGGTTCCGATCACGGATGGTGGCCAACCCATTCGGGAACTTTTTGCGTAGGGTTGTGGTCCACCGTTTCGCTCGTGGCATCGCGGCAAGTGAATTTGCACCCGATCGCGATACCAAAAAAAGAGCCCGAAGGGAGAATCCCTCCGGGCCCGATGCATTTCGAATTCCGCCAGTCAATTACTTGGCCTTCTTAACTTCGAATCCCTTGGCGAAGGCGGCGTCGCTGAAGACGAGTTCGGCCTGGGCGTCACCCTTGGCTTCGGCGACCTTTCCCTTGCAGTTGTTGCAGCAGAAGCCAACCTTGGCTCCGCCCACTTCCAGCGAAGCATCGGGATTCAGCGGGCCACCGGAGAGGGGGCACTTGAGCTGGTTGGTCTGGCCGGTAGCGATGAGTTGCTGATTCGCCTTGGTCGCGAACTTGGCGGGATCCTTGGCAAATGCCTTCGGGCAGTTTTCACAGCAGAAGTAGACCTTGCCCCCCTTGTAGTCGGCGGTCTTGTCCTGCAAAGCGGCCTTGTTGGACAGCGGGCAGGTTGCCTTGAATTCCTTCGCCTTTTCTTCAGCGGCGAATGCGACCAAGCCAACGGCAAACATGGCGGAACAGAGGAGGCTCAACTTGGAAATGGACATCAGACTCTCCTTGGGAATGGGTAGCGAGGTTCGCTACGGGGTTGAAATCGCGAGTGACGACACGTCACGTGGAAGACATTGAAGACAGATGGACCCGGCGACTTCGGCCGTCAGTGAAACGAGTCACCGGACAGTGACTGTCGTGAACAGGTCAAGAGGGGCGACGAGGACCGACGCCTGGCATCATGTTGACCAACAGGCAGCACATGGACTCGCACCAATCAGGCGAGCCAGCGGCACAATTGGGAGCATCGCTCCAGGGGATTGAGCGGATCCCACAAATCACCGCGAGTGATCAAGCGGAAACAGGCTTGATCAAGATACGGCAGGTGTGCGAAGCGATCTGCCGAGGTGGCAATCGCATTGGAAACCGTGACTGTCTCGATCAACCGATTTGCAGTGGACGCAGGTACAAATTCAGCAGGGGTCTTGCATCGACACTTGGAATCCGAGTGAACGGACGATTCGGCGTGCGCAGACGCGGTCGATGCCGCGGACTTAGCACGAGCGGCGCAACAGGACTTTTTAGCGACCGGCTTCGCTTCTGCTTTGGCGGCACAACAGCTGGCGTCCTTTTGGCCCGCCGCAGCACGACGCGAGCAGCAACAGCTTCCCCAAAGCCATGACGGACACAGCATTGCGACTGTGAGTGTCAGAGCGATCAGCCGGCTCGTAAGGAACCCAGAAGACATGGGGCGACCTGAAAACGGATCGGACGCAACTTCGGCACGTTCAGGATCATATCAGATTTCGATGTCTCGAAAAGTGCTATTTTCCCTTCGATGGTTTTTGCTCGGGATTGGAACGCTGCTTGACGTCCAACAGGAACCTGCCCACGGCGTGCATCACCAGGTGGCGATCCGGGCCATACACGTCGTTGTGATCGGTATTGGGAAGGAGCACCAGTTGCTTGTTGACTCCCCCGGACGATTTCTCGGGGGCCGCTTCAAACAGCTTCTGCCCCAGTTCCAGCGGGACGACGCGATCTCGCCGACCGTGGAGATGCAGATAGGGACACGTGACCTGCCGGATATGTTGCTGGGATTCAAAGCGATCGATCAACAGCAGGCTGACGGGCAAAATCGGGAAATGGTACCGTCCGGCGGAAACCAGGGAATTGAATGAGGACTGAACAACCAGCCCCCCCGGTTCAATCCCGTCAGTGCAGAGGTCGCTGGCGAGGCGCACGGCGACGCCACCTCCGAGGGATTCCCCGTAGATCACAATCCTGCCTGGCGGGACTTTCAGATCCTTCGTGGCATAGTCCCAGATCGATCGGGCATCGCGCACAAGGTGCGCTTCGGTCGGTGAACCTTCGTTGTCACCATAGCCGCGATGATCAAAGATCATGACATCGGCTCCGCAATCGCGAAGCGACTCAAGCAGGTATCCCCGCATGGCGCGATGCCCTCCGTTTCCAGGGAAGACAATCACCAGCGGATTCGACCTCGACTCCAGAGAGGCCAGGTCGAACTGAGGTTTCGATGGCTCGGCGACCAGGGCCAGCCAGCCATTGAGCACCAGGTCATCCTGAGTGGTGATCTGAAGATCCACAACCGGCTGTGTGACTCCCGATTCCGACGCGGCCAGATCCTTGGATTTGGTGGGGAGGTAAATCAGCGACCGTTGAAACCAGGCGAGCATGATCAACAAGACCAGCAAAGTTCGCATCAGAAACACAAAGAATCGCCAGCCCTTCTGAGTGACCGTTCGTTTAGCAGGGGGCAAAGAGGCGTTGAGGATTTCGTCTGCCACGCGTTGTGACCTTTCCTGCCGAACGGCTGTCGAGCTGAACTGATAACAACAATCATACCAGAGCCCATCCGAGGACGTCTGTCCATTTCAACGACAGAGGGACGGGAAGCCGATAGGATCATTCCACCCAATTGGTCCCAGCCCTGTTAAAGTTCTTCCCGGTTGATTATGGAAATCCTGCCCGTTCTTGATCTGCTGAATGGAATCGTCGTCCGCGGCATCGCAGGCCGACGATCCGAGTATCTTCCACTCCAATCGAGTTTGACTGATAGCGTCGAGCCTCTGGAGGTCGCGCGGACGCTTCGATCCCGGTTTGGATTCAGCAGGCTTTATGTGGCGGATCTAGATGCCATTCAGTTCCAGCTGCCGAATCGGGACATCTACCGCGCGCTGATTGCGGATGGATTCCGATTGCGGATCGACGCGGGAATCCAAACTGTCGAGCAGTCGCTGCAGATTCGGGAGTGCGGTGGCGAGCCGATTATCGGCCTGGAATCCTGCCTTAGCCCAACCCTCCTGGCAGACATTTCCAAGGCCAACCAGGGCGACATCACCTTCAGCCTGGATTTGCTGCAGGGCCGACCGATCCTTGCTCCGAATGCCACCGGATGGAGCCCGGACCCGGCCGAAATTGTTCAACAGGCCGTTCTGCGGGGAGTTCGTCGGATCATTGTCCTGGACCTGGCGGATGTGGGGACTTCGAGTGGCGGCCGAACGGATGAACTCTGCCGTCAGTTGCTGGCCGAGCATTTGGGATTGCAGCTGATCTGTGGCGGAGGCGTGCGGGGGATTGAGGACCTGTATCGGCTCCGAAAACTGGGTGCGAAATCCGTTCTAGTCGCATCCGCATTGCACGATGGACGACTGGACCCAAACCAGCTGCCAACCCCTTAGCTGTGTCAAAGTCGTAAAGCTTTACCAAAAAACAACTTGCGCGTTACACACTCACGTCGAGAAAACAAACATTTCCGGTCCACTTCCAGCATGACGATAACGCGTTGAAACTGAGCCGGTTCGCTGCCTTTTTACCCCTGAATCTGGTAGCATCATGGTCTCGCAAATCCGTCTGCAAACCGGATGATGTTTCGCGACACAAACGGGGATTTTCAGCCGCTATCAGCCTTTCCTGGAAAGCATCAATCACTATGCAACTCACCTGCCAGCGCGCGTCGTTGACGAACGCGTTTCAAACTGTGGCCGGCGTGGTGCCTTCGCGAACAACGAAGGACATCCTGAAGAACGTCAAGCTGCAAGTCTCCTCAGGCAAGGTGACGTTGATCGGTACCGACAGTGAGATTGGTCTGCGGTGCGAAGTTCCCGACGTGGTCGCGGAAACGTCTGGCGAGGCCCTGTTGCCGACCGCTCGAGTCCTCTCCGTGCTTCGCGAGTTGAATGACGATGTCGTCAAGCTGGAAATCACCAGCGACGCGATCTGGATTCGCTGTGGTTACAGCGAGTTTCGGTTGTCGGCGGAAGATCCCGCGGACTTTCCTCCTGTCGCCACATTCGGTGACGAAGAGTATTTCGTCGTCACCGCCGCCACGCTGCGTCAGTTGATTCGCCGCACGATTTTCGCCACGGATACGGAGAGCACCCGCTATGCTCTGGGTGGGATCCAGATCGAATTCACTCCCGAGCGGGCCACGTTTGCGGCGACCGACAGTCGTCGTCTGGCGGTGATCTCGGGGGATTGCAAAGTCGTCGGTTCTGCACCTCTTCCGGCAACGCCGCCGGTCGTTCCCTCCAAGGCGATGACGCTGATTGAGCGAAGCCTGGGTGAGGGCGAGTCCGAAGTCCACATTGCCATTCATCCCAACGACATCGCCGTCCGGTGCGGGACAACCACGATCACCAGTCAACTGGTCCAGGGCCGCTTTCCCGACTGGAGAAAGGTCGTTCCGTCCAATTTCGCGGCGAAGATCGACATGGTGGTCGCGCCGTTTTACGCCGCGATTCGTCAGGCAATGATTGTCACCAGCGAAGAAAGCCGGGGGGTCGACTTTACGTTCGCCAAGGGGACGCTGAGGTTGAGCAGCCAGGCGGCGGATATCGGACAATCCAAAGTGGAACTTCCCATCGCCTACGATGGCGAAGAGGTCAAAATCACCTTCGATCCCCGCTATGTTGCCGATTTCCTGAAATCGCTCGATTCCGGCGCCCCGTTCCGATTCCAGCTGATCTCGCACGAAGATCCCGCAGTCTTGACGACCGAGGATCATTACACCTATGTCATCATGCCCTTGTCACGTGATCGCTAACCGGTCGAGCCTGGTTTGGTGCAACGGATTTCCCACCAATGTCTCGTGATCCTCAACCGCTGTCCTTCGCCCTGTCCGAGCTGATCGCGCTGCGCGGATTTGCCCGGGTTCGCAGCGATGATGAACTGCGGACAGCCTGGAAACGGGTGGCGGGTGATGAACTGGCGGCGCAAACAAAGATCCTGCAACTGACCCGGGGTGTCCTGACGATCGCGGTGTCGAGTGCTCCACTGCTGAATGAGCTGGCGGCCTTTCAATCGGCCGATCTTCTGCAGCGGTTGAAGCAGCAGGCGCCGAACCTGAATGTGAAAAGTTTGAAGTTTCGACTGAATGGAATGTAGGTGCGGTTCCGCGGCAGGACCCGACTGCTGCCAGACCGCCTTTGGAGGCTGATCCCTTGACCGAACCGATTGCCGATTCATCACCCCAGTATGGTGCTGACCAGATCAAAGCGCTCAGCAACATCGATGGGATCCGTACACGCCCCGCAATGTACATCGGCGACACCGGACCACGCGGACTGCATCACCTGGTCTACGAAGTTGTCGACAACAGCATCGACGAAGCGTTGAGCGGATACGGCAAACTGATCACGGTGCGGATCAACCTGGACGGCAGTGTCACCAGCACCGACGAAGGACGCGGGATCCCTGTGGGCCCGATGCCCGACCAGGGGAACAAGCCGGCCCTGGAAGTCGTGCTGACCAGCACTCACGCCGGGGGAAAATTCGACCGTCAGGGGGGCTATGCCAAGGGGACGGGGGGACTGCACGGCGTCGGCATCAAGGCGGTCAATGCGCTCAGTGAATGGCTGGAAGTCGAAGTCCGCCGCGAAGGACATGTCTGGCAGATGGAGTTTTCGAAGGGGTTGGTGACAAGCCCGCTTCGCAGAATGGGAACGTCCTCCGAGACCGGCACACGAATGACGTTCAAGCCCGACCCGGACATCTTCCCGGACACCAGGTACAGCTACGACACGCTGCAGAAGCGATTGCAGGAACTGGCGTTCCTGAACCCGGGCGTCATCTTGCGGATTACCGACGAGCGGACCGGGCAGACCGAGGACCACTGCTACGAAGGGGGGCTGCGTGAATTCGTCACGTACCTGAACCGGACGGAAACGCCGCTGACCCCCGAAGTGATCATGATTGCTGGTGATGTCGACATCACGCATGTCGACCTGGCTTTGCAGTACAACGACGGCTACAACGAAAATGTCCGTTGCTATACCAACAACAACATTCCGAATCCTGACGGGGGAACGCACCTGTCCGGGTTCCGCAGCGCCATGACCCGGGCTCTGAACAACTACGGTAAAAAGGAAAACCTGTTCAAGGATGTGGAACCAACCGGCGACGACTTCCGCGAAGGGTTGACGGCCGTCATCAACGTCAACATTCCGGATCCTCAGTTTCAGTCGCAGAACAAGACGAAGCTGCTGAACGTGGAAGTCGAAGGGGCCGTCTCCAGCGTTACGTATGACGTTCTGACCAAGTATCTGGAAGAACATCCAGCTCATGCCAAGCGAATCTGTCAGAAGGCATCGCTGGCGGCGGAAGCCCGTGAAGCGGCTCGTAAACAGCGCGAAATGGTTCGCCGCAAGGGGGCTTTGACCTCGGGTGGCCTTCCCGAAAAACTGCGGGATTGCCGCAGCC
>Ga0265327_10001016_pt1 | contig 39662 bp, 35 predicted proteins | sample 41621metaG_FD_202089 | JGI IMG/M metagenome (GOLD analysis project Ga0265327, IMG submission 202089) | Rhizosphere microbial communities from Carex aquatilis grown in University of Washington, Seatle, WA, United States - 4-16-21 metaG | ecosystem: Host-associated > Plants > Roots > Rhizosphere... | reverse complement strand
CGCGCACCAGCAGGTCGCTGCCGATCAGCGCCTTGTCCTGGCTGTAGAGGGTGAAGAAGTCGGCGGATTCGAAGCTGCCCTCGGACCGCAGCTCGTAGAGCCTGACCAGAATCGGCGCCGGCCGTCCCTTGTCGTCGGAGTTGAGGCCGGCCGCCGCGGTGATCGTGATGTCGAGCTTGGTCTGCTCTCGCGGGTAGGAGAACGGAGTCGAGAACGACGACGGCGCGGCGAAAGCCGGCGCCTCGGGCAGCTTGGGCAATGCCGGCAGCGCAGGCGGCTCGATGTTGACCGCGACCTGCGCATGCGCTCGGTTAGCCGAAAAGCCAAGGGTCCAAGCGAGCGCCACGACCGCGAGCAGGGCAAACAGGCGCGCCGATCCGGTGGTCCGCAGCCGATGCCGAATACGACGACAGGTCGAAGCGAGCAACAAGAAGCGGGTCATGTGGAGTGCAATCTGTCGATGAAGGACGAGCCAGCCCCTGGCACTCGATGACGCAACAGCGGCATCGAGGCGGGGCCTGGCGAAAGTGATGGGCCCGCACCGCGGGCCCGGGACATCAGGATTCCTTGTTGCCCTTGATGTCGTAGCCGGCCGTGATCGCGCCAGCGCTGCCGCCTTGCGCGTTCTGCACGGCGTACTCCTGCTTGACCTTCGAGAAGGCCAGGCTGACTTGCTCGTGGATCGCATCTTCGGAGCTCTGGCCGCTGGGTTGCACGCGGCTGACGATCACGTCGGTCATCGTGATCTTCAAGAATTCGAGCGGATTGCCGCCGGCCTTGCGCACCGTCAGCTTGGCCTCGGCGATGTGCTTGCCAGTGAGGCAGTACTTCATCAGGTTGGGGCTGGACTTGTCGACGCGGTGCGTGAAGCTGAGGTCATCGACCGTCGCCTTGCCGGCGCCGCCGCCGCTGCCCGAATGCATGCTGGAGGCCTGCGAGATCTTCCACGACCAGTCGAGAACCTCGATCTCGTTCTTGTGGCTTGAATCCTGGCTCTCACCTTCGATGCCATCGATCTTCAGAAAAATATCCTGTGCCATTTTCTTTCTTCCCTTTTTAATGACTATGAAAACTTGCCAGCCAGACGGCTGGCCTACTCAGTCTTGCAACTGATCCCTGCGAAAGCGAAAGCGTTCTTACCCGCTTCCTCGTATTGGTCCTCACACTGCACGACGTTTTCAGGCAGACGCACCGTCATCGAAACAGCCTGCGCCGCGTAGTCGCAGCGCATCCAGATTCCACGCGACGACGATGCTTCGGCGCCGAAGTGCCAGCGGCTCTGTTGCAAGCCCTCCTTCTTCGAGTCGAGAAGCTCGGGCTTCAATTCAGCGCCCTCGCTGGGCGGCCCCGAATAGAAACGCACACCCGAAAGCTGCAACCGATGACCCGCTGGAATCGCCGTCCATCCGTGAGGCAAGTCGGACAGCGTCGCAGCCATCACCTCGGTCGAACTCGGGCAGGCGGGCAGCTCGGCAGCGCACGACAGCGAGGCACCGGTCAAGAGAGCACCGAAGCTGGCGACGAAGATTGCTTTCGACACACAGCGCCCCTATTCAATGACGGAAAACGCGTCGGCGTTATTGCTGGGTCGCAGAAACGCTCCGTCCTTGGTTTTCCCAAGGGCTCGGATGTAGCGCTTTTCGACCTTCAACTTGGCGGGATGCTTCCATTGATCCACGACCCAGATTCCGCCGGCGTCCTGGCTCATATAGAAGGCCGCATGATTGCCGCTGGCCATGCTTGGATACTTGCCGTTGACGAAGGTCGCAATGGCCGTCCCCTTCAAGATTCGGTGATTTCCGAGCACAGTCTCACCTTGGCTCCATCCCGAGGATCGAGGCACTTTCAGGTAGTGCTGCAACAGCGCAACGCATTGATGGGTGCCGACAAGTTCGGTTTGATCGAGCTCATCGACTTTCGAATAGATGTACGGCATGCTTTCGCGTCCCCGGTTCGGTGTTCGCGAAGAGAAGACGAACCCGACGGTGACGGGCACCGCCGGGTGTCGACTCTCGTCGCTCAGGCCGCCTGTTTCAACGAAGGCAGCTTCGCGACCAGCCGCAGCGAGACGGTGAGGCCTTCGAGCTGGAAGTGAGGGCGCAGGAAGAACTTCGCGCTGTAGTAGCCCGGGTTGCCTTCGATGTCCTCGACGACCACCTCGGCCGCCGCCAGCGGGCGCGCCGCCTTGGTGTCCTGTGACGAGTTCGCCGGATCGGCGTCGACGTAATTCATGATCCATTCGTTGAGCCAACGCTGCATCTCGTCGCGCTCCTTGAAGGTGCCGATCTTGTCGCGCACGATGCACTTCAGGTAGTGCGCGAAGCGCGTGCTCGCGAACAGGTAGGGCAGCCGCGCCGACAGGTTGGCGTTGGCGGTGGCGTCGGCGTCCATGTATTCCTGCGGCTTCTGCATCGACTGGGCGCCGATGAAGGCCGCATGGTCGGTGTTTTTGCGATGCACCAGCGGAATCAAGCCGGCCCTGGCGAGTTCGGCTTCGCGGCGGTCGGAGATGGCGATCTCGGTCGGGCACTTCATGTCGAAGCCGCCGTCGTCGGTCGGGAAGGTGTGGCAAGGCAGGTTCTCGACCGTGCCGCCCGACTCGACGCCGCGGATCATCGTGCACCAGCCGTAGAGCTTGAAGCTGCGGTTGATGTTGACCGCCATGGCATAGGCCGCGTTGCTCCAGACGTAGTTGCGATGGTCGGCACCCTCGGTCTGCTCTTCGAAGTCGAACTCGTCGACCGGATTGGTCTTGGCGCCATAGGGCAGGCGCGCCAGGAAGCGCGGCATGGCCAGGCCGATGTAGCGCGAATCCTCGGTCTCGCGCAGCGAGTTCCATGGCGCGTGCTCGAGGTTGGAGGTGATCTTGGCTAGGTCGCGCGGATTGGCCAGCTCCTGCCACGACTCCATGCCCAGCAGCGAGGGCGACGAACCGGCGATGAAAGGCGCATGCGACGCGGCCGAGACCTTGGCGATCGCGCCGAGCAGTTCGACGTCGGCGGGCGTGTGGTCGAAGTAGTAGTCGGCCACCAGGCAACCGTAGGGCTCGCCGCCGAGCTGGCCGTATTCCTCTTCATAGACGCGCTTGAAGATCGGGCTCTGGTCCCAGGCGATGCCCTTGTGGCGGCGCATCGTGCGGCGCATCTCGTCCTTCGAGATGTCCATGAAGCGGATCTTGAGCTTCTCGTCGGTCTCGGTGTTGAACACCAAGTGGTGCATGCCGCGCCAGGCCGATTCGAGCTTCTGGAATTCTTCCTTGTGCATGACCAGGTTGATCTGCTCGGACAGCTTGCGGTCGATCTCGGCAATGATGGCTTCGATGTTGGCGTAGGCATCGTCGGTCATCGTGGACGCATTGACGAGCGCCTGCTCGGCCAGGGTTCGGACGGCGGCCTCGACGGCATCGCGGGCCTCGTCGGTCTTGGGCTTGAATTCCCTGTCGAGCAGGGAGGAGAAGTCGGATGCGTCGGCCATCAGCGTGGGGGCGACGGCAGCGTATTGGGTGCTGGGATTCATGGTGCGTTTCTCTTGGCTCTGCGATATCGGTGGACGTCGTCGCTCAGGCCGAGGCGGCGGCTTCGGTCGCGTTCGCGTCGGCCGCAGGCTTCGGGCTGGCGGCCAGCGACTTCATCAGCGCCGGGTCCTGCATCAGCTTGTTGATGAGGCTTTCGGCGCCGGCCTTGCCGTCCATGTAGGTCTGCAGGTTGGACAGCTGCGTGCGTGCGTCCAGTAACTGCTTGAGCGGCTCGACCTTGCGCGCCACGGCGGCCGGCGAGAAGTCGTCGATGCTCTCGAAGGTCATGTCGACCATCAGGCGGCCCTGGCCGGTCAGCGTGTTCTCGACCGAGAAGGCGACGCGCGGCTGGATGGCCTTCATGCGCTCGTCGAAGTTGTCGATGTCGATGTCGAGGAACTTGCGTTCGCCGACCGCAGGCAGGGCCTGCACGGGCTTGCCCGACAGGTCGGCCAGCACGCCCATCACGAAGGGCAGCTCGATTTTCTTTTCGGAACCATAGATCTCGACGTCGTATTCGATCTGAACGCGCGGCGCCCGGTTGCGGGCGATGAATTTTTGACTGTTCTGAAGGCTCATGAAAATTTCCGGCTGATGGAAGAACTGGGGAGGTTGAGAAAAGGGGCTGGGGCGCATCACCCGGCCAGGCTGGCCGGGCGATTCGCGCGGTGTCATGTCACGCGTAGTCGACCCGGCAAGTGATCGATCCAGGCGACGGTGTATGCGTGCGAGTGGGCTCGGCACCTGCTGCGATGTCCAGGTGCATGCGTTCGATCTGCCGGCGCTCCTGCAGGGCATCGAGCCAATGCCGCGACAGCATCGGCAGCAGCTGCTGTTCGATGAAGCCGATCAGACGCCGGGCGCCGGTCTCGTGCGTGCCGCACTGCGCGACGACGTGTCGCACCAGATCGGGCGAATAGCCGAGCGCAATGCCGTGCTGGTTCTCCATGCGATCGACCACCCGGCCGAGGTGCAGGGCGACGACATTCGCCAGCGCGTCCTCGCCAAGGGGCAGGTAGGGCACCACGGCGAGGCGCCCGATGAAAGCGGCGGGAAACACCTGCAGCAGTTGCGGAAGCAAGGCGTCACGCAGCGCAGCCGGTTCGGGAAGCAGCGCGGGATCCTCGCAGAGGCTGGCGATCAGTTCCGATCCGGTGTTGCTGGTCAGCAGGATGGTGCAGTGGCGGAAATCGACGCGCCGGCCCTCGCCGTCTTCCATCCAGCCCTTGTCGAAGACCTGGAAGAAGATCTCGTGGACGTCGGGATGGGCCTTCTCGATCTCGTCGAGCAGGATCACGCTGTGGGGCCGACGGCGCACGGCTTCGGTCAGCACGCCGCCTTCGCCGTAGCCGACATAGCCGGGCGGCGAGCCCTTGAGGGTCGACACGCTGTGCGACTCCTGGAACTCGCTCATGTTGACGGTGATGAGCTGCTGCTCGCCGCCATACATGGCTTCGGCCAGGGCCAGCGCGGTTTCGGTCTTGCCGACGCCCGAGGGGCCAGCCAGCAGGAACACGCCGACCGGCTTGTCCGGATCGGTCAGGCGTGCCCGCGCCGACTGCACCCGCTCGGTGATCATGCGCAGCGCAGCGCCCTGCCCGATCACCCGGCGTTCGAGCGTCGACTGCAGCGCCAGCACGGCGGCGACATCGTCGGTCAGCATGCGGCCTGCGGGGATGCCGGTCCAGTCGGCGATCAGGGCCGCAATCACGTTCTCGTCGACCTGCGGGAATGCGAAGGGTCGGTCCTGCTGCAATGCCGACAGCTGGTCTTCGAGCAAGTGCAGCTCGGCGGCCGATGCTGCCGGCGCACCGGAAACTGGCTGGCTTTCAGCAGGCTGCGCGCGCAAGGCATGGATCTGTTGCACCAGCGCCAGCTCGGCCTGCCAGCGGCGTTGCTGGACATCCAGTTCGTCGGTGGCCGAGGCCAGGGCGGCGCTGGCTGCCGCGATGCGTTCGGCGCGTGCCGATGCGCCTTGGGCGACCACCGCTTCCTGGTCGAGCAACTCGAGCTCGACGCGCAACGCCGCGATGCGCTGCTGCAGGTGGCTGACTGCCGCCGGCGGCGTCTGCAGCGACATCGCCACGCGGGCGCAGGCGGTGTCGAGCAGGCTGATGGCCTTGTCGGGCAACTGCCGCGCCGGGATGTAGCGGTGGGACAGGACCACCGCCGCGCGCACCGCTTCGTCGAGCACCGTCACGCCGTGATGCGCGGCGAAGGTCGACACCAGGCCCCGCACCATGTCGATGGCCGAAGCTTCGTCGGGCTCGGGCACCTGCAGCACCTGGAAGCGGCGCGTGAGCGCCGGGTCTTTCTCGATGTGGCGCTTGTATTCGCTCCAGGTGGTGGCGCCGATGGTGCGAAAGGTGCCGCGCGCCAGGGCCGGCTTGAGCAGGTTGGCGGCATCGCCGGTGCCGGACTGGCCGCCGGCGCCGACCAGGGTATGGACCTCGTCGATGAACAGGATCACCGGCCGCTCCGACCGGCTGGCTTCTTCGAGCAACTGCTTGAGCCGGGATTCGAATTCGCCGCGCATGCTGGCACCCGCCAGCAGCGCGCCGACATCGAGGCTGAGCAGTCGCACCTCGCGCAATGCAGCAGGCACTTCGGCGCGCGCGATGGCCAGGGCCAAGCCCTCGACCACGGCGGTCTTGCCCACGCCGGCCTCGCCGGTGAGCAGTGGATTGTTCTGCCGGCGACGCAGCAGGATGTCGGTGATGGTGCGGATCTCGTGATCGCGGCCGATCACCGGGTCGATGGCGCCGGCCCGTGCGCGATCGGTCAGGTCGGCGCAGTACTTGGCAAGCGCGGACTTGTCATCGGCGGCCGGGGCCAGCGCGCCGCTGGCTTCGCCGGGCACGGCCGGGACGAGGCCCGAACCGTCGTGCGGGCCTTCCTGCGCTTCGGGCGACCCGGCGATCAGGCCGGCCATGACGTCGCCCAATTGATCGGCCGGGATCTTGCGGAATGCGGGCGCGATGCCCAGCAGCACGCCGCGCAGATCCGGCGTCTGCAGCAGCGCCGCCAGCAGCCAACCGCTGCGGATGCAAAGCCCACCGAATTCCAGGCTGGACAGGATCCAGGCACGCTCGATGGCGGCGGAGACGTGATGCGAGAAATCGCTCAGCGACGAAGCCCCCGAGGGCAATGCCGCCAGCGCCGCGGCGAGCTGGCGCTCGACCTCCGCCGGTTCGACCTGGTAGTGCCGGCAGATGCGGTGCAGGTCGCTGTCATTGAGCTGCCAGAGCTGATGCACCCAATGGGTCAGCTCGACATAGGGATTGCCGCGCAGCTTGGCGAAGGCGGTGGCCGATTCGACGGCGCGAAAGAGCGTCCAGTTGAGTTTGCCGAACAGGGCTCGTCGGGAAATTGCCATGGACGAGCCTCAGCGAATGAAGGCAATGGCGATGCCGCGCCGCGTCGCGGCCATGGGCGGTGATTTCCGGAAATCTGATCGCCGCGAGGTGTCGGGCGAGGTTTCGGCGTGAACCGATTGTTCGGCAGGTTTCATCGGCTCCCTCGTCCTCTTTTTTCTTGGCAGGACGCACTTTAGGAGCGCGCAGTTCATCCGTCCGCAGGCTTGATCTGCAAGTCGAAAGGAAACTTCCCGTGCTGTAGCGAGAAGTTGCTAGCAAGGATTTGCCAGGGCTTTGGAAGAAGGAGAACGCCGGGCTCTGAGGCGAACTCTCGGACTACGGGGACTTGCTTCCAACGCAACACGCCGCATCGCCAATGCGGCAGGCACAGGGCGGGGAAATCAACAACCCAGCAAATCCGCCAACACCCCGATGTCCCGCGCATGCAGGCTGTTCTCGGCCTGCGGCGACACATCCTTCGGCTTGTCCGCGCCGAACTCCAGCGGCCGCTCGATATAGCCGCTGCGCAATCCGCAGCCGCGCGCGGCCGCCAGGTCGTCATGGTGCGCTGCTGCCAGCATCACCTGCCCCGGCGTGACGTCGAAGACACCCGCCACCCCAAGGTAGGTGCGCGGATCCGGCTTGTAGGCCTTGAAGACCTCGGCCGACAGCACGCAGTCCCAGGGCAGCCCGGCCCGCTTGGCCATCTCCGTCAGCAGGCCGATGTTGCCGTTCGACAGCGTGCAGATGATGTACTTGCGCTTGAGCCGCGTCAGCCCGGCGACCGCGTCGGGCCAGGCCGGCAGGCGGTGCCATGCGGTGTTGAGTTCCTTGCGCCGGGCTGCGTCGAGTTCCGCGACGCCGAAGTCCCTCAGCACCTGATCGAGGATGCCCATGTGCAATTCGTCGAGCAGCGTGAAGCCGCCCTCGCCGGCGGCGATGCGCGCCATCACGCCCTTCATCGCGGGCTGGTAGCCGGCTCGCCAGGCAAGCGCGAAGGCGCCGCCGTCGATGCCGGGCAGCATCCGCTCGACCTCGGCCTTGATGCCGCCATGCCAGTCGACCACCGTGCCGAAGATGTCGAAGGCGATGACCTTCAGATCGCCGGCGCCATCGAATGCCGCTGCCATCGCACGCTCCCCCTCAACGCGCCAGCTGGCTGGCCTCGCGCGCGAGCGCCTCGATGCGGGCCCAGTCGCCAGCGGCGATCGCGTCGGTCGGCACGATCCACGAGCCGCCCACGCAGGCCACGTTCGGCAGCGCGAGAAACTCATGCGCATTGCCGGCATGCACCCCGCCCGTGGGGCAGAACTTCACGTCGCCGAAGGGACCCTGCCAGGCCTTCAGCATGGCCAGGCCGCCGGCCTGCACCGCCGGGAAGAACTTGAATTCGGTGAGGCCGTCTTCCTGCCCCAGCATGATCTCGCTGCCGGTCGCGACGCCGGGCAAGAGGGGCAGCCCGAGGTCATGGCAGGCCTTGCCCACCGCGCGGGTGTAGCCGGGGCTGACGCCGAACTTCGCGCCCGCCAGCGCCGAGGCCTGGGCGTCGGCCGCGCTGCGGATGGTGCCGGCGCCGGCCACCGCCTCGGGCACTTCCTTGGCGATGATCTCGATGCATTCGAGGGCCTCGCGCGTTCGCAGGGTCACCTCGAGCATGCGGATGCCGCCTGCGACCAGCGCGCGGGCCAGCGGCACCGCGTCCTTGACGTCATGCAGCACGATCACCGGGATCACCGGCGCGTCGCGCATCACGTCGAGTGCGCTGAGCTTGGTGGGATTCACAGCCATGAGCAGGCTCCTTCTTCTGCAGTCGTTGCATTGCGCCGCATGCCGGCGAACAGGTCGCGTCCCAGCCCGCGGCCATTGGCTGCGCGCTGCGCGTCGGGCAGCAGCGCGTTCTCGCGCGCCGCCCATTCGTCGGCGGGCAGCAGCACGGTCAGCGTGCCGGCGACGCCATCGAGGCGGATCAGGTCGCCGTCGCGCACCTTGGCCAGCGGCCCGCCGGCTGCGGCTTCGGGAGAGACGTGGATGGCGGCCGGAATCTTGCCCGACGCGCCGCTCATGCGGCCGTCGGTGACCAGCGCCACCCTGAAGCCCTTGCCTTGCAGGATCGACAGCGGCGGCGTGAGCTTGTGCAGTTCGGGCATGCCGTTGGCCTGCGGCCCCTGCCAGCGCACCACGCAGACCACGTCGCGTTCCAGCTCGCCGGCGGTGAAGGCCTGTTGCAGTGCGGCCTGCGAGTCGAAGACGCGGGCCGGCGCCTCGATCACATGGCGGTCGTCGGGCACCGAGGAAATCTTGATGACGCTGCGGCCCAGGTTGCCGCTGAGAAGCTTGAGGCCGCCGGTGGCGCTGAAGGGCCGGGACACCGGCCGAACCACCGCATCGTTCTTCGACGGCGCGGCAGGCTGCCACTTCAGCGCGCCGGGCTCGGACGGCGTGCCGGCCAGCACCGGGACGCCGGCGAATTCGCGGATGCCGCCGGCGCGCACGCTCAGCACGTCCGCATGCATCAGGCCGGCATCGAGCAGCTCGCCGATCACGAAGCCAGGGCCACCCGCGTTCTGGAATTCGTTGACGTCGGCGCTGCCGTTCGGATAGACCCGCGCCAAGAGAGGCACCACTTCGGAAAGGCGCGAGAAATCATCCCAGTCGATCAGGATGCCGGCCGCGCGCGCCACCGCCACCCAGTGGATCAGGTGGTTGGTCGAGCCGCCGGTGGCCAGCAGCGCGGCCATCGCATTGACGATCACCCGCTCGTCCACCATCTCGCCGATCGGCGGCACCGCATGCACGCCATCCGAGGCCCGGCCCAGCACCGTGCGCACCGCCTCGCGGGTCAGCGCCTCGCGCATCGAATCGCCGGGCTGGATGAAGGCGGTGCCCGGCACATGCAGGCCCATGGCCTCGAGCAGCATCTGGTTGCTGTTGGCGGTGCCGTAGAAGGTGCAGGTGCCCTGCCCGTGGTAGGCCTGCATCTCGGCATCGAGCAGGCCCTGGCGGCCGACCAGCCCGAGGGCCGCCTGTTCGCGCACCTTCGACTTGGCGGTGTTCGACAGGCCCGAGGGCATCGGCCCGGCCGGCACGAAGACCATCGGCAGGTGGCCGAAATGCAGCGCGCCGATCAGGAGGCCCGGAACGATCTTGTCGCAGACGCCGAGCAGCAGCGCGGCGTCGAACATGTCGTGGGTCAACGCCACCGCCGTGCCCATGGCGATGACATCGCGGCTGAAGAGGCTGAGCTCCATGCCGGGCGTGCCCTGCGTGACGCCGTCGCACATCGCCGGCACGCCGCCCGCCACCTGCGCAGTGGCGCCGAGCCGTCGCGCCTCGTGCTTCACGATGTCGGGATAGCTCTGGTAGGGCGCATGCGCCGACAGCATGTCGTTGTACGCGGTGACGATGCCGATGTTGGGCGCGCGTTCGCTGACCACGCGGAACTTGTCGTTGGCCGGGATGGCGGCCACCGCATGGGCCACGTTGGCGCAGCCCATGCGGTCGGAGCCGCGGTCGCGGGCCCGGATATCGGCCAGTTCCTTCAGGTAGGTGCTGCGCAGGGGCCGGCTGCGCTGGCGAATGCGTTCGGTGACGTCGCGGACTGTGGGGTGGATGGTCGTCATGTGGTGGTTCGCTTGGCGTGGGGCCGGTCGAGACGCGTGCTCGCCGGTGCATGGTACGCCCTAGCAATTAAAAAGCCCGGACGGGCCGGGCCGATTTGTTTGCCGTGCCGCGCACGCCGCGCGCGAGCGAAACATGCTGTTTCGAAAGCGCTGCCGGCAGCGCATCGCGCCCGGCAGCCGGGCAGGACCGCCCGGCTCAGTCGACCAGCTTGACCTCGACCCGGCGCGCCGCCGCGTCGCTGCCCGAACCGGCCGTGACCTCGGGCTTCTGCAGCTGGACCTTGTCGGCCGGCACGCCCAGCCCGACCAGCACGTCGCGCACCGTTTCGGCGCGCTTCTTGGCCAGCGCCTCGTTGCTGGCGGCGTCGCCGGTGGTGTCGTGGTAGCCGGAGACCACCGCCTTGCGGCCGCCCTCGACGCCCTTGATGACAGCCGCCAGGGCCTCGGCGGCGCCGGGCGCCAGGTCGGCGCTGCCGGTGGCGAAGTAGAAGTTCACGACACCGCCGACCACCCGGATGCTGGCGCCGTCGGGAATCACCACCGTCACCGTTTCGGTGACCGTCGCCAGCGTGGTGGCCGGCGCGGCGGCGGTCACCGGCGCCGGTGCCGGGCCGCCCACATGCGCGCGGGTGTAGAGCACGATGCCGATCACGAACATGATCACCAGCGCGATCAGGCCGAGCAGGAAGGCAAGGATGAAGTTCTGTTGGCCTTCGTCATCGGCATTGGCGGACATGGGCGGGTCTCCGTAGTTGAGGGGTCGGTAAATAATGGTGCGGTGAACCATGACCGGCAAATTGTAGGCGTCCCCTCCGCGCCGCTTCCGCGGCCCCTGCGCGATCCGCAGCCCATGCTGGAGCGGGTCATCGCCGAATGGGGCGGCCATCAGGACCTCTGGCTCTTCGGCTACGGCTCGCTGATCTGGCGGCCGGATTTCGGCTTCATCGAGCGGCATCCGGCGCGCGTGCACGGCTGGCACCGGGCGCTCAAGATGTGGAGCCGGGTCAATCGCGGCACGGTCGAGAACCCGGGCCTGGTCTTCGCGCTGCTGTCGGGCGGCAGCTGCCGCGGCATGGTGTTCCGGGTGCCGGCGGCCGACGGGCTCGAGACGCTGGGCCGGCTCTGGCTGCGCGAGATGCCCACCGGCGTCTACGACCCGCGCTGGCTCGAATGCGTCACGCCGCATGCCAAGGTGCGGGCGCTGGCCTTCACCCTGTCGCGCCACAGCCCGAACTTCACCGGCGAACTCAGCGAAGAACGCTATCGGCAGATCTTCGAGAGCGCGAGCGGCCGCTACGGCAGCTCGATCGACTATGCCCGCCACACCCTGCAGGAGCTGCAGCGCCATTCGATCCACGACGCGGCGTTGGCCCGCCTGATCAAGCTGGCGCGCTCGCGTCTGTCGGCAGCCGCCGACAGCGGGCACGACGCCGCTGCGGTATACCCATCGACTTCCCCTGTCGCGCCAAGCCCCGAGAAATAGCCATGCACCCAGCCGCTCATCCGTCAGTCCGCCCTCGCGCCGCCATGCTGGCCCTTGCCGTCTGCGCGGCAGCCCTCGTCTCGGCCTGCGGCACGATGGGCGGCAAGGCAGGCGCGAGCGCGGACATTGCGCCGACCGCCGCCATGTCGCCCAACCCCACGACGGGCAAGGTGAGCTTCACCGCGCTCGAACACGGCGTGCGCATCGCCGGCGAGGTGCGCGGACTGGCGCCCGGGACCGAGCACGGCTTCCACATCCACGAGATGGGCAGCTGCGCCAACAACGGCGATGCCGCCGGCGGCCACTTCAATCCGGCCGGCGGCACCCATGGCAAGTTCGCGGCCCCGGGCAACCATGCGGGCGACCTGCCCAGCCTGGTGGCCGATGCCAGCGGCAGCGCGCGCTTCAGCTTCGAGGACCATTCGCTGTCGATGACCGACGGCGCCGCCAACAACGTGATCGGGCGCGCGCTGGTGGTGCACCGCGACCGCGACGACTTCACCAGCCAGCCGGCCGGCAATTCGGGCGCGCGCATCGCCTGCGGCGTCATCGTCCGGAATTGAGCGCGGCCAGCGCGCTTCCCGTCGCTCTTCTACCGGCGCGCCAGCATCAGCGCTTCGGCCTGGGCCAGCTGCTCGGGCGTGTCGATGTCGGTGACGATGCCGACGTCGTCGACCTGCACTTCGGCCACCCGTCCGGCCTCGCGCAGCGCCCGCAACACCGGCGCGGCGCCTTGATTTCCCGACAGTGCCATGAGCGGCTGGGCACAGCTCGCGGCGAAGCCCACCGGATGTCCGCGCTGCCCTCGATACACCGGTTGCGCCGCATCCACCGTGCCGTCGAGCGCCCCCGCGATGGCCCTTAGCGTGGCCGGCTGCACCAGCGGAAGGTCGGCCGGCAGGATCAGCCAGCCGGCCGCGCCCGCGGTGGCGCGCACCGCCGCGCCGATCGAATCGCCCATGCCGGGATGCCCGATGTCCTCGACATGCCAGGGCAGGCCGCTGGCGCGAACCGCGGCCAGCGTATGGCCCATCACGGTGCCGCCGGCCAGCGCCGCCTGCAGCTTGTGAACCTTGCCGCCGGCGGCCCGGAAGCGCTCGCCGCGGCCGGAGGCCAGCACGATGACGGTGGGCTGCCGAGTGGTGGACGGGTCCTGGCTCATCGCCGAAGTATGTCCTGCCGCCCGGCCTGCGCAACAATGGCGCCATGAGTTCACCCAACGACACGCTGGCCGCGCTGCGCAAGAGCTACGAGCTGGCCGAGCTGGACGAGAGCAGCAGCGCCGCCGACCCTCTGCTGCAATTCGAGCGCTGGCTCACCGAGGCGATCGATGCCAGGCTGCCCGAGCCCAACGCCATGACCCTGGCCACGGTCGACGGCGACCTGCGGCCTTCGACCCGCATCGTGCTGATCAAGGGCTACGACGCGCGCGGCATCGTCTGGTACACCAACTATTACAGCCGCAAGGGCCGGGAGCTGGCCGGCAACCCGTATGCGGCGCTGCAATTCCACTGGGTCGAGCTGGAACGCGTGGTGCGCATCGAAGGCCGGGTCGCCAAGGTGGACGATGCCGAGAGCGACGCCTATTTCGCCAGCCGGCCGCTGGACTCGCGCATCGGCGCCTGGGCCAGCCCGCAGAGCGAAGTCATCGGCAGCCGCGCGGTGCTGGCCAAGAACGCGGCGGTGCAGGCGGCGCGCCATCTGCTGTCGCCGCCGCGGCCGCCGCACTGGGGTGGCTACAGGCTGCAGCCCGATGGCTGGGAGTTCTGGCAGGGGCGCAAGAGCCGGCTGCACGACCGGCTGCGCTATCGGCTGGAAGGCGGCGACTGGGTGCGCGAGCGCCTGGCGCCCTGAGCGTCGGTCGTCACGCCGGGCGCGCTACTTCTTCAGCCGCGCCGCGAAGGTCTTCTGGAACTTCTCGACCTTTGGCCCGACGACGAAGGCGCAATAGCCCTGGTTCGGGTTGTTCTTGAAGTAGTCCTGGTGGTAGGCCTCGGCCGCCGAGTAGTTCGCCAGGGGCTTCACCTCGGTCACCACCGGATCGCGGTAGGTCCTGCTCTCCCCGATCTCCCGGATCACCTGCTCGGCGACTGCCTTCTGCGCGTCGTCGCCGTAGTAGATGCCGCTGCGGTACTGGGTGCCGACATCGTTGCCCTGCCGATTGAGTGTGGTCGGGTCGTGCACCACGAAGAAGATCTCGAGGATCTCGTGCAGCGTGATCTGCGCCGGGTCGAAGAGCAGCTTGACCACTTCCACATGACCGGTTCGGCCGGTGCAGACCTGCTCGTAGCTGGGATTGACGACCTGCCCGTTGCAGTAGCCCGATTCGACGTCGAGCACGCCCTGGACGCGGTCGAAGACCGCCTCGGTGCACCAGAAGCAGCCGCCTCCCAGCACGATGGTTTCAGTTGCCGCGGACGTATTGGTCATGAGGACTCCGAAGATGTTCTGGAAGCAATCAAAGATTGTGCCGGCTTGACGCCTCGCAAGGCCCTCACTACATTACTAACCCGCCAGTCATTAACGCCCGCCCGATGCCCGCCCGCCGTCTACTTGCCGAAAGCTTCTTCCCCGAGCGCAAGCACCACGAGCGCCGCAAGGACGCCAGGCCGGGCGAGCTGCTCCAGGCGGCGCTCGATCTCTTCGTCGAAAAGGGCTTCGCCGCCACCCGTTCCGAAGAGGTCGCGGCACGGGCCGGCGTCTCCAAGGGCACCCTCTTCCTCTATTTCCCCAGCAAGGAAGAACTCTTCAAGGCCGTGGTGGTCGAGAACCTCTCCGGCCGATTCGGCGAATGGAACCGCGAGTTCGAGGCCTACGAAGGCAGCACCTCCGACATGCTGCGCCACTGCATGCGGCTCTGGTGGGAACGCATCGGCACGACCCGCATTTCCGGCCTGACCAAGCTGATGCTCGGCGAAGGCGCCAACTTTCCCGAACTGGCGGAGTTCTATCGCCGCGAGGTCGTGCAGCCGGGGCATCGGCTGATGCGCCGCATCCTGCAGCGCGGCATCGACAGCGGCGAATTCGCTCCGGTCGACGTCGACCTGGCCATCTATACCGTGATCGCACCGATGATTTTCCTGATGCTGACCCAACATGCGCCGGCCGTGTGCATCGACTCCGACGCCGTGGTCGATCCCGACCGATACATCGCCATGCAGGCCGAGACCGTGCTGCACGGCCTGCGCCCCAGGACGAGGGCCGACGCATGAAGCTCGCATCCAAGCGCTCGCTGAAGTGGGCTCTCGCGGCCATGGTGCTGGTGCTGCTCGTGGTCGGCGGACTGCGCGCGATCGGGCAGCGCAAGGCCGCCCAGGCGGCGGCCGCGAGCGCTTCGACCCCAGCCGAGGTGGTGGTCGACCTCGGCCCCGGCGACGTGGTGCGCGCCACGCGCCGCGAACTGACCGAGACCCTGCCGGTCTCCGGCACGCTGAAGGCGGTCGACACCGCCCAGGTCAAGGCCCGCGTGGCCGGCGAGCTGATCGGCCTGAAGCTGCGCGAAGGCGACGCAGTCACGGCCGGCCAGGTGGTCGCCCGCATTGAGCCGGTCGAATACCAGTCTCGGGTGCGCCAGGCGCAGGAGCAGGCCGACTCGGCCCGCGCCCAGGCCGAGGTCGCGCAGCGCACCTACGACAACAACAAGGCACTGGTCGAGCAGGGCTTCATTTCGCGCACCGCCCTCGACACCTCGCAATCGAACCTCAATGCGGCGCTCTCCACCCATCGCGCGGCACTGGCCGCGGTTGACGTGGCGCGCAAGTCGCTGGACGACACGGTGCTGCGCAGCCCGATCTCCGGCCAGGTCTCGCAGCGCCTGGCGCAGACCGGCGAACGGGTGGGCATCGATTCGCGGGTGCTCGAAGTGGTCGACCTGAGCCGCATCGAGGTCGAGGCGGCGCTCGCGCCGGCCGACTCCGTCGCCGTCAGGGTCGGCCAGCGTGCCAGCCTGGAGATCGAGGGCAGCGGCGCGCCCGACCCGAAGAGCGGCGAGCGCACGGTGGGCGCCACCGTGGTGCGGGTCAACCCGAGCGCGCAGGCCGGCAGCCGCAGCGTGCTGGTCTACCTGCAGCTCGACCGCGCCGCCGGCTTCCGCCAGGGCCTGTTCGCCCAGGGCACGATCGAGGTCGGCCACAGCGAGACGCTGGCCCTGCCGCTGAGCGCGGTGCGCACCGACAAGCCAGCGCCCTACGTGCAACTGGTGAGCGAAGGCCGCATCGCGCATCGCAGCGTCGAGACCGGCCTGCGCGGCCAGGTCGATGGCCAGACCATGGTCGCGGTACGCGGCATCGACGAGGGTGCGGTGGTGGTGGCCGGCATCGTCGGGCCGCTGCGCGAAGGCACGGCGGTGCGCGTGGCGGCGGCGAGCGCTGCCGAGTCGAAGGTCTCGCTCGAGGCCGGCGGCGCCCGCAAGGCCGACTGACGCGCGGGCCAAGCCATGTGGTTCACCCGAGTCAGCCTGAAGAACCCGGTCTTCGCGACCATGCTGATGCTCGCGCTGGTGGTGCTGGGCATCTTTTCCTATCAGCGGCTGCAGGTCGACCAGTTCCCGAACATCGACTTCCCGGTGGTGGTGGTCATCACCGACTATCCCGGCGCATCGCCGGAGATCGTCGAGAGCGAAGTCACCAAGAAGGTCGAGGAAGGCGTCAACTCGATCGCCGGCATCAACAACCTGACCTCGCGCAGCTACGAAGGCCAGTCGGTCGTCATCATCGAATTCCAGCTCTACGTCGATGGGCGCAAAGCGGCCGACGACGTGCGCGAGAAGGTGGCGGGCGTGCGGCCGCTGTTCCGCGACGAGGTCAAGGACCCGCGGGTGCTGCGCTTCGACCCGGCCTCGGCGCCGGTGTGGTCGGTGGCGGTGCTGCCCGACGAGAAGGCAAGCGGCGCGACCCGCAAGCCGAACGCGGTCGAGCTGACCAACTGGGCCGACCAGGTGCTGAAGAAGCGGCTGGAGAACGTGCGCGGCGTCGGCTCGGTCACGCTGGTCGGCGGAACCAAGCGCGAGATCAACATCTACCTCGATCCGCAGGCGATGGAGGCCTTCGGCGTCAGCGCCGGGCAGGTGGTCGACGCGGTGCGCAACGAGAACCAGGCCCTGCCGGTCGGCTCGGTGCGCTCGGTGGAACAGGACCGGGTGGTGCAGATCGACGCGCGCATGGAAAGGCCCGAGGATTTCGGCCGGATCATCGTGGCGCGCAAGGGCGGCGCGCCGATCCGGGTCGACCAGGTCGCGACGGTGCGCGACGGCGCGCAGGAGATCGACAGCCTCGCGCTCTACAACGGCCAGCGCACGCTGCTGCTGCAGGTGCAGAAGGCTCAGGACGAGAACACCATCCAGGTGGTCGACGGGCTGGTCAAGGCGATCGCCGAGATCCGTCCGCAGCTGCCGCCCGGCGTAAGGCTGGAGCCCATCGGCGACGCCTCCAGGCCGATCCGCGTCGCGGTCGACAACGTGCGCGAGACGCTGATCGAGGGCGCGCTGCTTACCGTGCTGATCGTCTTCCTGTTCCTGAATTCATGGCGCTCGACGGTGATCACCGGCCTGACCCTGCCGATCGCGCTGATCGGCACCTTCTGGTTCATGGCGATGTTCGGCTTCACCATCAACATGATCACGCTGATGGCGCTGTCGCTGTGCGTCGGCCTCTTGATCGACGACGCGATCGTGGTGCGCGAGAACATCGTGCGCCATGTGCAGATGGGCAAGAAGCCCTACCAGGCAGCGCTCGACGGCACGCAGGAGATCGGCCTGGCGGTGCTGGCGACGACGCTGTCGATCGTCGCGGTGTTCCTGCCGATCGGCTTCATGGAAGGCATCATCGGCAAGTTCTTCCACGAGTTCGGCATCACCATCGTGGCAGCGGTGATGATCTCGATGTTCGTGAGCTTCACTCTCGACCCGATGCTCTCCAGCATCTGGCACGACCCGGCCATCGATCGGCACGGCAAGAACGGCGACGCGCCGCCGGCCGATTTCTACGACCGCACCATCGGCCGCGTCACCGGCTGGTTCGACCGCGCGACCGAGCGACTGGCCGAGGCCTACCAGGGCATCCTGCGCTGGTCGCTGGCGCACAAGCTGGCGACGGTGCTGGCCGCGATCGGCATCTTCATCGGCAGCATCTTCATGGTGCCGCTGCTGGGCACCGAGTTCGTGCCGAAGGCCGACTTCTCCGAGACCACGGTCAATTTCTACACGCCGATGGGCTCGTCGCTGGAGGTGACCGAGGCACGGGCGCGCCAGGTCGAGGCCCTGCTGCGTGCCATGCCCGAGGTGCGCTACACGCTCACCACCATCAATGCCGGCAACGCGCAGGGCAAGATGTCGGCCAGCATCTACATCCGCCTGGTCGACCGGCGGTCGCGCAGCCGCAGCGTGGACCAGATATCGGATGTGCTGCGCGACAAGATGCGCGCGATCCCGGGCATCACGGTCACGCACGTGGGCCTGATGGATTCGGTGGCCGGCAGCAAGGCGATCGAGTTCTCGCTGCAAGGGCCCGACCTCAACGAACTCGGCCGCCTCACCCGCCGCGTGCAGGAGCGGCTGCGCAAGATTCCGGGCCTGGTCGACCTCGACTCCAGCCTGCGGCCCGACAAGCCGACGGTGAGCGTGGTGATCCGGCGCGATGCGGCCTCGGACCTGGGCCTGGGCGTGGCGCCGATCTCGACCGCGCTGCGCACCCTGGTCGCCGGCACCACCGTCGGCAACTGGCGCGCGCCGGACGACCAGACCTACGACGTCAACGTGCGGCTCGCGCCCGAGGTGCGCAATTCGCCCGAGGACCTGGCGCGCCTGCCCTTCCTGAGCAGCGCGGTCGGCGCCAACGCCGACGGCTCCAGCCGCATCGTGCGCCTGGCCCAGGTGGCGGAGGTGCGCGAATCGACCGGCCCCAACCAGATCAACCGGCGCGCCCTGGCGCGCGAGGTGTCGATCAGCGCCAATGCCGACCGCCGCTCGGCCGGCGAGGTCTCGGCCGACGTCCGCGCCGCGCTGGCAGAGATCGCCTTCCCGCCGGGCTACGGCTGGCAGTTCAGCGGCTCGACCAAGAACATGCAGGAGTCCTTCGGCTATGCGGTGTCGGCGCTGGCGCTGGCGATCATCTTTATCTACATGATCCTGGCCAGCCAGTTCAGGAGCTTCCTGCAGCCGCTGGCGCTGATGACCGCGCTGCCGCTGACCTTGATCGGCGTGGTGCTGGCGCTGCTGGTCTTTCGCTCGACGCTGTCGATGTTCTCGATCATCGGCGTGGTTATGCTGATGGGCCTGGTCACCAAGAACGCGATCCTGCTGGTCGACTTCGCGATTCGGGCGCGCGCGCCGGGCGAGGCCGAGGATGGCAGCCCCACACCCGGCCTGCCGCGCGAAGAGGCCCTGCTGCTGGCCGCGCGGGTCCGGCTGCGCCCGATCCTGATGACCACGCTGGCGATGATCTTCGGCATGGTCCCGCTGGCCTTCGCGATCAGCGAGGGTTCCGAACAGCGCGCGCCGATGGGCCAGGCGGTGATCGGCGGCGTGATCACTTCCTCGCTGCTGACCCTGGTCGTGGTGCCGGTCGTCTACTGCTACATGGACGACCTGGCGGCCTGGGCGCGACGCCGCTGGACCGGGCGGTCCGAAGCGGTCCCTAAAATCGAACGTTTGTCCTGATTCTTGCTAGGAGCTACGCATGAACCCCACCCCCACCCTGGAGCGCCTGCGCTTCAACATGATCGAGCAGCAGATCCGCCCCTGGGATGTGCTGGACGGCGAGATCCTCGACCTGCTCGGCCAGATCCGGCGCGAGGACTACGTGCCCGAGGCGCATCGCGCACTGGCCTTCTTCGACATGGACATCCCGCTCGAGGGCGCGACCGCCGCCGAGGCCGGCCAGGTCATGCTGTCGCCCAAGGTCGAGGCGCGCATGCTGCAGGACCTGCACATCCGCAAGACCGAGACGGTGCTCGAGATCGGCAGCGGATCGGGCTTCATGGCCGCCCTGCTGGCCCATCGCGCCGCCCAGGTGCTGACGCTGGAGATCGACCCCGGCCTGGCCAAGGTCGCCGCCGCCAACCTGAGCCGCAACGGCGTGTCCAACGTCGAGGTGCGCAATGCCGACGGTGCGAAGCCGCTGCCCAGCGGCCCGACCTTCGATGTCATCGTGCTGAGCGGCTCGGTCGCGCAGATCCCGCAGGGCCTGCTCGGCTCGCTGAAGATCGGCGGCCGGCTGGCGGCAGTGGTCGGCGACGAGCCGATGATGCGCGCCCATTTCGTGACCCGCATCGGCGAAGGCAAGTGGGACGTCGTCCAGCCCTGGGACATCGTCGCGCCGCGCCTCGTGAATTTCCCGGCGCCCTCGCGCTTCAACTTCTGAGCCGGGCCGAGCGCATGATCGATCAGATCCGCCCGACCGAACTGGCCGACTGGTTCGCCCGCAACCCCGGCGCCGCGCCGGTGCTGCTCGACGTGCGCGAGCCCTGGGAGCTGCAGACCGCCAGCGTCAAGGCCGAGGGCTTCACGCTGCGCGCGATCCCGATGAACGAGATCCCGGCCAGGCTGGCCGAGCTCGACCCGGCCCAGCGCATCGCCTGCCTCTGCCATCACGGCGCGCGCAGCCAGCGCGTGGCCGCCTTCCTGGCGCAGAACGGCTTCGACGAAATCGCCAACGTGGCCGGCGGCATCGACGCCTGGTCGGCCCAGCGCGATCCGGCCGTACCGCGCTACTGAGCATCCCCCAGCGTCATTCACCGCCGAGTCCGTGGACTCGACAAGGACCACCCATGCCCGCTTCCAGGCTTCTACTTCCTTCGACGGCACTGATGGGCGCGCTCGCGGCGCTGCTCGCACTGCCGGCGCATGGACAGAGCCTGGTCGATCTCTACGAGGCGGCGCGCGGCTACGACGCGGCCTACCTGGGGGCGACGGCCCAATACCAGGCCAGCCTGGCCAAGGCGGCGCAGTCCAGGGCCGGCATCCTGCCATCGGTCGGCCTCAGCGCCGGCGCGTCGAGCAGCCAGCAGCAGCTTTCGGCCGACGGCTACACCATCCGCCGCGGCCTGCCCACCCAGAATGCCGGCATCAACGCCAGCCAGCCGCTCTACCGGCCCGCCAACTGGGCCAGCTACAAGCAGGGCCTGCGCCAGGCCGACATCGCCGAGGCGACACTGGTGCTGGCCGGCCAGGACCTGGTGCTGCGGGTGAGCCAGGCCTATTTCGACGTACTGTCCAGCCAGGACAGCCTGGCGCTGGTGCGCCAGCAGAAGCTGGGCGTGGCCGAGCAACTGGCATCGGCCAAGCGCAACTTCGAGGTCGGCACCACCACCATCACCGACACCCGCGAGGCCCAGGCCCGATACGACCTGGTGATCGCCCAGGAGATCGCGGCCGAGAACGACCTGCAGGTGAAGAAGATCGCGCTCGACCAGCTGGTCGGGCGCAGCGGCACGCAGCCGGTGCCGCTGGCCGCGCCGGTGGTGCTGCCGACGGTCAAGCCGGACGACATGACGGCCTGGGTGACGCAGGCCGAGGACAGCCATCCATCCATTCAACAGGCCAGGCTGGCGCTCGAGGTGGCCGGCCTGGAGGTGCGCAAGGCCGAAGCCGGCCGCCTGCCGACGGTGGACGCCCAGCTCGGCTACAACGCGACCAACAATCCGCAGGGCAGCACCACCAGCACCAGTTCGGGCCGGGTGCGGGTCGATGCGGCCAGCATCGGGGTGGTGCTCAACATGCCGCTCTTCGCCGGCTTCTCGATCGAGAACCGGCTGAAGGAAACCCTGGCGCTGGAGGAGCAATCCCGCCAGCAGCTGGAAGCGACCCGGCGCAACGTCTCGCAGGCCACCCGCACCGCCTACCTGGGACTGCTGTCGGGCGCGGGCCAGGTCAAGGCGCTGGAGGCGGCGGAGGCCTCCAGCCAGAGCGCGCTCGATGCCAACCGGCTGGGCTATCAGGTCGGGGTGCGCATCAACATCGACGTGCTCAATTCGCAGAGCCAGCTGTTCCAGACCCGGCGCGACCTGGCGGTGGCCCGCTACAACGTGCTGGTGGGCAACCTGAAGCTGCGCCAGGCCAATGGGTCGCTGAGCGCCGAAGACCTGGAGGCCATCAACGACACGCTGGCCCTGGGCGGCCGCGCCAGCGTCGACAGTGCGGCCTCGCCGACCACGCCTTCGGCCGCGACCCAGAGCCCGGTGCCGGTGCCCTCGAACGGCGTCTTCGCGGTGGAGCCGCGGCAGCCCGCGCCGCTCAATCCGCTGAAGCCGGGACCGGTGCTGCCGCCGCCGGTGATCGTGCCGCCGGCACCTGCCGCGCCGCGCTGAGGCATCCGGGCGAGCGGCGAAGCCGCTCGGGGGGTGTCATTTCAGATACGAGCGCAGGGCAGCCACGACCGCCTCGGTGTCTTCGCTGCGCTGTGCCGCGCTGCTCGCATGGTCGCCCAGATGCTCGCGGATATGCCCCTCGAGCACCTCCGTCATCAGTCCATTGACCGCGCCCCGGACCGCCGCGATCTGCTGGAGGATGGCCAGGCAATCGCGCTCCTCGTCGAGCGCCCTTTCGATCGCCTCGGCCTGGCCGCGTATGCGGCGCACGCGCGTGAGCAGCTGCTTCTTTCCCTTGATCGTATGAGCCATCGGTGGATTCTAGAAAGCCTCGAAAATATACTGGGGTATAGTATCTGCACACAAGCCTTTCGCAAGCCGATGAATCCCACCTATACCGCCCGGGGCTGGCAGCACGCCCACGTCTTCGATGAAGGCGACCCACTGGCCGAGCGCAATACCCGGCTGGTGGTGCTGCTGACCGCTGTGATGATGGTGGCCGAGATCGCCGGCGGCTGGCTCTTCAATTCGATGGCCCTGCTCGCCGACGGCTGGCACATGAGCTCGCATGCCCTCGCGCTCGGCCTGTCCGCCATCGCGTACTGGGCCGCGCGCCGGCTCAAGTCGGATGCCCGCTTCGCCTTCGGCACCTGGAAGATCGAGGTGCTTGCAGGGTTCAGCAGCGCCATCCTGCTGCTGGGCGTGGCCGGGCTGATGCTCTTCCAGTCGGCCGAACGGCTCATCGCGCCGAGCGCCATCCGCTACGACGAGGCGATCGCCATCGGCGCGCTCGGCCTGCTGGTGAACCTGGCCTGCGCCTGGCTGCTGCGCGGCGGCAGCCACCACCATCACCATCATCACGGCCATCACCACCACGGCCACGCGCACGAACATCAGCCGGCCGCACAGGCGCACGCCGGGACCGACCTGAACCTGCGCTCCGCCTACGTGCACGTGCTGGCCGATGCGGCCACTTCGGTGCTGGCGATCGCGGCGCTGGTCGGCGGCCGGCTCTGGGGCGCGAGCTGGCTCGATCCGGTGATGGGCATCGTCGGGGCGCTGCTGGTGGCGTCCTGGGCCTGGGGCCTGCTGCGCGATGCGGGCAAGGTGCTGCTCGATGCCGAGATGGACAGTCCGGTGGTCGACGAGATCCGCCAGGTGATCGCCGAAGACCCGGCCGTCCAGGCCACCCTTTGCGACCTCCACGTCTGGCGCGTGGCCAAGGGCAAGTACGCCTGCATCGTGGCGCTGGCCACGGCGGACGATGTCACGCCCGACCACTTCAAGGAGCGCCTGCGCATCCACGAGGAGCTGGTCCACATCTCGGTGGAGCTGAACCCGATCGGCACGGCGGCCGCGCACGCCTGAGCGCTGCTGCCCGGCCGCGCCACCCGGCGGCCATCGGCCGCTGACCGGGGCGCTATTCGAGGCTGGGCTCGGCCCGCTCCTCGCTGCGCGGCGAGCTCTTCTCGGCGATGGCCAGCAAGGCCGCGGCGGTGCGTTCGGCAGCACCGCGATTCGCCGATGCGAAGGCGATCGCGGCCTGCGCCATGGCCTCGCGCCGCTCCGGCTTCTCGACGAGCTTCAGGGCCGCGGTGACGGCATGTTCCATGTCGGGCGCGCGCTGCGCCGCGCCGGCGGCCAATGCCAGTTCGGCGGCTTCGGCGAAGTTGAAGGTCGACGGACCCATGATCACCGGGCAGCCGCAGGCCGCGGCCTCGATCAGGTTCTGCCCGCCCAGGGGCTCGAAACTGCCGCCCAGCAGGGCCACATCGGCCAGCCCGTAGTAGAGCGCCATCTCGCCGAGCGAATCGCCGAGCCAGATCTCGGCATCGGTCGGCGCACCGGCGGTGCTGCGCCGCGCGACCGCGAAACCCTGGGCCTCGACCAGCGCCGCGACCTCGTCGAAGCGCTGCGGATGGCGCGGCACGATCATCCATTGCACGTCGTGCACGCGCCGGGCGATCGACTGGACCGCGTCGCGGCTCGGCGGCGGCGGCGCCAGCGCACCGAATCGGGTCAGCACCTCGAGGAATTGGCGCTCCTCGCCGTCGCGCGTACTCGCGAAGACGATCACCGGCCGCGGCAGGCTGGAGCGCAGCCGCGTCGCGGTGGCCAGCTGGCGCGCATCCGGCGTGGCGTCGAACTTGAGATTCCCGAAGACGCCGGCCACCTTGGCGCCCAGCGACACCAGGCGATGCGAGTCGGCCTCGGTCTGGGCCCACACCGCTGCCAGCGAGGAATAGGCGGGCCGCGCCAGCCATGCCAGCCGTTCGGCGCCGGCCCGCGACTTCTCGTTGAGCCGCGCATTGGCCAGCACGAGCGGAATGCCGCGCTCGTGGCAGGCCGCCGTCATCTCGGGCCAGACCTCGGTCTCCATCAGCACGCCGATGCGAGGACGGAAGCGATCGAGGAATCGCGCCACCACGTCCGGCGCGTCCCAGGGCTGCCAGACCTGCAGGTCGCCTGGCTCGAGCAGCTTGGCGCCCTCCTCCCGGCCGGTGGCGGTGCCGTTGGTGAGCAGGATCGGAATGCCCGGATGCTGCCGGCGCAGCTCGGCGATCAGGATGCCGGCGGCGCGCGACTCGCCGAGCGACACCGCGTGAATCCAGCACCAGCCGGTGCCGGTGGCCTCGGCGCCGTAGTGGCCGAAGCGCTCTTCCACCGCATGGGCATAGCCGGGCTCGGCCACCGCACGACGGCGCAGCTTGCGCCGCACCAGCGGCTTGGCCAGCGTGGATAGGACGCCGTAGAGGCGAAGCAGGAGGGAGCGCACCTTGACCGTATCGCTTTGGATCTTCAACGCGCGCCGCCGGCAAGGAAGGCCGGCGCTTGCGGCCCCATCAATGCGCGGCCTCGGCCAGCTTGGCGTCGGGCTTGACGCTGCGCAGCAGGGCCAGCATCTCGGCCTCGATGCGCTTGAGCGCGGCATCGGTCTGGCCCTCGAAACGCAGCACCAGCACCGGCGTGGTGTTGGAGGCGCGGATCAGGCCGAAGCCATCGGGCCAGTCGACCCGCACGCCGTCGATGGTGGACACCTGGGCCGGCGGCGCGAAGCTCGTGCGCTTGACGATCTGCTCGACCACCCGGTGCGGCTCGCCCTCGGCACAGGCGACGTTGAGCTCGGGCGTCGAGAAGCTGGTCGGCAGGCCGTCGAGCACCGCGCTGGCATCCGGATGCTTGCTCAGGATCTCGAGCAGCCGGCAGCCGGCATAGGTGCCGTCGTCGAAGCCGAACCAGCGCTCCTTGAAGAAGATGTGCCCGCTCATCTCGCCGCCCAGCGGCGAATCGATCTCCTTCATCTTGGCCTTTATCAGCGAGTGGCCGGTCTTGAAGATCATGGCCTTGCCGCCGGCCGCCTCGATCGCCGGGCCGAGCCGCTGCGAGCACTTGACGTCGTAGACGATGGTGCCGCCGGGCACCCGCGACAGCACGTCCTGGGCGAACAGCATCATCTGCCGGTCGGGGAAGATGTTGTTGCCCTCGCGGGTGACGATGCCGAGCCGGTCGCCATCGCCGTCGAAGGCCAGGCCGAGCTCGGCGCCGCTCGTCTTCAGCGCGGCGATCAGGTCCTTGAGGTTCTCGGGCTTGCTCGGGTCGGGATGGTGATTGGGAAAGTTGCCGTCGACCTCGCTGAACAGCTCGGTCACCTCGCAGCCGATGGCTCGCAGGATGGCCGGTGCCGAGGCGCCGGCGATGCCGTTGCCCGAATCGACCACGATCTTCAGCGGCCGGGCCAGCTTGATGTCGCCGACGATTCGCTTCGTGTAGGCCTCGGTGACGTCGACTTGGCGCACGCTGCCGCCGGGCGCGAGGGTTGCGCTGTCGGCCTCCATGACGCGGCGCAGGCCCTGGATCTCGTCGCCGTAGATCGCGCGGCCGGCCAGCACCATCTTGAAGCCGTTGTAGTCCCTGGGGTTGTGGCTGCCGGTGACCTGGATGCCGCTGCGCGCCAGCGTGTGCGCCGCGAAATAGAGCATCGGCGTGGTGACCGCGCCGACGTCGATCACCTCGATGCCGGTCGCGACCAGGCCCTTGATCAGCGCCTCGGCCAGGCTGGGGCCGGACAGGCGGCCGTCGCGGCCCACCGCCACCGAAGTCTCTCCGGCCGCGCGTGCCGCGCTGCCGAAGGCCTTGCCGAGCGCCTCGGCCACCGCCGGGTCGAGCGTGCTCGGCACCACGCCGCGGATGTCATAGGCCTTGAAGATCGATGCGCTCAGCTGCATGAAGTCCATCCCTTGTTGATGCTGAAAAATGAGGACTATTGTAGGCACGGCGATGCCGAGGGAGATGTCCGGAAACGGCCAGTCCCGAGCTGTCGCAGCCGTATCATCGTCGCATGGCCGCGCTATCGACCCCATCCACCAGCCCGCTCGAGAGCGACGCCTGCTATCTCGCGATGAAGGCGCACGACGCGCGCTTCGACGGCTCCTTCTTCACCGGCGTGACCTCCACCGGCATCTACTGCCGGCCGGTCTGCCGGGTCAAGCTGCCGCGGCGCGAGAACTGCACCTTCTTCCGCCATGCGGCGCAGGCCGAGGCAGCGGGTTTCCGGCCCTGCCTGCGCTGCCGCCCGGAGCTGGCGCCGCGGGCCGCGAGCTGGTCGACCGAGGACGCCTCGCGCATCCTGGCGCTGCAGGCCGCACGCCTGATCGACGAGCCAGACGCCTGGTCGGACGACGGCCCCGGCGCGGCCCGAATCGCCGAGCGCATGGGCGTCAGCGACCGCCATCTGCGGCGCATCTTCGAAACGCAGTTCGGCGTCTCGCCGCTGCAATACCTGCAGACCCGGCGCCTGCTGGCGGCCAAGCAACTGATCGCCGACACCCGGCTGCCGATGACCCAGGTCGCGCTGGCCAGCGGCTTCGCCAGCGTGCGCCGCTTCAATGCGGCCTTCGTCTCGCACTACGGGCTGAACCCCAGCGCGCTGCGCCGCGCGGGTGCGCCGGCCGGCGGCGGCACGCTCGCGGCGGTCGAGGTGCGGCTCGGCTTCAGGCCACCCTACGACTGTGCCGCGATACTGGCCTTCTTCGGGCGCCGCGCCCTGCGCGGGGTCGAGGCTCTCGCGCCCGAGGGCCGCTTCGCCCGGACGCTGCGGGTCGTGCACGCCGGGCGAAGCCTGGCCGGCTGGCTGCAGCTGCAGTTCGATGTCGAGCGCGAACAGCTGCTGCTGCGGGTCGGCGACTCGCTGGCTCCGATGCTGCCGATCGTGATCAGCCGCGTGCGGGCCATGCTAGACCTCGACGCCGAGCCGTTGGCCATCAACAGTGCGCTGCACGAGAGCTTCCCGCACGGCGACGGATTGCGCGTGCCGGGCACGGTGGATGGCTTCGAGCTGGCGGTGCGCGCAGTGCTGGGCCAGCAGATCACGGTGGCCGCCGCCCGAACGCTGGGCTCGCGGCTGGTCGAGGCCTTCGGCGAGCCGATCCAGACGCCGATCGAGAACCTCGACCGCCTCTTTCCCACGCCGGCCGCGATCGCTTCGGCCAGCGGCGATGCGCTGGGTCGGCTCGGCATCGTGCGGCAGCGCCAGGCGGCCTTGCTGGCGCTGGCGCGCGAGACCCTGGACGGCCGGCTGGTGCTGCATGCCGGCGCCGATGTTCCCGGCACCCTGGCCGCGCTGCAGGCCCTGCCGGGCATCGGCGACTGGACCGCGCAATACATCGCGATGCGCGCGCTGCGTTGGCCCGATGCTTTTCCGGCCGGCGACGTGGCGCTGCAGAAGGCGCTGGGCGTCAGCGGCGCGCGGGCCGCGACCGAGGCTTCGCAGGCCTGGCGCCCCTGGCGCGGCTACGCGGTGCTGCGCGCCTGGCACCAGCCTGCATCGGCACCGACTTCGACGCCCTCTTCGACGCCTGCAGGGGCCGAGGCCGTCATGACTTCTTCGATTGGACCGACGTGAGATTCAAGACCCCGACCCTCTACCGCAGCATGATCGACAGCCCCCTGGGCGGCATGCTGCTGGCCGCCACCGACCAGGGCCTGGCAGGTGCCTGGTTCGACCATCAGCGCCACTGGCCCGACACCACCGGCTGGCGCGATGACGACGCGCATCCGGTGCTGCGCTCGGCCGCGGCGCAGCTACGCGACTATTTCGCCGGCCGGCGCCAGCACTTCGACCTGCCGCTCGACCTGTCGCACGGTACGGAGTTCCAGCAGGCAGTCTGGCAGGCGCTGCTGGCGATCCCGCGCGGCGGCACCGTCAGCTACGGCAGCCTGAGCGCCGGTGTCGGCCGTCCGGCGGCGGTGCGTGCGGTCGGCGCGGCGGTGGGGCGCAACCCCATCAGCGTCATCGTGCCCTGCCATCGGGTGGTGGGAAGCGACGGCTCGCTGACCGGCTATGCCGGCGGCCTGGAGCGCAAGAGCGCGCTGTTGTCGCTGGAGGGTGCGCTGTGAGCGAGGCTGCCGTTTCGGCGACGGATGTCGAAGCAAGCACCGTCGCTCCGCAGCGCCCGGCCGGCCGCGCCTGGCTGGTCGACCTGCTGCTGCTCGGCATGCTGTGGGGCGCTTCCTTCCTTTTCATGCGCATCGGCGCGGCCGAGTTCGGCGCGCTGCCGACCGCGGCGGTGCGGGTCGGCATCGCCACCGTCTTCCTCCTGCCGCTGATGGCGCTGCGCGGCCAGTGGCCGGCCTTCAAGAAGTACTGGCGGCCGGCGCTGGGCATCGGGGTGCTCAATTCCGGAATGCCCTTCGCCTTCTTCGCGTTTGCGCTGCTGACCATCAACAGCGGCCTGGCCGCGGTGATGAATGCCACGGTGCCGATGTTCGGCGCGCTGGTGGCCTGGGCCTGGTTCGGCGACCGGCCCGACCGTTCGCGCGGCCTCGGCCTGGTGATCGGCTTCGTCGGCGTCGCCCTGCTGGCCGGGCGCAGCGCCGGGTTGCATCCGGGCGCCGATGCGAGCGCGGCGGGCTGGGCCATCGTTGCCTGCCTCGCGGCCTGCGTCTGCTACGCGCTGGCGGCAGGGCTGACGCGCAAGCACCTGGTCGGCGTGCCGGCACTGGCCAGCGCGACCGCCAGCCAGCTGGGTGCCACCCTGGCCCTGGCCCTGCCGGCGCTCTGGCTCATGCCCACGCGGATGCCGAGCATGCGCGCCTGGCTGGCGCTTCTGGCGGTCGGCGTGGCCTGCACCGGGCTGGCCTACATCCTGTTCTTCAGGCTGATCGAGCGTGCCGGCCCGATGCGGGCGCTGACCGTGACCTTCCTGATCCCGGTCTTCGCGCTGTTCTACGGCAACGTCTTCCTCGGCGAGGAGATCACCGCCTGGATGCTGGCCTGCGCCGCCGTGATCGTCTGCGGCGTGGCGCTCTCGACCGGGCTGGTCAGCCTCAACCCTGCATCGAGGACGCGACCACGTTGATCGACAGGGCCAGCACCAGCATGTTGAAGGCGAAGGACAGCACCCCATGCACGAGCGTGATGCGCCGCATGGCGCGCGAGGTGACCTGCACGTCCGACACCTGAGAGGTCATGCCGACCACGAAGGAGTAGTAGAGGAAGTCGAAGTAGTCGGGCGCCTGCTTGCCCGGGAAGTCGAGACCCGGCTCGGGCTTGCCCGGATCGAGTTCGGCCTGGTAGAAGCGGTGCGCGTAATGGAAGGCGTAGATGGTGTGCATCATCAGCCACGAGCCCGCCAGCGCGAAGAGCCCCAGCAGGATGTGGCCGATGCGCTGGCTGCGGTCCAGGTGCGGCACCTGCTGCAGCAGCATCGCGATGACGCCGGCACTGACCCCGACCACCGCCACCATCATCGCCAGGATCAACGCGCTGGGCTGGTCGAGCGCCTGCGCGCGGGCCCGGGTGCGCGGCGCGTCCCAGTGCTCGGCCAGCCACCAGGCCGGCAGCAGATACACTGCGGCGCCGACGCACCAGCCCAGCAGGCCGCACGAAGTGTCGTCGAGCGGCAGTGGCAGCAGCTTCAGACCGAAGCCGACGCCAAGGCCGGCGACGGCGGCGCAGAAGAGTCGTTCCCAACCGGTCATCTGGATGATTTGTCTGCGCATGCGGCACTGTAGCCCGAGCCCCGCGAACCCCAATGTCAGCCGCATGAAGATCCTCAGCCTCGCCCTTCTCCTCATCGTTGCCGGCGCGACCGTGGGATGGCCAGCGCCCGCAGCCGCGGCCGAAGCGGCAGCCACGCCGAACCGGGTACCCGACACCATCGGCCAGCGGGTCGCTGCCTGCATCGCATGCCATGGCCGTGAAGGCGCGAGCAGCAACGGCGGCGGCTACTACCCGCGGCTGTCGGGCAAGCCCGAGGCCTACCTGTTCAACCAGCTGCGCAGCTTTCGCGACGGCCGCCGCTTCAATGCCGACATGACGCACATGGTGCAGCACCTGTCGGACGACTACCTGCACGAGATCGCCGGCTACTTCGCCGGCCTCGACCTGCCCTATCCGCCGGTCGCCGCATCGAACGACGCGGCGCCCGCGACGCTCGAACGCGGCCGCACGCTGGCCTACCAGGGCGACCCGGCGCGCGGCATCCCGGCCTGCGCGCAATGCCACGGACTGGCGCTGACCGGCGTGATGCCGGCGATCCCGGGGCTGCTGGGGCTGCCGCGGCTGTACCTGTCGTCGCAACTGGGCGCCTGGCTCACCAACGATCGGCACGCGCTCGAGCCGGACTGCATGGCGCAGGTGGGCCGCAAGCTGAGCACCGCCGACATCAACGCGGTGGCGAGCTGGCTGGCGCTGCAGCCGGTGCCGGCCGACAGCCGGCCCGCCGCCGCGCCGCCCGGCCCGCTGCCGATGGCCTGCAGCGCCATGGAACGCTGATCGATCACCATGCGACGCCTTCTTCGACTCGCGCTCTTCCTCGTCGCCCTGCTGGTCGTCGGCGCCCTTGCGCTGATCTGGCTGAACCTGCGCGGCGAGACGCCGCTGCCCGCCACGGCGACCGACTTCAGGCCCAGCGCCGAACTGGTCGAGCGCGGCCGCTACCTGGCGCTGGCCGGCAACTGCGCCGGCTGCCATACCGCGCGCGGCGGTGCGCCCTATGCGGGCGGCCTCGGCATCGAAACGCCCTTCGGCACCGTCTTCACCAGCAACCTGACGCCCGACGCCAGGAACGGCATCGGCGACTGGAGCCCCGATCACTTCTGGCGCGCGATGCACAACGGCCGCTCGAAGGACGGCCGACTGCTCTACCCGGCCTTCCCGTACACCAGCTTCACCCAGGTGACGCGCGAGGATTCCGACGCGATCTACGCCTGGCTGCGCACGGTGCCGCCTGCTGCGGCGCCCAACCGGCCGCACACGCTGCGCTTTCCCTACGACACGCAACTGGCACTGGCGGGATGGCGCGCCCTCTTCTTCACGCCGGGCACTTTCCAGCCCGATCCGAAGCAGACGGCCGAATGGAATCGCGGTGCCTACCTGGTCGACGGGCTGGGCCACTGCATCGCCTGCCACGGCACGCGCAATTCGCTGGGCGCGACGCAGGACCGGCTGGGCCTGGCCGGCGGCCTGATCCCGATCGAGAACTGGTATGCGCCCTCGCTCAACTCGCCCCGCGAAGCAGGCGTGGCGGGCTGGGACATGAACGACGTGGTGGCGCTATTGCGCACCGGCCGCTCGGCCCGCGGCTCGGTGATGGGACCGATGGCCGACGTGGTGTTCGGCAGCACGCAGCACCTGGACGAAGCCGACCTGCGCGCCATGGCGACCTACCTGCAGTCGCTGCCCGACACCACCGGCAACGCAACGGCGGTTCCGCCCGCCACCCAGCGCCGCGACCAGCGCGTGATGGAGCACGGCCAGCGCATCTTCGACCAGCGCTGCGCCTACTGCCACGGCGATGCCGGCCAGGGGGCCCTGGGCGCCTATCCGCCGCTCGCGGGCAATCGCGCGGTGCTGATGGCCTCTTCCGCCAACCTGATCCAGATCGTCCGCCACGGCGGCTTCCTGCCGGCCACCGCGGGCAATCCGCGGCCCTACGGCATGCCGCCCTTCTCGCAGGTGCTGGACGACAGCGACATCGCGGCGGTGTTGACCTTCATCCGCGGTTCATGGGGCAATGACGCGCCGCCGGTGGGGCCGCGGGAGACGTTGCTGGCGCGATAGCCGACTCGGGGCCTCAGTACGAACCCGGCGGCGGCGGCCCTGCGCGCCGGCCATTTCGCAGGACCGGCATCGCCACACTGATCGCCCGGTGCCGCGTGGCGCCGATGACCCGGCCGAAGGGCCGCTTCATCGCATCCAGCCGGGGCGACTCGCCCGGCACCGAAGGCGTCAAGCCGCACTTGCGCATCAGTCGGTTGAACTGCAGCACGCGCGCGGTGTTGCGCGTCACCGAGGTGTAGAAGTTGACGCCGATCGAGATCGCCACGCCGTCGCCGGGCCGCGCCCATGCCGTGTCGGAGCGCGTCATGTGCGGCGAGGTGCTCGGAAAGTACACGCCGTCGCCTGGCAGCGTTTCGAACTCGTGGCTGCGCGCGGTGAAGGCATCCTGCAGCCGGATCTTGCGCGGGTCGTGCGCGACGATGTAGTCCTCGACCAGGTTCTGCGGCACCACGAAGCGGTCGGTGCGGTCCCAGACGTTCATCACCTTGCGGCCGCGCAGCATGAGCCAGAAGTTGTTCTCGCGATCGATATGGAAGGGCGTCACTGACGGCGGCGCCGAGATGAAGATGAAGCCGGTCACCAGGAACATGCCCGGTTGCTCGCGATCGATGATGCTGCGCACGTTATCGAGGATGTGGTCGAGCAGCGCGCGGTAGCGCGGGATCACCTCGACGTCGTAGAGCGCGATCCATGAACCCGGCTCCTCGATCCGGCGAAACACTTCCGCGATGCTGCGGCCGTCCGGATGCTGGCTGTCATGGGCGAATGCCGAGGCCTGCGTGGCGCCGGGCCGCATGAAGCGGCACTGCTTGAAGGGCACCAGTTCCTCGGCCAGCGCTTCCAGTTCGGACAGCTGGAACAGCGGATGCGACTGGTAGGTGTGGTGCAGCCGGCCGATCCGATGCGTGGTGAAGCCGGCCGGATCGTCGACCCACAGCCGACAACCCGCGGCCAGGGCCGACATCGTCATCTCGATCTCGCGTGCGCCCATGGGACACCTCCTGCTCAGGCAGGTTGCAACAATACGTCACGTAACTAAAAAGTGGTAGTGGCGAATCGAAATATGGCGATGGTCCAGGACGGCCGCCGAACGCGGCCCGAACCTCCCATCATGGCAAGGTTCAGACTTGCGAACACCGGCCGCCGAAATGCCGCACCTCTACTTCGAAGCTTCGGCGGCGGTCGTCACCCTGGCCTTGCTGGGCAAAAGGCTGGAGGCCCGGGCCCGGCGACAGACCACCGAGGCGATCCGCGTCCTGCGCGCGCTGCAGCCCGAACTGGCGCGCGTGCGTGTCGGCGGCGGCGGTGCCGAGCAAGAAGTGCCGCTGGCGCAGGTCCGGGTCGGCGACCTGGTGGTCGTGCGGCCGGGCTATAGGGTGCCGGTCGACGTCGAGATCGTCGAAGGCGCCAGCGAGTTGGACGAATCGCTGGTCACCGGCGAAAGCCTTCCGGTCGCCACTTGCGCGGGCCAGCGCGTCACCGGCGGCGCGGTCAACGGCCAAGGGCTGCTGTTGCTGCGCGCCGTCGCGGTCGGCGCCGAATCGACGCTGGCGCGGATCGTCCGGATGGTCGAATCGGCGCCGGCGCGCAAGGCGCCGATCCAGCGGCTGGTCGCACACCGGCGCTGGCCGCGGCCGACGTCGGCCTCGCGATGTCCATCGGCACCGACATCGCGCCCGTGCTGAGCTTCATCCGCGGCTCATGGGGCATGACGCGCCGCCGGTAGAAGCGCGAGAAATGCTGCTGGCGAGACAAGGGCTTCGGCGCACGCGCATCGCGCTGGCACGAGGGTCCCGCGCGACACCGTGCGCGCCCGCCACCGTGGCGACTTGCCGGTTCCACGGCAGTTGCACACCAGAGCCACGTGTGCGTCAACGTCCGCGCATCCGGCGCGGATGCATCCATGCCGATCCATGACCAATCGGACTTTTCAGCAAGTCCATTCGTGGATTTGCAAAGAATTTTCCCGATCCATCCAGTGATTCGTCGCAATTACTGCTTTTGGGACTTTTCTGATTCGCAGCAGGCCCCGCTACAACATGTAATAGAGGCCTCGTTCGGCGAGTTGCCTTCCGATCTGCATCGAGCAAGCCTCCGACCGAGTCTGAGTCAGTAATTGAGTCAGTAACTTAAATCAACTAACTGGAAATGTTAATGAACCGCAAGATCCTCTCCGCCATCGTTATCGCCGGCACCGCAATGGCCAGCCAGTTCGCTTCGGCGGCAGACGGCACCATCACCTTCAACGGCACCATCACCGCGGAAACCTGCACCATCACCGGTGCGACCTCCGGCGCCTTCACCGTGGCCCTGCCCACCGTTGCCACGTCGTCGCTCGCCGCCGCCAACGCCACCGCTGGCACGACGCCCTTCAGCATCTCGCTGACCGGCTGCACCTCGACCGGCCGCGTGTACAGCAACTTCGAGCCGGGCACGAACGTCGACGGCGTCACCAACAACCTGAAGACGGGCATCGCCAACCTGCAAGTTCGCCTGCTGAACGGCGACCTGACCCCGATCAAGGCCGGCCTCGCTGCCGCAGCCCAGAACTCGAAGGCGGTGCAGATCGCCGGCGGCGCCGCCACGCTGCCTTACTTCGCCGAGTACATCGCCAACGGCGCAGCCGTGACCGCGGCCGGCGCAGTGAGCACGACCGTGCAATACACGCTCGCCTACGAGTAAATCAGCTTAATCCGAGGAGGCGCCGCAAGGTGCCTTTCTCTTTGACCAGGACGCGCCGCAAGGCGCGCCCTGCCCCTCACTTTCTCAACATAACTGCCGCTCCCTCATGAAGCACATCACACACCGTCTCCTGCTCGCCTTCGGAATCGCCTTCGGAATTGCCGCAGCGCCGCAAGCACAGGCCTCCGTCGTGATCGAGGGAACGCGCATCGTCTACCAAGCCAAGGATCGGGAAACGACCGTCAAGCTGAGCAACAACAGCAAGACCCCTGCATTGACGCAGGTGTGGCTCGACCGCGGCGATGCCGCCGCCGCGCCAGGATCGATCGAAGTCCCCTTCACCGTGACGCCGCCCATCGCACGCATCGAAGGCGGCCAGGCGCAAGCCCTGCGCATCATCCACACCGGTGAAGCCATGCCTCAGGACAAAGAGTCGGTGTACTGGCTGAACGTGCTCGAAGTGCCGCCGAAGGCCGCACCCAGCGACCCCGATAGCGGCCTGCTCCAGATGGCCATTCGCACCCGCATCAAACTCTTCTACAGGCCCGGCGGCCTCAAGGGCTCCGCCGAGGCCGCACCGGCCCAGGTGACCTGGCGCCGGACCCAGATCGACGGCAAGCCAGCACTGGAAGGCCGCAATCCGTCCGCCTTCAACGTGTCGCTCTCCGAGGTCGGTCTCGCCGATGGCGACAAACTGCTCAGCGCCGGCGGCGGAATGATCGAGCCCGGAAAGACCAAGGTATTCCCCTTCGAGGACGCGACCACTTCTTCGGCCGCCACCAAGGTTCGCTACCAGTTCGTCAACGACTACGGCACCTCCATCGAGGGTGAGGCTGCGCTCGGCGCGTCGGCCGCGGTAGCCGCCAAGTAGAGGGGCTCCCCCTCGGGGCGAGATCGACCTCGCCCTTTTTCCGCTTTTTTCGACTCCCTCAGATCGCGTGAATCTTCATGCGGACCGCGTGCGGCGGAGGGGTCTTCTTTGCTCCAAGTTTTCGTAGGTTCGCGCAATGAAGTGTTTCAAGGATCGAGTTTCAGGCTTCACGATGACGCCTGTCAGTGCACTGGTGCTGTCGCTGTTCGCGGGCGGTGGCGCATGGGCCGACACGGTGGCAGCAGCGGCAACGCCTGAATCCGCCGTCGTCGCCCAGGTCGAATTCGACGATTCATTCCTGCAGCAGCCGGGCAGCGCCAGGATCGACTTCAGCCGCTTCAACAAGGGCAACGTGGTATTGCCGGGCGTCTACCGCGTGGACCTCTACGTCAACCAGGTTTTCAGCGGCAACGCGGACATCAACTTCCGCCCGATCGGTGGCGACGAATCCGATGTGCAGGCCTGCCTCGACTCCAACCTCATCGAGCGCGCGGGGGTGGACATGAGCAAGCTGCGGCCCGAGGCCGCAGCGCTGGTCGGCTCCGACAAATGCGTTCCGCTGTCGCGCTGGGTCGAGGATGCCATCGCGAGCTTCGACAGCGGCAAGCTGCGCCTCGACGTCAGCATTCCGCAGATCGCGATGACGCGCTCCGCGCGCGGCTATGTCGATCCGAAGTATTGGGACGAAGGCATCAACGCGGCCAGTCTGCAATACAACACCAACAGCTACCACTCCGGGAGCAACGGCCAGTCCTTCAGCCAGAACTATGTCGGGCTGAACGGCGGCGTGAACGTCGGACCCTGGCGCCTGCGCCACATGGGCAGTCTCAACAACAGCAGCCAGGGCGGCACCCGCTACCAGAGCGTGCAGACCAATCTGCAGCGCAGCATCGTTCCCCTCAAGAGCCAACTGGTGGTCGGCGACGGCTTCACCGATGGCGCCGTCTTCGACAGCGTGGGCTTTCGCGGCGCGCAGCTCGCCAGCGATGACCGCATGTATCCGGAATCGCAACGCGGGTATGCGCCGGTGGTGCGCGGCGTGGCCAACAGCAATGCGCGCGTGCAGATCCGCCAGAACGGCAACGTGATCTACGAGACCACCGTGGCACCGGGCGCCTTCGAGATCAACGACCTATATCCGACCGGCTACGGCAGCGACCTGGAAGTGGTCGTGACCGAGGCCGACGGCCGGGTGTTCATCTCGAAGGTGCCCTTCGCCGCCGCCGTCAATGCGTTGCGCCCGGGCGTGACGCGCTACAGCACGGTCATCGGCCAGTACCGAAGCCCCAGCATCGACGCAACGCCGATGATGTACCAGGCCACGGTGCAGCATGGCTTCAACAACCTGCTGACGGGCTACGGCGGGGTCGCGCTAGCCGACGGCTACGCGTCCGCCGCCCTGGGCGCCGCGCTGAACACCGACTGGGGTGCCTTCGGCGCCGACATCACCCATGCGACAACGCAACTGCGCGATCAACCCAACCGCGATGGCCAGAGTATTCGGCTGGCCTACAGCAAGCTGCTCGAGCCCACCAACACCAACGTCTCGGTGGCGGCCTATCGATACTCCAGCCGGAACTTCCTGAGCCTCAGCGATGCGGTGAATCTGCGCGACCTCGAAGAACGGCACCTCGGCTTCGCGGAGCCGGACACCCAGCGCGGGCGACTGCAGCTGACTTTCAACCAGACGCTGCCAAACGGCTACGGTTCGCTCTATCTCTCGGGCTCCAAGCAGAACTACTGGAATCGCGATGGCTCGGACACGCAGTACCAGGTGGGCTATAGCGGCTTCTACAAGTCGATCAACTTCGGCATCTCGGCGGTGCGGCAGTACAACACGTACTCGCGCCAATGGGACAACAGCGTGATGCTGACACTTGGCATCCCGCTCGGCACCGATTCGAACCGCGCCTACTCGACCACCAACGTCCAGCGCAATCAGCATGGGGGCACCAGCGTGCAGCAAGCGATCAGCGGCACCGTGGGCGAGGACGGCAAGCTGAGCTACGGCCTGAACGCGAGCAACTATTCCTCGGGAAGCAACGACAGCCGTGGCGGCAACACCAGCTACGGCGGCAACGTGACCTACGCCGCGCCAGTGGCCACGCTCAACGCCAGCGCCAGCAACAGCGGCGCCTACACGCAGGTCGGCGCCGGCATCTCGGGAAGCATCGTGGCCTACAGCGGCGGCGTGGTCCTGGCGCCCCGTGGCGGCGACACGATGACCATCGTCGAGGCCAAGGACGCCAAGGGTGCGCGCGTCGGCGGCGGCGGCAACGGCCTGCAGATCGACTCGCGCGGCCGTGCGGTGGTCGCCAGCATGGTGCCCTTCGCGCAGAACACGGTCACCCTCGATCCGAAGGGTCTGCCGCTGAACGTGGAACTGAAGTCCACCCAGAAGGGCGTGGCGCCGACCGCAGGCGCGATCACGGTCGTCCAGTTCGAGACCGCCGACATCGGTCGCGCCGCGATCATCCGTGCCCGCAAGGCGGATGGCGCCCCCATCCCCTTCGGCGCCGAGGTCTTCAACGCGGCCGGCGACAACGTCGGCACCGTGGCCCAGGGCGGGCGCGTGATCGTGCGCGGCCTGAAGAGCGACTCCGGCAGCCTGTCGGTGCGCTGGAGCGATGAAACCGCGGCGACCTGCGCCATCGACTACGCCCTGCCGGCCGTCGGCGCAAGTTCCGCCGTTTACACCGAGGCCGATGCGCTGTGCCGCTGAGCCAGCCCAACCCCCAAAGGCCATTGGCCTCTCTCAGAAAGACTGTGATGCGGTTCAAGCAATTTTCGTTCTCGGTGCGGCAAGCAGCGGCGCTCGACGACGCCGGTTCGGGCACCAAAGGCAAGAAAGCCGTCAAGTTCGGCTTGGCATTCCTATGGGCCATGCTGCTCTCGCTGCCCATGGTGCAGGGCGCCTGGGCGCAGTCGACGTGCGCCCCGACCATCCCCGACGCGAGCCTGACGTTCGATTCGACCAATTTCAACCCGCCGCCGTTCGATCCGACGGCCGCGGACGGGACCGTGCTCTACACCGCAACCTTTCCTCTTAAAAGCGGTAGCTCTGCGAGGATGGTATGTACCAATGGTTGGACCTTTGAAAACGTCACTTGGAAGGGAGTGGGCACCAGGGAGTCAAAGTACTTCAGCTATCCCTCGGGCATCCCGGGCGTCGGCTTGCGCTTCCAATATGGGCCGGGTGCCATACAGGGCTATTGGCCAATCCAGCAATGGTCCAATTCCACGAACAATATATTGGTCAACACCACCAACCTCATACTGGAACTGGTCAAGACCGGCCCCATCGGCAGCCGAGGCATCCTCACGGGTGAGGTCGCCACCATTTCCGTCGCCAACGGGACCATCAAATGGATGAGCATTCGAGTCGATGGCGCCATCGAGATCAAACCACTGGTACCTACCTGCAGCGTGCTGACGCCCAACATTGCAGTCACGCTTCCCTCGATCAACGCCCGCACCGCCCTGCCTGCGGTGAACACCACGTCGGCGCAAACCGATCCTTTCAATATCGAGCTGGCCTGTTCCGGCGGCACCCTGAACGCGACGACCAGCGCCTACATCACGCTGACTGACCAGAGCAACCCCGGCACCACGGCCAACTACGTCAGTCTCGCGTCCGGTTCGACCGCCGCCGGTGTGGGGGTGCAGATACTCAAGGGCGGCACCGTCCTCGGCTACGGGCCGGATTCCGCTTCGCTGACCAACAAGAATCGATGGCTCGCCCAAAGCGCGATCGGCAACACCAACGTGAGC
>Ga0265327_10001015_pt1 | contig 39679 bp, 26 predicted proteins | sample 41621metaG_FD_202089 | JGI IMG/M metagenome (GOLD analysis project Ga0265327, IMG submission 202089) | Rhizosphere microbial communities from Carex aquatilis grown in University of Washington, Seatle, WA, United States - 4-16-21 metaG | ecosystem: Host-associated > Plants > Roots > Rhizosphere... | reverse complement strand
GGCAACGCATCGGCAGGCAGTTCGGGTATTGGTGACGCGGCTTCTTCAACATGGGCTTGATGCGATGCCGAACGCCAGGATCGCAGCCAAGATGAAAAACCGGAAAAAGCGTTGGACATGGGGCTTGTGGTTACTTGGAAAACTGGACTGGGCTTCGCATGTTAGCGCAATCGTCGGCGGAAAAACGCGGAAGCAGGCCGATCCAAGGGGCAGACGAATGGGCGAAAACAGCGCCTAGCTTGCGTGGACGGGAACAGGCGCGGATTCCCTCATGCAAACCTAACGCGGTCTTCACCTGATTTTAATGTCCGCCTTATCCGCCCCTCATCTTCGATCTGTAATATTCAACGCCGAAGCCCAAGGCTTTCCTGAACCAAGGCCGGCGTTGCCTTTCGGCGGGCTGGCAAACCCCTTTCCGCCGTTTGGCCTGCCTGACATCAAGGAAGCCCACCCAACATTTGCAGACTGAACCCTTCGCGTCCCGCCAATAGAGGGCCGTGGACAGATGCGACGGAAATGCCGCCTACGACGAAGCGCGGGCGGCTTTCCAGACATCGCCGCGAAGTGATTTTGAGGAATTGTCATGTCAACCGAACTCCGCATTGCGAACACCGCAGGCGGTGTGGCGCAAGCCATGCCGACCGCCCAATCTGTCGTTAAGACCGCATCCGGTCAACCGGCGCCAAGGGTCAATCGCGATCCTTGTTTCACCAGTCCATACGCTTTTTCCCAAACATCTGACATGGCCCATCGCGGCCTAGGCTTGTCCATTTTTAGGGGGTTCACGTCCCTGCTGGCCCTATTGCGATTGGCTGCTGGTCTGTCCTTGCACGAATCAGGGAGATCGCACTATGGCTTTGCATGACGAGCTGTTGACCACGCTGGTGGTGTACATCGGCCGCCTGGCCGCCGCTGGGCAGTTTCCGCTGTTGCGGGAAATCGGCCTGTCGCCGCAGCAGATCGAGAAGGTCAAAACCCTGTCCTTGGCCGAGATGAACGAGTTGTCGAGCCTGGGCGCACGCTTCATGGACATCAAGGTCGATGCGGAATCCTTGGAAACCGCGTTGGCGGTCTTGGATCGCCGACTGGAAGACCAGCGGTTGACCGAGCGGCTGTTGCGGGCCGGGGCGTGTTATCCGGTGATGAAGGATCTGACCGGGATGGAGACACGCGACTTCGTGGCCCAACGCCAGCAGTTGGGCTTGGCCAACACCGGCAACGGGCGGGCCGCGAAGCCAGACGCCGCCAGCCAGCACCGCATTTGCCGCGCCTGGGTCGCCTCCGCTGGCGAGGCTGATCCGAAACGGCGCTTGCTGGCCGTCCACGAGGCCACCGGGCTGCCAATCCGGGTCATCTGGCCTGTGGTCAACGCCTGGGAAGGACAGGGCGATCTGCCCATCGACGGTGGCCAATACGCGCATTGGCACGGGCTGCTGAAATCCCACTCCCATTCATTTTCTTCTTCCACTGTCGAGTATCCGCGATGAGCACGCTTCCCACCATTCAATCCAAAAAACCAACCCGTTCCAGCCAGCAGCCCGGCGCGTTGCGCAACCAGGCCAGCCTGGAAATCCAGACCCGCCAAGCCCAGTTCCTGCTGGACGGGCGCACCGGGGCGCGGGGCATTATCGGACTGTTGCAGTTCAGCCGTTTTGTCGGCGACCTTTGGCATGCGGCGCAACAAGACGATCCTTACGCCGATTGGGCGCTGTTGCGCATCGAGGAGGCCATCGAGAAGGGGAGGGCGTTCATCAACGAGAAAAACCTCGCCATGGGGAAGTCGCTGAATGCGCTGGGTTCAATGAAGATCGAGCTGGCCCGTACCCAGGCACCCGCCGTTATCGAATTGAGCTTCGGCACGCCCTATGGCTTCATGGGGGCTTATCTGTTGAGCGACTACGACGAACTGGCCCGCAGCGTCCTGACCGCGCAGCATTGCGCCCTGGTTGACCGTGACCAAGCGGGTGAATTGATCCGGGCGGGCGGCAACGCGGTGCGGCGGGTCTACCAGTTGCCGACGGTTTGGCGGCGCACCGACATCAACCGCGACGAAGTGCGCAAGGGGACGGATGCGGCCAGCAATGCGGCGCAACTGATGGGGGCGTTGCCGCCGGAAGTGCTGGAGATGAAAAAGCGTGCGAAGTTCGCGCCTAGAATCAATCGTTCAGATAGCGGCGAAAGCTAAAGGATCTGGCAGAGCAGCCTATCGCGGATTGCCGCGTTCCAAACACGAATCTAACTTGCACAAAACGCCTCGGTGGGCGCCCTTTAAAATCTGGCTTTGCGGATTGCCGCAAAGGCTTTATTATTCCAGACACGAAAAGGGCGCTCTCCCGCCAAGAATCGCGCCCCTTTGCGTTTTTGCTTTCAACCAGTCCCTAGACGAGACCAGCGATGGCTGTCAACCAAACAAAAGAAAGGAAGCCAAACCAATGAGCCATAGTACAACAGAAAACGCCACAAGCCGCAAGCCTGTTGTGCCGCCAGAAGAACAGCGGCCAAGGTTCGACGAGCGCTTAAGCGTATTTGGCCGTATTGCTGTGGACGCTGATCGACAGATGGGCAAGCCACCCCGCTTTCACGACGGCATGACGCTGGAAGATGCGCTAATCCTCACAGGCTTGCCGCGCGAAGAGGCCGGCCGCCGCATCTGGGCAATGAAGACAGACAGCAATCCTAAGCTCTATGCCGAACAGTGGCTTTCGGAAGGGGCTGGCGAGCGCTACTTGGCCGAACAAGCCATCACTGCCACCGCCACCGCGACAGAACCGAAACAGCCAGATTCACATAATCCACCTGAGAAGACCAAAGCTATACAGCGATCCCTTTATATCCCTGATCAGGCTCGTCCCGTATCCAACGACATGGCAAGAAGCGCGTTGTTTTCTTGCATCCAGCCAAAAGACAGACAGTTTTTTTATTTAGTAAAAATCGGATCGTTCGGCGATGCCGAAATGTTTTGGACTGGCGTGCAATTAGACCAGGATGACCACGATAACCTGATGCAGCTCATTAAATGTGCCGAACATAGGCCATGGGGAGAATATATCACTTTGCCTTGGCGCGGGCTTTTAGGAGAACTTGGCCGCACGGCTGGTGGGAAGCAACAAAAGGAATTATCGAGCAGCGTTCAAAGGCTTGTAAGAGGAACTATCGATTTTAAATCAAAAATTTTCAATTACACCGGACATCTTGTTGATGATGTCAAGGAAGATCAACAAAATAAACACCTGATCTACCGCCTAAACCCTAGTTTATCCAGTTTCTACGACGAAGCACGTTTCACCCTCGTTGACTGGAACAATAGAAAAAAACTTAGGGGAAAATACCTTGCTAGATGGTTACAACTGGAACTCGCAACCCATGCAGCCCCGTTTCCGCGCAGCGTCAAGTATTACTTGGAAAACAGCGGAAGTCGTGCGACATTGAAAGCCTTCAGAAGACAACTGCGCATTGCCCTTGGAGAACTAATTGAAAACGGAGATATATTGCCGAGTTCCTACATTGACCCGAAAACCGACCTTGTCCACATTCACCGGACACCGAGTGCCGCGCAAATTCGGCATATCACCCGAGCCGGAAACGGCGGGAGCGGGAGCGAAATCGAACAACACCCTAGCGGGGCAGTGACGCGAACCGCGTCAACCATACATCATGCCCCCTCCTTGAAACCTGCCACCGTCGAGAAATTCCGCGCACTTTATCCAGGATTCGATCCATACGGCTGCAAAGCCTATTTCGACGCCTTCCTTGAGGGAAAAGAAGCCCCGCGCAGCTATGATGCCGCTTTTCTCGGATACGCTAAAAAGTGGGCTGCAAACCAACGCTAAGCGTGTGCCGCGACACGCCGACGCAAAGCGTCCTGCCTTCACCAGAAGCAAATTATGGCGATAGCCTTGCTCACATCGTCGTACATCCGCACCACCACCTTGTCCTTCTCTACACGAAACGCTGATTAAACCAGCTCCCGACGATTGAAAAGTCTTGCGCGTGTGCCGCGACACGCCTGAGCGTGTGCCGCGACACGCCTGAGCGTGTGCCGCGACACGCCTGAGCGTGTGCCGCGACACGCCTGAGCGTGTGCCGCGACACGCCTGAGCGTGTGCCGCGACACGCCGAAAAAAACTGTTTTAGCGACTTTTTAACTTTAAAATCATAGCTTTATAAAATTGTGCGAATTGCCCTAATCTATCCTAATCATCAGGTTAATCAAAGATCTAATCCGCGCGCGCGACCTAAATCGGAATTCCATCCTTGCAAGCACTTACCACAATCTAATCCACAGGGAACGCACAAGCAGCCAACATCCAAAAGCGTTACCGACAGGCTTTGACAAGCAAATCGACAGCCTATCGTGAAAAATCAACATGACCTTCTGACCGAATACGCATCTGTTCAGCCACAAATGCCTGGAAAACCAAGGATTACGGATAATTGTGACAAATGGCGGGGTGGCAGTGGAGCTTGTCGTCGAGGAAAAATCCGACCGAGATTTTCGCCAATTCCTTCAAGCTCTGGGCTAGAGCGCTGATCCAGACATACAGGCGAGAACAAGCCTAGTGGTGGAGTTCCATGGATGCAGCACCTTGCCGCAGCCAGATCGTTGACCAATGCGACTCTTGCATCAATGAGGAAATGAGGATAAGCAGCCAGGCATCCCGCACGACTGGGCATTTTTTGGACAACCGCCAAAAGCCATGGCCGACGAGGGCTGGCGGCGGTTGTCCAGACAGTTTTCCACAGGAACTGTGGATGGAATGGCGCGGAGGCCGCCGCAGGCTCCGGGGCGGGAACCGGCCGAGCCGCCGCCGCCAGGCAAGGGGGGTTGCCTGGGATTGTTGTTTTAATCGGTCATGTTTTTCAGTGATTTACTGATATTTGGACTGAAAGGTTCGGGTAAAATGGGCATCCTAATTTCCCATACTTGACGAAATCGGACAGAAATTTTCTTGTCCATTCAGGTGTTTTCCCTGTGCATTCATGACGGTTAGGGATATCCAAACAAGCTGGTTCTGCCAGACTCGAATCCTCTTATTGTTACAGAAACCCGACGTTCCAAACAGTTCTTTGAAAATGGAACCTCGTGGTAGAAGTGGCGGTTGGTCTCCCATGGCATAACGAAGACCTTGCCGTTGCGGGCCATGAAGTCGATAGGCGATCCGTCTGTTCTGGAAGGCCAGGGACGCAGCCTGAAGATTCGACTCTCGCCGAACGAAATGGTGACAATCGGTGCGCCAATGATCATATTCTGGATGCTATCCCGATGGCGTCCTATGTAATGGCCGAGGCGTCCGTCATACCAATTAACCAGAATGCCATTAAGCCTTGAATCGATTGTCCCACGTGACCAATCAAGCAAAATTTTCAGAACTGGCGGTATCGGAAGAGCTTGATTCGTCTGTCCGGTGTAGTGGTAATCCATTCCATAAGTTTGTTGCCAGCGGGGTGTCTTAACTAAACGTCCATGCATCTGGATCATATGATATTCAACCGGATGCATGTCCCAAAGTATCTCAAACTGATCTCCATTAATGAGCAAAGAGTCGGGAAGCGAGCCTTCCAGCAACACGTCGTTTGCGGCAAGTTTGTGGCACATAAAATCAGCGGGTAGTTCTATCATGGTTTGTGCCCACTTTTATCGGGCGCTGTCATTCCACTCTCCAGCACATTGCCTGCGTTGGCGGTTTTTGCTTTAGCACTGTCGTTCTCTGGCGAACCATTTGCACCGGATCGCCATTGGCAAAGTTTGCACCAGACACTGGCGTGTCCATGCTGACTCCGCCAACCACCATTGGGAAGAAAAAATACCGCACGATTCTAGTACCTTCAGCAACTTCCTCCTCTGCAAAGTCGTAATTCACCAAGCCTGGTAGTTCTGGCAGCATTGGTTTAGGTTCGGCTAGCGTTGCGGCCTCCAGCAGATATCCAAGGTCAATGTTTGCCGCTTCCGGCGCATTCCGTGTCCTCATCGAAATGAGCAGGGCTAATAGGCGGTAAGCATTTTCCAAATCGGCATATTCCGGCACACGTTCAGCAATCTTAGGGAATTGCTGCGTGTGGGTAGATGCGAAATCCTGCATCTCCGCATCTTCTTCACCGGAATCATGGAGATGGCCGTCAGCACTGGCTCTTTGCCGTTCGGTTAGCAGTGCGACTTTTGCCGAGGCCAAGTTGACTATATCGCCGTTCACGCTGGACTCGAATTTTGGATCGCCGTCCGCGATGTGAAACCAGAACCGAGCCATAGTCGTGCCAGGTTGTGAAATTTTGGATTTGCTGTGAATAGCCTCCAATGCACGCACTTTTGAGCGCTCGATGAACGATGGTATTTCAGGGATTTTCTGCTGGCCTTGCGTCACCTTTTTCATGAAATAATCTCCATTGACCATTAAGTGTGACAGGCGGGAATCACTTGGCACGCCTCCAACGACAACTTCCTGTCCCCCCAAGGTCTTCCGTACTTTCTCCGCATATGCCTTTACACGTTCTGGCTTGGTCAAGTCAGGGATTTGAGCTAAGATTGGCCTCAATGCCCTAATATTGGCTGGTTTTGGGTCGAGTGAGCAGTACGGATAGGACTGTTCGCTCTGTTTCAAGGCACTCCGTAACAGCAACACCAGATCATCAAAATGTAAGGAGGGTCGGTTACCTGCTTGCCGACCTAGCAATACGATGTCATGATGATCGGGATCGACAATGTATCCATCTACTTGGCCGATGCCGCAGAGTATGCGGGCCTCCTCTGGCAAGGTCTTGCCGTTGCCTTGGGTTTGTCTGGCGATTTTGGTCAAGGCATCTAGGGACAGTGCGGTTTGCTCCGCATAGGCGGGTGATCCACAACACACAGCCAATACTATGCAGGGCAACAACAGATGGAAGTTTAGCAAGCGAATATTTAGCGGTTTCATGGCATTGACTCCCAAGAATTAAACGGGTTATTGTGGGCGCAGACGCAATATCTGCTGCCGCCGCACAGCCAGCGAGCCAGAGTGGTCAGTAGCGGACGCATTGCCGTCCTGCGGCATGTGAAGCGAAACGCCGCCCAGCCGGTCTTGGTAATCAAATGTCGGCAGGCTGTGCGGAAGTGATTTCGAAGGCAACGGATAGCCGCCGAACGGATCAAACGCCCTTTGTCCTTTGGCGGATGGCTGATAGGCATTGTCCGAGGATTTTGTGGTGGAATCCAAGGTGAATGATTGCGCCGTCAACACGAAACCGGGTGCGGCGGCCATGTCCTGCGCTTGAGGCAAATCCAAATCCTGCGCGTTGGGCATCTGCCAGCCAGTTAACGGTAAGGGCCAAGCCAGGCTGTTTGGCGTTGGTCGGGATTTCAGGGCGATGTCGCGCAAAGGGGTTATGTCTCCATCGTTCAGCCATTGGATGTCGGATGGGAAACTCAGGCCACCACTAAGGCGGATGACCTGCGTTATGCCGTCGGAGCGTTGCGGAAAGCCGAACAAGACGGTTAGCGGATAGGTATTTCTCGTTTCAACGTACTTAATCGGGTAACGCGCTGCCAAGTCGGCGACATAACTAGGAGTACCAGACTTGGTGATGTCCAAAGCGATGGCGTACAAGTCGTATAGCACCTTGATCCGAGCCACGGCGGTCTGTTGCGCGGCCAAGGTATGGCTTCCGGAGGTCAGCGCCGCCGCGAAATGTTCGCCGGGCGATGGGGATTGTGAAGGATTATTTCCAAGTATTTCCCTTTGCACAGACAGTTGCAATTCTTCGATGCATAGCACACCTTGCTGTTTGGCCATGCGTGGCCGTTGTTTTGGCGTAAACCAGAACTTCTCCTGCCACCCGCTTTCTTTTGCAATACTCCGCTCGTTCAGTTCAGGTGCTTTATCAGCCAGTTCTTTGGCTTCAACCCATTCGATACCAGAGACATCTATCCCGCTCTTCTTCAATTCAGCGGTGGTGTCTTCTTCTATTAGTACTCGGTATTGCGGGACGGCGGGCAACGAGCTTGTTTGACCTAGACTGTATTTCTTCAGGAAAATGTCAGAATTCAAGAAGTCAAGGCCAAACTGAGTGCCTTCGATTCCGCCACCAAAACTCACGGCTTGTAAACCTGTGCTAGGTGTTTTTTCGGTAGGATCTATACTGACAGACGGAGTATCGCCATGCAGCGACGCACGTAGCGCAACGGCCAAATCATCAAGGCTCGCCTTGGGTTGTCCTGGGATGACCCGGCCAATTAGGATGATATCACCATCGATATGAACGGCACCTATGAAACGGCTAATACCGGCGAAATTTGCTCTTTCTTCGAAATGGCTGCCTTGCCGCCATGCCGTCACGGCCTCGCGCAGCGAAAAGGCTTGGTAACTGTCAGGCTGGCTATCAGCCTTTGCGGTGCCTCCTAGCAAAATCGCCAATACGAACAATAACTGGCTAGAACGATAGTGGTTTTTCATGGCCTTTCCATCATAGTGTCATTCGGCTTGCCGGGCTACCGGAAAAGCCAAGCCAAAATCATTTTCCACTGGCCAACGACTCTCTTTAACAAAAGCCTGGCGCAATTCCGCAGTCACGCCACCAGGATTGGCTTCGATGGGTTTAATGCCTCTTTCGAATAATGCTTGTTGATTGGTTCGCGTAGATTGGTCTAGATGGTTTTTCCATTGCTCGCCAGCAAATTTGAATGGCCCCTCCATGGCCGAGAGACCATTTGCTAATGGGCGATAGAGATAATCCATGCGCGCTTGTCCAGAGGCAATTTCACCGGCGCTTAGAGAACGTTTGTATTTAAGCTGGTCGCCGAATTCGACATGTCCGTTGGAGAAGGACAGTTGCATGCCCGGTTTGTACCCATCGTTTAGATCTTCATCGGCGATGGCCAATGCCCGGTCGTTGTCGATGAACAACGGCAAAGGCAGGGACTTATAAGCCTCGGCGAACAACCGCTCAGCCTCCTCCCATCTGCCTAAACCATAAAGCGCGCAGCCTAGGCCATTGAGCGCCAAGGCGTTATCAGGTTCCATTGCCAGCGCAGCGCGGAAAGATTGCTCTGCCCCGGTTGCCGCGTGAAAGAGCAATTGAAGTTGGCCCAAAGCCGCATGGCCTTCGGCTAAATCGGGTGCAAATTGGATGACTTTCTCCAGTAGCTTGCGGGCACCTTTCTTATCCTCATTTCCCGCCAGCAGCATCGCCTTGCCGAGCAAGGCCGGAACGAAATTGCCATCTTCGGCCAAGGCCAGATTGTAATGATCTAGCGCGGCAGCCCTGTCGCCCATGCGCACTTTGGCGTCGGCTTGGTAGTAAAGGCTTGCCGGACTAGATGGCAGAGTGCGCGTCCAGTCCAGCCAAGCCCGATGCCCGGCTTCGTCAACCGACAAGAACATCCGTAAAGCCTCGTTATTGCGGTTACCCATCAAATAGGCGTGGCCGACCAGAAGCCGGGCCACGGGCGAAGCTTCCAGTTCTTGTGGGTTAAATGTCCCACGTAGCGTCGGCCAATCCCCGGCCAATGCCGCAGTTTTAGTTGACTGGGAAAGCGTGGGCAATGCTTCATCGGCAACTGCCGTGCAAGCCAGTAGCAGAAGTATCAATAAGCAGCGGTGGAACATGGCGATATCCCCTCAATGGTTTTGAATGAAACGCGAAGCGGCCAAAAACGAGGCTGGCAATAGCGTAGCGCCAAGGAGAGGCAGAATAGACCGGCGAATCGGTGAGAATTAACAGAGTTAATTCTCACCGATTCGCCTGCGTTATATGAAGCTATTTTGATTTTTAATATCTTCCCATGCCCACCGGGCTAATCCAATCGGAGGAGACGAGAATATGAACACTTTGCAGATCCTAGACATTGCCCTATGGGCCGTGCCTGCAAGCATAGGGCTGGCCTTGGTCGGTAGTCTTACCCGCCAAGCCGCCACCGTGCCAGACGCCTTGCCTGATATCCATAGCGGCCAAGTCCCACCGCAAAATTCCCCAGTACCGGAAGGGTCGGTGCCTCATTTGGCGCCGCCTAACAACTCTGCGAACAAGCCGCAGCCGACTGAGCCCACTTACAACTCTTTGCAAGCGGCCTGTTTGGGCTTGCTGATTGCGCCGGTGTGGCTCGTCATTTTTTTGGTGAACAGCTACTTCCTTGTCCAGGTGCTTGACGTGTTGTCATCCGGCGGCAGCGAAATCTTGTTCACGCTTGACCTGTGGGGCTGGCAAAGAGAAATAACAGACTACGACCTTGTGGCCAGTCTGCTGTGCCTGTGCCAATTCATAGCAGGCGCTTCCCTTTACTTCTCGCGGCAAGAGCAGCGCGACGGATTTGTCATGCTCATTTCCAGTGTGTCCTTGTCCGGGCTGTTGATATTCGAGGTGCTGGGTCAAGTCTTGAGGGCCTGGACCTTGGCCGGTGATACGGCTGATTTAGATGTATCCGTCGTGCAGTTTTTGCCGGTACTCGGCGGGGTTCTGGCCCTGGGAACCGCCGCAGCTGAGGTGTTGTGCGGCATCTACGTGATAGACCATTTCATCGCTCCGTGTCTGGCGATCATTGCCCGCTTGCTGTTCTTCCCGTTTCGTTACATCGACGAGCGTCTGCGCCATTTCTTTTTGTGCCAGCCTGCGACGCCCCGGCCCGGCAGTTTCGCTCAGGCCCATGGGCGGCCTGTCGGAGGCAGGATTAAGGGCTTGGCCCTAAGCATTGCGCGGGCGCTGGACGAGGCTATTTTTGAGCCTTTGCGCAAGTTGGATGTGTTGATTGGCACTAGGCTGCGCCGCTGGTTTCCCTAAACGAATTGAGTCAGAGGATACCCCCATGAAAAATTCAGCTATTCTCATTTTCCTGGTGATTGCGTTGTCTTTGCCGCTGGCTGGTTGCACAAAAGGCGGCGCTGTCGTCACCAAGACTGCCCCAGCCATCGCCTTTGTCGTCTGCTTGGACGTGTCCGACTCAGTCCAGCCTGAGCGTTATGCGACGATGCGTGATGAAATCATCACGGGCCTGGTGTTTAGCCGGATACGACAAGGCGATGTCATCCATTTCCTGCAATGTGGGGAAGACTCCAGCGAAACTCCGAAGCTGTTCGTCAGTCAGGATGGCACACCCATGCACCGCCTTTACCCACGGCTTGGTGGGTTTTACGAAAACATCGTCAAACCTGTCCAATCCCGCCATACCCACGCCACTGATTTAATGGGGGCTTTGGCCTATGCCGAGCGGCTTTACCACAGCGAAGCAGGCACGCCGACACCGCACCGGATCGAGGTATTGATCCTGACCGATGGCAAGCCGGAAGGGCTAGCCTCGGCCTTGCCCGGCCTGTTCCCTAAAGAAGTGAACGTCGGTTTTTGGGCCATAGATGCGCCCAACGAAAAAACGCTCGACCATTGGGCCAAAACCGACGCCAAGCTCGCCGACGGCCAGTATCAGATCGTGCTTTTCAGCCAATGGCAAAACGCAGAAGCGGCCTATGCCCAGCGTCTGGGTCGACCGCGCAACCCCAATGCGGTGAAAGCCTTGGCGCAGCACCAAGCCCGTGCCAGCGGATTGTGACCGCGACGCAAACATTCCCCCTCTCCTGCGGGAGAGGGGCCAATACCGAGGAGCCAGCCATGAAAACGCTAATGTCCTTATCTGCTTTGTTGTTGATCGTCACAGTTGGCCTTATGGTTTACAGCCAAATGAGCCGCTTGGAGCAGGCCCGCGCCGCGTTGGCGGAAAACCGCCCCGCGCCTGCCGAAACCCTGTTGGCGGACTTGCGCGCCGAGCCGCTGTTGTTCGTGCCGCCGCAACAAATCCAAGCCTTGCAGGATCAAGCCATGCAACGCCGCCTCAGCATTGCCGTTGAGTTGTGCGGACAGGCGCAACACCAGCGGGCGGCGTTGCAGGCCTTTGATGGGTTGCTGCAAGGGCAGGCCCAAGCCAGCCCCGCGCTGCGGGCGGCGGCAGTGCGCGAGCAAGGCTTTTGCCGACTCGGTTATGCCGATGCGCAAGGTGCCGCCGCGCCGCAAGCCGGTTTAGCCTTGGCGCGGCAAGTTTGGCAGGATGCGCAGGACGACCCGGTGCTGCGCGGCGCCAGCGCCGACCGCATCGCCGGTTTCGCCAAGGCTCGCTTGGATGGCTTGGCCGACCAAGGCTGCTGGTTCGAGTCGCTGCGCTTTCTCGCTGGACTGAGGGACACGGTGCAGGACGATGCGGATCTGCGCCAAATCACGATGGGTTTGGAAACCCTGCTCGCTGACCGCGCTTTCGGCAGCCCCATCGTGCCGTCCGAACTGCGCCTGCTGCAGACGGTAAACACCGCGCAGGGTTTGGCGACGCTGAGGCTGCGTAACGATCTCACCAAGCCCGCCGAATTCGTGCTTCGAGGGCCGACCGAGCAGCGGCTGGAAATTCAACCGCATAAACAGAAGGAGCTAAATCTGCTTGGCGGTGGGTATTTGTTGGCCTTGAAGCCGCAGGGTGCAGTTCATGCCGTGCTGGACGATTTCGAGTTTGTGCCGGGTTTGGATTACGAGTATCGCCTAGTGTCCGGGGCTGGGCGCAAGACGGGGATAGTGGTGCGCGGGGTGAAGAAGGCGGCGGTGGTGGTTGCGCCAAAGTTTGTGGACTTGGTGCGGTTTGATTGATTGGGGTGGGACAGCTCGCGCCCGATGGCGGCCGACTGGAGGCGCTCGCGGAAGGTCCAGAAGGTGGTTCGGTCGGGTATCTGGCTGCTGCGGCGCAGGCCCACGAAGCGTTGGAAGCTGAACCGGTCGAGCAACTATAGCCCCCGGCCCCTCGACCACCCGTATTTTTACGCGGTGTTTGCGACAATGGGAGAGTGCGGCTAAACTTATCTTTAAAACAATACCTTCGCCAATCGGCATAGGTGAGTTTCGAATTTGGTGCCAGGAAGGATGGCCTGAAAAGGTAGAGTGAGGGGATCATCACAACACCCGGCACCGGATCTGACCATGGCTGAAATCACCGCAATCCTAAGCACGCTGGGCGCACACTTGGCACCGCGCACCGTGAGGTAGCTATCTATCGTCATTGAGGCAATGCTGGCGATGACGGGGCGGGTCACGATGCTCGGCCTGTCGCGCTGGACTGAAAAAGGCGGAAGCTACCGGACGGTGCAGCGTTTTTTCAAAGAGAAAATCGACTGGCCGGTGTTGCGCTGGCAGCTCGTCAAACGGCACGCGACGGGAAGCAAGGACGTGTGGCTGCTGCTCGGCGACAAGGTCGTTGTGAGCAAGTCGGGCAAGGAAACACATGGGCTGGGCGTTTTTTTTCCTCGATTTACAACAAGCTGCTCCCCGGCCTGTGCTTTCTGAACCTGTCCTTGCTGCAGGTCAAGGCCCGCGCGTCCTACCCTTTGATCACGGAGCAACTGGTGCGCGGGGAAGTCCAGGCCAGCGCGCCGAAGGCCGCCAAGGCGAAGAACCCGAAGCCGGGCAGGCCCAAGGGCAGCGCCAACAAGAACCGCAAGGACGTGGCGCTGTCGCCGTTTCAAACCCAGTTGCAAGGCGGCATCCGCGCCGCGCTGAAGCTGGCCGGGGCGGATTTGGGCATCGTCTATTTCGTGTACGACGGCGCGTTGGGGAACAACGCCGGCCTGTAGGCGGTTGCCCAAACGGGGCTGCACCTCATCTCCAAGTTGCGCCATGGCTCCCAGCTTTACCTCCCCTACGCGGGCGCGTATTCGGGCAGGGGCAAGCGGCGCAAATACGGCGAAAAACTGACGCCCGAAACATTGACGGAGGCGCACCTTCAATCCGAGGCGGTGGAAAAGGGCATCCGCACCCGCGTCTACCAGGCGCAGGCCTGGCACAGGCACTTCCCCGAATGGCTGAATGTCGCCATCGTCGTCAAGACCCACCTGAAGACCGGGCGGAGCGTGAAGGTGCAGTTGTTCAGCAACGACCTGGCCCTGTCCAGCGAGGCCCTGATCGGCTATTACGCCTTGAGGTTCCAGATCGAGCTCAACTTCAGGGACGCCAAGCAATGACTTCATGAACGTCAAGGAGACCCAGGTCGGTAACGCCGCCAATTTCTCCCTGTTCATGGTGACCTTTGCGCAGGTGTTGTCGGCCAAAATGGAGGGCCTCGACCGGGGCAGCATGCTGGACTTGAAAACCGTCTTTAGGGCGGGGAAGTACACGCGGCGGATTATCAATGCACTCGGCAAAGAGGGCGAGGCGTTTTTAATCGACGACAGGGTTTTCCAAGCCGCCGAAATCGGCAGAATCCACGCTAAAGCAGCCTGAATTTTGGCGAAGGTATTGTAAAATCAATGTAATTTTGGGGGGAATAATGTTGACTCAGGCGAAGCACGATGAATACTGGCCGTTTTATTGCGATGTCATGCTCGGTGGAAGAAACGATTTCCGTGCGCTCGCTAATTTGCTCGCCTTTGGTGGCTGGACGGTGCCGGATAAGCTCGATGCGGTAAGCGCCAAGGCCGCTCATCAGGATTTGTTTCTTGGCCCGATTCAATGTTTGATGCAAAAACTTACCCAGCTAGGATTTCCACGTGAGCTGCATCGGTTTGGCCTAGTCTGTGCCCCCATTGCTGATGGTGCGACCATACCGGGGCAGCCGGAATTGTCTAACGTGCTGGGGGAGATTATTAGCTATCGTAGCGGGCTGATGGAATGGGACGAAAAGGATACGGCGTTGTTTCACCGTTATCTCTATCCAGAGCTTGACCACTGGGTTTCTGGGCTGATTAACAAAGATGCGGGAATATTGGGCCGAGATAGTAAGCCTAGTAATCGGCGGGCATTTGCGATTTACCTAGGCTACGAGGCTTTGCTTTTTTGTATTTTCTTTATTTCAACAACGTTTCAAAAAAATAATTTTAGAATCGATAACAAAGTAGTCTCATTGGCACCAAAGCTATTTGAAAGCTTGGAGTCAAGCAATTATTCTTCACCAAGCCATGGTAAAGGGCAAGCTTTTGGCGCATTGATACCTATGTTTAATCGGCTGTTGTCCGCAATTGTTGACGATGATATGGCTTGGCTGGCTTGTGGTTGTAAAGAGATATACTTGCGCAGAGGGCAGAGTTTTATGGAAAATAAAAAAATTGCCGTATTGCGTCGATCAGGACGGATTATGCGCTTGGGGAAAACAATAGCCAGCCACTTCATCAAACCGGCCAATAGCGATTTGTTAGAACCTGTCAGTGGCGAAGCGAATGGACTCGAAGTATTATATACGATAGTGCAAAGTGAATTCAGGCCTGCACACGGCACAGTCAAGCCCGTAGCGCAAAGGGTTCTAAACGGATTGGAAATACTTAAATTGACACATTTACCCGAGCGATGTGCCTATCGTGGCGGGCATCATCCTGAACGCCAATATTACCAATATGGAAAAGCCTGGAATGAAAAAGTTAAAGCTACGCTAGAAAAGATAATTCAAAATACTATTCCACCGCAGCCTGTCAACTCTCCTGCTGATTTCACCAAGCTGGTAAATTCGTATCTCACGATGCAATTGCGCACCCCAGATGACCGCCACGAAATCCCCAATCGTTTGACTTTTAATGAAGTCAAATTAGTCTATGAATTAGCGCAAAGACAAAACGTTTTTATTATCTCCAATATTGCCGATTTTTTGGGTTCTTCCAAAGCTTATTGGCTCACTCCTTGCGCAGGCCAATTATGATTACCGATACCTTGAAAAAATTCCTACGCCTTGCCAGAAATGCGGACGACCCTATAATTTTGCCAAAGCCAAAAATCATCTTAGCTTATGGTTTGGCGGGCGAGCGGGCGAGCCAACGCAGGAACCTGTTTGATTGGCGGTCGGAAAATTATTGCCGGATTGTCCCTATTCCACGTGACAGTGCGGTGGCGCGTGATCAGTTACGGAGATTAGGGAATACCTCATTTCTGCCGGTACTGCTAGTCGATGGCGACCAAGCCGTTGATATACCAAAAATATGTGGCGAGGAATGGCCGAATTTCGAGGTCATCGACGCCGTGGTGATGCCAGGTTTGGCGCTGGATACCCTATATTCTCCTGAACCCGGCGTCATCCAAGCATGGCAAGCCCTGTGCGCCGGTAAAAAATTGGCTACCGCCCCTGCGCCCTGGACTGACTTGGATTTTGCCTTGGCTTACGGGGAAATCTTTGGTCGCTGGCTGATGCTGCAAAAAAACCGCAAGAATTTGCGCTTAAGCAGCCCCTTGGCTGTTGCGGAATTTCAATATAGCGGTTGTCGTGGCGGGGTATTTTTTCTCACCCGCCCGGACTTTCCCCTAGCCTATCTGGCGCTACGGCCTCATGGCCATGGCTGGCAGGCCGCGCCGAGTGGCGCGTTGGTGGCGGTCGATGCAGACATGATATCTACAGTGCTCAAAAAAGGGTCGGATGAGGTTTGGGCGCGACAGTTGCCTGCTGATATGCGCCTGTTTTCCACTGTCGCTAGCCCATCCCGAATTCAGCGTCTGCAAGGAACTTTGGATTGGCTGCTGGTGCCATTGGCGGAGTTGCCACGAATTGCCGAGAGATTTCGGCCGGACCAATTACTTGGTTTTTACAACGCCGCTTCTGAGGGGGAAGATATAGCTGAAATTGATCGAGGCCCCGTTGTAATACTGGGTGTCAAGTCAGAAGACAACACGCTTCAGATTACGATCAAATGGCTGGAGGCACCAGCTACCAATCCACCGATTCTAAGCCTGATGCTGGACGGCAATCCAGTCGATATAAATGAGACAAAATGGGATGTATGGTCTGAACTGGAATTATCCGAGCAGCGTGTATGCCTGCAAGCCCATTGCCTGCCTGATCCAAACAAAGGCGGCAGTCTGGCGGTTGCTTGGAACAAGGATGAAAATAGACTGTATATGCGCTGGATAAGCGCTTAGATGCTTGGATTTTGGTTGAATAAAGCACTTAGATCATTGAATTTAGTGTGAATTCAATTTTCACAAGGCTGCCCCGTAACGATGAGTTGTGGACGATTTAACCTGTATCCGCTTCGCACAAATGCGAAGTCGATACTGGGCCGGAAATAGTTTATATTCTGGTTCTTCCATACTCTTATACGAGGTACGACTAATATGAAACAGTTAAATGCTTTGGGTCTTGCATTTTTGGCGCTGTCGGCAACCCCAGCCTCAGCAGGTATTATCCAAGAAGGTTTGATTGGTTGGTGGTCAGGAAGTGGCAACGCCGCCGACTCTTCCAGCTTGCACAACAACGGTAGTTACTCGGGGCAATACGTTGCTGGCAGGTTGGGCAATGACCTAGCCTTCAACCTTGCGACGGGGAAGGTGCGTATTCATGATATCCAAGCCTATGACTACCAACAATACCCGGGGTTTACGATTGGGTTTTGGTATAACTTTGTTAGTGTGCCTAATGGTAGCAATGGAACCTTCCTAGGGCAAGACATGGGCGCTGGGGAATTGCCTAAGCTATTTATCGATTATGGTTATGGGCATGCCGGGGCATTTGAAATTCACCTGAATAATTATGGATCCTCGCCGCGAGTCTTTTTGCCAGCAACCAATGTCCCTATTTCGAGTGGCTGGAACCAGTTTACCCTAGTCAAGGACATTGATGGATTTTCCTTTTGGCTGAACGGAAATGCAATAGGCAAGGCAGCTTATAAAGGCATCATACCAAATCCTCAGGCGGACTTAGTTTTTGGGTATAGCGAGCCGTGCTGCCAATACGGAGGTTATTTACAGGATGTCGTCATATATAATCGTCCATTGTCTGCACGGGAGGTAACGATAGTAGCAAGTGACGGTCCCATTTCTGTGCCTTCCCCCGGCACAGCCTGGCTCTGTGGCATCGGGCTGGTGGCGATGGGCCTCTACAGCAAAGGCAGGCGTGATTCTGTCGGCGCTATTGGCTGATTGGGAGCCGGTCATCAGGGTCGGAACCTTAAGTTTACCCCGAATCGCCAGTTCTAGCGATTCGGGGTTGACAGAGGTTGGATTTATAGGGCTATTCAATGCTGGGCTATTTGGGGAGATAGACAACGGATGAATAATGCTGATATCAGTAAGACATCGATGAATTATATTCCAACGCCAGTTAAACTCAGTTTTTGGGAGTCGTTAAGCTGGCCGTTTAGCCTGTCCGCCAAGGCGCGTTACCGTTTGCGGAGAGCGTGGCTTGCGCCGACGGATGCCAAGCGCAGAGGCAAGCTAATCGAGGTTCTGCGATCATTGCAACAAAATCCAGCCTCGTCGGAAAATGTCGCGATCAGTGCGGATATAGTGGTTTTTCTGGCATCGGTTGCTTTGGAAGCTGGCCACCTTTATGAGCTTGCTAGGTGGTTGTCCGAATTGGAGGACACAGCAGATCTGGACAGCCGCCGGGTTGCTTTGCGCTGCTGTCTCATGGATGCGCTTATAGTTGCGGGCAAACTACAGGAGTATGCGCAGCAGGCTGAGGTTTTGTTCGGCGATCCATTGCTGTCATGGGAGAAACATGCCGCATTTTTGCTAAAAACTGTGCGCACACTTTACGAGCAGGTGTCGCAGGATGCCTGCGCCAAGGCACTCGCCAAGCTTAAATCATCGATCAAACATATTTCCCCGCTGAAAAATGCACAGCTTGTCTGCCTAGGCAAAGGCAGTTTTGCTTCCATCGACAGCGCGAGGAAATGGGCCAATGCGTTTGCTGACGGTATCAACAGTCTCAACTATTCGCCAAAAATTTATGCGGACGCATTCCTATGTTTGGCTAAGGTTGACGAGTGGGAAGGACGCTGGAACCGCATGGCGTTTCATACCGGCCAAGCTTGCTCAACGATGCCCGGATATTTAGATGCGCAATATTGGGTCTTGCGGGCCGCTTTATATCTTCCCGATGTCCGCGCCGAATGCCCGGATCCTCGTGTTGCCCAGTCTCTGGCATGGGATCGACTGCGCTTGCTCCACACGCTGCACCAGACGCCAAGCCTCAACAATGCCGAAGCCATACTCGATAGTTTGAAGACAAACGTTGATCCTTTGGACTCTCCGGAAAAATTATTGGCAGCACGTCTTATCCACCAAGCTTTGGCAAGCACAGATATGTTGATTGACGGTCATACCGTCGAATGGGCCAAGGTTTGTGAGGGTGTGTGCCTAGTCTTGGGTCGTTTTGCCTGGGCCGATATTGGGGTGGCAAAGCGGCTTATCCGCATCGACCGCAAGTATCGGGAGGCGTTGGACGCCCTAGAGGCGAAAGCCATGGATGAGGCCGAGACGGCAATATTAGCTCGCATTGCGAGGCTGATGCTGGGAATTCCCTCTGCCCCAAAAGGCGGCGCTGTTTTGTCGGATCTGCTCAGCCTGCTAGAGCAGGCTTTCCTGTTGGTGTTTTCTTTCTATGAGCCTGATTCCCGGCCAGACCCTGTGTTATTGGCTTGGCTGGACGGCTTGCAAAGTGAAGATAACCTGCTGCTTAAGCAATTCCCTGATCTTGAGGATCTGGCAAAAGTACTAGGTGTGGCTTGCCGGGCTATGGCCTCACCTCTGAGCTTGCCCCCCACTACCAAGCAAGACATTCGTAATTGTGCCGTAGCGGAAATGTCACCGCCTTGGCTACATTGGCTATTGTCCCGATTGATGCTTCTGGCTTGCGATGCTGAAACTCACGTTCCTGCCATCGACAAAACCGCCGCATCTTTGCGATTCTGCGCCTGGGAGATGAGCCGATGGGCTACAAACCAAGCCCGTGTATTCGCTACATTTGACTTGGTGGAGAATGAAGCCGGCCTTACTCATGGAGACAGGCGCTTAGCTCTAATTCTGACTGCGCGAAGTTGCCGCTATCGGGCCATGGTCGGTGTCAGCCCTGTAGAGGGCGGGCCACTGTTTCCCGAATTGGGACCGTTGTGTGACAGTATCTGTGAGGACGAGGCGGTGCTGGAGTTGGATTTCGCCGCCGCGAGATTTGATCTGGCCAGTGGCAATGCCGATGCGGCTATGGCCGGTTTTGGCCGATTAGAGGACGCTTTGGAGAGTGCTGCGCCCTTCACCAAAGCTTGGTGGTTGCCGACTTTGGGTTATTGGCGGGCAGTCGCTATGGCCCATGCCGGAAAACTGGAAGAGTCGGCACGCTTGCTTGAGGGGCTGACAGATGGGTTCAAGGTAGAGGATGCGCGGGCGCAATTGGCCTTGCTGGCCCTACGGAACAACGAATTAGGCCCAGCTTGGCGTTGGCTTGAAGGTTTGCGCGATGACCTGCCGGCTACTGCCTATAGCAAGGCTCTGGCCTACGAAAGGCAGGGCTTGATGGGGGAGGCGCAAGCCCTGCTGAACAAGGCAGATGTGTTTGAAGGTACAGCTTACGCGCTACCTGCGAGCCGTTTGGTGGCGGCGATAGCCGAGCGTTCGGGCGAATGGCAGGAGGCCGAAGAGCGGCATCGGGGCTTGCTGGCGTCGCATCCAGGCGATAGCGTCTCTTCGGCTAGGCTCGGGCGTTTGCTGTCGCGGAAAAGCTACATTGCTGATGACTGCGATGCGGAAACGGCGGGCCAGATTGAAGGCTTGCTGGATGCCGGCGGGCAAGCCGCCACTTGGATTAAGGGCTGCCAATGGCTGGTTCGGTTATCAACTGCCTCGGAGGCCAAGCTGGCAGACTTGCAGGCCAATTGCCCAGATGACAGCGAGGCAGGCCGGGTAAGGTTCTGCAAATTGCTGGCCCGGCGTTATCTGGCGATACAAAACCCCAGGCAAGCACTGGCCGTGATTGATGCACTCGATTCTGCGGATCTAAACCCAACCAAGCAAGTGATTGCGGTCTGGGATGTTCTTGGGCAAATCGGCGCTCGGGCCTGCGCCAGCCGGCCAGAGCGCGAAAACCGAGCAGAAGCCGATGGTTTGCGCGATAAGTTGCCGCGTAAACTCTCGAAGCTTGCCGCCCAAATGGGGGATGGCACCCAAAGCCTGCATTGGCGCAGTCTTGCGGAATGGGCATTCAATCTGTCAAGTGGGCAGGCGGCGGACAGGGCGCTAGTGGCAAGCGAACAGGCGTGGATATTCTGGGCCGTCCCCGGATTGTTGGATGAGTCGGAAGACCGGCGACGCCAATCCGCGCAGCGGCTGAAACAGTATTTAGCCTCGGACCGCTTAGGCGGCTGGTCTGAATTGCAGAGGACGGCCTTGGATGCGTTGGCGTCTTGGGCTATCGGCGAAGAAGAAGCTTTTCTCAAAGGTTATGCTTCGCTGGAAAATCGCTTAGCCGAATTGCCGGTGGACGGACGCGAATTTTGGTTTGCATCAGCCAGTATTCGATTCCGCCAACACCAGTGGAGCGCGTTGACCGAAGGCGAACTTCCCCCTTGCGTCGAAGATCTTGCCTATCCTAAAGCCAGGCTCATTATCGGCCTAGCCTACGCCCGTGCCGCCGCTGATGCCAAAGACACGCGCCAAGCCGATGCTTTAGTGCGCCAAGCGCGGGAAATGCTGTCCTCGCTGACTAACCATGACGAATGAATGAGGGCTTGTTATGTTGCTGACCGACAAAGGCTTGGAAATTGGGCGTTTTACCCAGGAATTGGCGGGCATATTAGGGAAAAGCGAAGGCGATCAAGGGGGGCATATATTAAGCGAGGCCCGCATTCACAACCGTGGGCGGGTCGAGCTTCGCGATTGGTTTTATGTGTTGGCAAAAGTCCCCGGAAGCTTAGTGCGGCAGCATTTGGTCGAAGCGGCCCGCAGCAGCCCAGAACGTTTCGTGGAACTGCTGGAGGCATCTTTCGACACGGCCTTGGGCGGTGTGCTTCCCAGAAGGCTGGTCGCTAGCGCAGTGACTGATGATGTGCATCGCATGTTGCAGTCGGCGGAGGAAAAAGCTGGGAAAGCCGAAATCAACGAAGCCGCCCTTACGCAAGCCATTCTGGACACAGCGGGCGGGGATTTTGAGGAGCTGCTCAAAGCTTGGGCTGGGGAAGAGCCATTCAAACGTTTCCTTAATCTGGTGGCTAACCATTTGGGCGGCGCTCCCAAGGAGATTCGCCGCGAAGATTTGTTCGATGAGCGCAGGCGGCTGCAACTTAGGCTGTTCGCGCCCAGCGGCCGCAAGCTGTGCGAACGCCTGAAAGAGGACGCGGCCAGCCTGGGCGCGAAGAAAATCACTGTCCGCCACTTGCTGTATAGCTTGCTGGGCCTGGAATCCTCCGCGCTGTGCCAGGCTTTGGCCATGCGCGGGTTCGACATCAAAAAAGACCTGCTGCCCAACTGCTTCCGCCAAATTGGCAAGCCCGGCGCGAAACGCAACTTAACACTGGATCTGGGTGAGCAAAGTCTGCTGGGCAGCATCACGGAAGTTTTCCTGCGCGCCGCCCAGTCTGCACAAGAACGCGGCGGGGCGGGGATCGGTGAGGCGGATATCAGTCGCGCTTTTATCCGCACCCAACACGGCGCATTGAAGGAGTTGATGCCCAAAGACGCGCTGGACATCACCGGTTTGCGCGACTATCTGGACGGCATCGAACCTCAGGATGAGGAGGAGGACCAGCCGCTGTCGCGTCGTCCCGTCAAGGAGATTGAGGCGCTCATCAACGAACGGGTGCGCGGCCAGGGGCAGGCGGTTAGCAAGATCATGCCGTGGATCAAGCGCCTGCGTTTTGGCCTGGCCCGCGAGGAACGGCCTGCCGGGGTGTTCCTGTTCATGGGGCCGACCGGCACCGGCAAAACCCAGTTGGCGAAGGAATTGGCCCGCCATGTCTATGGCAACGAAGAGCAGATATTGTTTATGGAAATGGGCCAGTTCCAAACCAAGGAGTCGATGAATATCTTTATCGGCGCACCGGCTGGATATATTGGCTATGGTGAAGGCAAGCTCACCAACGGCCTGCGCGACAAACCCGAATGTGTCGTGCTGTTTGACGAAATTGAAAAGGCTGATGTGCAAGTTTTCGACGCCTTATTACGGTTTGCCGATGAAGGTCGTATCTCCGACCCTGCCGGCCCGGAGCGCGATGGCCGACGCTGCATCATCGTGATGACCACCAACGCCGGGCAGACTTGGCTGCAAGAAACCAAGCTAGGGCTTGGTATGCAAAATACCGGCGACAATACTGTTTCCGAAAACGCTAGCCCGCGAGTTGCAACACTGGACCAATCTAAAGCCCGTGCCACTATCGGCGTGGCTAATGCCCCGCCACTGGAAGCACAAAATAGCAGTGATGGCTTAACCAAATCCCCTGAAATCATCAGCCAGAAATTAGAGGAAATACGCCAAGACCTCATCCAATTTTCAGCCGATTTTCTTCAAGCGGCTAAGCAGGAATTGCAGCAGAAAGGTTTCCGCCCCGAGTTCATTGGCCGGGTGGACGAACTCATTACGTTCCTGCCGTTTGATTTAAGCACTTGCCGACAAATCCTCGATGACACGATCAAGCGGGAAGGTGAACGGCTGGAGCAAGCCAAGGGCATCGCCTTGGTGGTCGATGAGGAGGCACGTAAGCGCTTGGCGAAAAAAGCCATGCTGCGCAGCTTGCGCGAGGGTGCGCGGGCCGTACCTCGCGTCGTTACCGAGGAAATCATCAGTCCCTTGATCGACTTGGCGACCGAGCAGGAGGAACAAGGCATGCTGTTGCAAAAAGTCTATGTCACCCCCAAAGGGGCGGATGAAGTTGCCGTGGAGCCTGCGTAAATGAATGTCCCCGCATCAATCGATCTCCAGCCAGGCAATGTGTTCGGTGGATGCTACAAAATAATCCGTAGGCTCAGCGAGGGCAATTTTGGCTGCGTCTACGAGGCTGTGCAGACTGTCCACGGCGTGAAACTGCGCCGTGTGGCCTTGAAAGTCTTCAAAGAAGAGCGGGTCAACCTCGACACGGCCAGCGAGCAGTTCGAAGAAGCGGTCACGCTGGTCGGTTTGATGGAGGATATGGTGGGTATGCCAAGACCTGAAGTTAGGGCTAGGCTCGTCGAGATACTGGGTGGTGGGGTTGCCGATGTGGCCGGGCAAAGCCGGCTTTATCTCTCCATGGAATTCGTCAACGGCAAACCGTTGGATGCGGAACTCAAACACTATCGTGGCATGCCCGGTGTCGGCGGCTTGCCAGTGGATCTGGCCCAGCATTACCTGCGCGAAATCCTGATTCCATTGGCTTGGATGCACACTCTCCCCACCCCGGTTGTGCATGGCGACCTGCATTTCGGCAATGTGCTGGTGGCGAAGAAGGCTTCGGCGAGCGGCATGGAGATTGGTTCGGTCAAGCTGGTGGATTTTGGCCTCGCCCGGCACCTGCCCGGGCCGGTGACCGGCGGTGCGCTGAAGTGCCAAGCCCCGGAGACCCTCACGGGTGGCCTGGGGGACACCCGCAGCGATGTCTATGCGGTGGGCATCCTGTGGTACGAATTGTTGACCGGGCAGTACCCCTTTCAAGACGAGCGGGCTGAAACCACTGGCTTGGAACTGGCGGCTTTAACTGCGGAAGTGGATGCCATGAAGAAAAAGCTGAAGGAGGGCGGCGAACCGGGCTTAAGCGAAAAGACCTTGGAAGCCAAGGAGCAAGTGCGCAGCCGCAAACAGCAGGAACATATTGGTGCCTTGGTGGCCGCCAGAAAGCGACCCTATACCCAAGCTTCCGAAATTAACGAAACCTTGCATGGTGAGCTGTGGCTGGAGGATATTCTCAACCGTTGCTTGGATTTTTCGCCCGCCCGGCGCTTTTTCGACGCGAAAGAATTGCAAAAGGCGCTGGAAAAACACATGGCCGGCGAGGCCACCCCATTCGCGGTCAAGCCCAAGCCACTTGCCCAGCCTGAGCCGCCCCCCGCAGTCAAGCCGCCGCCCCTGCTGAAAATGCGCTTGGATCAAGCGCTCAGGTTGGCGCAACGCGGCCAGTTTGTCTTGGCGCAGGCGGAGGCGGACAAGGCGCTTGCGCAAGAACCCAACGCCTTCGCGGCATGGCTGGCGAAAGCCAACATCGCCTTGAGCGCCGCCGTCGGCGAGCCTGCGCAACGCGAACACCAACTGGATCAGGCCAATGAGTTTTTGGCCAAGGCCCAAGCCTTGGCCCCCGAGGAGCCACTGGTGTTCGACGCCTGGGTCGAATTCCTCCGGGCCGACGGGAAGCCGGATAGGGCCAAACAAATGCAGAACCAGGCCGATTCATTAAGGCGCAACCGCGCCAAGGGGAAATAAGCCATGCAGACAGCCATTGCAGATGACGATTTTCGTGGGCTTGCCGAGCAGGTGGATGGCTTGCTTGCGCTGATGGCTGGTGCGTTGCGCACGGCTAACCATCCACACCATCTGGCGCGCGCCAGTCTGGGAATAAACCAATATGGCTGGACCGAAGCCCCCTATAACGATGAGGCGCAACGCCTGTGGGACAAACTCAATAGCCAAGACGCAGACGATATCGAGGCGCTGCACCATCTTGCAATCGTGCATCATGCCCGCGCTTTCGATCAGGAGTGCGGCCCGTCGGCGGAATCGGCCAATGCTGACTGGGAAGCAGCCTTGCATTATTGGCATATGCTTTGCAGACAGCCGAGATTCTGGGAGCGGCTGACTCGTGGGCTCGAAGGCACGAAACAACGCGCCGCTCTCGTTGAAACTATCAAGGCCGACTTTCAAGAGCAACTATTGCAAATTCATTTTGATATCGCCTTTGATCCCGATACGACCAAATTGCATCGGGCCAATTACCATTTGCGGCTTGCCTTGGACTCACCGTTTCCTGTTGACATCAAGGAGCGGGTGCGGCAGCGGACGTATGAGCGCTGCCTGCAAGGCGTCGATGCGCAGGTATGGGATAAGGACATACTCGACCCGGAGATTATTGGCACAGGCACCCAAGCCATCGATCTTTATTTGAAGCGTGATGCGGGCTGTGTCGTTGCTCTGTGCGATATGGTTCGCCTGCAAACACGGCTGGCCAACGCTTGGTTACAACAATGGCATGCAGCCGGTCAGGATGAACACGTCCGTGCACCCATCGAGCGGCGTTTTGCCGAGGCCATCAGGCAATGGCAACCTTACTTGGATGGGTTGCTGGAGAAGGTGGAGGGCATTGAGGAAGACGCCCGTGAGAAACTGTGCCGGTGGTACAAGAATGCGGCGGCCGTCCATCGGCATTGGCAAGAAAAATACCCGGAGGCCATCGATTTTTACAAGGCGGCTCTTAAAGCCGCCGCAGATGAAGGCGAGCGTCGGCAGATTGCCGTGGAGATTGCCGAAACTAAAGCCGAGCAGGCGCTAAGCCATGCCCAAAGCACACGCCAACAAGAACGTGACCGGGCCAGGGCATTGGCGGCCAAAGTCCTTCAATTGCCTGAAATCAACGTTGGCGTATGCCTAACTCTGGCGCAAACCTTTGGTCAGCTCGGGGATCTGGAGCAATTGTTTAAGGTTTGTGAAACCGGCTTGGGCATGGAAACCGACACACTCGATATCAACGAAATCGAGAAGGCGGAGCAGGGCAGGGAGCACTTGCGGCATTTCCGCGATGCGGCCAAACAACGGATGCAGTTCGACGCGCTAATGGAGCAGGCCACAGACGCCATGGAAAAAGAGCAATTTGAACAGGCGATTGCACCGCTCAATCAAGCGCAGTCCATCAACGGAGACAACCCGAACATATATTTTCTGCGTTGCCAGTGTTATTTGGCTTTGCAAAAAGTTAAGCCAGCACAGGCTGACTTAGCGAAATTCCGTAGGCTGGCCGAGGCTGAGGGCGACAAGAACGGTATCCACCTAGCCAATCAACTACAGAATAGCGTTCGGATTTTGGAGCAGCATATCCGAATAGAACAAGAATATGGTGGCGTAAAGGCGTTTGCTTTGCAGCAGCAAGCCGTGGAGGCCTTCAATAAGGATCGCTATATGGAAGCCGTCAACTTGCTGCGGCAAGCCATCAGCGTGGCGGAACAGCCTGACGGAGATGCTGGGGTTATAGTCAACCCTAGCTTCGGTCAGAGTCCCTTTCACTGGACAGCAAACCTATCTTCTACTTACGGATACCAACAGAAATCGAAGTTACCCGCTTCTGCCCCAGCCAAGCTCAAGACAGAGTTATCTCAAGCCTTAGCAGCAGCGGCAGTGGCCAAATGCAATAGTTCCACGTCGCAGGCGACCATGAAGGAGGGCCGCGCCATGTTCGAAGAAGCTTTACAATTCGATCCCAAGAACGAACAAGCCAGAACCAATCTGGATATCTTAAAAAACATGGGCTTTTAGCGGGAGGTGTGTTGTGCCTTTGAAATGGAAACGCGGGGAAAACCCTTATGTGCGCAATAGCTTCGGTGTCTTGGGGGTGGGGCCAGAAACACCACCGAGGCAGATTGCAGGCCAAGCAGATAAGCTTCTTAAAAGACTCAACACGGGCATGCCGCTTGAATTGGGCGGCCAATCCGTTGATAGATTTTTGATTGAAGAGGCCCGCAAATATCTGCTGGATGAGAAGCTGAAAGTCGGCGAGCTACTCCTCGTCCATCCGGAAACCAAAAGCAACCGTGAGCAGTTGGTCGGGCTGCGAGCCCAAATCCATAAAGCTGCCAACTTGCCCAGGCCAGCTGGCTGCATTCCATTGCTCCATCCTTTGGCAATACTGTGGTTTATGCCCACGCCTGAACCGGAATGCATACCCAGGCCCGACTGGGCCGAACTAGGCCTCGTGCAAGCGGGTGACCCTGAAGACAGGGACTTGGACATCGAATTCGATAGTTAAGACAAAACGCTAACCAAATTAAAGAGGAAACAACATGGACATTGGCATCGACTTAGGTACTACCTTCAGCGTGATCGCCGTTCCTGGACGGGTGGAACTAAGCGCAGGCTACCCGGCGCAAGGCGAATACCTTGAAGAATGCGATGTGACCATCATCCCCATGCCCGACGCCAGCCAGACCTTTCCCTCGGTACTGTGGGAAGACCCGGACAATCCCGGCGAGTTGGTCTCCGGCATGGATGCCAAACAAGCCGCCGAGCGTGGCGGCGACCCCATCCTGTGGTCCAAGCGCAAGATCGGCACCACCGAGCTATTGCCCATGGGCACACGCCAACTCACTGCCAAAGCCGTGGCGACCGAGGTTTTGAAAGCCTTGAAGCAGGCTGCTGAACAAGCCCTCGGACAGCCGGTGCGTCGCGCGGTAGTGACCCACCCCGCTTATTTTGATCGAAATCAAGTCGATGAGACACGCTTGGCGGCGCAGGCGGCGGGCTTCGACATGGCGCTGCCGGAGCAAATGCTGATGGAGCCGGTGGCGGCGGCCTTGGCCTATGTGCGCAGCGACGAGCGCGACCCGCTCAAAGTCATGATCTACGATTTGGGCGGCGGCACCTTCGATGTGACCATCCTCGAACGGCGCGGCGGCGTCATCAATGTCAAGGCGTTTGACGGCGACCACCTGCTAGGCGGGGCCAATTTCGACCGCAAGCTGATGCAATGGCTGCTGGCGCGGCTGCAAGAGAAGGGGCGGCGCATCCCCTACGACGAAGCCAACCCGGAACACCGGGGCTGGCGCGCCCAACTCCTACAATTAATGGAACAAACCAAGGAGAGGCTTTCCCGCACCAGAACCAAGAAACAGAAAGTAGACATCCGCTGCGATTTCCTGCTAGACGAGGCAGGGCGGCGGGTGCAAGTGCTGGAGCAAATTACCCAAGAGGAGTTCGTCGCGCTGATCCGCGAAGAGTTGGATGTGACCCTCGAATCCTCTAGGCGCTGCCTGGAAAAGGCCGACTTGCAGGCGGAGGATCTGGACTACCTGCTGCTGGTCGGAGGGTCAACCTACGGCCCTTGGGTCGATGACTCGGTACGCGAGGCGTTCGCTGGCGTGGACATCATCCAATTCCGCCCCGACCTCTGCGTCGCCGCCGGGGCCGCCATCCAAGCCCGGTTGTTGGTCTTACATCATAACTTAGCTGCGAGACTATCTTTGCTAGATTCAATTGAACCTTTCAGCAAGGATGCATCAATAGTCGTTGATGAAGTTATTCGATCTATCAAAAAAAATACTGTAAATGATTTATATGTTATCTTGTCAGATTCACAAAGCACTATTGATATTAAAGAATATCTTGTAGCTGGTGAACCACATCCTGAAATTAAAAAATTTGAAATACCTGAAATCATCGGACATTTCAAGCGTAAGGAAATGATTGGGAGAGGCGCTTTTAGCTGGATTTACCTAGCCGAAGACATGACTTCGCACTTGAATCGGCAAGTTGTTCTTAAAGTTCCGAAAATGCAAAAGGCCAAAGAAAAATGGATAATTTCAATTCAACATGAAGCCAATATTTGGAAGAAGCTTTCTGATTTTCAAAATATAAACATCTTAGCACTGGAAGATTTAAGAACAGTTGAAGGAATTACTTTTTTTGTCATGGAATACATTCCTAGTGGCAGCCTCGCCGACGCTCTACGGGCAAAAAATACTAAAGAAAAAGTTGAATATCTTAGCCTTATCCTAGCAAGCATTTGTGATGGACTCGCCTTCGTCCATAGCAAGAAAGTTGTGCATGGAGACATCAAACCACAGAACATTCTTGTGGCATCGAATACCCAAGCTAAGATTGGTGATTTTGGCCTATCAATCGATATCAGCTCAGCCCAATCTGCGCAGGAATTGATAGGCGTATTACCTTTTTTGGCTCCTGAATCATTTGATGGGAGGAAAACATTCGCCACCGATATTTACGCATTTGGGGCCACTCTATATTATTTGCTGACAACTGATTATCCATTTCCTGACCCTGCAAGTTTTGAAAAAGATAAAGTTGACTTACAATCGTTAGCAACTAGACGATTATCATTTAAACCAAAATTTGAAGGCGAAGCCTCTGATATTCCGCCACAACTTCAGGACTTGATTAAGCGTTGCATGGCCCCTAATCCCGCTGATCGTTTTGTCGATGCTCAAGATTTATTGGAACACATTCGGCCTATCTTGCAACCGTCTGATGAAAATCCTGTGATCATGACAGCATCCAGAGATATTTATAATAAAACGATTGAGTTTGATCTCGACTATGAAGGCAAGCGGGATACGGAAATCATGGCCGTGGATATATCGGATTATATGATTGAGGACATTGTAAACACCTTGGGTAAACTTGATAACAAGCGTCGCCAGCAAATGATCGAACATGCCAGCCATTTTATTCTCGGCCCGCAGATTCGTGAACGCTTATCACAAGCCGGCAACGCCAGCTCGTTGAAATTGGTCTATGACCCTAGGTCTAGGCTAGGCGATATTCCGTGGGAATCATTGTTGATTGACGGCAAGCCTTTGGCGCATTTTCTACCCTTCTCCCGTTCACCCAAACTGCATAAGCGCAACCGGCCTCCCGTAGCGCAACAAGGCGAAAAACTCAAGATACTTTTAATCAACAACCCAACGGGTGACGTTAAACTTGATAAGACCGACCCTGAAATCAAGGCAATCCGCAAATTATTTGAAAGCAGCCGTTATAAGCATTTTTGGGATATCGAGGAGGTTAATGCTTGGACGAGTCCCTTTGAATTGCGCAGCAAGATCCGGGAATGCGACATTCTCCATTTTTCAGGGCATGGCTTATCAGGTAAAACCTGCGGATTGTTGCTGAAGGGATTACTCGACGAACCTAAAGACGTGTTGTGCCCAACCGAATTGGAGAAGCTTTGGATCGGCCGCCCACCCTTGCTAGTATTTGCTAATGCGTGTTTTTCCACCAAACCTCAGGAAATCGCCGCACAGCAAGAACGTATCCGCGACGATTCTATTTTCGGGCTGGCCCATGCGATGTTGTCCAGTGGGGTCACCAATTACATAGGCAGTCTATGGCAGGTGCCAGAAGACGACACCGTTATCGAATTCGCCCGGCGGTTTTATGAACAATGGCTGCTCGGCAGAACCATTGCACAGGCTGTCCACCATGTGCGTTGTTCCCTTGCAAAGGACGATCCGATGGGTTCGCATTATTGGTTGTTTGGCGAGACGGCTACCTACCTTCCGGGGGTTAAATTCCACGCCGACTGGTGGTGAAACGGGCGCAGGGCAGCTTGCCAAAGCGCGGTTTAAACATTTTTCATGGGTGAAAAAATGCGCAATCCCTCTCCAGTATTTCTATACCAGACTTTGCCGGACAATCATGTTCTGGCTGGTTATACAATCCACAATGTTCTGGCGCAGGATGCTTATGAGACGACCTATCTAGCCCTGAAAGACGGGGAACGCTGTGTCATCCGCGAGTTTTTTCCAGTAGGTGCCGCCACACGCCAGACAGACTTTGCCTTGGTGGCGGAAGGTGATGCCGGGCGCGACATACTTAGGCGTGGGCTGGCTGATTTTCGCCACCAAGCCAATAGATTGGCTGGCATAAGGCATCCTTGCATTGAGGAAGTCATAGAGTTTATTGAGGCGAATAACACCGGGTATATCGTGTCCAGAGTCGTCGAAGGAAATACCTTGGAGGCTTACCTGTCTGGCAATCCGGTTTCCGATGAAGCGAGATTGATCGAATTTTTTACGCCATTGCTTGAAGGATTGGGGTTAGTCCATGCCGCAGGACTCATCCATGGCGAGCTTGATCTGGAGTGTATCCGGGTAAAACCAGACGGGATACCTGTATTGCTGGGCTGTTCCTCGGGACGTTGGCGGCTGGCAGGTTTTCCCGGTTGTCCGGGCGTGATACGCCCTTCGGCTTACGCCGCTATTGAGCAAATCTTAAACCCGACCGGCTTGCAGCCCAACCCGACAGCAGATATTTATGCGCTAGCTGCGATTATTTACCTTGCGGCGTTTGGTGCCAATCCGCCAGACGCCTTGGCCCGCTACACGGCGACACAACCCGGCGCATTGCCGCTTGCCGTCTTGGCGGGCCAAGACCGGTTTTCGCCGCATTTTCTCCATGCTATCGATTGGGGTTTGTGCGTTCAAGCTGAAAACCGTCCCAAGGACGCCGCCACGTGGCGAGCGGTCATCCACGGCGAAAAGCCTTTGCCACCCCATTTGCTGCAAGCATTACCGATAACGCAGGATAGATCAAGCCCGCGACGTAGGGGGAAAGGCTTGGTTAAAATGATGCTGTTGCTGATTATTCTGGGAATTTTGGCGGGAGCTTCATACTATTATTTTCCGCAGTTGCAGGCTTGGTTTGAAGCTTGGAAAGCGTTGTCTTTTGGTAGTCCGTAAGGCTAGGATTCATCGGGCAAGGGAAGTATTGGAAGGAGAACATTTGTAGCCTTTTAGCGCCTACCTGCTTTAATTTTTGAGTCGGCTTGCGCGACATCACTCTCGTTAGGTGACTTACCATGGGATATCTGGAGCGCACGCCCCCAAATCCGCATGGCGTTAGAAAAATTTTCATCGGTCGGATAACCATTTAATCTGTCCTTCAGCATCAAAAATGCTTTGGCATCTGGCACCCTCCCACGCCTTATCTCCCAGGTGCGGATGAGTTTTATAATGTCATCCAATGTTGGCATATTAAATTCGACCGGTGCAATATTTAGCTCTGCAAAAAAATCATTCATGCTTTCTTTGACTTCATTTTTCGACAGCGCAAGCATAAAAGCGACCCTTTTATGAGACAATCTTTTTATTAAATGGAGTGCTTTTTTCTTCCACGCATCCCGTGAGCCATTAATATCATCTTCACCACCACGAACAACCAACATAATTCGGTTATCGGCTTCATGGATAATTTCTTCGCCGCTATTGCCCGCCGCCCATCGCCAGAGCCAACCTGTTTCTAGTGGGGCTATAAGAGACTCAGAGTCCACATGTACCCAATAGCGCCGTTCCTTGTGCTGCTTAAAAATTTCCATGATTGACAGCGTTATTGCGTCAAGTGGATCAAGGCAGTCAGGATGATCTAGGGGAGAATCTTTAGTGGGCTTCCAAGGCAAGAGAAGCACCGCACGTCGATTATTAGACTTAAAAAATTCATTCCCTGATTTATGAATGCTCTTCTTCCATAGCTCGGCTAAATCCTCCGGTAAGTCGAGATTTCGTCTGCCAACTGGGATTCCATGGCCTCTGCCTAAAGTATTTGGCATAATCCTTATTGCGTCATTAATAGCTTTCTGCCGATCTACAAAATGCAATATTTTGGAATTGTCGATTTGGCTATTTGCTACTTCGTTCAACACATGCCACCATACGGGTCTATCAATAGTTCTATCGTATGTACCAATTTCAAATAATTTAAAAAGCAAACCTAATACATCCTCTTCAAACGTTTCAATTCTATAATCGCACTTTGTTAATAGAATTTCATTGTCGTCTGTCCGTTGCAAGATCATGGCTTCAGACAAAGCCAAGGCATAAGCTGCATTGTGTAAGTCAGACAATTTTACCTTTTGCTCTGTTTCGCTAAATTCTCTAGCCGCCTGAATCAATATCGCAATTTCCATATCATAGCCTATTTTTTCGAGGAGGCTTTTTAGAGTAATTGACTGGGCCGAGAGTTGCATTTCCAATATATCGACTGTTTCATGTTCTTTAAACAGTTGTTGAGCAATCTCGAAAAGCTGCAATGCCGCAGATTGCGCCATATTAAGCTTTTTCTGAGTAGAAAAGTTCAACAAGAAAGATTCGACCCCTTCTTGAAAATCTATATTCTTTCTCTTGCTTGATGATTCCTTGATATCATCAATATTTATATAGATTTCTGATTCATATTCTTTGCCAAAAATTGCCTGAGCCAATAATCCATTTAATGGATCAGTAATATATTTAAATTCTTCTCCGAAGTTAATGTAGCCATTACGCATAAATTCATTGGCTATTATAAAGCTAGAAAATTTTTTCACTGCTGGCGAATAATTTCCGCAAGCTAGCAGCTTCAAGATTAATGCAGAAGATTTATTTTGAAGTATTTTAAAAACCTCTTTTTTATCTTTAGTTTCAAAATCATTTAACAACTCATTAATATTATAAAAAACAGTATAATTGTTGTTTATTACTGGAATAACATCTCCATTAGGGCGGGTAGAAGAAGTCCACAAATAACCTTCTCCGATGATGCCGTACAGTCTATAAATCGCCCACGAATATACTTCTGAATCACTGATTGGTTTGCTTTTATAATCGTTCCATGCCGTTTTTATAGCATCGTAGAAGCATTCATGGATATTGCAATTGTTGGCTACCAAGCTTCCAAAAATTTTCTCGGCAAAAGGCCTGGCTATAGTGTCAAGCGGAGGCAAAACCGTGCCTATAACTGTCGAATAGCCATAATTTATGAGCGTTCTTGCCAGATCAAATGAACCTAATGAACCTAGAGTCGGTGTTATCGCTGACCAGCAGCAATTTAAGAAAGCAAACCCGCCGCTATAATTAGGACGATCTCTAAGCCAAGCCTCAAGAGCCTCAGTTGTCAGTATTTCCTTTCCGTCCGCTCCTAGACAAAATCCGCCATTCCCGTGTTGGGAACCGTGCCCTAAATAATAAAAGCAGGCTGTGTAGGGATCATGCAAGAGCTTTTTTACTTGGTCTGAAGATGCCCCTATATAATTATTATCTGGTATGCTTTTATATATAAAAGATAAGCTTGATTTCACCTGTTCCAGATGACGATTTGACTCAACAGAATTTAGCTTCATGTCAATCGGCATCAATATTAAGCGCACTTCTGGAGATGAACCGGAAAGGCTATAATAATTGTCAGATTGATTGACTGACAATTGCCCACTTTTGACATGGATCAATCGATAGCGGAAAGCCAACGGAATATCTGATGAATTTCCTATGGAGAGGACTTCAATTGGCAGCGCGTCATACTCTAATACCACTCTAATCAAAGAGCCCTCTTTGAGAAGATTCGAGAAATCGAAGTCATCCGGCATAGTCGCGAGTTTTAGTTCTTTCCTGGCATCATCCAAGCTTTCATTCGCATCTCCCATGATTCTATTCCAACTTGAACGAAATTTTTGAATAATGCTTTCAAGAGGTTCTTTCAGTTGTATAGTTCTTGCAATGTTATTGTTTCTCTCATGTAGAAAAATCCACTCCAAACTCCCAGATGTCGATTTTGTAGGATGACTATAGTTAACGATCAATGTTCCGCTGCATTTCATGGCTTCCCCCAATCGCTTATCGCTTTATAGTTTGTGCGTATCTATGCCAATCCGGCCAATGTCGCGCTTCAATGGCTCTAGGCGTTGCAGTACGAGAATGCCCAGTTGCGAGCGGGCTTGGGGCAGGTCGTCGTCCACCGCTGTGGCGGATTCCATCAGGTTGGTCAAGGCTGTGCCGATGCGTTCGATTTCCGCTTGCCAGTCGGACAGGCGACCTTCTTGCGCCATGCGCCCTTGCGTCTCTTGCAGCCGGGACATTTCGCTTTGGATTTGCATCAGCGCGAACATTTTGACGATGAACACCGGCAGTTCGATGCTGGGCATGGACGACAATTTGGCTTGTATCCCCGCCAATGCTTCGTTGGCCTTACCCCAGCCGCGCTGGTTTTTCTGGGCGTGGGCTGCCAGCCCTTCGGCTTCGGCCCGGGCCAGCGTGTCGGCCAGCGTTTGTGCTGTTTTCAAGGCGGCTTTAGCCTTCGCCAAGGCGCTGGCGTCGGGGCTGTGGTCTGAACGGGTTAGTGCGCTGGCGTCGGCGTCTAGCACCGCTTGAGCCTGCGCGGCCTTAGCGTCGATGGCTTGTCGGCAATCGGCAACCTCTGCGGCAAACTCGCGGCGGGTCGGTTGCATACCATCGGGTGGCGGCGTCAGTGCGCGGCGCAGCGAGCGCAGCACAGCGTAGACTTCCAGCCGATCCACAGGCTGTTGTGCAAGCAGGCGGCGCAGGCGCTCCCGCAAAGGCGTTGCTTCGCTGCTCAGGCTTTCGGCATGGTCGCCATCTTCGGGATTTGCCTGGCTGGTCTCCATTTCCCAATCGAGTTCCAGGCTCTCGGCCTCAAGGACGGCGAGCGGCGGTATGTCGGACATTGCAAAAGCGACGGAGACCGCACTCTGTTTAACCACGCGGCCTGTGGGGCTGGTGATGGTGGCGGTGCCTTCGATTTGGTTTTTTTCGGTGACGGTGACGGCGATGTCCACCCGTGACCCGCGCCCGCCTTCCGGCGGGATGTCTTCAACCCGTATTGCACCGATGACCTCGCCCTGTTGGAAAATACGAATGGCAATGCTGCGGTTGTCGTTGTCTCTGATTAAGGTCTGGTTGCGGCGGGCCGGCAGGGTCGCGCCTTCTTCGGCCAGCGGCACCAGCCCGTCGAAGGTTTCGAGGTACAAGGGCTTGGGCAGCACGGTGGTGACGGTGGTGACGTCGGTTTCTTCCGGCGCGAATCGGATGGTGAAGGGATGGTCAAGGAGGGTGTCGCCTTGGCGGTTTTGCATCAGCAGTTGGAAGTGGTTGGCACCCATCTCGGCCAACGCGACATCGGCAAACAGGAAGCGGCCATTTTCGTCCAGCGGCTCGGCACCGAGCCGCCGCCCTGTTGGCAGCATGAGGCTGACGTTCACCGGCCCGGCCATGTCGGCTGGGACAGACACTTGCCCGCCGATGTCGATGGCGTCCAAGACGGTGGCTGTAGGCACCTCCAGCGTCAGGCGCAGGTTTTGGCTTTCCACCGACAGCGGCAACACCATCGCCGCTTGGATGGCCGCGCCTGCGGCGACGCAGAGGTCGGGGGAAAACAGCTTGGGTTCGACGCCGGGAAACGCCTGACGCAGAGCATTGCCGATCCAAGGCCCGTAGGTGCTGCCGCCGACCATGAGGATTTCATGCAGTTCGTCGGCCTCGACGCCGCTTTTTTCCAAGGCACGTCGGCAGCACTGGATGGTTTTGTCTAGGTGGGGCTGGATCAGGGCGACAAACTCTTGGCGGGAAATGCGTTCCAACAGGCCGATGCGGCGGCCTTCTTGGTCGAGCAATAGGTTGGAGCGCACCTCCACCGGGCGGCTGTCGTCGGCGGACTTGGCCAGTTTGATTTTGACCGCCTCCGCCAAGCGCAGCAGTTGGGCCAAGCGCCCACGACTTTCGGTATCCGACTCGTCGAACACCACGCTCCGCCCCTTTGCCTCTAGTTTCTCCAGTATCCACTGGGTTAGATCCCGGTCAAAGTTGTATCCGCCTAGCAGATGGTCGCCGTCGAAAGCGCGCACCGAAATTACGCCTTCGCGGCGTTCGAGATAGGTGACATCAAAGGTGCCGCCGCCTAGGTCGTAGGTCAAAACTCGCAACGGATCACGCTGGTCGCTGCGCGTGTAGGCCAGCGCGGCGGCGATGGGTTCCATCAGCATTTGCTCCGGCAAAGCCATGTCGAAGCCTGCGTCGATGGCGGCTTGCCGGGTCTCTTCCACTTGGATACGGTCAAAATACGCCGGATGGGTGATGACAGCCCGCCGCACGGGTTGACCCAGGGCTTGCTCGGCGCAGGCTTTCAGATAGGCCAGAATGGCTGCGGCGGCTTGCCGGGCCGTTAGGTGTCTCCCATGCAGTGGCAAAGGCTCTGAGGTCCCCATTCTGCGTTTGGAAAACAGCACTGGCGCGTCGCCTTCATCGGCCCGCCGCAGCGCGTCGGCACCGACGATGTAACGCCCCGGATCGTCCGCGTCTTCCCACAGCGCCGACGGAAACGTCTGTTCACCGTCCGGGGTCGGTACGATGGTGACATCGCACTCTTTCAGGTAAATCCCTTCCGGGTAATCTTCCGCCAAGCGCACATTGCCATTCAGGGCGATGACGCTGTAGGTGGTGCCAAGGTCAATTCCAATATCCATAATCCCCCCTTATAACTCAATCTATCACGCGGTTAGTGCTGTCAGACGGTCATGCTTTGCCGACCACTAGGCCGCGTTTGATGTTATCAATGTCTTTTTCCACGGATTTCAAATCCCGCACTGCAAGCTGCAATTTCGACCGGGCGACATTTTTGGGGCAGTCGTCAGGGATTTTTTCCACCCCGTTTTTCATCGCATCAATCCGCAGGGCGGTGTGGTCGCAGATCGCTTTGAAAAGCATGTCATAGCGTTGTGGATCATCGTCGAAGCGGATCTGGCGCGCTTGCTCCAAATTCCCTCGCGCTTGTTCCAGCAGCAACAAGGCTTGGTCTTTCAAAATAGGTGTCTCTGTTAATTCTTGGGCTCCCGATGAAGTTTCATCCTGCTTGCGCAAGCGCCCATTCAAAGCCAGTAGACTCTCAAACAACTGCCCCCATTTTTTCTTGTCCTTGCGGGTGAAGGCGTCCTTGCCCTCGCGTTCGTATTTGTCCAAGCTGCGCAGCATGGCTTCGGTCTGTGGGTTTTTTTCCTGTTTGAGCAATTGCTCGCGACAGTCCAGCAGCAAGCCGTCAAATTGTGACTTCGGCGGATCCATGTCGTCTTGCGGCGGGTGGACGAGTTTGTCCAATTCGTTGAGCGCCCGATCCAGCTCTTGCCGGTCAGCCCCCGGCTCGTTCATCAGGTTTTGAATTTTCTGGCTCAACTGCTTGCCTTTGCCGGCCAAGGCCATGCGTTGTTCGGGGTTTTCAGACCATGCCAAGGCCTCGTTGCGGGCATCGTCCAACGCCTGCCAGCGTTCCCTTAATTGCCTTTCATCCGGTATTTGCGCGGGCGGGAAAGTAATGCTGACAGGCCATTCGTGCGCCTTTTCGCCACTGCCGGCGGTGAGGAATTCCGCCATGCCTTTGATTTCGTTTTTCTGGGTGACATGCAGGCGCAGTATGACTTTCGTGCCTTGCCCGGCTGCGTCGGGTATGTTCTTGACAGCAATCGTGCCGGCTTTTGTGTCCTCTTGGTAAATATCGATATCCAAGGATTCGCCGCCAAATAGGCGCTTCAGTTCGATTTTTTTTTCTTTTGAAGGCAGGGTTTCGCCGCTCTCCGCCAGCGGCACCATGCCCTCGGAGGTATTCACGTATAGGGGTTTGGGCAGCACGGTGTTGACCATGCTGATATCCGACGAATCGGGCGCGTAGGTGACGATATGGCGATGCGCCAAATGACAGACGCCCCGGCTGTCGATGATCTCAATCACTAAAGGCGTAGGCTCTCCGTCCAGCAGTTCCACCTCCTCCACGAAAAATTGTCCGTCCTCGCCAATGCCTGTAGGCACCAAGCTGCGCTCAGGCGTCTTGAGCAACACTTGCAAATCCCCCAAAGGTTGCCCGTCCACGCGCCGCACCGTGCCAGCCACATCGACAGACAGCAGCGGGGATTTCGCCGGCACGTTCAGTTCAAGTTCCAAGCCCGTTGCAGCGCCGACCACGGCGGGCAGTAACTGGGTCTGGATGGCGGCCCCGGCGGCGACGCAGAGGTCGGGGCGGAATTGGATGATGTCCACGCCGCCGAAAGCCTCGCGTACCGCATCCTCGACCCAAGGGCCGCAGGTTGATCCTCCGACCAGCAGCAGATAGTCCAGATCCTGCGGCTGCAAGTCGGCCTTTTCCAGACAGCGCTTGGAACAAGCGACGGTCACATCCAACTCTTCGCGGATCAGCGCGACAAATTCCTCTTGGGTGATTTGCTCCAACACCTGCACCCGCCGTCCTGCCTCGTCCAGCAGGAAATCGCAGCGGATGTCTACTTTCTGTTTCTTGGTTCTAGTGCGGGACAGTTTCTCCTTGGTTTGTTCCATTAATTGCAGGAGTTGGGCGCGCCAGCCCCGGTGCTCCGGGTTGGCCTCGTCGTAGGGGATGCGCCTGCCCTTCTCTTGCAGCCGCGCCAGCAGCCATTGCATCAGCTTGCGGTCGAAATTGGCCCCGCCAAGCAGGTGGTCGCCGTCAAACGCCTTGACGTCGATGACGCCGCCGCGCCGTTCGAGGATGGTCACATCGAAGGTGCCGCCGCCCAAATCGTAGATCATGACTTTGAGCGGGTCG
>Ga0265327_10001014_pt1 | contig 39680 bp, 38 predicted proteins | sample 41621metaG_FD_202089 | JGI IMG/M metagenome (GOLD analysis project Ga0265327, IMG submission 202089) | Rhizosphere microbial communities from Carex aquatilis grown in University of Washington, Seatle, WA, United States - 4-16-21 metaG | ecosystem: Host-associated > Plants > Roots > Rhizosphere... | reverse complement strand
GTTCCTCATAAAGCTCGCGGTCGCTGAGGTGGTCGGTGTTGTACAGATAACAATGCCGCATGGCCATGCCTTGGATCAATTCCGCCAGTCTGGCCGACAACTGCGCATCGTCCAACTCCGTCGGCTCGGGCAATACCAGGCCGGCTTCGGTCAACTCGTCGAAATGTGTCGTCCATTCCGCTTCCTCGTAAGCCACGATCCGTTCCCAGAACTGTTCGCGCAACTCCGCCGGGCAATCCTCGGCTTCAAACACAAGCATGTCGCCTTCGGTCAATTCCTCCACGCGCTCACGCAATTCACTGATGTGTTCTTCGGCGTCGGCAGGTTGATTTGGGTTGGTTGGTTTCTTCGCCATTTTAGTGTCCTCTTAGTGGATTTTGAGGATGGCTTGTTTGCTCGTTCCAAAACTCCGGCTTGGGAATAGGGAAGGCTCCTCATATCTGTTTCAAGGTAAACCATGAAATATCAAACCCGCCCCAGCCGCTCTAAAGTATCCGGGTAATGCGCCACCAAACGAATCAGCAAAGCCGCTTGGGCGTTGGGTTTGGCGCGGCCTTGCTCCCAATTCTCCAAAGTGCGCGGGTTGGTGCGCAAATAGCGGGCGAAAACAGCCCGCGACAGGTGCAAACGTTCGCGCAAAGCCAAAAGTTCGGTGGCATCCAAATCCGGCACCGGTCTGGTTTCCACCTCATGGGTACGCAAAGTGCGTTTGCCTTGCCGCTCTTCCGCCAGTGCGTCGAAGCCTTCGTTCAGTTCCGCAAACAGGTTTCGTTTCATCGTCTCGCCTCCAGCTCTAGTTTTAGTTAATCTTTCAACGCTTTATGTGTGGGCTTCAATGCTTCTCTTCGGGTGGCAACCAGCGTTCGACACCGGGGATTTGGTAAAGATCCAGGTAACGGTTGGGTTTGCCTAATGGATAAATAAGTCGGCCTGGATCGAACCAACTAAGAGAAGGAAGGCAGAAAAAAATTGAAAATAGCATAAACCACCAAACGACAACACCCCAGGCAGGCAACGACATTGTTGACCCAATAAACCCAGCAATTGCAAGTGCACAACCGTGAAACGGCAAAGTAAATAATCCTAATGAATACAGAAAAAAATACCTGCCGCTGTTGGCTTCTCTATTTTGATTAATACGCAAAGTTGATTTTAGGCGAAACCTCGAAATTTCCGGATAAGCAGCGAGAGTTCCTGGGTCGCCAAAAATTAGCACAACAGTCATCCATATCCGCCATATAATTGCCACAAGCAGACCGGAGAAAAATGGTAATATCATGTACCAAGTTGTGACTTGAACTATCGCTTCTTCCTGGCTTTCAGTGGCTACGGATGCAATAAAAAATATCAAAACAAAGTGATAAATCATTTGAGGCAACCAAAGCAGTGCCTTCCCAAATAATAATTTTTCGATTTTTGGAGTCCATTTATTCCGGTCTTTCGGTAGACGCTGCCACTCGCGCTGCTCCTTCTGGTCTTTTCGGCTAAGCACATGTTCAAGAAAGCGTTTCCAATCAGGATCGCCTGATTTTTCGGCTTGACTAGCAATTATCCGGTCATGCCTGGCTAAATATAACACCCAAACAAAAGCAGACACTGGTGCTTTATCGGGCAGAAACGGATAAACTCCGGCGACCTTAGTCCGCTTCTCGGGATTGATCGGCGCGATCAAATCGCACTCATTCAAGCGTTCCACGGCCCCAGGCTCCGGCATTAACGTCAAGATTTGTGACAGCGTGTTGTGGAGGTGCTGGATTTCCGCTATTCCCTGTGCATCAAAATCCAACAACAAGCGCCAAAGTATCGGAATTTTGTCCTGGCTATCCAATTGGCTCAAGCCCCACAAAGCCATCCGCTTGCGTATTATATTTCCGCTATCAGCAAGATAGCCTAAAAATTGCAGGGCCGCCGACAGTTCCAACCGCCCTATTTCCCTGAGCAGTTGCTGTGCATTGCCCAATTCAACAAAATGGCTAATGCCATAGTCTAATTTTTGGCGAATTTCCTCGTCCCGGCTGCTACCCAAAGCCATAACGCTTTTTAGCAAAACGCCACGCATCGCCAAATCATCCGCACCCGCCAAGGCTTGGACTAGCTCCTCCAACACGTCCAGCCGCAACTGCCGACGCGGCTGTACCATTACTGCCGCGCAATGCCCAGCTAAGGCCAGCCGATGAGTATCATTTTTCTCAACAGCCTGTCGTTTGATCGCTTCAACCAAGCACACAGCGTTGTCATGGTCGTCATCTATGGCTGCGTAGAAGAAGATCACTTGCCGCCAGCCAGTATTGCCCAATTGTTCGGAGATCCGCTGGAATCCAGCTTCGTTTTGCCGATTCAGCGCGGCGGCGGCGCAGTATTCGTTGATAGAACGGTGCGCGAACAGGAAACATTCGCCGTCTTCCAAGGCATTCAATAAACCGGCTTGGAGTTGGATTTCTTTTACCACGTCATGGGCTTGTTCGGGTTTGAAATCCACTTTGCCCGCTTCGGCCAGCTCCCGTGCCGCCGCTTTGACCGCTTGGAAACTGAATGTCTCAAAATCCCTTTTGGCTTCGGTGGCGGCGATCAGGTTTTGCAGCGCGAAATGGCGTAATACGCGGAATTTGCATTCGGCTTTAAATTGATTGGCGGAACGGCCTGCGATTTCGCGGAAATCGTGGCGGCGCAGTAGATTGTCGATGGCTTGCTCGTAGAATTGGGCGAGGTTGTGCGGGACTTCTTCGCCGGGGCGGTGCAGGTAGACGCCCATGGATAAGGTGAGCAACAGCGGGTTGCGGTGTAGGCGTAGGATGTCGGAATGGCGGAAGACTTGTTCCAGGTAATTCGCCATGGATTTGTGTTTTTCGGTGAAACTGTCCTGGCGGCGGCGGACGATTTCACGGATTTCCGATTCACGCAGGTCGGCGACGCGGTATTCAGTGAAGCCTTCACGGCTATAGTGGTGGCGGTCGGGCAGGTCGTCGTAGTTTTGTTCGCGGCAGGTCAGCAATACCCGACAGGCTTGGGCATTGTCGAGGTCTTCGAGAAACTGGGAAATCGCCCGGTTGACGGTATCTAATCGTTCGCTTGCCACTTCGTCCAAACCATCCAGCATCAGCAATACCCGGCCTTTGGCGAACAAGGATTCCAGCAAGGGTTTGGGGTTGCGCAAGCCGAGGCGGGGCAGTTCTTTTTCGACCAGCCAATCCAGCAACCCGGTTTTATCCGCCACCGCGCCGTATTCGCGCAGAGACACGAATACCGGCACCAGATCGTGAAACTGCGGCCATTCGCGCCGACTGACGCCAGCCGCCAAGGCTTTCAACAAAGTGCTTTTGCCTGAGCCGGGCGCGCCGAGCAGCAGTAGCCGTTTTTGCTTGGCGTCGGTGAGGATTTGCGCGGTGCTGCGGTTTTCGGCGAAGTCTATGGCATCGCCGGATGCACGTAGGGTCAAAGGCACGAAGACTTGGTTCAGGCTCAGTTCTTCTTCCTTGCCGAGATAGATATTGACTAAGCGGCCATAGCGGGTGGCGACTTCGCGGCGGTAGGCGCGCAGGGCGAGGGGGGAAAGAATTTGGAAACTACCCAGCCAACCCACGATACGCCAGAAGCGATCTGAGGCTTGCCGCCAGAACTGGGCGGCGGCAAACACCAGCAACATTGCCAAGATCGTGCCGCCGGCCCCGGCCAGCGCGGGCAGGACGAATTCTTCGGGTTTCCGTTGGGCGCGTTCAATCAACGTGGGCAGGTCGAACGCCGGGTTAAGCGGCTCCTTGATGGTTTGCGCTTGGACGGCGGGCTTGTCGTCGGTCGCCATTGTGTCTCCATGCGAACGGGGCGGGGTGGCGGGTAAGTTTTGGCTGCGCTAGTGGTGTTCGAGCTGAGGATACAAAGTCTTTGGGCTGGGAACAAGGGACGCGGCGATTAGGGCCTGGCAATTCTCCTGTCGAGCCAACATGAGCGATTGGACTTTTGGGAAAGGAGTTAAAGGATGGGAAGAAGAGGGCAAGGCGGGTTTTGCCCTGGTGCCGCCATGGCCGGGCTCCGCCAAGGAGAGATTCCCGCATCCCTGCGGGAACACGCCTTTTCGGTGGGTTCGGATCCCGGGGCGGGAGTCGAACTCTGGTTTAAGATGATCTTGCTGCCGCCGAACCGGTTTTTTCGATGCGGCGGAGTGGGGCGGGGGCTTATTTCTTGTAGGAAGCGTTAGTGGAGTCTTCGGCTATCGCCTGGGCGGCGGTGGCGTATTTGTCGTGCTCGCTGCTCTTGACCAGCAGCAGCACCACGACCACGGCGAGCACCAGGCCGCCGATATAGAACCAAAAGTAGTCCTTTTCTTGTTTTACTTCTACGTCGCTCATCGTTAAACCACCCCATGTCTGTTGTTGATAAAAGTGAGTTGCGTGCTTTTGTCAAAGCGCGATAAACCATAGCATGGGAATGATTTGTCTTTTTTGACCGGGGTCAAGTTTTGCTCAAAAATCCCTAGATGCTAGAAGGGTTTTTGAGGTGGCGGACTAGGGGGCCGGAAAGCCCGGGTTGCCCCGCGCCGGATCGCCTGAGGGGGACGGGTCGCCGACCGTCACTTGCGCCGTCGCCGTGACGGGGTATTGGCCGATGTAGCCATTCTTGACGGCGGCCACTTGGAACGTTTGCAGGCCGACCGGGGTTTGCCGGTTGCTATGCCACATCGCCTGGAAGCGGCCTTCTTGATCGGTGAAACCAACCACAAGGTTCTGGTTGCTGGTTTCGAAATAGCCGCTGGCGGTGCTTATCTTGATTGAGGCCGAATTGATGGGCTGTTGAAACCCGTCGCTGACCATGACGCTGATTCGCGCTTTGCCGCCCGGTTCGATCCGCGTCGGCTCGATGCTGGCTTTTGCTCTCAACACGCCGAACGAGTAGGCCGTTATCGACCCAGGCCAGGCCGAGCCCAGCAAGCTTAACAAGATGAGGACGGGGATTTTTTGGGCCGACATCGACGTGCCAGTTTGCGGCGTTAGGGCTTGCCGCCCCAGGCCGCCTCGTCCACCAGCCAAGCCAGCCCGTCTTCGGCCAAGCGCACCGTTCCCGCCGGCAGCGCCGGCTCGTCCCGGCGGCGCAGGCTGGCCAGGGCTTCGGCCTTGTCCGCGCCGGTGACGAGGAATAAGGCGTGGCGGGCTTGGTTGATGAGTTCCAGGCTAAGGGAGAGGCGGGTGGGCGGCGGCTTGGGGGAGTCGTGGACGGGCAAGACCCAGCGGTCTTGCGGGTGGAGGTGGCCGGGGAACAGCGAGGCGGTGTGGCCGTCCGGCCCCATGCCTAAGACGATCAGGTCAAAACGCGCCGGGCCGTCGGCAAAGAACGCCCGCAACTCGGCCTCGTAGCGGTCTGCGCTGGCTTCCACCGTGCCGTCGGTGGGCATGGGGTGTAGATTGGCGGCGGGCAGCGCCGCGCCGAGCGGATCGACCAAGGTTTCTCTGACCATGCGGACATTGCTGTCAGCGTGGTCTGGCGGCAGGAAACGCTCGTCGGCCAAGAAAATATGCAGTCGGCTCCAGTCGATTTGCGCCTGCCAAGGCGGCGAGGACAGCAACCGGTATAGGCGTTGCGGGGTGGAGCCGCCGGACAGTGCCAGGCTGAACCGCTCGCCTTGGCGCTCGGCCAGCAGCGCCACCAAACGCCGGGTGGCTTCTTCGGCGACGGCGGCGGGATCGGATAAGACTAGGATTTCGCCATTCATGGGTTTAGCGCAGGACTTTGTAATAGTTGATGAGGCCATTGGTGGACGAGTCGTGGGCGCTCACTGGCTCGTCGTTGTCCAGGTGTTTGAGCACTGTCTTGGCGAGTTGCTTGCCCAATTCGACGCCCATCTGGTCGAAGGAGTTGATGTCCCACACCGCCCCTTGCACAAAGACTTTGTGTTCGTACAAAGCGATCAGCTTGCCTAAGGTTTCCGGGTCTAGTTTGCGGTACAGGAAGGAGTTGGACGGCTTGTTGCCGGGGAAGGTCTTGGCCATCGCCAAGGCTTCGAGTCGCTCTTCCGCGACGCCTTCCGCCTGCAATTCGGCGCGTGCCTCGGCAGTGGTTTTGCCGCGCATCAGCGCTTCGGTCTGGGCGAAGAAGTTGGAGACGAGGGTGGCGTGGTGCTCGCCGAGTTCGTGGTGGCTTTGCGCGGCGGCGAGGAAGTCGCAAGGCACCAGTTTGCTGCCCTGGTGGATCAATTGATAGAAGGCGTGCTGGCCGTTGGTGCCTGCCTGGCCGAAGATCACCGGGCCGGTGTCATAGTCCAGCCGATTGCCGGCCCTGTCCACGCTCTTGCCGTTGCTCTCCATGTCCAATTGCTGGAGGTGGTCGGCCAGGAAGTCCAGATACTGGTCGTACGGCAAGATGGCCTGGGTTTGCGCGTTGAAGAAATTGTTGTACCAGATTCCCAGCAAACCCATGATGACGGGAATGTTGCGCTCCGGCGGGGTGGTGCGGAAATGCTCGTCCACCTGGTGCGCCCCGGCCAGCAGCGCCTCGAAGTTGTCCATGCCGACGGCGACGGCGACGGGCAGGCCGATGGCCGACCACAGCGAATAGCGCCCGCCCACCCAATCCCAGAATTCAAACATATTATGCGTGTCGATGCCGAAGGCTTCCACCTTTTCCGCGTTGGTGGAGACGGCGACGAAATGCTTGGCGATGGTGTCTTTGTCCTGTCCCGCCGCCAGGAACCATTCCCGCGCCGACAAGGCGTTGGTCATGGTTTCCAAGGTGGTGAAGGTTTTCGAGGCGAGGATGAACAGGGTGGTTTCCCGGTCCAGGTTTTTGACCGTCTCCACCAGGTCGGAGGCGTCCACATTGGAGACAAAATGCACTTTCAACTCGGGCCGACAATAAGGCGTCAGCGCCTTGACCGCCATTTTAGGCCCCAAGTCCGACCCGCCGATGCCGACATGGACGACGTTCGTGATTGGCCTGCCGGTGTAGCCGCGCCACTCCTGCGAACGCACCGCCTCGCTGAAATGGCGCATCTTGTGCAGGGTGCGGTTCACATCGGGCATCACGTCCACGCCGTCGACCAGCACAGGCCGGTTGGAGCGGTTGCGCAGGGCAGTGTGCAGCACGGCGCGGTCTTCGGTGAGGTTGATCTTCCCGCCCTGGAACATCGCCTCGATCTTGTCGGCCAGGCCCGCCTGCCGGGCGAGGTCGAACAACAAGCTCAAGGTGGTGTCGGTGATGCGGTTTTTGGAATAGTCAAACAACAGGTCGTCCAGCCGCAACGAGTAGCGCTCGAAGCGCTGTGGGTCGGTGTCGAACAGATCCCGCAGGTGCAGGCGGGCGATTTCCCATTGATGTTCTTGCAAGACTTGCCACGCCGGAAGTTGGGTACACCGAGACATGATGTGGTTCCTATGGTCGCCGTTGAAAGTGTGGCCGTTTTTTTGACCGGCCTTTTTTTAAGGTCAATGCTACTACAGGCGCACAGGCGAATAAACGGCGGCGGCGGGAATTAGCCCGTTTCGATTATCGTTTGCAACGGCGTGGCTGCGGCGGTTTGGCAAAATCAGCCGGCGCGGGGTTTGCCCGGTGCCCGCATACAAAGGCCTTAGGCAGGCTTTACTCCCGCGCGCCGACGGTCTAGCATGAGCCCACCCGAAAGGCTAAGGAACCCCGATGAGCGCGACGCCGCCCAACCCGCCGGAATTGCCCGACGTATTGAAGCAACGCCATAAAGTCAAAAGCGAAGCTCCGAATTTGCGCCATTTCGCCATCACCTTACTGTCGCCGCTGCGATACCTCAACCTCGCCCATCCAGCCGCCTAAGCCATGAGCACTTTGGAAGACGCTATCGGCTTTTATTCCAGCGGGCAGCCCCGGCAAGCGTTTGGGCTGGCCGTGCGCGAATTGCCCGCATTGCTGAATGTCGCCGCCGCCGCCGCTTACGCGCAAGGCTGGCCGGGCGAGGCGGAAAAATATTGGCGGCTGGCGCTGGACATCAAGCCGGACGATGCCGATGTGCATAATAATCTGGGGCTGCTGTACGCCGACAGCGGGCGGTTTGTGCTGGCCGAGGCGGCTTACCGGCAGGCGCTGGCGGCCGCGCCCGGCCATGCCGACGCTTGCAACAATCTGGCGGTTTTGCTCGGCAAGCTGGCCCGCCGCGACGAGGCCGAGATGGCTTATCGCCAAGCGCTGCGCATCCGTCCCGATTATGCCGCCGCCCACAACAATCTGGGCAGTCTGTTCCACGATATGGGCCGTTTCCCGGAGGCCGAAGCGGCGTTTCGCCAAGCCTTGGCTATCCAGCCCGAGTATGCCGAGGCGCATTACAATCTGGGCATTTTGCTGGCCGCGCTGAATCGCGCCGAGGAAGCCGAGGCCGCTTACCGGCGGGCGCTGGCGCTGCGGCCTGCTTATGCCGAGGCGCATAGCAATCTAGGCGTGCTGCTGGCGAAACGGCAACGCCATGGCGAGGCGGAGGCGGCTTATCGGCAAGCGTTGGCGGCGCGCCCGGCGTTCGCCGAGGCGGCTATCAATCTGGGCGCTTTATTGGCCGCGCTGAACCGTCCCGAGGAAGCCGAAACGATGTTCCGTCGGGCGCTGGCATTGCGTCCGGGTTGTGTCAAGGCGAGTTTCAATTTCGCCTTGCTCCTGCTGTCCTTGGGACGCTTCAATGAGGGCTGGCGTCTGCTGGAAACGCGCTATCACCCCGAGCAAATCGACCGCCGGGTGTTTTTTCCCCGCGTGCCTTTTCCGCAATGGCAAGGCGAGCCGCTGGCGGGCAAGTCAGTGTTGGTTTGGCAAGAGCAAGGCTATGGCGATGAAATCCAGTTCTGTCGCTTGGCGGCGCAACTCAAGGCGCGGGGCGCTGCCCGCGTCGGCTTGGCGTGCAAAGCGCCGCTGGGGGCTTTGCTGGAAACGCTGGCGGGGGTCGACGCGGTGTATCCGGAAGCGGCGGGCCAGACGTTTCCGCCTTACGACTATTGGACTTTTCTGTTGAGCATCCCTGGGCATCTCGGCCTGGATGCGGATGGCATCCCGGCGGCCTTGCCGTATTTGCGGGCACTGCCCGAGCGGGTCAGGCAATGGCAGGCCCGCCTGCCCGCCGCCCGTCCGCGCATCGGCCTGGTGTGGAAGGGATCTGGCGAGCACGGCAACGACGCCTGCCGCTCCTTGCGGGGGCTGGCGACGCTCGCGCCGTTGTGGTCTGTGCGCGGGGCGGCCTTCATCAGTCTGCAAAAAGGCGCGGGCGAGGCGGAAGCGCTGCAGCCGCCTCGCGGCCAGGCGTTGACCGCTGTGGGCCAAGACATCCAGGATTTTGCCGACACTGCGGCCATCGTCGCCCAGCTCGACTTGGTCATCTGCGTAGACACGGCCGTCGCCCACTTGTGTGGGGCGCTGGGCCGGCCATGCTGGGTGTTGTTGCCTTATGTGCAAACCGATTGGCGCTGGCTGCGCGGGCGCGAGGATTCGCCCTGGTATCCGGGCGTCATGCGGCTGTTTCGGCAGGGCCAGTCGGAGTCTTGGGCGGATGTGGCGGAGCGGACGGCGGCGGCCTTGCGGCAGTGGCGCGAGGATTGGCCGGCGCGGGAACGTGTTCCCGCACCGGCTGGGCTGGCTGCAATAAAAGCTTAGTTGACGCCCTTGCTGTTCAGGTAGGGGCCGTAGTGTTTGTCGACATTGGGGATGTGCGTGACCAGCCAATCTTTGACGAAGGCGGTGGTGTCTTGGGTGATGTCCAATTCGCCGGCGTGGAATTTCGCCGCCACGCCGCCGCAGGTTTCAAGCAGCTTGGTGTGCTCCGCCTTGTGCGCGTCATAGTCGGGATAGCCGGTCGAAGTCATCAAGCGTTCTTCTTCTGCGAAATGGTCGACCACATAAGTGATCAGTGCGTCGAGTTTTGCACCGATGGCGGCACGGTCACCGGCGGGGACGAGGTCGTGTAGATCGTTCAACAAACCAAAAAGAACTTTGTGCTGGTCGTCGGCAACGGTGACGTTGGTGCCGAAGTCTTCTTTCGTCCAGGTAATGAGCGACATGCGTTTTCCTCTTCTTTTAGTGTTATGGGTATTGAGTGTCTGCTTGTTGCCGTGAGGCGGAACCGATTCTAGCAGATTTTGAAACGCAGTTTTTGATCTGGATCAACAATTCTTGCCGTTCGGGCGTCTCGCGCCAGTGCGCCGGCGCTGCCCGTTTTTATCCGAAGCGACTGGCATAGCGGGTATAATGCGCGCCAGCGCACTACATAAGGAGACGCCATGAGCACTGAAAACAAACCCTGGGCCGGCCGCTTCACTGAGGCGACCGATGCTTTCGTGGAAGCCTTCACCGCGTCGGTCGGGTTCGACCAGCGCCTGGCCCCGTTCGACATCCAAGGCTCCATCGCCCACGCCACCATGCTGGAGCGCATCGGCATCCTGTCCGACAAGGAGAGCAAGGCGATCATCCAAGGCTTGGAAGGCATCCTCGCCGACATTGAGGAGGGCGAGTTCTTCTGGGCGGTCGAGTTGGAAGACGTGCATATGAACATCGAGGCGCGGCTGACCGACCGCATCGGCGAGGCCGGCAAGAAGTTGCACACGGGCCGTTCGCGCAACGACCAGGTCGCCACCGACGTGCGGCTTTGGCTGCGCGCCGAGATCGACGCGATCAGCGCGGAGTTGGTCCGCCTGCAATCCGCGCTGGTCGATTTGGCCGAGCGCAAAGCCGACGCCATCATGCCCGGCTTCACCCATTTGCAAGTCGCCCAGCCGGTCACTTTCGGCCACCACATGCTGGCTTGGTTTGAAATGCTGAACCGCGACCGCGAGCGCCTCGCCGACTGCCGCAAGCGCGTCAATGTGATGCCTTTAGGCTCGGCGGCTTTGGCAGGCACCAGTTACCCGCTGGACCGGGCCTTGACCGCCGAGTTGCTCGGCTTTTCGAGGCCGTCGGCCAATTCCCTGGACGCCGTCAGCGACCGCGACTTCGCCATTGAATTCACTGCCGCCGCCAGCCTCATCATGATGCACTTGTCGCGCTTTTCCGAAGAGCTGATTCTGTGGACGTCCGCCCAGTTCGGTTTTGTGGATCTGCCGGACAAGTTCTGCACCGGCTCATCGATCATGCCGCAAAAGAAAAACCCTGACGTGCCCGAGCTGGTGCGCGGCAAGACCGGGCGGGTGTATGGCCATTTGTTCGCCTTGCTGACCTTGATGAAAAGCCAGCCTTTGGCCTATAACAAGGACAACCAGGAGGACAAGGAGCCGCTGTTCGACACGGTAGACACCTTGAAGCACTGCCTGCGTGCCTTCGCCGACATGATCCCCCACCTCCAGCCGAATTGCCCGGCGATGGAGGCGGCGGCGAAGAAAGGCTACGCCACCGCCACCGACCTCGCCGATTATCTGGTGCGCAAGGGCGTGGCTTTCCGCGACGCGCATGAAATCGTCGGCAAGGCGGTGCGCTTAGGCATCGACAGCCGGCGCGACTTGTCCGAGCTGGCCCTGTTGGAGTTGCAACAATTTTCGCCGAGCATCGACGCCGACGTGTTCGAGGTCTTGACCTTGCAAGGCTCGGTGGCTTCCCGTGACCTCATCGGCGGCACCGCCCCTAAACGGGTGCGGGAGGCCGCGCGGGCAGCCCGGCTTGAGTTGGAAAAGGCCATTCTGTGAGCACTGACGAAAGGATCACCACGCTCATCGACTTAATCCGCCACGGCGAACCCGTAGGCGGCAGCCGCTACCGGGGGCAGATGGACGATCCGCTGTCCGCCACCGGCTGGGAGCAGATGCGCCGGGCGGTGGGCAAGCACCATCCCTGGCAGGTGATCGTCAGTTCCCCGTTAAGCCGCTGCCTGGCGTTCGCCGAGGAATTGAGCGAACGCCACGGCATTCCTTTGGAAGTCGATGAGAGGCTTCAGGAAATCGGCTTCGGCGCCTGGCAGGGCAAGACCCACGAGGAGATTTCCCGCTACGACCCGGGGCTGTTGCAGCGCTTCTACCGCGACCCGATGAACAACCGCCCGGAGGACGCCGAAGGTTTGGGCGACTTCCAGCGCCGCATCACCACCGCCTGGAATGAGATTCTCAACCGCCACGCCGGCCAGCATCTACTGCTGGTCTGCCATGCCGGGGTCATCCGCATGGTGCTGGCCTATATCCTCGACATCCCGCTGAACAATCTCTTCCACATCAAAGTCGCCAACGCCGGCATCACGCGGATCGAATGCCTGGAGCAGGGGGACGAGTTTTTGGGGCAGTTGGTGTTTCATGGGGGAAGTCTTTGACATGCCAATCGACAAGGAGACCGGAGAGAAAATTTGCCTCAACGGATGCGGCTTGCTGCAACAAGCCAAGGTTAATCGGCCAGATTTCATGTCCCATTTCATCCCTTCCCTCGTTCACCAGTTCATTTCCTACGAACAGGATAAAACACTTAAACAGAAGGAAATTGTTGTTCCTGAGGTTGGCCTAGGCTATGCACTAGAGATTTGGGTTTGCCCAAAATGCCGTTATATCGAACTCTATGATTTTGATTTAGGAGAAAAATAATGGGTGAGATAGTCACAGGCCGATTCACACAAGATGGAGGGGCAGGGGGCAATTCAGGAAACTCTAGTGGAGGCGATGGTGGTATGACAGATTTACTCAGGCGCGTAGCCAACCTCGAAGCTGATGTGAAAGCCATGCAGGCCAATGTCAGCCTGATTCAACGGGATCTTGCTGTTGCTGATAAAACTTTGGATCATATCGTAAACATGATGGCAACAAAATCCGACATAACCGACATGAAAGCATCCATGGCTCATTTGGAAGCTGCTCTACACAAGGAAATAAGTGGTCAAACGTGGAAAATATTAAGTTGGTTTGTCGGCGTGATCGGTCTCGTTTTTGCCATTGCCCGCTACATAAAACCTTGACATGGCCGGCACCGATTTTTTCCAATCCATCGCGCAAGCGATAAGCGATACCACCGGCGAAGCCTTTAACCTGCGCCATGCCACTACCGTCGGTGGTGGCTGCATAAACTTCGCCTATCGTCTGGAAAGCGAAAATAACGCCTATTTCGTCAAGTTGAACCGGCAGGAGTTGCTGCCGATGTTCGAGGCCGAGGCCGAAGGCTTGCGTGAGATTGCGGCGACGCAAACGGTGCGCGCGCCCTTGCCGGTCTGTCATGGCGTGAGCGGCGGGCAGGCGTGGCTGGTGTTGGAAAGCCTGTCGCTGCGGGCCGGCCGGGGCGCTTGCGACCGCCTGCTGGGTCAGCGTTTGGCGGCGATGCACCAGATCGCCCGGCCGTTTTTTGGCTGGCACCGCGACAACACGATAGGCTCCACGCCGCAGCCTAATTCACGCCGTGAAACCTGGTTAGAATTTTGGCGGGAACACCGCTTGGGATTCCAGTTAAAACTGGCCGAATCGCAAGGCTATGGCGGCAGGCTGCAACGCGACGGGGGGAAATTGTTGGAATGCTTGCCGGCTTTTTTCATCGGTTATCAGCCGCGGCCTTCGCTATTGCACGGGGATTTGTGGGGCGGGAATTACGCGGCGGACGAATCCGGGCAGCCGGTGGTTTTCGACCCGGCCTGCTATTACGGCGACCGCGAGGCCGATGTCGCGATGACGGAACTGTTCGGCGGCTTCGGCGCGGATTTCTTTGCCGCCTACCGGGATGCTTGGCCTTTGCACGAAGGCTATCCGATCCGCAAGAATCTATATAATGTTTACCATGTCATCAATCATTTGAATCTGTTCGGCGGCGGTTATCTCGCCCAGGCTGAGGGCATGATGGCCCGGCTTCTCGCTGAAACGCGCTAGGCGGCTTTAAGCCCCGCCTAATCCATTCGAGGTTTTCCCATGTCCCAGGCCGATTTGTTGACTTCTATTGTGGCGGCCCTGTTGCTGCCGCCGGGGCTTTCTATCGTCCTGCTGATGTTCGCCCTGCTGTTCCAGCAATCCAGCTTGCGCTGGGTGTTTCTGGTGTTGGGGCTGGGTTCTTTGTACCTGTCCAGTATTCCCGCCACCTCGGTTTGGCTGCGCAGCCAGCTCGAAATTTATCCGCCGGTCGCGCTCGAACACAGCGCCGCCGAAGCTATCGTGGTGTTGGGCGCGGATCGCCGGCGCGGCGCCCGCGAATTTGGCGGCGACACCATTGGCGGCTTGGGTTTGGAGCGCTTGCGTTACACTGCCTGGCTGCATAAAAAAACCGGACTGCCGGTTTTAGCCAGCGGCGGTTCGGTGGGGGGCGAAGCGGTTCCTGAGGCCGAATTGATGCGGGCGATCCTCAAGGAATTTGGCGTGGAGACGAGTTGGACGGAAGGAAAAAGCCGCAACACGTACGAGAACGCCCTGTTTTCGGGCCGCTTGCTGAAAGGCGTCGGGATCGGTGAGATTTTGCTGGTGACCCATGCCTGGCATATGCCCAGGGCGGTGGAGGCGTTTGAACGAGCCGGCCTGCGGGTTGTTCCGGCGCCTGTCGGCGCGATGAACCCGGCTGGCGCTGGCCCTGCCGCCGTGTGTTGCCTGGATTGGCTGCCGCGAGCCTCGGCGCTGCAAATGAACTATCTGGCTTTGCATGAGATGCTCGGCCGCTTGTGGTATCGCTACCGGCATTACGGTTCGCCGGGTTGACGCGGCCGCTTCGCTCGAAGCGGCCGCGGTGCGGGGCTTATAGCTTGCGGTCGGCAGCGTCCAGTGTCATGGCTTTGAGCTCTTTCGTGTTCGCCGCGAAAGTTTTTTGCTCCTGCGGCGGCATGGCGACCAGGCCCTTGGTCAGCAAGTAGCCTTTTGCCCCCACGGCCTTGTCGTTGGTGAATTCGGCCAAGTAGGCTTTGAAGCCGGGTATCCGGTCGACATGCGCTTTTTTCGCGTAGAAATACAAAGGCCGCGAAATCGGGTAGGTCTGCGTGGCGATGCTGTCATAGCTCGGCACCACGCCGTCCAGCTTCGCCGCTTGCAGGCGCGAGGTGCTTTCCTTGAATCGGCTGAAAGTGAGGATGCCAATGGCGTCTGGCCTGGCTTCCAGTTCTCTGGCGATGTTCTCGCTGGTTTCTTCGGTGTACACGCCGTCTTCGCGCAAATTATGGCAAATCCGGTTGTATTCCTTCAGATTTTTCGCGCGCTTGGCGGCCAAGGCCGGATAGCTGTCGCAGCCGACCTCGGTGACGGCTTCGGCGAACACCTCCGCCGTGCCGGAGCTGACCGGCGGGCCGACCACTTCGATCTTCACGTCCGGCAAGGCCGGGTTGATTTGCTTCCAGGTTTTGTACGGGTTGGCGACCAGCGTGTCGCAGGATTGCTGCTTGCAGGCCGGGTCGGGCACATGCTTGGACAAGGCTAGGTAGAGTTCCTTGCGGGTCAATTCCACCGGCTTGGCTTTTTTATCGACGGCGACGACGATGCCGTCATAGCCGATCTTCACTTCCAGCAATTCCCCCGCGCCGTTGTTCTGGCAGGTGGCGAATTCCGACGGTTTGATCGGCCGGGAGGCGTTGATGATGTCCGCGTAGTCCATGCCCACGCCTTCGCAAAACAGGGTGAATCCGCCGTTGGTGCCGTTGGATTCCAACAGCGGCGGTTTGAGCTTGGCGCTTTTCGCGATGTGCTTGGCCACGTCTTCGGCAAACGGCGCGACGGTGGTCGAGCCGACGATGTACAGGTAATTCCGAGCGCCGTCGGCCAGGGCTGGGCCGGTCGCGCACAGGCCGGGCAGTAGGGCAGCGGCGAAGAGGATGTTTTTTGGCTTCATGATGGCAACGCTTGGAGGTGGGGTTTTACGCGGCTGGAAATGGCAAACCCGCTACAAAGAGCGGGTTTGCTGGGATTGCTTGACGGGCCGGCTTCAGCCAGCCCGTTGGAGGGACTCGCTTACTCGCCCGTCCACACCAGTTCGACGCGGCGGTTCTTTTCGCGGCCGGCTTCGGTGTTGTTGTCGGCAATCGGATACTCTTCGCCGTAGCCTTTGGCGATCAGCTTGTTAGCCACGCCTTTGGACTTCAGGTAATCCGCCACCGACTGCGAACGGCGCTGCGACAAGCGCAGGTTGTACTCGTTGGTGCCTTCGCTGCTGGCATGGCCTCTGACTTCGATGTTCTTCTTCACCGGGTAGGCGCCCAGATCCACGGACACCTTGTTCAGGATGGCCTTGGCGCTGTCGGTCAGTTCGGCGGAGTCGTACTTGAAGTTGACGCCCTTCAGCTCGATGCGGATTGGGCAGCCAAACTCATCGACCTTGATGCCCTTGGCAGTGTTGGGGCACTTGTCGTCGCAATCGTTGACGCCGTCGTGGTCGCTGTCGCGGGTGGCGCAATCCGACTGCGCAACCGGGGGCGGCGCGACGTGCGCGGGCTGCGGCTTGTCGCCGAAGGGAATCACAAAGCCAACGTTGACGAGCAGGTCGTTCAACACGCTGTTGTGGGTCGACAGGTTGCCGGGCAGGTTGTTAGACACGGAGGTCGGCGCGGTGTCCAGGCGGTAACGCACGTCGGCGCGCAGCAGGAAGTTGTCAGCCAGCTCGTAGGTCGCGCCCACGCCTGTCTCGAAGACGAACGAGGAGTTGCTGATGCTGGGGTAGTGGATGCTGCGGTTGAAGTTGGCAGGAACCGGCGTCAGGATGTCGCCTGCGCGCACGCTGTTGCTCTGTCCGCCGATGGCCGCGACCACGTAGGGGGAGAAGGTGTCGCGGAAGAAGAAGTATTGCAGGTCAATCGTGCCGCCGATCAGGTCGGCATTGGTGCGGCCGTAGTAGCCGGGCGCACGGCCCTGGTAATTTTGCCAGTAGCCTTTGACTTCAACGTTAAAATATTCGTTGATGATCTTGCCGATTGCCAAGCCGCCGCCCCAGCCGTCGGAGGCGTTGCGGTTGCCGGCGGTGCCCACGAACGTGCCGAAGGGAGCGGCGTAAAAGCGGTCGTCTAGGAATTCATCGGCCGCCTGGGCGCCGGTGAATGCCGCAAAGCCCGTCAGGGCCATGGCTAAAACTTGTTTCTTCAACATGGTGTGACTCCTGTGACAATATAGCAACAATTTTTCAAGAAATTAACTACAGCTTGAATGATATAGGCAAGATGCCGGTATTGCAAATCCTGTTGCGGTTCTGTGGCCTGGCCAAGCGCCCAAAAGTGCCGCCCAGTTTGTTCACGCGCCTTTCCGCAGCAAGCGCTTTTCCGGAAAGCGGCAACTGAAACAGCTGCCTACGCCCAGGTTGCTGGCGATTTTCAGTTCGCCTTCGTGCCGGGTCAGCACATGTTTGACGATGGACAGACCTAGGCCGACGCCGCTTTTAGCACCGCTCTTGCCCGCTTCGACCCGGTAAAAGCGCTCGGTGAGGCGCGGCAAGTGCTCGGCGGCGATGCCGGGGCCGTTGTCTTCCACGTCCAGCGCGGCTCCGCCCGGCTCGTCGCGCCAGCGCACGCTGACCGCACCGTCCGCTGGCGCGTATTTTAGGGCGTTGAGGATCAGGTTGGAGCAGGCGCTGCGCAACTCGGCCTCCACACCTAGCAGCCCGGCCTCGGATTCCAGCCGCAATGCCAGGCTTTGCCCGTTCTGCCGCAGCAGACGCGCCTCGTCGCACACGCTTTTTAACAGCGCCGCCATGTCCACCGGCTTAAAGTCGGCCTGCGCCCCCGACTCCAGCTTGGTCAGCGCCAGCAGGCCGTCGATCAGCTTCTGCATCCGCATAGTCTGCTCTTCCATGCGTCGGAACATTTTTTGGTAATGCGCCGGCAGCTCCTCGCCGGTGTCGCCCAGGGTTTCCAGGTAGCCGCGCAATACCGTCAGCGGCGTGCGCAACTCGTGGGAGACATTGGCGACGAAATCGCTGCGCACTCGCTCCATGAAGCGTATCTGCGTCACATCCTGGGCGATGAGCAGGCGCAAGTCCTCGCCGTAGGGCACGATGCGGATTTCCAGTTGCGCCCGTTCCACCGTCGGCGAAACGATGTTCACCGTGGCCGCGTAATCGCAGGCGCGCAAGAATTCGGCGAACTTAGGGCTACGCAACAAATTGCCGATTTGCTGGCCGATGTCGCTCTTGCGCAGGCTCAACAAGCGGCCCGCCGCCTCGTTAAACCAGTCGATCTCGTCCCTAGGGCCTAGCACCACGGTGGCGTCGGGCAGGGCCGCCGTGGCGGTGCGGAAGCGTTCCAGCATTTCCAGCAGCTTTTTCTTGCGGCTTTTGTTGCGCCGCCGCAGACGGTAGATGAGATAGTAAATTTCCTCCCAGATGCCGCTGCCTTGCGGGATCTTGCCGCCGGTGCGCAGCCACAGGGCGATCCGGTTGATATGATAAATCTGCCGCAGCAGATACGCCAGCACGGCCAGGCATGCGCCGACGAAAAACAGCCCGGTGATCTTGCCGAAAAACAGCCCGGCGAAAGCCAGCAAAGCCAGCCAAAAGAATTCGGCGCGCCAGGGGCTGTCCATAGGATCAGGCCGTCTCCGAAAAGCGGTAGCCAAAGCCGCGCACGGTCTGGATCAATTCCTCGCGGCGGTGTTCGGCCAGGATTTTGCGCAGGCGGCGGATATGCACGTCCACCGTGCGCTCTTCAATATAGGTGCTGCGCCCCCAGACTTGGTCGAGAAGCTGGGTGCGGCTATAGACCTTGCCGGGATGGGTCAGGAAAAACTCCAGCAGGCGGTACTCGGTGGGGCTCACCGCCAGCTCGGCGGGGCCGACGTTGACGCGGTGCTGCTCGACATCCAGCACGATGCCGCCCAATTCGATCTTGCCGCCCTTGCCGAATTTCCCCGCCCGCCGCAGCACGGCGCGGATGCGGGCAACGAGTTCACGAGGCGAGAAGGGCTTGGTGATGTAGTCGTCCGCGCCCACGTCAAAGCCGCGCACTTTGTCCTCCTCCTCGCCGCGCGCGGTCAGCAAGATGATCGGGATCTCGCTATAAACCTCGTCCTTTTTGAGCCGCCTGGCCCACTCCACGCCGCTCACGCCAGGCAGCATCCAATCCAGCAGAATCAAGTCCGGCGATTTTTCCGCCAGCAGCGCCAGGCCCTGCTGCGCGTCGGCCGCCGTCCACACGGAAAACTCCGCCTGCTCCAGCACCAGGGCCAGCATCTCGCGGATGGCGTCTTCGTCCTCCACCACGAGCACATTGATTTCGGGCATGTTTCGTTCTCGCATCAAGCTAAAAGGGCGATGGTATGACGGATATGTTACAGGCGGGTTAATCGGTTTGCCTAGGCGCTTCAGGGCGGGGCGCGGCTTCTCGATTGACGGGGGGCGGGGTGGCCGCCGCCACCCTTGATGGCAAGGCCGTCAAGCCCAGTGGCCGTCAATGTCGCCGTCCGTTCCCGGCAGCACCGGCGACACGTTCCAAACCTGGCTGGCGTATTCGGCGATGGTGCGGTCGCTGGAAAAATAACCGGAGCGGGCGACATTGAGCACGGCCCGGCGCGCCCAGGCTTGGGGCTGGCGGTAGAGGCTGTCGACTTCGGCCTGCACGGCGATGTAGGAGGCGTAGTCGGCCAGCACCGCGTAATGGTCGCCGCCGCGCAGCAGGGAGTCGAACAAGGGCCTAAAGCGCATCGGCTCTTCCGGCGAGAAGTAGCCGTTGCCGATCATATCCAAGGCTTGCCGCAACTCGCCGTTGGCATAGTAATAATCCCAGGGGTTGTAGCCGCCCTGGAACAAGCGGCTGATTTCCGGCGCGGTCTTGCCGAAGATGAAGAAATTCTCCGCGCCCACCTCGGCGCGGATTTCAATGTTCGCGCCGTCCAGGGTGCCGATGGTCAAGGCGCCGTTGAGGGTCATTTTCATATTGCCGGTGCCCGAGGCTTCGGTGCCCGCCATGGAGATTTGCTCGGACAGCTCGACGGCGGGGATCAGCTCCATCGCCCGCGACACGTTGTAATTGGGCGCGAACCAGACTTGCAAACGCCCGGCGACCAGCGGGTCGTGGTTGATCGTGTCGGCCACGTCATTGATGAGCTTGATGATGAGTTTGGCGTTGCGGTAGCCGGGCGCCGCCTTGCCGCCCAGGATCACGCAACGCTTGGGGATGTCCAGGCCGGGATCGGCGCGCAGGCGGTTGTAGCGGGTGATGACCTGGAGGATGTTGAGCAATTGCCGCTTGTACTCGTGGATGCGCTTGATTTGCACGTCGAACAGCGCGTCCGGGTTCAGGTCGATGTGATGGCGCTTGCGCACCAGTTCGGCCAAGGCTTCCTTGTTGGCGCGCTTGACGGCGATGAATTCGCGCAGGAACGCCGAATCCTCGCTTAACGGCGCCAATTCTTCAAGCCGCGACAAATCGGCCACCCAGGCCGGCCCGATGGCGCGGGTAATCAGCGAAGACAGCGCGGGATTGCTGTGGTGCAGCCAGCGTCTGGGCGTCACGCCGTTGGTGATATTGATGAAGCGCTCCGGGTACAGCATGGCGAAGTCGCGGAAAATCGTCGTCTTCATCAGCTCGGAATGCAGCTTGGCGACGCCGTTGACCTTGTGGCTGCCGACGATGGCCAGATAAGCCATGCGCACGCGCCGCCCGCCCTCCTCGTCGATCAAAGACACGCGGCGGATCAAATCCATGTCGCCGGGATGGCGGCTGGAGACTTCTTGCAAGAAACGCTGGTTGATGTCGTAGATGATGAGCAGCAGGCGCGGCAGCAGCGCTTCCAGCAGGGACACCGGCCAGGTTTCCAGCGCCTCCGGCTGGAGGGTGTGGTTGGTGTAGGAGAAGATCCGCCGGGTGATGTCCCAGGCCCGCTCCCATTCTAGCCCGTGCCGGTCGACCAGCAAGCGCATCATCTCCGGAATGGCGATGCTGGGGTGGGTGTCGTTCAATTGGATGGCCACCTCGTCGGGCAAGGCGTCCAGCGAATGGCCGTCGGCCTCGAAGCCGTGCAGAATGTCTTGCAAGGACGCGCTGACGAAGAAGTATTCCTGTTTCAAGCGCAGCTCGCGGCCCATTTCGGTGGTGTCGTCCGGGTACAGCACCTTGGACAGGTTCTCCGACTGGTTCTTCTCCTCCACCGCCTTGATGTAGTTGCCCTCGTTGAAATATTTCAAGTCGAACTCCCGCGTCGCCTTGGCCGCCCAGAGCCTGAGATTGTTCACCGTCTCCCCGCCGAAGCCCGGAATCGGCGTGTCGTAGGCCATCGCCATGACATCCTCGGTGTCCAGCCACTGCCGGCGCAGCCGCCCCTGCTCGTCATGGTGCCCGACCACGCGGCCGCGGAACTGCACCCGGAAGATCACCTCGGGGCGGGGAAACTCCCAGGGGTTGCCGTAGCGCAGCCAACTGTCGGGATGCTCGATCTGTTGGCCGTTTTCGATGGCCTGGGTGAACATGCCGTATTCGTAGCGGATGCCGTAGCCGAAGCCCGGCAAGTGCATCGTCGCCAGCGAATCGAGAAAACACGCCGCCAGCCGGCCCAAGCCGCCGTTGCCCAGCCCGGCCTCTTCCTCCATCTGGCGCAGGCTGTCCGCGTCCAGCCCCACTTCTTCGATGGCCAGCCTGAATTCGTCGTAAAACCCCATGTTGAGCAGGCTGTTGCGCAAAGTCCTGCCGATCAGAAACTCCATGGACAAGTAATAAACCCGCTTCACGTCGCCCAGGTAATAGCCGCGCATGGTCTCCATCCAGCGCAAGGTCATGCGGTCGCGCACCACCTGGGCGAGGGCTAGGAACCAATCGCGATTGTTGGTTTCAACGGGGTCTTTGCCGATGGAATAAATCAGCCGGTTGACCAGCGACTGCTTCAACTCGGCGACATCCTTAGGATCGACCTCTTTGACAAGGCCGCTTTGGACGGACATGGGGGAACTCCTTAACAAGACTGAAATGAAAGAGACGGACTCCGGCCATGCGTTGCAAAAGGCAAAACGCCCGCCATCGAAAAACGGCGGGCGCTCGGGCAAGACGCTGGGCTGAGGAGCGCGGGCAAGATTGCCCCATTCTACCTCAAGGAGCCGCCCTTGCTGCGCCGGGGCGGCGACATTTGGCGCATTTGTCAGCAAATGGTTTTTTCCTCCCCCTCTTCATCAAACCGTCATCTTGGCAAGGGAAAATGCAAGCCCGGTTGAAAAGCACCCTCTCTCTTCAACGGAAAAACGTTTCCTTAATTTAAGGAATCCATCCCGGCAAGGACGCGGCGGCATGGATGGAAACCGCCACGGACGGCCCTGTTCTTCCCGTGTCTGGCGGCGAACCGCAATGGCCTTGGCCTCTCAACGACCCTTGCGCCCGGTTCGCCGCCGCAAGGGCCTTAAGGCTCAAAACCTCCCCGCAAATCGACAAAGGAACGGCTGCATGGCGAATCCCAGCTCACGCCAACATATTTACCGGCAATTCGACCAGGAACTCGCGGACATCCGCAGCGACGCCCTCCGCTTGGGCGGATTGGCGGAGGAGCAGATCGCCCTGGCGATGAAGGCGCTATTCGGCGGCGACGCGGTCTTGGCCGAGCAGGTCATCAGCGACGACCGCAAGATTAACGAGCTGGAGGTTTTCGTCAACGGCCAATGCTTGCAAATCCTGGCGCGCCGCCAACCGACCGCCAGCGATTTGCGGCTGGTGGTGGCGGTGATGAAGGTCATCGGCGAGTTGGAGCGCATCGGCGACGACGCCAAGCGCATCGCCCGCGTCGCCCTGGCGATGGCGTCCGCCCCGCCGCAGGCCGCGCAAACCGAGCCCCTTGCCGAATTCGCCGAAGGCGTGGGCAGGCTGCTGCGCGACAGCCTGGACGCCTTCGCCCGCATCGACATCGAAGCCGCCATGCGGATCAAAGAGCGCGACCGCCTGCTAGACCGCCAATACGGCGACATCATGCAGGAGCAAATCACCGCCATGTCCGCCAATCCCCGCGCCATCCCCGCCGCCTTGAACTTGATCTGGGCGGCGAGGGCTTTGGAACGCATCGGCGACCGCTCGTGTAACCTCTGCGAGCACACCGTCTACTACGCCATCGGCAAAGACATCAGCCACATGAGCCCGGAGCAGGCCAGCCTGGATTTGCTGGGGCAAAGCGAATAGGGCGGGCCAAGCTTCGCCGAAACCGCTGGCCGCCGTTGACCCGGCTGCGTCGCAGGTATAGGCTTTCGCGCTTGCATGGGTGCGAACCTGTGCCTGCGACAGCCACGACCAGCGAGTTGAAGGAGCCATCATGACTACCCCCGTCGAATACACCAAGAGCTGTTTCATCATCATGCCTTTCGGCAAGAAAAAAGTCGGCGACCAGGAAATCGACTTTGATGCCATCTACGAGCAGATTTTTGCGCCCGCCGTGGCAAAAGTGCCTTTGCCCGAAGGCGGATACCTGGAGCCACGGCGCACCGACAAGGATTTCTTTTCAGGCAATATCAGCGTCGAAATGTTCAGTTACCTCGAATATTCGCGGTTTGCCCTCGCCGATATCAGCGGCCTCAACGCAAACGTGTTTTACGAGCTGGGGGTGCGCCACCGCGCCCATCAGGCCGGGACGGCAATTTTTCGCCAAGCCGGTTCGCCCATCCCCTTCGACATCAACAACATCAAAGCCTTCGACTACGACTACCAGCCGCAATCCGAGCGGGAGAAGTCGCTGGATTTGATTACCAAGGTTCTCACCGAATCCCTCAAGTACAACCGCCTGGACAGTCCGGTGCAGATCGCGCTGGCCGCCCAGTTGGCCCACGCCGGCAAGCCTGCCGATCCGCGCAACATCACCGAAGTCTTGCGGAAAGCGGAAAATGCCATCCGCGCCCAGAATTGGCCGCAAGCCATCGACAAATACCGGGAGGCGGTTGCCGCCGATCCGGGCAACTTCGCCTTGCGCCTGAAGCTTGGCTTGTTCCTCAAGGAGCAGGGCGAATGGCCGGGGGCGCTGGCGGAATTTTCCGCCGCCGCCGCCGCCGCGCCCAATTACGCCGACGCCCTGCGTGAAAAGGGGATTGCCGAGAACAAGCTGTTCATCAAGGCCCGCCGCCCGCCGGGGCTGCCCACCGGGGAAGCCTCGCTACGCGCCGCCCTCGCGCTGCATCCCGACGATTACGACGCCCTGGCCTCGCTGGGCGGCGTGTTGAAGCGGGAAGCCAAGCACCAGGAAGACCAGGGCGACGCGGTTCAAGCCCAGTCGCTGTACCAGTCGGCCCTCGCCGCCTACGCGCAGGCCACGACGGTGTCCAAAGGCCATTCCTATCCCTTGTTGAACGAGTTGAAGATAAATGCCAAGCTGCATGGCAAAATCGACAAGGGCACCCGGATCAAGGTCTTCTTGGCTAAAGCCGAGCGTTCGCTGAAAGCCAGGGCCGAATCAGACCCGCCCATCGACCCGCCGTGGACTTTTTTCGATTTGTCCGAAATCCGGCTCTACAACGGCGACACGGAGGGATTCCTAGAATACCTGCAAGAAGGCTTGACTTACTGCAACGCCGCCTGGCAGCCGCAGACCCATCGCAATAGCCTGGCCATGCTTAAGGAGGGCGGCGTCGACCTGCCCGGCCTCGATGAAGGCATTGCCATGTTGGAAGAAATGGCAGGCGGCTTGCCTGGCTGACAATCCAGGCTTTGCCGAAGGGCGCCGGCTAACCGGCTTTCACGCCGACCGCGCCCGCTGCCCGAATATCGCCGTGCCGACACGCACCCAGGTCGCCCCTTCCCACACGGCGGCTTCCAGGTCGTCGGACATGCCCATGGACAGGGTGTCCAGGCCGTCCAGCCCTAAGCCTTCCAGCGCTTCGCGCAAACCCCGGAAGGCCATGCGCTGCGCCGCGAAATCCTCGGCAGGCGCCGGGATGGCCATCAGGCCGCGCAGTTTCAGCCGGGGCAAGGCGGCGACGCTGCGCGCCAGTGCGCCGAGTTCCGCCGGCGCCACGCCGGACTTGCTGGCCTCGCCGCTGACATTGACCTGGAGGCAGACGTTCAACGGCGGCAAGTCGGCAGGTCGCTGCTCGCTGAGGCGCTGGGCGATTTTCAAACGGTCCACGCTATGCACCCACTGGAAGCGCTCGGCCAAAGGCTTGGTCTTATTGGATTGGATGGGGCCGATGAAATGCCAGACGATGTCCAAATCCTTTAATTCGTCCTGCTTGGCCAGCGCCTCTTGCAGATAGTTCTCGCCGAAATCCCGTTGCCCTTGGGCGTAGGCTTGCGCCAAGGCGTCCGGGCCCCAGGTCTTGCCGACGGCGATCAGCCCCGCCGAGCCTTGCGCCCGCCCGGCCTGCCGCTCGGCCAGGCGCAGCCTGAGGCGCGTGGCGGCCAGCCTTTCCGCGATACCATTCATCAAATTTCACCGCCTTTGTTTATACTAGCTGAAAGCGCCTAAGGGTAGCCTTCACCCTTGGGGTTAATCAAGCCCGTTTGACCCGAGACCACTGCCGATGGACATTTCCGAATTGCTCGCGTTTTCCGTCAAAAACAAAGCCTCCGACCTCCACCTGTCCGCCGGGCTGCCGCCGATGATCCGTGTGGACGGCGACATCCGCCGCATCAACGTCCCGCCGCTGGAGCACCGCGAAGTCCACGCGCTGGTCTACGACATCATGAACGACAAGCAACGGCGCGACTATGAGGAATTCTTCGAGACCGACTTTTCCTTTGAGTTGCCTGGCATCGCCCGCTTCCGCGTCAACGTCTTCAACCAAGACCGTGGCGCGGCGTCGGTGATGCGGACCATCCCGTCCAAGGTGCTGACCCTGGAGGAGCTGGGCTGTCCGTCCTTCTTCTCGGAAATCACCAAGACGCCGCGCGGCATGATCTTGGTGACCGGCCCCACCGGCTCGGGCAAGTCCACCACGCTGGCGGCGATGATCGACTACATCAACAACAACGACTACTCGCACATCTTGACGGTGGAAGACCCTATCGAATTCGTCCACCAGAGCAAAAAATCCCTGATCAACCAGCGTGAAGTCCACCGCGACACGCTAGGCTTTAACGAGGCGCTGCGCTCGGCGCTGCGCGAAGACCCCGACTCCATCCTGGTCGGCGAAATGCGCGACCTGGAGACCATCCGCCTCGCGCTGACGGCGGCGGAGACCGGCCACTTGGTGTTCGGCACGCTGCACACCAGCTCGGCGGCGAAGACCGTCGACCGCATCATCGACGTGTTCCCGGCGGCGGAAAAGGAAATGATCCGCGCCATGCTGTCGGAGTCGCTGGCGGCGGTCATTTCGCAGACGCTGCTGAAAAAAGTCTCCGGCGGACGCACGGCGGCCTGGGAGATCATGGTCGGCACCCCGGCCATCCGCAACCTGATCCGCGAGGCCAAGGTGGCGCAGATGTATTCGGCCATCCAGACCGGCCGCAAGGACGGGATGCAGACCTTGGATCAACATTTGGACGAGCTGGTCAACAAGGGCGTGATTACCAAGCAGACCGCCCGCGTCAAAGCCCTGAACAAGGCCAACTTCTAAACGGCAGGCATCGGTATGGAAATAAGCTCACTACTCAAGCTGATGGCGCACAAGCAAGCCTCCGACTTGTTCATCGTGGCCGGCAAAGCGCCTTGCATGAAGCTGAACGGCAGCATCGAAACCATCACCAACATCAAAATGACGCCGGAACAGACCATGGAACTGGTCACCAGCATCATGACGCCGAAACAAATCGACGAATTCGACAAGACCCACGAATGCAATTTCGCCATCCACGAGCCCGGCTTTGGCCGCTTCCGCGTCAGCGCCTACATCCAGCGCAACACGGCCAGCATGGTGCTGCGGCGCATCGCCTACACGATTCCGTCGGTGGAGGATCTGAACTTGCCGCAGGTCATCAAAGATTTGGCGATGACCAAGCGCGGCCTGATCCTCTTCGTCGGCGCCACCGGCACCGGCAAGTCCACCTCGCTGGCGGCGATGATTAAGCACCGCAACGAGAATTCTTCCGGCCACATCATCACCATCGAAGACCCGCTGGAATACCTGCACCCGCATGCCGGCTGCATCGTCAGCCAGCGCGAAGTCGGCATCGACACCGAATCCTACGAGGTCGCGCTGAAAAACACCTTGCGCCAAGCCCCGGACGTGATTCTCATCGGCGAAATCCGCACCCGCGAGACCATGCAAAACGCCATCACCTTCGCGGAGACCGGCCATCTTTGCCTAAGCACGCTGCATGCCAACAACGCCAACCAGGCGCTGGACCGCATCCTGCACTTCTTCCCCGAAGACATGCATTCGCAATTGTTCATGGACTTGTCTTTGAATTTGCGCGGCATCGTCGCCCAGCAGCTCATCCATCGTGCCGACGGCAAGGGCCGTTACCCCGCCGTGGAGATCCTCATCACCACCCCGCTGGTCACCGACCTGATCCGCAAGGGCGAAGTCCACAAGCTCAAGGAGCTGATGAAAAACTCCCGCGAACACGGCATGCAGACGTTTGACCAGGCCTTGTTCGAGCTGTACAAGGCGGGCAAGATCACCTACGAGGACGCCTTGCACTCCGCCGACTCGAAAAACGAAGTCCGCCTGATGATTAAACTCAGCGAAGACAGCGGCCGCGCCGGCCTGGCCGCCCGCGCCGGCGAGGGGCCGATGCTGGTGGAAAACTGATCCGCGACCCCGTCTAATCGGGATGGCCTCGCTTGCAGCGATGCCATCCCCGCCGCAACCTCGAACCACGCAAGCCAACTGCCATGGCCAATAATCGCACCACTCTGTTCGACATCCCGGTCGAATCCCTGACGCTGGCCGATGCCTTCACGGAACTAGAGGAGCTGGCCGGACTCATACGCCACCACGACGCCCTTTATTACCAGCAAGACCGTCCGGAAGTCAGCGACGCCGAATACGATGTATTAAGGCGGCGCAATCAAGCCATTGAAGCCCGTTTCCCGAACTTGGCCCGCGAAGACAGCCCCTCGCAGAAGGTCGGCGCGGCCCCGGCCGCAGGCTTCCGCAAAATCAAACATGCCGTCCCAATGCTATCTTTGGGCAACGCCTTCGAGCGGCAGGACATGGTCGATTTCGTCGATTCCCTGCGCAACTTCCTGCGCGACTTGCAAGATCCAAGCGTGCCCATCGAACTGGTCGCCGAGCCGAAGATCGACGGCCTTTCGTTAAGTCTGCGCTATGCACAAGGCCGGCTCGTCCACGCCGCGACGCGGGGCAACGGCACGGAAGGCGAGGACGTGACCAGTAACGTCAAGACCATCGCCGAGATCCCCGCTGCGCTGTCCGGCCAAGGCTGGCCCGAAGTGCTGGAAGTGCGCGGCGAAGTGTACCTGGGCGACGAAGACTTTTTAACGCTCAACGCCCGCCAGGCCGAGGCCGGCGAAAATCTGTTCGCCAACCCGCGCAACGCCGCCGCCGGCAGCCTGCGCCAACTGGACGCCGCGATCACCGCGCAAAGGCCTTTGCGCTTTTTCGGCTACGCCTGGGGCGAAATCTCCGCAAGCTTCGCCGAGACCCAATGGGAGGCCCGGCAAAAGCTGCGCGCGTGGGGGTTCCGATTGAACGAGCCGGCCCGCCTACTCCGCGTCGTCGGCGACAGTTTCGACGCGCTGTTCGCGGCTTACGACGATATGCAGGCGCAACGCGCCAACTTAGGCTTTTCCATCGACGGCGTGGTGGTGAAGGTCAACCGGCTCGACTGGCAAACCCGCCTAGGCAAGGTCTCCCGCTCGCCGCGCTGGGCCATCGCCTGGAAATTTCCGCCGGAGCAGGCGCAAACCTTGATCAAGGCCATCAGCGTGCAAGTCGGCCGCACCGGCAAGATCACGCCCGTCGCCAATCTCGCCCCGGTCAACGTCGGCGGCGTGCTGGTCTCCCGCGCCACGCTGCACAACCAAGACGAAATCGCCCGCAAGGACATTCGCGTCGGCGACACCGTGATCATCCAACGCGCCGGCGACGTGATCCCGCAAGTCGTCAACGTGGTTCGGGATTTGCGCCCGGCGGACAGCCAAGCCTACGCTTTTCCGCCAACCTGCCCGGACTGCGGCGAACCCCTGGTGCGCATCGAAGGCGAGGCCGACACCTTCTGCGTCAACGGCCTCAACTGCCCGGCCCAGGCCATGGAGCGGCTGATCCATTTCGTCTCCCGCGACGCCTTCGACATCGAAGGCTTGGGGGTGAAAAACATCGAGGCTTTTTACGCGAAGGGCTTGATAAAAACCCCGGTGGATCTATTCACCTTGGAAACCCGCGACGGGCAAGATGGCCCGCCCTTGAAAGAATGGGAAGGCTGGGGCGAGGTTTCCGCCCGTAAACTGTTCGACGCTATCCAGAAAGTGCGGACGGTGCCGCTGGATCGGTTTATTTATGCGCTAGGGATACCGCAAGTCGGCCAAAGCACCGCCCGATTATTAGCCCGCCATTACCTGACCTTAAAGCGCTGGCGCGAATGCATGGAACAAGCCTTCGACGCGGAATCGGATGCTCGCGGCCAGCTACTCGCCATCAACGGCATCGGCCAAAACATGGTGGCGGATATCATCGCCTTTTTCCACGAGGCGCAAAACCGCGAAATCTTAGACACACTCACGGTGGGTGCCGAAAGTCAGCCGCCTTTATTGACCGTCACTGATTTTGAACCGCCCGCCGCCGTCTCGCCCATCGCCGGTAAGACCGTCGTGTTTACCGGCACGCTGGAAACCTTAAGCCGCAACGAAGCCAAAGCCCGCGCCGAGGCCTTGGGCGCGAACGTGGCCGGGTCGGTGTCGAAGAAAACCGATTATGTCGTGGTCGGCGCGGACGCCGGGTCGAAGGAGAAAAAAGCCCGTGAGCTGGGTTTGAGCATCATGAGCGAGGCGGAATGGCTGGCGTTAATATCTGGCGCGCTAACCGACGAATGAAGATACTCAGCAAAATCACGGAGGTCGAAACCATTGCTGAAAACCATGGCATCCGTGAACTCGCCAATCTCAGGCAGCGCTACGGCGATGGAAACTGGAAAAAAAAAGAAAGGCATTGCGATGGTTCGGCTTGACAGTGGCCATACTGCCAAAGCTGAGATTCATTGGTATGAAGCGCATGGCATTGGCAAAGTTAAATTGAAGGTGAAGAAATGGCTATAAGATTTGTCGTTTGTCTCGAAAAACAAGACTTAGGGGATTTTTCCAACGACGATGTCAGCGTTGGGAAGCTCTACGAGCTAATCGAGGAGGACGCAGGCAACGGGATGATGCGGATCATTGACGAATCGGGCGAGGATTATCTTTATCCGTCGGCTTGGTTTGAAGCCATTGCCCTCGGCGAATCCACCGCGCTCCGCTTGCATGATGCTTTGGCGAGGTTGGCTGCGTAAAAACCTGAAAAAAAAAAGAATGTCTCACACTATTTTTCAAACCATACCGACCAACCCCAAAGATGTTCTTTTCTGGACAGGTGCTGGGATTTCAATGGATCCTCCATCATCTCTTCCATCCGGTTACACTTTAACCAAAGACGTAGTTGAAGCGTTTTGCCTACCTGGCACATGGAAAAATTTAATATCACTGCTAAAAGAAGTGCAAATAAAAGACTCCACCAATAATATCAAGACATTTCCTAGACTAGAGGCCGTGCTTGGGAATATTGTATCCATTCTTGGATACGATACACTTCATCGTTTTTCTTTGTTTGACCCTAATCCGAATGCACTCCACTATTTATTTGCGCATCACATTGCATCGCATGGCAGGCATATAACATTAAACTTGGATTTGGGCATTGAAAGCGCCATAAAAATTCTGTACGACAGCCTCCAGTATGACATTCTCACACCTAGGGATATGGCAGATAACAAAACTGTGCCCTCGACTTCATCATGGATTTTACACTTGCATGGAAAACACGGCGAAACTCCATCAAACCTGGGGCTGACGCTTGAAAACATCACGAAAGGCATTCATGATAATTCAAGACGATTAATAACAAAAGCACTGCTCGACTCAAAATTGATTATATTTGCCGGGTATAGCGGGAGCGATGTCTTTGATGTAAACCCTTTCTTTGCCAGCCTAGCCAACCAGCATGACTTCTCTGGGAAAAGCGTCATCTGGATAGACTATTCCGATGATTACAAAGACTGTGTTTCTTATATTCAATCAAAAAATAATCTACCAATACTAGAATCCCTATCAAAATGCAATGCTCAAAATTATGTTTGGACAGGCCCAACAAGGTCATTTATTAACAAACTAAGAAAGCACTGGAGCCTTCCCAAACCGCCCCCCTGTTCCCGCCTTGGCTCAGTACCAAATTTCGATAAAAATGTACCCGACTGGCAGAGGCGCTTAGTTACCGGCAAAATTTTCGCATCTATGGGGCTTGGAAAGCAAGCTTTTGATGTCATAGTTTCGGATAATGTCTATCATCTAGGTAGTATTTCTGTAATAGAACACCAAAGCCACTTTGTGGATGCGTACTCTTGGTATTGCCAAGGACAACAAGATCTTTTGGAGATGACTCCAGTCAATAGGATTTTATACATTCGCAACGAGGCATGTAGAGAACAGGGATTATATAAAAATGCTTCAAAAATTACAGAGCACCTCATTGCGCAGACAGATCTTGATATCATGCTAATCCATGAGCGACGAGCAAGCGATGCTTGGCTAGCAGGATCATTGTTACGCGCAAAAAAGGAATTTAAAACAGCACTCGCGTATGGACAGTCACGCTTAGGAAAATCTTATCATTTTGACACACTATACGTAGAATCACTCAGAGCGTACATGCAATTATGTCGTGATTTTGGGCACATTCCAGTGGTTGGCAAGTATTTAATGAGAAAGCATATCGCTTATCCTGTCGATCTTATTTGCCAAGCCGAGCATTTGCAAAATATCATCCTAAACTCTCCTTATGATAGATCACACATTGCCAGATTATTCGCATGGGAAGGACATACCTTAAAAAAATTAAAACAAAAGCTGCCTAGCCCCCTCCTTGACGAATCAACCATCATCACTGTTTTTGATGAAACCGATAATATTCTCGGGACAATTAACGCGACAAGAAGCCAGATCTGGTCTCAATTATCACAAGGAAAAGCAGTGCAAAAAGAATTGCTTTTCAAGGTTTTGAATTTAAGCAGAGCCATAGGTGACAACCCCGGAATTGTGAAAGCCCATCATCTATTGGCAGTGTCTGGCAGACTTGAAAAACAATGCCTTGGCAATTTTATAGACGCATTGATGCGCACACAGTGGCTTGATACAAGAAGATTCTATGAGGCAACCCGGTTCTTGTGGTTTATATGCTATGGCGCGTTAAAGAGGCTCTTCGCCTGCCGCCATACGTTATAGCCCATAGAATGTGCTGAGGGTAAGAAGCGCATCAATAGACATTATCATAAACCGGTCTGGTACCTTTTACCGGCATTATTCTTTTGCTATTGCAAGCGATTGATATTGCAGGGGTTTCTGGTTATTTCTGGTTTTTTTCAAGCGCATACTCTGAAAACCGGTTTTTGATAATGTCTAATTATGAACGATGCGCCTCCTTCGCCTCTTCGATTGTGTTTGAAAGAGACAAAATATTATGCAAACCCTGCAACTTCGCTTACCGGATTTTGTAAACATAGATGCCCAGGAATTGACTCTGATCTTGGCCTCCCGCCTCTACGAACAAGGAAAACTGTCCATCGGCCAAGCCGCCGAGCTGGCGGGATTGCCAAAGCGGACATTCATGGAATTATTAGGGCGCGCAAATGTCTCGGCTTTTAATTATGAAGCCGAAGAGCTGGAGCGGGACATGCGCAATGCCTGAGATGCTTTCCAACACCAGTCGCGCTAAAAGCTGCCGGATTCAGGTTTTCGCTTGCCATGGAAAGGCAAGCCTTGCGTTTGGCAGGTGAACGGGAATGAAGCTTGGTAAGAACTGAAACGCGGCAGAGCGCGGCGAGGAGCGAACCACATCGCCCTTCGCGTCCGTTCCCCGACTGCCGGGGCTCGCAAGCCCGCCGCCTCCTACGCCGCGTGGCTTAACGCAATCTCCCGGCTTTCCGCCATCACCGACATCAGCACCGCCAAGGATTGGATGTCGCGTGCATCGACGACGCCGACCGGAAACCAATAGCCATGGTTGCGCAGAAAGCGCTGGTAAGCTTCGACAGACGGGGTTTGCCGGGCGTCATAATGGGAGACGCCAATCGCAATATGGGGCACGGCTAATTTGTCGGCATAGATTTCGAGAAAATAGCGCAATTCCGCCAAGGGGTCAGGTTCGCTGTTGTCAATCAAGATCAACACCCCCCACGCCCCGCCGCAGAGGATTTCCCCCATGAAGTCAAAGCGCCTTTGGCCGGGCGTGCCATAAATCTGCAACTTGGCGCCGCCGTGGACGCGGATCTCGCCATATTCCATGGCGATGGTGGTCGTCGGCTTGCGGCTGGCGACCCCGTCGCTAGGGCTGGCCTCGGTCAGGACGGGCGGCGTTTCGCTGAGTGTGGTCAATGCCGTGGTCTTGCCCGCGCCGACGCTGCCGACAATCACCAGCTTGGCATAGCCGCCGCCGTCCGCGCACAGGGGTTTCACGGCCGCCCGCAATTGCTCTCTGGCCTCGCTTTTCCGCTTGGCCAGCCGGCGGGCTTCTTCGCCGCGCATTATCAAGCCTTGCCAGGCGCAGGCGTTGTGCAGGTCGATGACATTTTGGATGGGCGCCGCGCTCCGCTGCGCAATCTCGGCCAGGGTGGACAGTCCGTCGGCCATCTGCGCGGCGATGTCATGGTACAGGGCGTAGAAGGCCAGGCGGACATGTCCGGGCCATTCCACGAGGTGGATGGGCTCGTCCAGCGCGCAACCCTCCAGTAGCCGCCCGTTGGAACCGGTCAAAATTGAGAACCACAAGAATTCCGCCAGCGGGCGGCGCTTGGCGATGCCGCGCGCCGCGATTTCTGCGCGGAGTTCGTCTTCCGGCAATATCCTCACCTCGACAGCATCGATATCCGCCCGGCACAGGCCGGATAGCGTGGTCGTTTCGGCCGCCGTGTACAGCGTGTTCTCTCGCGGCAAGAGGTAGACCGGCGAAGCGCCCTGCATTTGGCAAACCCGGCATTCCCCGTCATCCAGGGATTGCTGGATGAGCCCGGCCAAATGGCGGCCGGGCTGAAACCGGTCAGCCGCGCCGACGGGGGAAGGCGCTGCGGTCGGCTGGCTTGGGCCTGGCAATGGCGCGGCGGCGGCCCGCGCAGGGGTGTCCACGTCGCTGAAATATTCGGCGGCGCTGTTCAGCACCCGAACGACGTCGCTCAGGCGCGGCATAGATCCCGGCACTCGGCGGATATGCCATTTGGCCTCTTGGGCGGCACTCTCGCCGCTATAGGCGATCAGCCTTTCCAGCGGATAGCGTTGCGCATAAGCCTGCCATGCCGAAGCCGGTTCGGCAGCGTCGAAGGAGACTAGCACCACGTCGGCCGGGTCGGATTCGACAATACGCCACGGGTGGGTAAGCGCCGATCCTGCCAAGGTGAGTATCGCCTGGAAAAATTCGTATTCCCGCTGGTTTTCCGCGTGGGTTTTGATGGTTAAGCTGTTCATCTGCCATATCCTCGCATGCGTGGCGGAAGGGACGGCCACCCTTCGGCGCCATGAACTGAGTGGTTCTGCCAGGCCACAGAATGTTCCCTACCGGCTTGCGCTGCGGGGGCCAATAGACCGCTGCAGCCAATGGCCGTGAAGCAAAAAATATGCCTTTTATGGCGGCGCGCCGCGCCTGATTCTAAATAGGGGTTTTTCCGTCCGAAACGGGCCTTTCCAGCCTTTCGCCGTGATAGGATGCTGCGTTTTACAAGCCATCGCTTCCCACGCCTTGTCTGGGATGCGACAAAGCACGCGGTTCAACTCATGCGTTCCACGCCATGCGCCCGCCTGACGGTCTGGCCGTTATCGTCTGGGGTTTCGCGGGTCGGCAATTAACCTAGGTGTGATGCCTGTTGAGGCAAGAATGAATACGCTGACCCGGCTTCATGCCGATATTGACGCCCGCGTACAGGCGACCCTGGACAGCCATTCCGATTGGCTGTGCCGCAAGGGCTGCGACGGCTGTTGCCGACGCCTTGCCGAAATGCCGCGACTCACCGCGGCGGAATGGGATTGCTTGCGCGAGGGCCTGGCCGCGCTGCCCTCGGAGCAGCTTGCGGCAATCAGCCGGGCCATCGGCGCGCCGCCGCCCTCGCGCCCCGTTGTTTGCCAGCTGCTCGACCAAGCGACCGGCGCTTGCCGGGTCTACACCCATCGCCCGGTGGCTTGCCGCAGCTACGGATTCTATGTCCAGCGCGGCTTGGGGCTGTATTGCCAGGCTATCGAGGCGCGCGTGGCGGACGGCGACTGGGCCGATGTGGTGTGGGGCAACCACGATGCCATCGACCGCCGCCTCGCCGACCTGGGTGAAACCCGCGAGTTGGGCGTATGGTTCGCGTCTATTGGCGGTGCCGAGGCAGGGCACGCGGCAACCGCGGGCGACGCGCCTCCTGCCTCGGCGCAACGGTTCTGAGCGAGGCGGCGAATTCGGCCGATGTGTTTTTAGCCCTTCGATAAAGCCCGAGGCTATAACCGCCACTTCAAGCCCAGGCGTGTTTTGACCCGCTCGCTTAGGCCGCCTAGGCGGTTTTTAGGTGCCGGTTCGTTCCCGCCGGCCTCGTCAGGCAGTGCATAGCCCAGAATCGCCACAGTGCAGTTGTCCTGGTTTTTCAAGCCTTTTGCCAGCACGGAGCGGACGAGCAGTTCGCAAGCCGCTTGCGGCGCGCCGCCTAGGCAGCCCACCAACTCCTTGGCGCTCAACGCATTGAAGATGCCGTCGGTGCACAGCACCAGCCTGTCGCCCTCATGAATCATGAAGGGGCGTACGCTGCGGTCGATTTCGCAGAAGTTCTTCAAGCCCAAAAAGCTGGTGAGCACCCGGTGGTCGGCATGGGGGGTCAAGGCTTCCTGGGGCGCCTTGCCCTGGGCGACTTTTTTGCGCTGTAGGCTGGCGTAATTGCTGTCCACCGTGAGCTGCACCCATTCTTGGCCGCGCAGAAGATAAAGCCGGCTATCGCCGACACTGACCCAGTAAAGCGTTCTCGATTCCGGGTGCAGCGCCGCCGCCACCAGGGTGGTGCCGCAATTGCCCGCCTCCCCCTGGGCCTGGGCGAATGCGCAGACGGCGTGGTTGGCGGCCTTGGCGGCGAAGTACAGTGTGTCGGGAACCCAGGCCCCCCTGGGCTTGGCCCGGTAGGCGCGCAAAAATTCGCGCACGGCGACTTCGCTGGCCTCGCCGCCGTGGGCGTGCCCGCCAACCCCGTCGGCGACCACGGCCACCACGCCGCCGTGGGCGACGAAAGCGGCATCCTCTTCGTCGGTGATGCCGAAGTAGTCCTGCTGCTCGCCCCGCGTGCCGATATACTGGGCATTGCCAACTTTGACGTTGCCGCCGCCGCTCACAACTCCGCTTCCGCCAGCAGGGCAATGGCGCTGTAGTTGTCCAGATCCTTGGGCGCCGCTTGCAGCAAGCGTATTTCCAAATATTCCAGCCATTTTTCCAAGGTCGTGCTTTTGCACCAATCGACGAGCATTTCCAGCTCGGTCACATAGCGCCAAAACCCGGCCGAGCAAAGCAAAAACACATCGCCTGGGCGCAAGGGCAGCCGCTTTTCCGAAAGCGTGGGCTGCACGGCTCCGGGCGCGCCAATCGTGCGCAGCAAGCGGCCGTGGTCGGCATGGCCGCGGATTTGCGCCGGCGTGATTTCGCCGGCGTTGACCAGGGTTTGCGGGACGCTGTGGTCTTTGGTCTGGGCCAGCAACTCGCCGTTGCGGAAGGCATACACCCTGACGTCGCCGATATGCGCCCACACCGCGCCGCGCCCGTCCACGCACAGCGCGGCGGCGGCGACGCGCAGGGACTGGTTCCTGATGATTTCCGCCTGCATGTCGACAATGGCCTGTTGCGCCGATTGCACGGCGCGCGCCAGCGTTTCGCCGGCGGCCACGGGGGTGGCGGCGAAGACGCCCAAAATCGCCTCGACCACTTTTTGCGCGGCGATGTCGCCGCCGCCGCGCTTGCCCTGGCCGTCCGCGACCACCCAGCAACCGAGCCCCGCTTGTGGCGTCAAACCGCCCAGCGCGTCTTCGTTCACCGGCCTGCCGCCGGCTTTGGACAAGGTGGCGCAAGCCATCTTCATTTCAACAAATACTCCAGCAAAGGATTGCGGAACAGCACGATCAGCACGATCACCAACACATAAATAGCCAAGGACTCGATCATCGCCAGGCCGATGAACAGGGTGCGCATAATGGATTTTTCCGCCTCAGGCTGCCGCGACAAGGCGTCCAGGGCGGCGGCGATGGCCTTGCCCATCGCCAGCGCCGGGAACATCACGCCCAGGCCGATGCCGAACACCGCCGCCGCCGTGGAAACCAGGGTAAACCAGCTCATGTCGTTCATGGATTTGCCGTTTGTTGTTGCCGCGCCGTTCAAAGCAAAGCCGGTGGGCGCAGTCCGCCGCGCCGGCGTCAATCGTCCTTCTGTTGCCGCAATTGTTGCGACTGCATCGCGCCCGCCACGTAAATCAACGCCAACATGCCGAAAATATAAGCTTGCACCAGCGCCTCGACGACATGCAGCATCAGCAAGGGCACGGGGGCGAGGAAGCCGGCCACCATCAGCACGAGCAGGGCGGCTATTTCCAGGCTCATCATATTGCCGAACAAGCGGATTGCCAAGGCGATGGTGCGCGTCACCTCGCCTATGAGATGGAACGGCAGCAGGATGGGGCTGGGGCTCAAATAATGGCGCAAATAGTTTTTCAGACCTTGCGAGCGGATGCCGTAGCCGTGCACCGCGAAAAACACCACGATGGCCAAAGCCGCCGTGGCGGACAGGTCGCGGGTCGGCGAATGCAAGCCCGGAATCAGGCCGACGAGGTTGGCCGTCGCCAGATAAATCCACAAGGTGCCGATGAACGGCAACAAGGCCCGCGCATGTTGCGGAGCGGCGGCGCTGATGCCGTCCTCCAGCGTGGCGACCACCCCCTCGGCGACGGTTTGCAGGAAGCCCGGACGGGATTGGCTGTCTCGCGTGGCCAGCCATGACAAGCCGCCGAGCACCGCCATGACCCCCCAAGTGGTCGCCACGGTCGCGGTGAGTTGGAAATCCCCCCAGGCGAACAGCACGGCGGCGTTCAAATCATGGCCCATGGCTCATTCCTGAATAAACAGATAGACATTGACCGCGCCGACGATGACGCCGGCGATGATCAGGCTTAAGGTCCAGCGCAGCGAGTAGGCTTCCGACAGGCGATCCAGCCAAAGCCCCAGGTAGGCGCCGGCCACCGTCGGCAGCACGAACAGCAGGCCCAAGGTGCCGACATACACCGTCTGCGCCAGCAGGTTAGGCCGTTCACGGTCGGCCTGCCGCATGCGGGCGGCCTGGGCTTCCACTCGTTTGCGCAATTCGTCGTCAGGGTCGGCCATATTGACTCCGCCAGGCGTTCACTAAAGGCCACTTCGCACGCTAACGATTATAGCGCTGCCGCGCCAGCATCCGCTGGCCGAAAAAAAAAACTCCGAAGCCAATGGGGGGCGGCTTCGGAGTCAGTAAATCCCGGCTAGGGGGGAGCCGGGAAAAATCGCCACTCAGGGAGTGCGAGCGGCGGGCATCGTTCCCGACGCCTGCCTTATGGACAGGCGGTCTGCGGAAAAGTTCAGCGCGTTCAGTCCTGCCTGGGCCCAGTCACCAGCACCCGCGCCATGCCGGGCAGCAGGTCAAAATCGAACGGCACGGGCAAAAACTCCATCGCCCACTGCGGCGACACGTCCACCAGCGTGGGTGCGTTCTGCACATAATGCTGGAGATTGTCGATGTGGCAATACTGCCGGTTCCAGATGTCCTTGTTCAGAATAATCAAAGCCTGCGAAGAATCGTGGGGGGAGGCCTTCCAGATCAACAGCAAGGCCGGGTTGGAGCAGCCCCACACTTCAGTGATGCTTTCCTCCTGGAATACCCGGTAGTGGCTTTTGATCAGATTCACATCGCGGATGAACGCGGTGAGATCGACATCGGTCTGCTCCCAATCCGATGGCTTGGTGCTGACCACATGCAATGGTTTGCGGAAGCCGTACTCGAAGCCCATCGGCATCATCACCCCCGCCGAGAACAAGGCGGAGAACAGATAACGCTGCTTCATCGCGTCCACATTGCCATGCTGCTCGTCGAACAGCCTCGGCGTGTCGTGGCTCTCCGCGAAGCTGATCGAAGGCGTCGTGGCGCGGGTCAGATGGTATTGCTCCATCAGCCACGGGCTTTGGAAATCCCACCATTTGGAGCTGTTGAACACCGCGTCGAAGCCGGCCCCGGCGGTCTGCCGGGTCTGGTCGGGGGAGCAGCCCAGCGTTTCGGCGACGAACACGGCATCGGGATGGTCGCGGCGCACCTCCTCGATCAAGCGCTTCCAGAAGCCGCCGGGAATCTGATAGGCCGCGTCGCAGCGGAAGCCCTCAAAGCCCAGGCTGATCAAATAATCGACGATTTTCCGGCAATAGCGGAACAAGCCTTCCGGGTCGGAGGAATGATAATGGTCGAACTGCGCCAGATCCTGCCAAACCACCTTCTGGCCGTCATGCGTGCAGAACGGATTGGCGATGCGCCCGTTGTCCTTGACGAACCATTCCGGGTGCTCCTTGAGCAGCGCGGAGTCATAGGCGCAGTGGTTGATGACCAAATCGATCATCAAGCGCAGCCCCAGTTCTTTCGCTTCTTTGACCATGGCGCGGACTTGCGCCTCCGCCGGGTCCGCGCCTGCGCACAGCGCCGGGTTGATGGCGAAATAGTCTTTGATCGAATACAGGCTGCCGGAAGCGCCGGGTTGCTGGATCGGGTTGACGAAAATCCAGTTGAAGCCCATTTCCACCGCGCTGGTCAGA
>Ga0265327_10001013_pt1 | contig 39758 bp, 34 predicted proteins | sample 41621metaG_FD_202089 | JGI IMG/M metagenome (GOLD analysis project Ga0265327, IMG submission 202089) | Rhizosphere microbial communities from Carex aquatilis grown in University of Washington, Seatle, WA, United States - 4-16-21 metaG | ecosystem: Host-associated > Plants > Roots > Rhizosphere... | reverse complement strand
GTCAAACAGCGACAGGATCAGCGCATCCTTCTCGGCATGGCTCATTCTGTCTAGGTCTGCTTGTGTCGGGCGCTTCAGTTCAGGCATGGGCGCAGCATAGCGAATTTTGGAGGGCGTTGGTAGTTACTGAATTTGCTTAATTGTCCCAAGGCTTTGGCATAGTTTCCCAGCCGTTGTATCCAGCGTATGTCTTCGGCCATGTTTTGCGCCACTCCCAAAAATAAAAAAGGCCGCAAGCCTTGCGGCTTGCAGCCTTGATTTTCGCAGGGGCCTACAGGCTGTAGTACATGTCAAACTCGACCGGATGCGTGGACATGCGGTAGCGGGTGACTTCCTGGTTCTTCAGTTCGATGTAGGCGTCGATGACGTCGTCGGTGAACACGCCGCCACGGGTCAGGAACTCGCGGTCTTTGTCCAGGGTGTCCAAGGACAAATCAAACGAGTAGGAAACCTGCGGAATAGCTTTTTCCTCTTCCGGCGGCAGGTCGTACAAGTCCTTGTCCATGGCTTCGCCCGGGTGGATCTTGTTCTGGATGCCGTCGAGGCCCGCCATCAGCATGGCGGCGAAGGCCAGGTAGGGGTTCGCGGTGGAGTCCGGGAAGCGGACTTCGATGCGGCGGGCCTTCGGGTTCTGCACGTAGGGGATGCGGATCGAGGCGGAGCGGTTGCGGGCGGAGTAGGCCAGCATGACCGGGGCTTCAAAGCCGGGCACCAGGCGCTTGTAGCTGTTGGTGGAGGCGTTGCAGAAGGCGTTCAGCGCGCGGGCGTGCTTGATGATGCCGCCGATGTAGTACAGCGCGGTTTCGGACAGGCCGCCATACAGGTCGCCGGTGAACAGGTTCTTGCCGTCTTTGGCCAAGGACTGGTGGACGTGCATGCCGGAGCCGTTGTCGCCGACCAGGGGCTTGGGCATGAAGGTGGCGGTCTTGCCGAAGCCGTGGGCGACGTTCTGGATCACATACTTCAAGACCAGGACTTCATCGGCCTTCTTCACCAGGGTGTTGAACTGGACGCCGATTTCGCACTGGCCGGCGGTGGCGACTTCGTGGTGGTGGACTTCGACGGTCTGGCCGAAATCTTCCAGCGTGTTACACATCGCCGAGCGCAGGTCTTGCAGCGAGTCGACCGGCGGCACCGGGAAGTAGCCGCCCTTGATGCCGGGGCGGTGGCCGATGTTGCCGTCCTCGTAGACTTTCTCGGAGTTCCAGCCGGCTTCTTCTGAGTCGATCTTGAAGAAGGAGCCTTGCATGGAGGTGCCCCAGCGCACGTCGTCGAACACGAAGAATTCGTTTTCCGGGCCGAAGTAGGCGGTGTCGGCGATGCCGGTGGACTTCAGGTAGGCTTCGGCGCGTTTGGCGATGGAACGCGGGTCGCGCTCGTAGCCTTGCATCGTGGAAGGCTCGATGATGTCGCAACGCAAGATCAGCGTGACATCGTCAAAGAACGGGTCGATCACGGCGGTGTCGGGGTCCGGCATCAGGATCATGTCGGATTCGTTGATGCCTTTCCAGCCAGCGATGGACGAGCCATCGAACATCTTGCCGTCTTCGAACAGATCTTCGTCCACGGTGCTGGCCGGCACGGTGACGTGCTGCTCTTTGCCACGGGTGTCGGCAAAGCGGAAATCGACATAGCGGACTTCCTTATCTTTGATTATCTGAAGTACGTCTTTGGGCGTCGTCATGCGTTTCTCCTCGTTGGGTTGTATGGGGTGAAATGGAACATCTAATCAATCATACAGAAACCATACCATGGGGGCCTGTGTCCGCAAATGGTTAGGACTTCTATGATTTTTCCGGTTGCGACTTGGCGCTCTTGCTCTTTTTGCCCGTCCGTGGTGCTTTTTGCGCCAAAAAGGCGCATCCAGAAATCGTTGCGGCTCAAAGGAATCCACGGATTCCCGCGACGCCTTGCGCGCCGTGCCGCTGGGCCTGCGCCAAGTGGGCGGGCTCCATGCCGCCCAGGGCGTACACCGGGAGCTTGGCCGCCTCGGCCCAGCGGCTAAATTGTTCCCAGCCTAAGGGTTCGCTGTCCGGGTGGCTGGGCGTGGGCAGCACCGGCGACAGCACGATGAAATCGACGCCGCTCCGCTCGGCCTGGCGGATGTCTTCAGGGCCATGGCAGGAGGCCGCCACCCATAGGTCCGCAGGCAGGGGCCTGTGCCGCAAAGCCTGCAAGCGCGGGCCGCTCAAATGCACGCCCGCCGCGCCGGCCTGCAGCGCGATTTCCGGCTCGGCGTTGAGCAGCAGCCCCACGCCATAAGGCCGGCAAAAGTCCACGGCTTTGCGGGCCAATGCCCAATAGACGTCTCCTTGCAGGTTTTTCACCCGCCATTGCGCCAAGGCATAACCGCGCTGGCACAGGCGCTCAAGCTGGCCGAACAGCTCGGTCTCGCCGCCCAGGCTGGCGTCCACGATGGGGTAGCAGTCCGGCAGCCTGGCCGCCGCGACGATGGGCCGGTTGGCCGCCGGCAACGCCAGCGCGGCCAGATCATCCGGCGCGACCCAGCGGATCGGCTGGCTTTCCATGCCGCGGGGCTTGCCGCGGAAGGCGTCCACCCGCCAAACGTCCAACAGCACGCGCTTGTCGCCGTAGTCGTGGGCGATTTTAATCAGCGGGCAGGCCGCGTCCACGGCGATGGACAGCTCTTCGCGCAATTCCCTGCGCAAGGCGTCTTCCACCGTCTCGCCCGCTTCGACCTTGCCGCCGGGGAACTCCCACAGCCCGCCCTGGTGCGAGTGGTCGTGGCGGCGGGCGACCAGAACTTCGCCCAGGCGGTTGCGGATCACGCCGACGGCGACATGCAAGGCGGGCTGCGGGTGCTGGGTTTCCATCCGTTTGTCATGGTAAATGGCTTGGCGTCAAAGCCTGTCGACGCGCGGCCAGCCTTTGCCCCAAAATTGTGGCATTTTACACAAAACGAGGCCAAGGCAGGATGTCTTTTTGTCCTGGCGGGGATTTTCTGTGACAAATTCTATCGCCGGATAGGCGTTATCGTTGAAACCCGCATCCGGTCTTGGACGAGTTCAGGGGCATCTTCGGGCATGAAGCGGGCGGCTGGGTTTTGCGGGCGGCGTCGGCGACTGCCTGGGGGCGACGACTCCGTGGTGGGCATAGGCGGGGGCGGGTTTATGTTCCTGCCGGGGATCATGCCGGAGGCGGCGTGTCAAATCCCGGCGTTCCTGAAGCCGCCGATGAGGGCGGGCGGCCAGGTTGTTTAGCCGGCCATCATCGCCCCCGCCCAATGTTGGAATGGGCTGTCGGGGCCGGGGGGGCGATTTGAGCCTAGTGGGCCCAGTAGAGTTTCGCCGCCTTTTTTTCCGCAGTTTCGTCCAGCGGCTCCTGGTACATTCTGGGAATGCCCTTGTGCATCCCCGCCCAGACGATGCCGACCGGCTTGCGCCAGAACTTGACCAGGCGGTGGCGGCGGAACAGCAGATAGGCCCGGTAATGCTTCTTTTGCACGAGATCCCGCCAGATTTCGGCGAGGGCTTCGCTTTCGTCGGCAAACTCGCCGAGAACCAATGCGTTGTTGATGTCGTCCGCGTTCCATGCCGATGTTTCGACGGTAAGGACTTTGATGCTCATGGCCGGTTACCCCAGGTTTTTGCCTCGGCAGAGGCGGTTGAATGGCTTGCGCCGTGTTGACAGTGTTTATGCAATAGGCGTGCCTTCTACCGGGCTTGGTCAATAAGCTAAAATTTTAATATTTTTCAGTCGGTTAAATGTTTGTGCAACGGAATGGCAGGGCAGGGCTTAACTTTTGCGTCTCATTTTGCGAATGGCTTTGGCAGGACGCGGCAACTTGGCGTGGGGGCTGGCTTGACCAACCGGTGTATCGTCCAATGTTCTGGGTTGGCGCTCACCGCCTCACGCAGTGGCGACGCCAGGCTGTCCTTCCGGGGCGGCACGCCGGCGGCCGGCTTCTACAAAGCCACGGCCGCCACCCGTCCCGCCGCGGTGGCGGAGCAGTTCGCTGTGGCGCGGATTTTTGGGTTTGACTGAGAGGGGGGCGCAGGCGGTGTTATTGCCTGCTCAGGGCGGGGGGCTCCCGGGCAACGAAGAGCCGTTGCCGGGCTTTAAGTCCGATATTCCGCGTTGATCTTCACATAGTCATACGAGAAATCGCAGGTCAACACCCGTTGCGTGGCTTCGCCCCGGCCCAGTGCCACGCGGACGGTGATGTCGCTGGCCGCCATGACGCGCTGGCCGGCCTCTTCGGTGTAGCTCGACGCGCGCGCGCCGTTTTCGACGATTTGGACATCGCCCAGCCAGATGGAGACTTTGGCGATGTCAAGCCCTGGGCAGCCGGAGCGGCCGACGGCGGCGAGGATGCGGCCCCAGTTGGGGTCGCTGGCGAAAAACGCGGTCTTGACCAGCGGCGACAGCGCGACGGTGTTGGCGACTTGGTGGGCTTCGGCTTCGTCGCGGGCTTGCTCGACGACGACGCGCATCAGCTTGGTCGCGCCTTCGCCGTCGCGGACGATGGCTTCGGCCAATTCGTCGCAAACTGCCTGCAAGGCGGCTTTGAACGCCGGCAGATGTTCGCCGGCCACGTCCACAGCCGAAGCGCCGGTCGCCATCAGCACCAGCGAGTCATTGGTCGAGGTGTCGCCGTCCACGGTGACGCAGTTGAAGGACTGGTTTGCCGCCTCCGCCAGCAGGGCTTGCAACAGCCCGGCGTCCACGCGCGCGTCGGTGCCGATGTAGGACAGCAAAGTCGCCATGTCGGGGTGGATCATCCCGGCCCCTTTGGCGATGCCGATCAGCGTGACGGTCTGGCCGGCCAGGCTGATTTGGCGGTGGGCGAGTTTTGGCACCGTGTCGGTGGTCATGATGGCGCGGGCGGCGCGCGCCCAGCCGTCTTCGGTCAAAGCTTCGACGGCTCGGGGCAGAGCGGCTGCGATCTTGTCCACGGGCAGGTATTCGCCGATGACGCCGGTGGAGAAAGGCAGCACTTGCTCGGCGCTGCCACCGGTCAGCCCCGCCACCAGGCGGCAGGTCTGTTCGGCGTCTTCCAGGCCGCGGCTGCCGGTGCCGGCGTTGGCGTTGCCGGCGTTGACTAGCAGCCAGCGCGGGTTGTGGCTTAAGTGGCCGCGGGCCACCGTCACCGGGGCCGCGCAGAAGGCGTTGCGGGTGAACACGGCGGCGCAGCTTGAGCCTTCGGCCAGTTCGATCAGCAAGAGGTCGTCGCGGCCTTCGCGTTTGATGGCCGCGCCCGCCGCGCCCAGCTTGAGGCCGGCGATTTTCGGCAGGGGAGCCGGAGGTTGTGGATTGGTCATTGCCCTTACCCGAAGCCCTCTTCTCGCAAAAGAAGAGGGGGTTTTAAGAGTGGATTGGCGTTTTAACTGTCAGGAGGCGTCAAGCTTGCCGTGGCATTGCTTGTATTTCAGGCCGGAGCCGCAAGGGCAGGGGTCGTTCCTGCCAACTTTTTCGATGGCGCGGGGGAAGGGCTTGGGCGGCTGGGCGAGCCAGGGCTGCTCTTCGCCCGACGGCGGCGCGGCGTCCTCTTCCGCCAGCAGCGGGCCGGCCTCGGCGTGTTGGAACTGCAATTCCTGCACTTGCCGGGCTTGCTCTTCCATGATCCTGACTTCTTCCTCGCTGCGGACTTGCACCTTGGAGAGGATGGAAACGACTTCCTGTTTCACGCTGTCGAGCATGTTGGTGAACATCTCGAAGGCTTCGCGCTTGTATTCCTGCTTGGGATCTTTTTGGGCGTAGCCGCGCAGATGGATGCCCATGCGCAAATGGTCCATCGCGGCCAAATGCTCTTTCCAGGTGTTGTCCAGCACTTGCAGCATCACCGACTTTTCAAAATGGCGCATCACTTCCCGGCCAATGGCGGTGGACTTGGCGTCATAATCGGCCTGCACCTGGTCTTGGATCTTCTGCTTGAGCTTTTCCTCGTGCAGATAGTTGTCCTCGTCCAGCCACTGGCTCACCGGGGCGGCGACGTTCAATTCATGCCCCAAGGCTTCCTCCAGCCCCTTCACATCCCATTGCTCTTCCATCGTGTGCGGCGGGATGGCCTGGTGGAACATGGTGCTGACCACGTCTTCGCGGATCGCCGTGATGGTTTCTGAAATGTCTTCGGCCTCCATCAAGGCGTCGCGCTGGAAGTAGATCACCCGGCGCTGGTCGTTGGCGACGTTGTCGTATTCCAGCAAGGATTTGCGGATGTCGAAGTTGCGGGCTTCGACTTTGCGCTGGGCGTTTTCGATGGCCTTGGTGACCCAGGGATGCTCGATGGCTTCGCCCTCTTGCATGCCCAGCCGCTGCATGATCGCGGCGACACGGTCGGAGGCGAAAATGCGCATCAGGCTGTCTTGCAGGGACAGGTAGAAGCGGGTCGAGCCCGGATCGCCCTGGCGGCCCGAGCGGCCGCGCAACTGGTTGTCGATGCGGCGCGACTCGTGGCGCTCGGAGCCGACCACATGCAGGCCGCCGCTTTTCACCACCGTCTCGTGGCGCAGAACCCAGGCAGCCCGCGCTTGCTCGATGTCGGCCGGGTCGGTCAGGCCCAGCCGGCCGATTTCCTCGTCTAGGTTGCCGCCCAGGACGATGTCGGTGCCGCGGCCGGCCATGTTGGTGGCGATGGTCACCGCGCCGGGCCGGCCGGCCTCGGCGACGATATGGGCTTCCCGCTCGTGGTGCTTGGCGTTCAGCACTTGGTGTTCCACCCCGGCTTGGGTGAGCAGGCCGGCGATCAGTTCGGAGTTTTCGATGGACGTGGTGCCCACCAGCACTGGCTGGCCGCGGCTGACGCATTCTTGGATGTCTTCGAGGATGGCTTTGTATTTCTCCTGCGCGGTCAGGTAGACCAGGTCGCCCAAATCCTTGCGGACGTTGGGGCGGTTGGACGGGATCACCACGACTTCGAGGTTGTAGATTTGCTGGAACTCGAAGGCTTCGGTGTCCGCCGTGCCGGTCATGCCGGAGAGCTTGCTGTACAGGCGGAAATAGTTTTGGAAGGTGATCGACGCCAGCGTCTGGTTTTCGTTCTGGACGGTCACGCCTTCCTTGGCTTCGATGGCCTGGTGCAAGCCTTCCGACCAGCGCCGACCGGTCATCGCCCGGCCGGTGAATTCATCGACGATGATGATCTGGTTGTCGCGGACGATGTAGTCCACGTCGCGCTGGAACAGGGCGTGGGCGCGCAGGCAGGCGTTGATGTAATGCATCAGGCGGATGTTGACGGCGTCGTACAGGCTCTGGCCCGCTTTGATCAGCCCTTGCTCCTCCATCATGCTTTCGATGCGTTCGTGGCCTTGCTCGGTCAGGAAGGTCTGCCGGGCCTTCTCGTCGACGCTGTAGTCGCCGGGGCCGTTCTCCTTTTCCTGTTTGACCAGCTTCGGCATCAGGCGGTTGATCTGGTGGTACAAGTCGCTGCGGTCTTCGGTGGGGCCGGAGATGATCAGCGGCGTCCTGGCCTCGTCGATCAGGATGGAGTCCACCTCGTCGACGACGGCGAAATGGCGGCCGCGCTGCACCCGCTGTTCCGGGGTGAAGGCCATGTTGTCGCGCAGGTAGTCGAAACCGAATTCGTTGTTGGTGCCGTAGGTGATGTCGGCGGCGTAGGCGGCGCGGCGCTCGTCGGTGTCCAAGGCGCTGACGATCACGCCCGTGGTCAGCCCCAGGAAGCCATAGAGGCGGCCCATCCATTCGGAGTCGCGCTTGGCCAGGTAGTCGTTGACCGTGACCACATGCACGCCCTTGCCCGGCAGCGCGTTGAGATAGGCGGCGAGGGTGGCGACCAGGGTCTTGCCTTCGCCGGTCTTCATTTCGGCGATCTTGCCGTCGTTCAGCACCATGCCGCCGATCAGCTGCACATCGAAGTGGCGCATGTTCAAGACCCGGCGCGAAGCCTCGCGGACCACGGCGAAAGCCTCGGGCAGCAAAGCCTCCAGCTTTTCGCCATTGGCCAGCCGCGCCCTGAACTCCTCGGTCTTCCCTCTCAGCTCCGCATCCGTAAGCTTCTCAACCTGGGGTTCCAAGGAATTGATCTTCTTGACTATTTTCCTCTTCTTCTTAACCAGCCGCTCATTTCGGCTGCCGATGATTTTTCTGACCAGCTTGCCCAGCATTGTGATTTGATTCCAACCAATGAAAAAAGATTTGCGGATGATACCGTAAAACGCCCCGATTTAATAACGATGAGTACCGGCCTTTCCGGGCATGGAAAATCCCCGGCCAGCCGCGTCTCGACGCTGGCCGGCGAGCAAGGCTTGCTTGCGCGCTGCTATGCGCCTTTATGGTGCGTCTTGCTTGGGCTGCTTGCCCAGAAAGAAGCGCAAGCGGTCTTTGCTCTTTCCCCAGCGAGGCTGAACGATGAGCCCGTATTGCACTATAATTGTGCAGTTAGGGTCGGTTAGTGCTCTCAAGGCCATCTTCTTCGGCGCTGATTTCCTATAAGTCACTGTTTTTATAATGGCCGCTTATGAGGGATTGGTGTTGATTGCTCTCTGCGTCAATGGCCCACATCTTGCTCCCGGGACTGCTATGAACGATACCGCCCCCGCTAATTTTTACCGCCACATCCTCGACAATCTGTCCGATGCGGTGCTTTTATTCAACGACTCGCTGTCCCTGGTGTACATCAACATGCCGGGGGAGATGCTGTTTTCGCTGCGCGCCCGCCATGTGCTGGGCAACCAGGCGCAGCAGGTGTTTTTTTTCAGCGACGAGGGCATGGAGGAAGACATGCGCCGAGTGCTGGCCGCGGGCAGCACCTTGACCAAGCGCAATGTGGTGCTGGCCCTGCCGCTGCATCCGATGACCGTCAACGTGACCATGACCCCCGTCAACGAAGGCGGCGCGTCCTTGCTGCTGATTGAAGTGCAGCAGGTAGACCGGCATTTGCGCTTTTCCATGGAAGAGCAATTGCAGGCCCAGCAGAACGCGGCCAAGATGCTGCTGCGCGGGCTGGCCCATGAAATCAAAAACCCCTTGGGCGGCCTGCGCGGCGCGGCCCAGTTGCTGGATCGCGAGCTGCCGGAAGACGAGTTGCGCGAGTACACCCGGATCATCATCGAAGAGTCCGACCGGCTGCAATCGCTGGTGGATCGGATGCTGGCCCCCAACAAGCCGCTGCAAAAAAGCCTGATCAACATCCACCGGGTGTTGGAGCGGGTGCGCCAACTGGTGCAGGTGGAGGTGCCGTCCGGCGTGCAGCTCGTCCGCGACTACGACCCCAGCATGCCGGCTTTGCACGGCGACAGCGACCAGCTCATCCAGGCGATCCTCAACATCGTCCGCAACGCCGCCCAGGCGGTGGGCAAGCAGGGGAAGATCACCATCCGCAGCCGCGTCCACCGGCAGGTCACCATCGGCCTGCACCGCCACCCCTTGGTGGCCAAGATCGACGTGATCGACAATGGCCCCGGCATCAAGCCGGAATTGCTCAACCAGATTTTCTATCCGATGGTGACGGGCCGGGCCGAAGGCACTGGCCTGGGGCTGTCCATCGCCCAATCGCTGATCAGCCAGCACGGCGGCATGGTCGAATGCGACAGCAAGCCGGGCGAAACGATTTTTTCCATTTTTCTGCCTTTGGAGAAGGAACATGAGTAACGCGGCTCAAGTCTGGGTGGTCGACGACGACCGCTCCATCCGCTGGGTGTTGGAAAAGGCCCTGCAGAAAGCCTCCATCCAGACCCGCTGTTTTCCCAATGCCAATCTGCTGTTGGACGCGCTGGAGACCGCAAGGCCCGACGCGATTCTCACCGACATCCGCATGCCCGGCCTCGACGGGCTGGAGTTGCTGGACCGGCTGCAAATCAAACAGCCGGATTTGCCCATCATCATCATGACCGCCCATTCCGACCTGGAAAGCGCGGTGTCCGCCTTCCATGGCGGGGCGTTTGAATACCTGCCCAAGCCCTTCGACGTGGACGACGCGGTGGATCTGGTGCGCCGGGCGTGCAGCCACGGCCAGCGGAACCGCAAAGAACAGGCCAAGGCCGCGCCGGCCCAGTCCGAGAAGAGCCCGGAGATCATCGGCGAGGCCCCGGCCATGCAGGAAGTCTTCCGCGCCATCGCCCGGCTGGCCCGCTCGCACATCACCGTGTTGATCAACGGCGAGTCGGGCACCGGCAAGGAGTTGGTGGCCCGCGCCCTGCACCGGCACAGCCCGCGCGTGGACAAGCCTTTCATCGCCTTGAACATGGCGGCTATCCCTAAGGACTTGTTGGAGTCCGAACTGTTCGGCCACGAGCGCGGCGCGTTCACCGGCGCGCAGGCCAGGCGGGCGGGGCGGTTCGAGCAGGCCGACGGCGGCACGCTGTTCCTGGATGAAATCGGCGACATGCCGGCCGAGCTGCAAACCCGTTTGTTGCGCGTGCTGGCCGACGGCGAATTCTTCCCCGTCGGCGCGCACGCGCCGGTCAAGGTCGACGTGCGCATCATCGCCGCGACCCACCAGAACCTGGAAACCCTCGTGCATGAGGGCCGCTTCCGCGAAGACTTGTTCCACCGCCTGAATGTCATCCGCGTCCACATCCCGCCGCTGCGCGAACGCCGCCAGGACATCCCGTTGCTGCTCAAGCATTTCCTCCAGGAGGCCAGCACGGAATTGAACGTCGAGCCCAAGTCCTTGCTGCCCGAGGTGGAGGAGCTGCTGTGCAAGCTGGACTGGCCGGGCAATGTGCGGCAGATGGAAAACACCTGCCGCTGGATCACGGTCATGGCGGCGGGGCGGGAAGTCCACATCGACGACTTGCCGCCGGAATTGCTGCAAGCCAAGCCCGAGGCGCTGCCGGTCGGCGGGATTTGGGAAGAGGTGTTCAAGCACTGGGTGGACGCCCAGTTGAAAAAAGGCGACCGCAACATCGCCAAGGAAGCCATCGACCAGGCGGAAAGCATTTTGATCACCACCGCCTTGCAGTTCACCCGCGGGCGCAGGCAGGAGGCGGCGAAGTTGCTGGGGTATGGGCGCAATACCTTGACGCGGAAGGTGAGCGAGTTGAATTTGGATGTCTAATATTATTTGCGCCGGCCAGGTTGCGAAAGAGCCGCAACCTGACCGGCGCAAATAATACAGGCTTAGATGGGTAGGGTGGGCACGCGTCTTTTTGCTTGCCCACCTATTCTGTTAGTTCTGCCAGTTTTGACATTAAATACTTTGGGAGGATTTAGTGAAGCACATAAACGCTCTAATTCTTTTTATTGCCTTGTTCGGAAACAACCACTCTTATGCGGATCAGTCAGACGTATTTATCAGCCCGACAGTAGGATTTGAAGTAACAAAGCCGACCGATTGGCATTATATAACTGCGGCACAAGTTTTAGAAAACATCAAAGCTATAAACCTCAATGACGAGAAGTTTCATGAGGCAATGCAGAAGTACACTACGGCACCGCTGGTTGCGATGACAAAATTTCCTGAACCATACGAGGACGTGAATCCGAGCTTCAAAGTTAATATAAAGCCGTACGGCCAACTGAAGGGGAAATCTCCTGCTGAACTTATCAATTTGGTCGCTTCGCAGATCCAAAAAACGTTTAATGATTTTGATCTCGTGCAACCTCCGATTGAAATTGATGTTTCAGGCATAAAATCCGCCTATGCCCGCATGAACTACACGATGCAACTTTCTAACGGTAATTCGTTTCCTACAACGTCTGAACTATGGATAGTTCCATGGGGCGATTACTTCTTTATGGTGGGTGCCGGAACTCGTCAGGACGAGAAGACTGGGTCGCGCAAGGAAATCGCAGCCATCCTTAGCACTGTAAAGATTGAGCGGTAAACGATGTGCGATAGGATATTCACCAAAGCGCGACGGGGTTTGTAACCCCGTCGCTTGCGTTTTATGGTTTGCCGCAATTTTCAAACGTTTCGGTCGGAGAGTAACGCGGCAAGCTACGACGCGTTTCCAGGCCCGCCAAAAGCCAGCAACCATGCAAATCGACTTCAAACAACTCATCGTCCAGCCAGGCCAGCAAGTCCTGCTCCAGAACCTCGACTGGGCCGATTTTGAAACCATCCTGGACGAGGCGGGAGAACACCGCGCCGCCCGCTACGCCTACAGCCAGGGAATGCTAGAAATCATGTCCCCCCTCGCCGAACACGAATTCAGCAAAAACCTGATTGGCAAGATCATCGAAATCTCATTGGAGGCGATGGATGCCGAATTCATCGCCCTAGGTTCCACCACCTTGAAAAACCCCGACACGGGGCAAGGCGCGGAACCCGACGAATGTTATTACATCCAGCATGAGGCGCAGGTGCGCGGCAAGGAGCGGCTGGATTTGCGGGTCGATCCACCGCCCGACCTCGCGCTTGAAATCGATCTGACCTCCCGCACCCATTTTCGCAATTACGAATTGCTCGGCATCCCCGAGTTATGGCGCTACGACGGCAAGCGGCTGGAAATACTGGTGCTGGAGAATGGCGCTTACGCCGAGTCGGAGACGAGCCGCCAGTTTCCCTGGCTACCCTTGAAAACCCTGGTTCCCGGATTGCTGGAGCAATGCAAGCGGGAAGGGCGCAACAAGACGCTCAAAGCGTTTCGGTGCCAAATCGCCGGCTGGATTGCTGGAAAATAGTCGTGTAGACAATCACGCTGAATGTCGGGCGCAACGCAAAGAGACGCGCCCGACCTACAGCTCAATTCTAGTATTAAGCAATCAATGGAGGCCGCTTTGAACACTTCGTCGTTGCTTTGGGGCTTGCTTTTCGGCTCGGTTGGGCTGGGCTTTTTCATGTACGGCAAGAAGCAGAAGGCGGTCGTCCCGCTGGCCTGCGGTCTAGCCCTGATGGTTTTCCCCTATTTCGTCACCAACACCCTTCTGCTGGTTTTAATCGGCTTCGCGCTCATCGCGCTGCCCTATTTCTTCAGAGTCTAATCCAACCAAGTAAGCCAAATACGGTGGGCACGGCTTTATCGTGCCCACTGGCCGTTAAGGACATCTGATGTGGGTGCTGAACCAGGCTTCCTTCAGATTATTGGTGGGATAGCCCGGCGCGGTGGTCAGCCATTGGGCGCTCGCGCTGATGCCCGAGCGCGGCCCCCAAGGCCCTACGCCATTGAAACCTAAAGAGGTCGGCGTCAAAGTGGGCGGAACCCAAGGCGGCCGGTAGTTGCTAAGCCATGTCGGATATCCGGCGGGTGCCGCGGGATGGGCCGAAGTAGGCAGCGGCTTGGTCACGCGCCATAGTGTGGTGTTGGTGACGATGGCGGTGGAGCCGTTGTCAAACGTACACCCGGCAATTGAGCCATAGGACGGAGAGCCCGCCCCGGGAGCGGCCGTCAAGGTGAACTCGCCAAGCACATCAGGCCCGCCGCCGCCTTCGTCCCGCACCCAAATATTAAGCCAGTAGTCGTGAAAGTTGGCGCCTGAGCTGGATTGTGGAAGATAAAGCGTGCTGGTGAATGTGAACGGCCATCCCAGGCCGTTGGCATACTGGAAACCCTCCGGCTGGACTGCCGCCGCGCCTGGCTGGGTCGTGCTAAGGTATATTTTGAACTGGTCGTCTCCATTCACCTTGCTGCTGATGAAGGTGGCGCTGGTGGCGGTGGTTGCGTTCAGCACCAATGCGCCGAGGACGGCCAATGAGGAAAGTTTTGGGCGATAAAGCGAAAAAGGCGTTTTCATGATGCGCTCCCGGTATTCGTCAATGATGAGACACTCGGCCAACCTAAATTAGACACCATGAAAGGCGGAAAGCCTTATGCCTTTGAAGTGTGGAATTCAAAATTGATTCTACCCTTGTCCACCAAGCGATGCCATAAAAATTAGACCATATCGGTAAATTGGAGAGCCATCCAGGCTGTGTTCTGACAAACAGGGTTTGAGCATACGGAAGTTCCCTGACCTTAATTATGGGTATTTGCGTCGGCACGGAGAATGGCCGCCAGCCGCGCCCGCGCCCTTGACGCTTGCCTATTCCCGCACACATAATTCGCCTTGCCAGGCTTGGCGGAGGAATAGCCTTTCCCCTTCTGTGGTTTACAAACCTGGCCCGCCGCCGCTTTCCATGTCCACAGGCCAAACAGGCGGACGGTTGGACTTCCGCCCGCTGCCGCCGCGCGGCAAATCCCAGGTCAATTTCAAGCAAAAAGGTGAACACATGAGCAATGCCATTGTAGTGTCCGTTCAAGCCAAGGATTTCGTCGCCGCAGGGTCGGGAACGAAAGCCGCCGATCCGGCGTATTCAAACCTCACCGTGACCCACGGCCAGTCCGGGCATGTCGAATGGAAAGTGGATCTGCCCAAGGCGGGCCAATATCGGCTGCTGGCGTTGATGACGGCCCACGAAGCGCGCCCTTGCGCGTTGTCGATCAACGGGGAGCCGCAGGCAGGCCCGATTCTGGGCGAAGTCACCGGCAGTTGGCACAGCGACACGCTGCAATGGTTCGCCTATGGGCCTTACGCATTCAAGCAGGGGGAAAACCGCTTCCGCATTGATTTCACCGACTACCAGCCGCATCTGAAAGAATTCGGCTTCGCGCCGGAACTGCCGGAGCCGGCGGCGTTGGCCCGCGAGGCGGGGGCGCTGGAGGCCGCGTACCAGGCGGCTTTGGCCGACCCGCTCAACCATCTGTGCCGTTTGGACGTGGCGGTGGGCGGCGAGTGGAAGGGGGTGCAGGTGCAAAACCAGTCGCAGGCCAACGGCGCGGCGCTAGTCCGCCACGGCGGGCCGGGCAACCGCGTGAAATTCATCAAAAGCCCGCAAGTGGCCGGCGGCTTCCTGATCGCCGTGGAAGTCAGAAACATCTGGAAGACGCTGAACGTCAAAGGCCAGTCCGCCGACGACTACGCCGCCATCATTCGCGCCAGCGGCGACGGCAATGTGTTCAAAATCATCGGCAACGGCCAGGGTGGTTATCATTTGTCAGTCCAGGCCGGCTCGAATTACGACGACTGGAAAGGCGTGCATGTGCATTCCCAGGGCGGCGATGACAACGCCGCGCTGATCCGCCATGCCGGGCCGGGCAACGTCTTCCAACTGGTCGCGAGCGAAGAGCTGGCCGAGCCGGATCGCATCGACGCCCTCAAAGACGCCTGGCTGGCCAAGCAGGCCGAATATGAGCAGAGCCTGGCCGAGTCCGCCGCGGCGGCGCAGGAGCCGCCCAGCCAGTCCGAGGCGGCCACTGGCGTGGCGGTGGAACAAGAGCCGCCCGGCACCGAGCCCGCCCCGGCTGCGCGCGCGGGCCGGCAAGTGCTGAACGCCGCGAAACTCTACGCGGAAAGCAGGCTGCTGCCGGGCGGCAGCCTGCTGGTGGAAGGCAAAGTCGTCGAAGGCGGCGCGCACACGGCGCTGTGGCTGGGCACCAGGCTGGCAGGCGGTTTGGTGGGGTCTGTGGGCTGGATGCTGGTCGCGGCCAATTCTTATTCAAGATCTGTTTCCGGCAAACATCTGCATGAACATGTCGCGGAGTTTTTCAATAAGGATCGCTAGATACCGGTGATGGCGGCGGGGCGCGAGGTTCAAGCCGACGGCCTGCCGCCGGACTGTTGCAAGCCAAGCCCCTCCGCCCCGTTATGGAAATCGTCCAGCTATTCGCAAATCCCGCAATGCCCAGCCTTGTGAAGATTGGACATACTTTGCAGGAAGAGGCTGGTTCGCGGCCTGTGTTATTGGCTGCGCAGCGAGTTAAGAAACAAACCCAGCCCGCCCATCGACAAAACCAGTATGACGAGCAAGTCAAACAGGCTCATACTGCGCAGGGTGAATTGCAATCCGGCCAGCACGCCGACCAGCAGGGCCGCCAGCGAACCCAAGGCCAATAACCAGCCGATGAAATTGCGCGCATTATAGAAAATCATGCCGATGCCGAAGGCCAGCGGGATTAAAACCATGCCGCCGGTAATCGACGACGACCCGCCAAACGCCGAAAAGTGGAACAAGCTCGTGCCCAGATTGAAGGATTGGCTGACATGGACGGATCGCAGCAGCAGATAAAATCCCATGCACATCATCGCCACGCCGGTCAAAAACGAACCCACGCCGCCTGGGGTGCCGCCCGCGCCTTGAAAACTCATGGATCGCTCCTGACAATGGTGGAGTCTTGCGTTTGTCCCGCGCCGCCCTAGTGGTCGGCATGGGCCGCCAGGGTATATTGGCTGGCATTTTCCCTTACCCTATCAACCTTTGCAAGAAACCCCTATGAAACTATTGCTGCGCTTGCTTTTCCTGCTCCCGCTGCTGCTGGTCTTGGGCGTGGCCGGCGCGTTGTTGGCCGCGCTGCAATCGGAGCCGCGGGTCAGCCGCGCCGCCGAGTTCACGCCGGAGCGCATCGCAGACGGCAAGCGCGTCCTCGACGCCAACGATCCGCGCAAGCTGAAGCCCGGCGAAGTCAGGAGGGTCAGCTTCACCCAGCAAGATTTGGATTTGGCGCTCAACTACCTGGCCCACCGCTATGGCCGGGGCAGCGCGAGGCTGGCGTTGCGGCCAGGCGAGGCGCGGGTGGAAGCCACCGGCAAATTGCCGAAGAACCCGCTAGGCGCTTATCTGAACATCGACGCCGAACTGGCGCAGACCAGCGGTTTGCCCCGCGTCGAACGGCTGCGCGTCGGGAGCCTGCCGATTCCCGGCGCGGCGGCGGATTGGTTGCTGGGCCAGGCGCTGGCGGCGCTGGGCGCGAGCGAGGATTACCGGGTGTTCACCGAGGTCGTCAAGAATGTCGGCATCGACGACGGCCAATTGAATGTGACTTACGAATGGCAAAAGGATTTGCCGGCCAAACTCGGCAGCCTGCTGATCCCCGCCGAGGAGCAGGCGCGTTTGCGCGTTTACCAGCAGCGGCTGGCCGAGGTCAGCCGCGGCGGTAAGGGGCCGGTCTCCCTGGCCGGGTTGATGCAGCCGCTGTTCAAGCTGGCCGCCGAGCGCTCGGCCCAGGGCGAGGCGGTGGCGGAGAACCGCGCGGTGATTTTGCTGTTGGTCTTTTATGTCGAAGGGCAGGGACTCGCGAAGATCATCCCGCAGGCCAAAGACTGGCCGAAGCCTGCCGCCCGCCCGGTCACGCTCTCAGGCCGCGGCGATTTCCCGCGGCATTTCCTGATTTCCGCCGCGCTGTCGGCCAATGCCGGCGGCCCTTTGTCCGACGCCGTCGGCCTGTTCAAGGAGGTGGACGATTCGCGGGGCGGCAGCGGCTTTTCGTTCAACGACCTCGCCGCCGACCGCGCCGGCGTGCGGCTGGGCGAGAACGCCAGCGCCAATCAAGCCTCGGCGCGCAAGCTTCAGCAAGTCTTGGGCGGCGGGCGGCTCAATGAAAGTGATTTCATGCCTGCGGTCGAAGATTTGCCGGAGTTCATGCCCGAGGCGGAATTCAAGCGCCGCTTCGGTGGCATCGGCGCGCCGGCTTATAACCAGATGATGCGGGAAATCGAGCGCCGCGTAGCGGATCTGGCCGTCAACCGTTGACGCTTGCCTTATTCCGTCGCCATTCTCAGCAGGCTGGCTTTGCCGGGTTTGGCCGATTTGATGGCGGCGAGCGCTTCCCGCCCCGGCGCCAGGCACAGCGAATGGGCGAGCATGCCGCCGAAGCCGCTGAACCATCGGCCGTCGGCCGGCATCAGCCAGGGCGCGTGGCCGGTGTAATGGGCCTCCAGCTTGTTCCAGGCGGCGGCGTAAAACCCGCTCGGGTAGCTGACGGTCGAATACACGCCCGCCGTCGCCAGCAGCAATAGCAGCGTGGCGCGCCAATATTTCAAGCTGACGATTTTCAGCGCGGAGCCGAAGGAGCTTTTGACGCGGCGGTTCAGCAGATCCACGCTGAACAACTCGTCCAGCAGCAAGTGGATCACAAAACCGAAGCCGACGAAGGTTCCGTAAATCCAGGCGACGGGATCGGGCTTGGAGAACAAGTGCTGGGACAGGCTCACCGCGCAAAGGCCAAAGAAAGCCGCGGCCAGCAAGGAGTGGATCGCGCCGCGGTGGGTGGTGAAACTGACGAACACTTCCAGCACGAAATAGCGCACGGCGACGAAGACGCCCAGCCAGACCGCCGCCAGCTCCAGCACGGTGTAGCGGCCCACGAACACGAACATGGCCAGGAAGGCCAGCGCGAAAGCGAGCAGGTTGAAGCTGATTTTGATCGGCACCGAGTGGTCGGAGTCGATGTCGGGCAGCAGCCCGCCGAACGCGCCCAGGCCCAGCAGCATCGGCGTTTCGGCGGCCGGGGCGACTCCCGCCTTCATGCAGGCGATGGCGGCGACTCCGCTGACCCCGGAGGCGACGAAAAGATGGGTTTTGAAATTTGCCATGCAGGCTTGCCTGTCCAATGAAATCGGGCGACGCGGCCTGTCCTTGGCGTCAGGTAGTTACTCGATAGATTATCCGCCATTTGCGTGGTTTCGGCGAAGGCATTTCGTTGGTTTTGGCAGGGCGGATCGGGTAAGTGGCGGCGGGATGGTGTCGGCGTCCGTCGGCATGGCGGGTTGTGAGGCGGCTAGAAATGGCATCCAGTATCTCAGAATGGCGGCAGGGGCGGTTTTTGCGCCGTAACACAATCGTCACATTTCTCAAGCAATATTCTTCGGAACTTGCCTTAAACTCCGGGAAGCATCATGGCTACTTTGCAAAAATGTCCGAAAGGCTACGCCAACGTCCACCAAGAAGACGGGGCCAAAGAGGATGAAAGCTTCATTGTCGGCGAGCGCGCCGGCCGTGGCGGACGGATTGAAATCCAGGCGCACGGCTCCAAGACCGCCTTCGAGGATCTCAAATCCGGCCTCTGCGACATCGGCATGTCCTCGCGCAAGATCAAGCCGGAGGAACAGCAGCGCCTCTCATCACTCGGCGACCTCGCCTCCAGCGCCAGCGAGCATGTGCTGGCTTTGGATGGCATCGCCCTGGTTGTCCATCCGTCCAACCCGGTCAGGGCGCTGTCCGTCGCGCAAGTCGCCGACATCTTCAGCGGAACCCTCACCGACTGGTCGCAAGTGGGGGGCAGGGCGGGTGCCATCGCTATTTATGCGCGGGACGACCAATCCGGCACCTATGATTTCTTCAAAGAGGCCGTCCTTAAGTCGCATGGCAAGACGCTTGCCGCCAGCGCCCAACGGTTTGCGGCTGTTCCTCTATACCGCTCTGAGAAATCTATGATTATCTCTTCTTGCTTCACCGAGGTTGCCCAGAGGATGGCTTGGTTTTCGCCAGTAAGATTCCTCTTGCGTGAGGAGTCTTACGCGGTTTGCGCCGCAGCCGGGAACTCCTCCAGGTCTCACGACCTCTCCACAAGCGTTACTTCCGGCAGAGCTTGCCGTAGTGGAAGCAGTTTAACAGACGCCTGCTTTACCTGCAAAAGAGCAGAAAAACATTGATAAGCATAGATTATTGTCAACAGTTACAAGCCCCCGAAAAGCCGTCGAATCCGAACGTGTTCAAGTTCGTCGAGTTCGCCGTGGGTGCCGCCGGCCAGCCGGTGGTTGAATCCACCGGCCTCGTCGACCTGGACGTGACCCCGTCTCGCCGCCAAGCCCAGGCCGAACCCGAACCCGACGATCCGCGCCGGCAATCCGCCCGCTGGAAAAAGCTGACGGCGGCGGCGGTCGAGATTCCGACCCGCCTCCGTTTCCACGCCAACAGCAACGAATTGGACAACCGCGCCAACCGCGACATCGGGCGCATCGCCTATCTGCTGACCCAGCGCGGCTATTGGGACAAAAAAGTCATCCTCATCGGCCTCGCCGATTCCGGCGGCAAGTCGAAAGACAATTGGCGGGCGCTATCACAAAATCGGGCTGATATTGTGAAACAGGTATTGGCCGAGGAGGGCGTGACCGTCCGGGAAGCGGAGGGCCTCGGCGCGGAAGCCTTCGTGGCCCCCAACGACACCGACGAGAACAGGCAGAAGAACCGGCGGGTGGAGGTTTGGGTTAAATGAATAACGCAGCCTAAAGCGTCGGCGGTTTGAAACCCCGCCCAGCTCCGCAAAGCCAACTGATTGATTAAGCACCAGGAAAAACTATGGATGCCACGTATAAATGTCCGAATATCGGCAACTGCGACATAGCCGATTTAGGCAACATCATGTTCATCGCCAAGGGCGAGCCTGCCGTTTGCCCTGATTGCGGGGCGGATCTGATGCCCGCCAAGGCTGCCAAATCCGGCGGTTCCGCTCCGACTAGAGCCGCTCCGGTAAGAACTGCGCCGGCTAGAAGAACCACTCCGGCGACATCCGCCCCATCAAGCTCCAACCTTACCGGCTTGGTGGTTATCGTTGGCATCATGCTGTTGGTCGGTGTCGCCGGTTGGCTTTTTCTGAGGGATAAAAACCCCGCCCCACAGACCGCCTCCGCGCCCGCAGTATCCGTGGAATCGGCGGTGCCGCAACCGGTTACGGTGTCCGCTCCCCCTCCCGTCCGCCAGGCGGCGGCGATCCTGCTTCGCTTCCACGGTTCCGACACTATCGGCGGCAAGCTGCTGCCGGCCTTGGCCGCCGCCTTTCTCCAGCAAGAGGGCTATGCCGGGGTGCGTCGGGAAAATGGCGTCCGCCAGGATGAGATATTCATCGTCGGCCAGCGCGACGGCCAGGCTAGGCAAATCGAAATCGAGTCCCATGGCTCCAGCACGGCCTTCGAAGATCTCAAATCCGGCCTTTGCGACATCGGCATGTCCTCGCGCAAGGTCAAGCCGGAGGAGCAACGGAGCCTCCTGCCCAGGCTCGGCGACCTTGGCGCCAACGCCAGCGAGCATGTGGTCGCCCTCGACGGCGTCGCCCTGGTCGTCCATCCGTCCAACCCGATCAGGACGCTTTCCATGGCGCAAGTCGCCGACATTTTCAGCGGAACCCTCACCGACTGGTCGCAAGTGGGCGGGCGGGCAGGGCCTGTCGCCGTCTATGCCCGCGACGACCAGTCAGGCACCTACGATTTCTTCAAAGAGGATGTCCTCGCGCCGCGCCGCAAGACCCTGGCCGCCAGCGCCCAGCGCTTTGAAGACGGCAAGAAACTCTCCGCCGCCGTCGCCGCCGACCCGGCGGGCATCGGCTTCATCGGCTTGAACTACGTGGGCGCGAACAAGGTGGTCGCGCTGTCCGACACCGGCGTCGAAGCCCGCAAGCCCAGCCTGCTGACCATCAAGACCGAGGATTACCGGCTGTCCCGAAGGCTTTACCTCTATACCGCCGAAAACCCGTCCAATCCTGAGGTGTCGAAGTTTATCGAATTTGCCGTGGGCGCTGACGGCCAGCGGGTGGTGGACTCGACGGGCCTGGTCAACCTGGATCCGACGCCGGTCGCCCCCGAGCTTGGCAATGATGACGCCCGCGGCCAGTCCGCCCGTTGGCGGGGCTTGACGAACAGTGCCGCCGAGATGGCGACGCACATCCATTTCCGCGCCGGCAGCGACGACTTGGACGCCCGCGCCAACCGCGACATCGGCCGCATCAGCGGTGTGTTGTCGCAGCCGCAGTACCAAAACAAGAAGGTCACGCTGATCGGTTTGGCCGACAGCAGCGGTAGCCGCCCAGTCAACTGCAAGCTTTCGCAGGATCGGGCTGGCCGGGTGAAACAAGCGCTGGCCGAGGAAGGATTGGCTTTCGACCAGGTGCTTGGCCTTTGCGACGATGCCCCCATCGCGCCTAACGACACTCCGGAAAACCGGGAAAGGAACCGCCGGGTCGAAGTCTGGGTGAAATGAAACCGATTGAACGCCATGTCCGAGACATTCAAAAAAGCCATCCACCTGCTCTACGCGCCCACCGATTTCTGCAACATGGGTTGCCATTACTGCTACCTCGGGAAGCTGACGGAAGCCCCGGCGGACACCGGCAAAGTGCTGGCGACCTTGGACTACGCCTTGGAACGCCTGCTCGGCACCGGCTATCTGCCGTTCAACCTGTCGTTCCACGGCGGCGAGGCCACCACCTTGCCGCCGCGCTTGCTCGCCGCCTTGTTCGAGCGCTCGGCCCGGCATTATGCGGCCTACGGCCCGCACATCGCCGCGATGGGGTTTAAGCCCAACCCGCCGCATATCAAAACCAACTTGCTGAACCTGCCCAAGCATTACGACACCTTCGTTAAATACCAGGTCTCCATCAGCGGCAGCGTGGACTTGCCCTTGTCCTTGCACGAGCAATACCGCCGTGACAAGCACAACCGCAGCACTTTGGCGCGCATCAAGGACAACCTGCGCCTGCTGGCAGCCTATCCGCACCATAAGAAAATCTCCTGCGTGGTGACGCGGGAGCATCTCCAGCGCCTGGACGAGTTTGCCGCCGACATAAACTATTTGCATGGCGAGCTGGGCTTGGACATGAGCCGCTTCAATGTCATGTTTGGGTTCGACTCGCCGTTGAACGCGGCAAAATTTGGCGGTGCCGACACCGGCACGGCCATGTTGAGCGGCGCAGAGCAAGTGCTGTTTTACCAGTCCATCAAACAAGCGTTCAGCGGCACGGCGCTGGAAGAGGCGTTCCGCAGCGAATGGTTCAAAGAATTCACGCCGGATTATTGCTGCTCCGCCGTCAATTGCGGGAATAAGTTTTTCCTGCTCCAGGCCGACGGCGATGTCTATTCCTGCCCGCGCGGCCAGTCCTCGCCCGCCTACCGCTATGGCAATGTGTTTGCCGACGACATTGAAACGATCATCGGCAACGGCTGGAAAACCATCGAGCGCAATGAAAACCGCATGGTTTTGCACGGGGATTGCCAGCGCTGCGAATACCTGCATTATTGCAACGTCGGTTGCACCTTTGTGCGCGGCGAGGCCGGCCTTGCCAAAAGCTATACCTGTCTGCTGCAACAAGCCATTTACCGGGACAACCCGGAACGCTACCGCCCGCTGCCGGCGGAGCGCGTCGAGCGCCACGCCAAACAACTACTATTGCGCAACAATATCGCCCAGCTAACCCAGCCCCATCCCTCCCGGCAGGCCCCCATGACCCCTGAATTATTCGACCCCGCCAACCGGCTGGCCGCGTTGATCGAAAACGACCCGCTGTTGCGGGAGCTGTACAGCGACACCCTGTTTTTCCTGCGCGTGGACGGCGTCCGCCACGCCTTGCGCTCGGGCATCTTGAAAAACGAGCATCATATCGAGCCGTTCGGGCCGGCCAGCGAAATCCTGCTCGGCGTGCGGGAAGACGCGCTAGGCATCGGCTGCCAAGACGAAGGCGTGGACAACTATCTGCACCTCATGCTGCTGCGCGACACCCTGGTGGTCTACGGCGACGAGCGGCGCGCCAAGCAAGAACACCTGTTCGACTACTCGCTGTACCGCAACACCCTGGTTGCCAGCGCCAAACGCGAAGACGGCTATTATGTGTTGGACATTGCCGGCATCTTGCGGGCTCACGCCACGCATTACCGGGAGGGGGTCGCCAACAATCTGTTTTTCACCACCAAGGCGCTGCGCGAATACCATTACGCCAAACACCGGAAAAACGCTTTTTACCATCTTCAGGCCATTAACTTACCTTTTCAAAACATCGAATTCCTATGGCAAGAGGAGAATAGCCATGAATGACGCCACTCGTCCCGTGGATGAAACCCGCCTGGGTTTATTTATCAGCCAAGCCAAAATACGCGGCCACCAGGACGCGCTGAAAAATCAGATCCGCAAGCATCTGGCGAGGGGCGGCGATTATGTCTTGTTCCGCAACTCCTCCTTGTACTTCTTGCAAGGCGGCAGGGTTTGCTCGCTGTTGGAGACGCAGGACAGCTACGATAAAGCCGAATACCTGCGCTTTGACGGGGCGCGCGTGAGCCGGATCAACCCGGAATACTACCTTGGCCCTGTGTCGCCTAGACAGGCGCATGTCCCCGCATCCAAAGATGAAATGGATATTAACTGGGATAGGAATAGCGACGCAGATGTTGACGCTGGCGGCGGTCTGGGCAGCAATAACAATAACAACAATAATAACGGCAACAACAATGGCAATAACGGCTGAGCGGCCAGACCGTCGCAGCCAATAAGCCGGAGAGATTGCGATGAAGTGGATCGTGTTTTTGGCTATTCTGGTTTTTATCGCCCGGTCTTTTCTAAAAACCTTGTCCTCAGGCCGTTTGCTGAAAATCCAGCGTTTGCATCTGGGCGCAGCCCCCGCCTTCGACCCCGGCTTGGTGGATTGTTATGTCCGTTTTCAAGGCCGGGTTGAATCGCCGAATGCCTTTGACACCCCGCTTCGCCGCCGGGCTTGCGTGTTTTTCCAGTCCAGGGTGTTCGCGGAATGGCAAACCAAAGAGAAAAAGCCCAAAAAAGGCCTGGCCACCCACCGCAAAACCTTATACCGGCAGGAGTCCCCGGCGCAGCCGATCAAACTTGCCAATACACTGGGGGAGGTTTATGTCGATTACAGCCTGCTGGCCGTCGAGAAGGGGGCTGCTAACCGGTTGAACCAGGCTAAAGTCAAGTCTTTTATATGCCCTGAAGTATGCCGCGACCAAGCTGATGCCAAATACAAAACCTATGTCGCCACCGAACAATGGCTTAAGCAGGGCGACGCGGTGACCATCTTCGGCAAATTAGTAAAACAAGCTGACGGACAGCTTAGGTTAATCTCCCCCGGCCATGCCCATTTCCCTGACGTTGTGTTGGTCGATTCAGCGTACAAAGGCGCTGGCGCTAAGGGCTTGCTGGCCGAGGCGGATCAAAAAATCGCCAGCAGAAAGCGACAGTTGGTGGTGCTCAGTGTGTTTTTTATGGTCGCAGTCGTTTTGTCAATTACGGTCTTGATTTAGGCTAACCCGTGATTGCCCGGGTTAGCCACTGTCTCTCACTCTTGAATCCCGCCTTCCGTCAGCTTCGCCGGGTCCAGCAGCCGTTCCAGTTCGGCACGGGCCATGCCGGTCATCTCCATCGCCACGTCCACCACCGGGCGCTTCGTCTTGTAGGCGTTCTTGGCGATTTCGGCGGCTTTCGCGTAGCCGATGATCGGATTCAAAGCCGTGACCAAGATGGGATTTAAAGCCAGCGCGCGGTTCAGGTTGTCCTGGCGCACGGCGAAATCGGCGATGGCTTTGTCGGCCAATAGACGCGAGACCTTGGCCAGCAGCGAGATACTTTGCAGCAAGTTATAAGCGACGACCGGCAGCATGACATTGAGCTGGAACGAGCCGGACTGGCCGGCAATCGTGATCGTCGCGTCGTTGCCGATGACTTGCGCGGCCACCATGCAAGTCGCTTCGGGGATTACGGGATTGACCTTGCCGGGCATGATGCTGGAGCCGGGTTGCAGCGCGGGCAGTTCGATCTCGCCCAAGCCCGCCAAGGGGCCGGAGTTCATCCAGCGCAGGTCGTTGGCGATTTTCATCAGGCTGCACGCGATGGTTTTCAACTGGCCGGACAGTTCGACCGCCGCGTCCTGGCTGCTGAGGCTCTCGAAGAAGGAGGTGTTGGGCTGGAAGGGCAGGCCGGTGGCCTCAGACAACGACTCGGCGATTTTCGCGGCGAAGTCGGGATGCGCGTTGATGCCGGTGCCGACGGCGGTGCCGCCCTGCGCGAGCCGGTAAATACGCGGCAGGCTGGCACGCAGGCGCTCGACGCCGTTGCCGATTTGCAGCGCCCAGCCGTCCAGTTCCTGGGACAGGCGGACGGGCATCGCGTCCATCAAATGGGTGCGCCCGGTCTTGACCACCTCTTCCAGCGAGCGGGCTTTGTAGGCAAGCGTGGCTTGCAGATGTTCCAGCGCCGGGATCAGGTCTTCGTTGGCGGCCAGCGCGGCGCTGACGTGGATCGCGGCGGGGATGGTGTCGTTGCTGCTTTGGCCCATGTTGACATGGTCGTTGGCGCCGACAGCCTGCCCGCTGCTGCGCGAGGCCAGCGTCGCGATGACCTCGTTGACATTCATATTAGTGCTGGTGCCCGAGCCGGTCTGGAACACGTCAATCGGGAAATGCTCCAGGTGTTTCCCGTCGATGATCTCCTGCGCCGCCGCGACGATGGCCTCGCCGATGGCCTGATCCAGCAAGCCAAGCTCTATATTGACCTTGGCCGCGCTTTGCTTGATCAGCGCGACGGCCTGGATGAAGGCGGCGGGCAGCGGGATGCCGGAGACCGGGAAGTTTTCCACCGCGCGCTGGGTCTGCGCGGCGTACAGGGCGCTGGCGGGCACTTGCAATTCGCCCATGCTGTCTTTTTCGATGCGGTAGTTGGATGCGGTCATGGTGTAGTCTTCGGGTGGTTGACAGGATGCGGGGAAGCATAGCGCAAGTTTTTCCGGGCGTGTTCAAAATGGCTAAAAAAGCGCGGCAAGCAACGCCACCCGGTTGATGGGCGTCGGACTTGTAGTCGGCGACGGAAGCAAAACGCCGGCTCTCCACCCCAGTTTAAGAACGGCATCCCTGGCTTGCCGGTGCCTGTGGGTTGCCCATACAATGACATGATGGACGCGGGCATTGAGGTCTGCTCCGTTGGCGTCCAAAGACCCCAAGGCTGCGTCGCGCACATAGAACGCGGTGGCCACTGGGAACAGCTTGCCGACCCACAGGAACCCTATCCATGTACACCGCAATCAAAGGCATATTTGAAAATGGGCAGGTGATTTTTGAAGAACCTCCGCCGACCACGCAAAGAATGTCCGTGGTCGTCATGTTTATGGAGGAAAAACCAAAATCCGCCCCACCACGCCAGCCCGGAAGCCTATTAAAGCTTGGGGCCTCCCAAGGGAAAACCTACAAACTCCCCGATGACTTCAACGAGCCGCTGGAGGATTTGAAGGAATACATGGAATGAAAGTTCTGATAGACACGCAAATACTGATTTGGTATCAACTTTACGATCCTAAGCTACATGCCAATGTCTACGATTTGCTGACCCGCCTTGGAAACACCATTTATGTCAGCCAAATCAGCTTGGTTGAAATCGCCATCAAGCAAAAGATAGGCAAGCTTCCAGAACTTGATGTTTCGATAAGCATACTCACCAATTTGATTGAACAAGACGGCTTTGTTGTGCTGCCTTTGCAAATACAGCATATCGAAGCTTACAACAAAATTCCACTATTTTCCGAGCATCGTGATCCTTTCGATAGATTGCTTTTGGCTACGGCTTTTAGCGAGAATATCCCCATCGTCTCGGCAGATGGAAACTTTGAGCTGTATAAGCAGCATGTTCAGGTTTTCGATAATACTTGAACTTTCTCGCACCATTTGCGATGCCGAGACATTTCAATGCATTTGCCGAAGATGCGCAATAGTCCCATGCCCACAATTGCCGAAATAAAGTCCGCACCATGTCCAAACATGGGTTAAGATGCGCGGTGCGCATCCTACTAGGCTTTACCGCGCCCGACGGATTAACGCATGTCGGGCAACAAAAAGACGTTTGGACAGGAATACGAAATACCTTCATTCCGGCTTGGACGCCGTAATTCAGTGCCATGGACGTTAGCAAGCCGTCTGCTCCAGCGCTTGATTCAGGTTATTTGCCCGCTTGCAGATTCACATCCCTGTGACTGGATTCCGGCATTCCCTGCCGGAATGACGGCGTTTTTTTCGTTGGCTGAGCCATCTTGCTAATCATGTCACGGAATCACGATTCATCGGGCTTCGTGCGATTGCCCTGCTACCCATCCTACGAGAGCCATTCGAGTTTTAACGCGAAATCCGGGGCCAGGGCTTCGTAGCGGCGGCGGATTTCGGCTTCGGGGAGGGAGAGTTTTTTGGCGGCTTTGGTTACGCGGGCGGCGGTGATGGGGTCTTGGGGATCCAGCCAAGGCCCAACATCATCATAACCCCGCGACAGCAAACGACGGTCGGTTTCTCGTAAGTTTTGAGCTAATCCGCCTACGGTCAATCTTCGGGTCTTAGGATTCAGATTACCCAAACGCGCTTGGAGGATGGCACGGGCTTGGGGGCGGCTAAAGCAACCCAAGGCATTAAAAGCGGCTTCACGGACTATCTTATCTTCATCCTCTAGCCGACTTGTCAAGCTATCTATCGCCTGCGGATCTTGTAGCCTGCCTAAAGCTTTAACCGCCCTGAGTCTTACCATTTGATCAGCTACGTTTGCCATCGCCATCAAGGATGGAACCGCCCGCGCATCGCCGCTCCGTCCGAGGATTTCGCACAAATAATACCGTGTGGGGTTTTCCTCTTTAGTTGTCCGTTTCAGCACATCGAGCAAGACACCAATCTCGTCTCTAGTCGGTTGCCAATAAGGCTGGCGATCTTGTTCCGCAACCGGGCCGCGTTGCAACCATCCTAAAGCCCAACTTGCTGCATGGCTCTGGGCCGGGTTTTGCTCCAAAAGGCGCAGCAAAGGGGGTATTAGTTCAGGGAGGAAGAAAGCGTTACCTTCAAAAGTGGTGCGCATGACGGCCAAAGCCGCCGCCGTGGATTGCACCGGATCATTCAGGGACAAACGACGTACCAAGTCTTCGAACCAGCGCTGTCGCTGAGTCTCATCTTGGCCGTGGAGGGCTATCTCCACCATGGCCCAGATTCTACCGGGGTTTAGTCTGGTATCGGCGGGCCTTCGCAAGAATTCCTGGATCAGGCTCTGTTTTAAGCGTTCAAGCCAAGGCCCGCCGATCAATTCTAGCGCCGCTTTGAACACCGAAGTCCGTGCATTGCCCCCGTCATTTTCTTCTTTGACCTGCTTTGCAAAAGCATCCAACACTGCCCCCGCTGTATCTTCCCCGACATTGGGTTCATCGGCTAGGCAGAGGGTTGCCAGCACGGCGCGGGCGCGGGCCGTTTGTACTAGGTTTTCGCCTTCCAAGGGATGCAGAATCGCCAGCAGAGTTTCGTCCACATCATCATCGCGGCAATCGGCAATCAACAGGCGCAGGGTTTCCCGCCAAGATTCCACGACGATCCACTCGCCATCTATTTCTTTAACCTGCCCCGCCAACGGTGCCACTTGTCCGGCGAGTGACAGGCTCTTATCCCGGCCCGGATAACGCCCGTCCAGCAAAGCCCGCGCCGCCAGGTATTCTTGAAACGTCAGATGGCGGAATTCCCAGACCGGTTTCTCCTTGCCGTGGCCCGCCGTCCAGATGCCGCCGGATTTAATCAGCAGGCTGGAACGGGCTTCGATCAGGCTTAAGAATTCCTCTGGCCCCCGGCGTTTCATGGCGCGGATATTGGGGTAATCGGCCCGCACGCCGTCCAGCAGCGTCAGCACGTCGTCTTCCGGCAGACGCTGCACACCGCGCCGACACATTTCATAGGCCAGATATTCCAACTGCGGCAGAGCTTCGTCATCGTCCAGAGGCGTGAAATGACGCGGATTCCAGTTCAGCAGCACCGACACCGCCTCGGCATAGAGCTTGGTGCGGCGGGTGGGCAGCTTGCCGACTTTGCGTTTGACCAAGGCCAGGGTCGTCAGCAACATCGGGTTGCCGGTCATGCGCTCGATGCGGTCGTTGCTGTGCAAAGCCTCGCGCAGTTCCTCGGCGCGTTTGGCCTTTTCCGATGCCGGCAGATGGCGCTCGGTCACGTCCACCCAGCGGCGCACGAAGTTGTCCTTGTCTTCCGGCGACAGCGTCGCAATCGTGCCATGCTCGAAGGCCGCGCCCATGCGATAAGGCATGTCGCGGTAGCCGACGATGCGCGAAGTGACCAACAGCGGGGCTTGCGGGTAGCGGGCGGCGGTGCATTCTAATTCTTGGCAGAACTGCACCCGCACGGCGGGTTGGGTGATTTCGTCCAAGCCGTCCACCAGTAGCAAGACCTCGCCTTTGGCGATGCCGTCCAGGATCACCGCTTGCATGATCTTGGCCTCGTCCGGCAGCAGCGCGGTCTTGTAGAGATGCTGGGCGAGGAAATCGCTGAAACTGCGGCATAAATCCGTTTCGCCCAAGTCGCGGCAGCGGATTAGCACCGGTATCCAGGCGCGGTCTGGCAGGGTTTGGGTGTCGGGCAATTGGGCTGCGCTGGGGTCTTGCAAGTGGCGCAGCAAATAAGCCGTCGCCATCCAGCGCAGCAAGGTGGTCTTGCCGCCGCCGGGGTCGCCTAACACGACCAATCTTTGCGAGACTCCCAGCCTTGAACCGACTGGGGCGGATTCTAGCGATTCCGGGATTTCGTCTTCTGTTCGCCCGGCTTCTAATCGGCGCAAGCGGTCGCGCCGGTCTTCCAATTGATCCAGTCCGCTGTCCTTGGGATCGACCGCGATGCGCAGCGGCATGTACAACTCGCGCAGCAGCAGCTTTTGGGTGGCGGTTTGGATGTCCTCGGGCAGGTTGGTCAGGTCGATGATGTCCCAGGCATCCAAGGCTTTGCGGCAATAACTGTCCCAGGCTTCGCGGCGTTTTTCAGCGGAATAAACCCCGGCGGCCTCGTCGGCGCGGAGGCGCAGGGTTTCCACTTGTCGGCGCAGATAATCCAGGCTGAGTTGATGCCTCCATGCCGCCAACACCGAGTTTTCGGCAAAGGCGCGATCCAGCCTTTGGAAATATTCGGTTTGCAAGAAGTCGAGTTGCTCCGCCGTCGCCCCGCCTTCTTGCAAAGCTTCGGCCATGGCTAGTCTCAGCCGGGTTTTGACCGCCTCGCCTTCGCTGATCGCCCCGGCCATGATCCATTCGGCCAGATCTTGCTGGAAACCCGGCTCGGCCATTAAACGCCAAAGTTTTTGCTCGTGCGGGAGGAGGGTTAAGGTTTGGCGGTTTTTTGCCAAGCGGATGCAGGCGGTGGCGACTTCCTCTTGCAGGCTTTTTCCGGAGGCCAAGGCCCGGTGGATTTCCGCCCGCTGCTGTTCGGCTTTGCCGGGAAGATCTAGCTTGGCGGAGACTTTGTTGGTGAGTAGGCCGATGACAAAACTGAGCAGGGCATCAATGAGCGTCATGTCCTTTTACTTGGCCGGGGTTGATTGGCGGATAGGGATATTTAAAACATGCGCTAAGGTTCCAAAACCGTGTTGCGCGGCGGCTGGCTGTCGTCGGTTTGCGGGTAGTCCAAGGTGAAGTGCAGTCCCCGGCTTTCTTTGCGCAGTTGGGCGGAGCGGATGATGAGTTCGGCCACGTCCACCAGGTTGCGCAATTCCAGCAGGTCGCTGGTGACGCGGAAATGGCCGTAATACTCGGCGATTTCCTGGCGCAGCAATTCCACCCGCCGCAGCGCCCGCGCCAGGCGCTTGTCGCTGCGGACGATGCCGACGTAGTCCCACATGAAGCGGCGGATTTCATCCCAGTTGTGCGAGACCACGACTTCCTCGTCGGAGTCGCTGACTTGGGACTCGTCCCATTCCGGCAATGTTGGCGGCGGCGGGGTGGCCGGCAGTACGCGCAGAATGTCCTCGCTGGCTTGTTTGGCGTAGACCAGGCATTCGAGCAGGGAGTTGCTGGCCATGCGGTTGGCCCCGTGCAGGCCGGTGCAGGCGACTTCGCCGATGGCGTAGAGCCCTGCCAAGTCGGTGCGGGCGCGGCTGTCGGTCAGCACGCCGCCGCAGGTGTAATGCGCCGCGGGCACCACGGGCATGGGTTCGCGGGCCATGTCGATGCCCAGTTCCAGGCAGCGGGCGTGGATGGTCGGGAAATGGCCGGTGATAAACTCGGCGGGTTTATGGCTGATGTCCAGGTAGACGCAGTCGATACCCAGCCGCTTCATTTCGTGGTCGATGGCGCGGGCGACGATGTCGCGGGGGGCCAGCTCCTTGCGCGGGTCGAATTTTTCCATGAAGCGGGTGCCGTCGGGCAAAAGCAGCCTGCCGCCTTCGCCGCGCACCGCCTCGCTGATGAGGAAGGAGCGGGCGTGGGGGTGGTAAAGGCAGGTGGGGTGGAACTGGATGAATTCCATATTGGCCACCCGCGCCCCGGCCCGCCACGCCAAGGCCATGCCGTCGCCGGTCGATACGTCCGGGTTGCTGGTGTAGAGATAGACTTTGCTGGCCCCGCCGGTGGCCAGCACGACCAGGCGGGCGCGCAGGGTCTTCACCTGGTGCGCGCGGGTGTCCAGCACATACGCGCCGAGCACGCGGCGGCTGGCTTTGGGCTGCTTTTTGTCGACGATCAAATCGACCACATTATGGAATTCGAGCAGCTCAATGTTAGGATGCTGGCGCGCGTGGGCTTCGAGCGAGGTTTCGATGGCCTTGCCGGTGGCGTCGGCGGCATGGACCACGCGGCGGTGCGAATGGCCGCCTTCGCGGGTCAGGTGCAGGTGGGAGGAGCCGTCCTCGGAGGTTTCCTCGGTGAACGGCACGCCCCGCTCCAGCAGCCAGTCGATGCAGTCCTTGCCTTGCGAGACGACCAGCCGGACGGCTTCCGGGTCGCACAGCCCAGCACCTGAGACCAGCGTGTCCTGGATGTGGGACTCGATGGAGTCTTTTTCATGCAGCACGGCGGAGATGCCGCCTTGCGCGTACAGGGTGCTGCCTTCGCTGAGCGCCACCTTGGACAGCACGGCGACGCGGACGTGGCCGGCCAGGCGCAGGGCCAGGCTGAGTCCGGCCGCGCCGCTGCCGATGATTAACACGTCGTAAACGGGGGGTTCTGTTGTCATGGTTTTGTCATGTGTTTTAGGGCCATCCTACAAGAAAAGCGTCTCACATTGAACGGCAAGCCTGAAAAGAAGATAATAGCCGGAAAAAACACGCCGATTTTCTCCGCCTTAAACACACCATTCCCCGACCAGTGCATGCCAGTTCCACGAGTCCATGACGATCACGCGCCGCAGCCTTTGGCTGCGCGAATGCCTTCCCCCCCGCCCCGGCCTCTGGATCGATAGGGCAGCCATGGCCGAAGTGGTCGATGAAGAACTGGTCAGGCGGGTCCAGAAAGGCGACAAGAAGGCTTTCGACCTGCTCGTCCTGAAATACCAGAACCGGATCGTGCAGTTGATCAACCGCTATGTCCGCGACCCCCATGAGGCGCAGGACATCGCCCAGGAGACTTTCATCAAAGCCTACCGGGCGATGCCGAGTTTCCGCGGCGACAGCGCGTTTTACACGTGGATCTACCGCATCGCGATCAACACCGCGAAAAACCACATCGCCGCCCGCTCCCGCCGTCCCACCGACGACGAGATCGAGGTGGAAGTCGCGGAACAATTCGAGGGTGAGAACAGTCTGAGGGATCAGGAGACGCCGGAAGGCATCCTTTTAAGCGAGGAGTTGGGGCGTACCATCCAGGTGGCGCTGGACGAGTTGCCCGGCGAATTGCGGACGGCGATAACCTTGCGGGAAATGGACGGCCTTAGCTACGACGAGATCGCGGAAGTGATGGGCTGCCCCGTGGGGACGGTCCGCTCCCGCATATTTCGGGCGCGCGAGGCCATCGATAAAAAAATCAAATCTTTAAACGGGTGAGGGTGATCTTTATGACGGATCAAGAGAAGGAATTGAGGCTGCGGATATCCATGTTGATGGATTCCGACTTGGACGGGCGGGACAATCCCCGCCTGCTGGAGCGGCTGGAGGATGACGCCGAGATGAAAGCGACGTGGGCGCGTTATCATTTGATTGGCGATGTCATGCGCTCGGCGCGCGGGCCTTTGGCCAGTAGCGATTTCGCCGCGAAAGTGAGCGCGAGGGTCGCGGAGGAGCCCACGGTGTTGGCGCCGAAGGCGCTGAACAAGCAGTTCACTGTGCGGCCCAGCATTGTGAGCATGGCGTTGGCGGCCTCGCTGGCGACGGTGGCGATCCTGGTAGGCAAATCCATGAACGACCATGCGGATGTTTTCCAGGGGGTCTCCCATGGCGGTTCCACCGTGGCGCGGGTTGCGGCCAATGGGCCGACGCTCGCGGAAAACCAGGCGGACAGCCGGTTCAACGATTATCTGGTGATGCACAATGAAACCGCATACATGGCAGGCTCGGCGGGAATGCTTCCTTATGTCCGTGTGGTCGGCTCCCGGCCTGACCGTTAGCCTGAGGGGGAGCCCTGTGCATGCCTAAGCTTTTTGTGCGCTTGTTTGCCCTTGTTTTTATTGCGGTTTTGCAATGTGCCAGTGTGTCGGCCGTGGCCGGCGGGGATGCTGAAGGCGAGGCTAAAACTTGGCTTGCCGCCGCCAGGCAGGCCACGGGCAAGCTGAATTACCGGGGCATCGTCAGTTACATGAAGGACAACACCATGGAGAGCTTGCAGGTCTTCCATGGTGTCAACAACGGTGTGGAGCAGGAGCGCTTGCTGTCTGTGAACACGCCCATGCGGGAGGTCGTCCGCACGGCGGACAAGGTGTCCTGTTACTATCCGGAGTCGAAGTCTTACTCCGTGGACGCCAAGCCCTCGCGGCAGTCCATCTTGCTGGATTTGCCCAGCAACCTGGCCGAGCTGTCCAAGCATTACTCATTCTCGCTGGGCGAAGTGGAGCATGTGGCGCGCCGTCCCGCCCGGGTGGTGTCGATTGAGCCCAAAGACGATTTGCGCTACGGCCGCAGGCTATGGATTGACGTGGAAAGCAAGCTGCCGCTTAAATTTGAGTGGCTGGACGGGAACGGGGAGGTGTTGGAGCAAATGGTGTTCAACTCGCTGTCGGTCGAGCAATCCATCCCGCCGACCGATCTGGCCGCTTCCACGCAGGTCGACAGTTCTTGGAAGATCAAGCGGCACGAAACCTTGCCGGCCGAATCTTTGATTTGGACCTTGGACGGCGTGCCGGACGGCTTCCATATGATGTCCTACACCCGGCTCAAGCGTGACGCCAACAACCGGGTCATTGATCATATTCTATTGAGCGACGGCGTGTCTTCTGTTTCAATCTATATAGACGAACTGATGAACGAGATTTTCACGGCGCAGCCGAGGAAGATCGGCGCGATCAATTCCTACACGCGCAAACTGGACAAATATCTGGTGACCGTCATGGGCGAAGCCCCGGAGAAGACCGTGCAATCCATCGGTAACGGCATCCATCTACAGGATTCCAAGGCTAAATGATCGAAGAAGAAGCCTATGTGGCTGAAATCGCCGACGGCCGGGTGTGGATAGAAAAAAGCCGCGGCTCGGCCTGCTCCGGATGCGCCGAGTCCTGCCCCAGTTCGCTGGCGGGCGGGCTGTTTGGCGGCAAGCGCGTCCGCATGCAGGTCGCATCCGACTTGGCCCTGCGCCCCGGCGATAAAGTGCTGGTCGGCGTTGCCGAGGAGGCCTTGGCGGGCGCCTCGCTGCTGGTCTATCTGCTGCCTTTGCTTGGCCTTTTCGCCGGCGCGTTGCTAGGCAATTCCATCGCCGCCTCCGATCTCGCCAGCGCCTTGGGCGGGCTGGTCGGGCTGGGTCTCTGCCTTGCGGGCTTGAGGGCTTTCCGGCTGTTCGACCGGGAAGGCTTCCAGCCTGTGATCCTCCGCAAAATCAATTAATCCTCAACTGTTCAATCCAGTTCTTTTCGTCACGTCACACGATGACTTTGGAGTCCGTCATGTTCAAAAGAATGCAGGCGTTTGCGCTGCTGTTCGTCAGCTTGGTCGCTTTTCCCTGGTTGGCGAATGCGGTGGAGTTGCCGGATTTCACCACGCTGGTGGAAAAGAACAACACCGCGGTGGTGAACATCAGCACCAGCCAGAAAATCGCCGCCAGTGAACACCCCCAATTGCCTGAAGGCTTGGACATACCCGAGGGCACGCCCTTGGACGAGTTCATGAAGCGTTATTTCGGCGAGGGCGGCCCCGGCGCGCCCGGTGGCGGCGGCGGCCAAGGCGACGGGGGGCAGCCCAGCGAGGTGAAATCCCTGGGTTCCGGCTTCATCATCTCGGCGGACGGCTACGTCCTCACCAACCACCACGTGGTGAAAGACGCCGATGAAATCGTGGTCCGCCTGCAAGACCGCCGCGAACTGGTCGCCAAAGTGGTCGGCACGGACAAGCGCAGCGACATCGCTTTGTTGAAAATCGACGCCACCGGCCTGCCCGTGCTGAACATCGGCTCGTCGGAAAACCTGAAGGTCGGCGCCTGGGTGCTGGCTATCGGTTCGCCTTTTGGCTTCGACCATTCGGTGACGGCGGGCATTGTCAGCGCCAAGGGCAGAAGCCTGCCCAGCGACAATTACGTGCCTTTCATCCAGACCGACGTGGCCATCAACCCTGGTAATTCCGGCGGGCCGCTGTTCAACATGGACGGGCAAGTGGTGGGGGTCAATTCGCAAATTTACAGCCGCACCGGCGGCTCCATGGGCATCTCCTTCGCGATTCCGATTGAAGTCGCCATGAAAGTCGTGGAGCAACTGAAGACTTCGGGCCATGTCGCGCGCGGCTGGCTCGGCGTGCAGATCCAGGATGTCACCCGCGAACTGGCGGAGTCCTTCGGCATGAAGAAGCCCCAGGGCGCGCTGGTGTCCAAGGTGCTGCCGAAAAGCCCGGCGGAAGCGGCAGGGCTTCAGGTCGGCGACATTATCACCGACTACAACAAGCAGGAAATCGTCTCCTCCTCGTCGCTGCCTCCGCTGGTGGGCGCCACCAAGATCGGCGACAGCGCCGCGTTGAAGCTGATCCGGCAGGGCCAGAGCAAAGAAGTCCAGGTCAAAATTGGCACTTTGCCGGACGAGGACGAGGCGGTGGCCGTGGCCCCCGAGCCTGAGGGCAAGGAAGTCAACCGGCTGGGCTTGAGCGTGTCCAACCTGAGCGCGGAGCAGCGGGAGCAGTTGGAGGTCAAGCAGAACGGCGTGCTGATCCACGAGGTCAAGCCTGGCCCGGCTTTCGACGCGGGGCTGCGCCGTGGCGACGTGATCTTGCGCATCCAAGACCAGGCCATCAAAGACGCGAAGCAATTCAACGAAGTGGTCAAGGGGCTGCCGAAAGGCAAATCCATTGCCATGCTGGTGCAGCGCCATGGTGGAACGCAGTTCCTGGCCTTAAAACTCAAAGACTGAACCCGTGACCGACCTTAACCATATACGCAATTTTTCGATCATTGCCCACATCGACCATGGCAAGTCGACTTTGGCCGACCGTTTCATCCAGTTGTGCGGAGGCTTGAGCGCCCGCGAGATGGAGAACCAGGTGCTCGACTCCATGGACATCGAGCGGGAGCGCGGCATCACCATCAAGGCGCAGAGCGTGACGCTGGACTACAAGGCCAGGGACGGCCGGGTCTACCAGTTGAACTTCATCGACACGCCCGGCCATGTGGACTTTTCCTACGAGGTTTCCCGCTCGCTGGCCGCTTGCGAGGGCGCGCTGCTGGTCGTGGATGCCGCGCAGGGCGTCGAAGCCCAGTCGGTGGCGAACTGCTACACCGCCATCGAGCAGGGCCTTGAGGTGTTGCCGGTCTTGAACAAGATCGACCTGCCTTCCGCCGACCCGGAAAAGGTCATCACGGAAATCGAGGAAATCATCGGCATCCACGCCGAGGACGCGGTCAGGATCAGCGCCAAGACCGGGCTGGGCGTCGTCGATGTGCTGGAGCAGTTGGTCGAGCGGATTCCGCCGCCAGTGGGCGACGCCGATGCGCCGTTGCAAGCCTTGATTATCGACTCCTGGTTTGACAACTATTTGGGTGTGGTCTCGTTGGTGCGGGTGAAGAACGGTGTCATTGCCAAGAAGCAAAAAATCACCATCATGTCGACCGGCAGGAGCCATCTTGTGGACCAGGTCGGCGTGTTCACCCCGAAGCGTTTGGAAAAAAACGCTTTGGGGCCGGGCGAAGTGGGCTTCATGGTGGCCTCGATCAAGGACATCTACGGCGCCCCGGTCGGCGACACCATCACCTCGACTGACAATCCGTCCACCGAAACCTTGCCAGGTTTCCAGAAAGTCCAGCCGCGGGTGTTCGCAGGGATCTTTCCCATCGAGGCCGAGGATTACGAGAACCTGCGCGAGGCCTTGAGCAAGTTGAGCCTGAACGACGCCGCGCTGCACTACGAGCCCGAGTCTTCGCAGGCCCTAGGCTTTGGTTTCCGCATCGGCTTCCTTGGCATGCTGCACATGGAGATCATCCAGGAGCGGCTGGAGCGCGAGTACGACCTGGATTTGATCACTTCCGCGCCGACGGTGATTTACGAGGTCGTCACCAGCAAGGGCGACACGATCAAAATTGACAACCCCTCGAAATTGCCGCTGCCCAACGAAATCGAAGACATACTTGAGCCGATCATCCAGGCCAACATCCTGGTGCCCCAGGACTATCTGGGCGCGGTGATTACGCTGTGCATCGAAAAGCGCGGCGTGCAGAAAAAGATGCAGTTCATGGGCAGCCAAGTGGCCCTGAGCTTCGAGCTGCCATTGAGCGAGGTGGTGCTGGACTTCTTCGACCGCCTCAAATCGGTGAGCCGGGGCTTCGCCTCCTTCGACTATGAATTCCTCAGGTTCCAGTCCGCGCCGCTGGTCAAAGTCGACATTTTGATCAACGGCGAGCGGGTGGACGCGCTGTCGCTGATCGTCCACCGCGACATCAGCCAAAGCCGGGGCCGCGACCTGGTGGAGAAGATGAAAGATTTGATCCCCAGGCAGATGTTTGAAGTGGCCATCCAGGCCGCCGTCGGCGCCAAGATCATCGCCCGCTCGACGGTCAAGGCTATGAGCAAGAACGTGTTGGCGAAATGCTACGGCGGCGACACCACACGCAAGAAAAAGCTGCTGGAAAAACAAAAGGCCGGCAAGAAGCGCATGAAGCAGGTCGGCAAAGTCGACATTCCCCAGGAGGCCTTCCTGGCCGTCCTCCGCGTCAACAAGGACTAAGCGATGGATATAGATTTTGAGTTTTTCCTGGTCGCCGCGAGCTTGGTGACCGGTTTGATTTGGGCTGGCTGGGCCTTGTGGTTGAAATCCCGCCCGGCCGCCGAGACCGACGACGTGGCCGAGCCTTGGCCGGTCGAGTACGCCCGTTCGTTTTTCCCGGTCATTTTCATCGTGATGCTGCTGCGCTCCTTCCTGGTGGAGCCGTTCCGCATCCCGTCGGGGTCGATGATGCCGACGCTGCTGATTGGCGATTTCATCCTGGTGAACAAATTCACCTATGGCGTGCGTCTACCCGTGTCGCACACCAAAATCGTCGAAATGGGCGGGCCTAAGCGGGCCGACGTCGTGGTGTTCCGCTTCCCCAACGATCCATCGGTGGATTACATCAAGCGCGTCGTCGGCTTGCCCGGCGACCGCATCGGTTATTTCGACAAGCAGATCACCGTCAACGGCGAACCGGTGAAGCAAACACCGCTGATGGCGTACCAAGGTGTCGGCAAGGGCGAAAACATGACCGGCGCCGTGCTCAAATCGGAGGAGCTTGGCGGCGTCACCCATGATATTCTGATCCGCGAGGGCCAGCCGTCCCGGCAAGGCGAGTACATTGTCCCGCCCGGCCACTATTTTGTGATGGGCGACAACCGTGACAATAGCAACGATAGCCGCTACTGGGGGTTTGTGCCGGAGGGCAACTTGGTCGGCAAAGCTTTTTTCATCTGGATGAGCTTCGACTGGGACAATGGGGGCGTGGCTTTTTCGCGCCTTGGAAGCACCGTGAAATAAACATGACCACATCGGGGATTGCACAATGAGCCGCGGATTATCTCGACAAAAAGGCCTGACGCTCATCAGTTTCATGCTGATGTTTGCAGCCTTGGGTTTTATCGTTTTGATATTTTTGAAATTGCTGCCCATTTACATGGAGCACTATAAGGTTCAAGCTACGTTGAACAACCTCAAGATCGAGTCTGGCCTTACCGATATGACTCCGGGGCAAATTACCGCGCTGCTGCAAAAGCGCTGGGATGTCAATTCCATCGACCGGATCCAGGCCAAGGAAAGCGCGGTCATCGAGAAGCATCCTGGCTATGTGAAAGTCCAGGTGGCTTATGAGGTGGAGGAGCATTTAGTGGCCAATGTCAGCGCCTTGGTGAAATTTGACGACACCGTCGAAATCGGTGAGCAGAATTGACCGGGCAGCCGGCGACGCTGGCCAAAAAGCTGGGGCTGCGCTTCAACGACCCTGGCTTGTTCAAACGGGCCTTGACCCACCGCAGCGCCGACAGCGCGAACAATGAGCGCTTGGAGTTTTTGGGCG
>Ga0265327_10001012_pt1 | contig 39803 bp, 27 predicted proteins | sample 41621metaG_FD_202089 | JGI IMG/M metagenome (GOLD analysis project Ga0265327, IMG submission 202089) | Rhizosphere microbial communities from Carex aquatilis grown in University of Washington, Seatle, WA, United States - 4-16-21 metaG | ecosystem: Host-associated > Plants > Roots > Rhizosphere... | reverse complement strand
AATGGCTGGAAATGAGAGGGATGGGAATGCGGGAACCGGATATGGGGCGGGGCATCCTGATCCGGGCCTACTTCGCCAAATCCTTGGGAGCCTGGCGCGAAATCTTGCTCGGAGAGCGGGACCTGCGCTTCTCCTATCCCCCTGACTCCCCATCCTACTAACTCCCCGAACCAAGCCGGCGCTCCATGTTCCTCCGCGCGTTCCTGACCCGGATTCTGTCGATCTGGAATTATTTCCTGGACAGCCTCCTGCTGGTTTTTCTTGCCTTCATGCAGCCTCGCCTGCGGCCAGGGGCGGATAAACCGATCCTGATGCTGGTCCGAGTCGACCGGATCGGCGATTTTGTCCTGTGGCTGCCTTCGGCCCAACGCATGGCGGAGGCTTATCGGAAACGCGGATATCGCGTGGTCGCCATCGTCAATCGGGACTGCATGGCCTTGGCCCGCGCACTGGATGGCTTGGACGAGGTCTGGCCGCTGGATACCCGGCTTTTCCGCCTCGATCCGGTTTATCGGGCGGGCTTCCTGGCGCGGGTGCGGCGATGTGGCGCCGGGATCGCCGTGCAAGCCACCTATTCCCGCGTATTATCCCTCGGCGACGCCATCATCCGCTTCAGCGGCGCCGCCCAGAGGATCGGATGGGCGGGCGACCACAACAATGCCACCCCTCTGGAAAAGCGGCTGGGCGACCGTTTCTATACGGATTTGCTGTGCGATAACGATCGCGTGATCCGTGATCTGCGGCTGAACGAGGCCCTCCTGGAGCGATTGGGGATTCCGCTCGTACCCTTCGAGCGGCTGCCGCTGCCAAGGCTGCCGCTCGCCGGCACCCTTCCGCCGGGCCGGTATTACATCCTGGCGCCGGGTGCCAGTAAGACGCTGAAGCAGTGGCCCGCCGCGAATTTCGCCCGTCTGGCCTTGCGTCTCCACCAGGAAACCGGATGGACCGGAATCATCTGCGGCAGCCGGAGCGATCGGCCCCTGGCCGAAGAGATCATGAAGAACACGGACATTCCCCTCCTCGACCTGACGGGAGGCACCGGCTTGGAGCAGCTGACGACCGTTATCGCCGGCTCCGAGATTGTGATTTCCAACGATTCCAGCGCCGCACATCTTGCCGCCGCCTTGGGGAAAAGCTGCGTCTGCATCGCGGGCGGCGGTCATTACGGCCGTTTCATCCCTTATGAAGCATCCCGGCTCTTCGACTATGCGCGGCCCCGGATCGTCGCGCATTTTCTGCCCTGCTTCGGCTGCAACTGGGTTTGCCATTACCGGAACAACGCTTCTGTCTGCGCGCCCTGCATCGGTGAGATTACTGTGGACGAAGTTTGGAGCGCACTCGAAGACGGCGGGAATCTCTTGGCGCAGCGGATCGAATGCCCCGGATAATGCGCTGAATGACGAAATCAGATTTGGATTCTCAGCCGGTCCATGATTGAGTCGATTAGTTTCCGGCGGTCCCTGCTCCAGCGCGCATCCGCACCGATACTATAGGTTGCGGCCCATGCACAGGATTTGCAAATACTGCATTCTGAAAATTCCGGCGCCATATTCGCTTGGCGCAAGCGCATCATCCCATCGCTTTTGAATAAATCACAATAATCCTGCGTCAGCAAATTGCCTATTATATGCTTAAGATTATAATCCATGCAGCATACAGAAACGTCTCCGTTTGGAAGCACGACATTATGGTCATAAAATGGCGTCACCCTGCATGTGACTGCGGCATTGTGATGGGGTGTTCTCTTATAGAAATTCTGTTCATTTATCTTGCTCTCATCAAGGCTTCCTGCCCGGGTGAGGCCGATCCATCTTCCCAGCTTTATATTCAGATGAATTAAGGAATCATGCACTCGGCCAGAGCCATCCATTGTCATCATCTCGAACCGAGAAATCGCTTTCTCATTTTTCAGCCGGCGAAATTTTATAAATACGTTCTCCCATTCCTGAGAATACTTCCACCCGCGCATATTGCCATTCGAATCCGGAAGATGCAGACAGAGGACGTCCACCTGCGCGCTATATTTTTGAAGAAGCCCTATAACAATGTCGGAATCATCTTCGGTCATGCCATATAGTGTACTATAAATACCGACCTTAAAGCCCATATCCAGGGCATATCGCAGCATCTCCGTGCAGTTTTTGTTTGCCCAAGGCTCAGACATGCCCGCAAAGTCGATTCGAAGATGCTTTGGAACTTTATTTATGATGCACTTGAAATCGTCGAAACTTAGATATTTTTGATTTTTATCATATGCGGCCTTCAGTCCCGTTTGCGGACAGAAGCTACACATCAAGGGACATCCGACCATGGTTGTTATTTCAAGAGTTGGCATCAATGTCGCCCTAAGATGCTGACAAAAAGAATAATTTCAGTCAGAGGCTGCCGATCACCCGGCACCCGCCGAAGACCGGGAGATTACCGCCGACCAGCAAGCAAACGACCAGCCCATAGGCCACCGAGCCGAGCCCCCCCAGGATCAGCGCCGCGAAAAGACCGCTCTCCGCCGGGAACACCGTCCTGATCCCGAAGATGACGGCCGTCATGGCCACAGCCGCCGCCGCCGCCGGGAAAACCGGAGCAATCTGCTCTCGAATGGGAATGCCGATTGCGCGCTTCACCAGCAGTGCCCCGACCGGAACGGTAACGGCGAACTGACCGAACCAGACCAGGGCGGCGGCAACCAACCCGAGCGGCACGAATAGATATCCTCCGATTCCCGTCGCCATCAGGCTGCACAGGAACCAGACAACACTGTAATGCGGGCGTCCGTTCGCCGTCATGGCATTACCCCAGAACAGCGTCATCAGCCGAACCATCGACAGCGCGCAAAATATCTGGATCAGGGGCACGGCCCCCGCCCAACGTGCTCCGAACCCGGCTCCGACGATCAAATCCACAAGACAGATCACGCCTGTCAGCACGAAGAAGCCGGCGATGCAGGTCCATTGCATCGCCTGGGCCATGAGGACACGGAAAGCCGCCAAATCATCGAGCCGCCGCGTGAAGAGGGGAACCGAAACGTTATTCGCGGTGCTGACAAGCGGCGCGTTCAAGGTGTCGGCTACCTGCAATCCAAGCCCGATGAAGCCGAGTTCCGCGGCACCGAGGCTGTATCCGGCAAATCCCAGAAAAATCCTGAGATTGGTCAGCCAGATAATTTGCATGAGAACGGAGGATGCGGCAAAGGCCATCAAGTGACGCAATGACCAGAAGGAAAAATCGATCCGAGGCCAGCGCGGCGTCAGCCTGCATGTCACGGCGAGCGCCGCCAGCGCGGCAATGATTTGCTGGATCACGATGCTCCAGACGCCGCAGCCGAGAAAAGCCGCCACGATTCCCGCCGACATCCCAAACACGCGCCCGATGGAGGAGCGCAGGGCAAGATGCTTGAATTGCAGATTCCTTCTCATCTGCGCGGCAATGACGGAAGTAATACCGGCGATCGGTAAGGACAGGCTGGAAACCGAGATGATGCCTTCCAGCCGCCGATCGCCGAAAAACCCCGCCAGCATTGGCGCCGCGGCCCAGCACAAACCGCAGAAACCGAGGCCGAGCAGCAGTGAGACCGTAAAAGCCGCATCGATGTGCTGGGTGCTCACCCCCCGGCCCCGCGCGATCGCATCACTGAAAAGCGCATCCAGAATGCCGCCCAGCATCGTCACGAAGGTCAGCGCCAGGGTGTTGACACCCAGTTCGTCCGGCGTCAGGAAGCGGGTGATACAGAGAACGAACAGGATGGACAGCAGCGTCTGCCCGCCTGAATCAAGGAACGCCCAGCCGATGGAACGGGTGGTCTCCTTCGTTTCAGCACTCAAGCGGAGCCCCCTGGCTGACCTCACCATCCAGAGCCTCCCGGATGGCCGCCACGAACCGGGACCGATCGGCCTGATCGGCGATGGTGGCCGCTCCCTGTTGGCCAAGAGCGGCCGCGCGTTGCGGATCTCCCAGCAATGATTCGATGGCCTGCGCGAATTCCTCCGGCCGGTCGGCAATCAGGAGATCCTTGCCATCCTCAACATTCAGCCCCCGGACGCCCATGCTTGTCGCAACCGTCGGCACCCCATGCAAAAGCGCTTCGATTGTCTTGAGGCTCACACCGGTTCCAGACAGGAGAGGCACGACCGATATTTTTATCCGGCGAAAAAAGGCCCCGCTATCCGGCACATTCCGTTCCATCACAACCCCATCCCCAGGCCGGACAAAACGCGAGAACGGCTCGGTGACGGCGCCCGTGACGAGCATCCGGAGATGAGGCCGGTTCCGCCGGAGCCGCGGCAGAATTTCACGATGGAAAAACAGCAGCCCCTCCAGATTGATGGCCGCGTTGGCCGCTATATAGCCGATATCGAATGGCGGTGCCTCCGCCATTTCCTTGAGGGGGATGCCAGCCGGCAGGACATGAGGCCAACGGAGGGCTCGCCCCCCGGATGGAAGGCGAGGGGCGTAAAAAGCGAACTCCTCGCTTGAGTTGATCAGCACGGTATCGAACAGACCGAGCATCGCCAATTCCTGCGTCCGCGCGGCACTTGCCCGAAACCGGTGAAGCCTATTCCGAAGCCTTGCAATACGGTAAGGCCGATAGCTCGACAGTTCCGGATAGGAACCGACGAGGCGCCTGTGAACCTCGCGATCAATCTGCGCCTGCGACACGAAATCATCGTGCAGATTGATAAGCTTTCGGCCTTGAAACGCTTTGAGCAACGGGATGCCGACCGCATGCAGGGATGGGATCTTGTTGACGATGATCGTCTCGATACCGTTTTCGGCGATGAAGCGCCGCAATTCACGGTGAACCTTCCCCAACCCATGCGCTTCAAGCCAAGCCGGACCAAAGATGGCTCCGGTCAGATTGCGGCCCGCCAGCAACGCCAGCTTGGCGAACAAGGACCGTGACGGCATTTCGATAATCTTATGAGCCCGGCAGACACGGCCGAGATACCGGTCCGCCTCCGCCGTATCGCTCCCCGGACGAACCAGAAGCACGACGCAAAGCGGCCCCTTCTCCGAGAGCGCATCTATCCACGAGAAATACAGCGCGGTTGCACCATTCACGACGGGCGGCACCGGTTCATCGGCGATAAAGAGGACGCTCATGGCATGGTTCCGACAGAGAATGGGCGCCCCGAGAGAATGCGTTTTTCCATCGCCAGAACCGCAAGTCCGAAACCGAAGATCGACCAGTACCAGATCCCGCCCTGCGGCCCCTCCAGATAGACATCGAAGGACGCATTGACGATCGACGCCAGCCAGTACGACAAAATCCAGAGGTTCAGCCGCTGCCAGCCGAATTCGCCTTTTTTCCGCATTCTCCCCGCCCGGCGGATCAGTGTCACCGCGAATGCCCCCTGCACCAGCAGCCACAGCGCCAGTCCCGGCACGCCGGCACGTTCCAGTACGGTCATATGAATGCTGTGCGGGCTGCGCAACCGTTCTTCCGGATCGACCTGATAACCATCGGCATCGGCGAGATTCAATCCGAAGCCCTTCCCCGTCCAGAAATACGGCCCGAAGACCACATCATCGACAATATCGCCCCACCATTGAAGCCGCCACTCCGCCGTCGATTCCAGATCGGCCAATCCGTCGCCCGAGGCCGCTGCTCCGCCCATAAAGATGCTGCTTATATTGTTGGTAATCTGCGCAAGGGAGATCTCGCGGTCGTCCCGCTCGATTCGAGGCATCAAAACCAGCAACAGCGCCATAAGCCCAATCATCGCCAACATCAAATTCCGCCAGCGATGGCGGACGAACCCGAACAGCACGGGGACCAGGAAAGCACTCGCCAGCGCTAGCATGCCTCCACGGCTCGCCGAGACCGCCCACAGCATCGTTGCGAACCATGACAGCCAAAACAGCCAATCCAGATTCCACTTGAACCGGCTGTTTTGGGGTGCCGCGATCTCTCGCAGTCCGAGCAACCGATAGGTAAGAATCCCCGCGAGGTGCACCGCCACATCACCCGCCTTGAGATAAATGATCGGCATGTCCGCGTCCCCGACATCCACCATTTGGCGTTGACGCAAAATCAATAACGGCATTAATATAACACAAATACTTATTGCCGAATCGTACAGCGCCAAAAATTTTATGATCGTCCATGTCCTAAGCATATAGGAAGAAATTATAAATGCAAAAATTGAGTACCCAAAAACAACCGAATCCCGGAGCGTATCAATACCATAATCACTGATATAGGGAATCGTTTGAAAAAAGCACCAAAGATCGAAGCCGGCAACATACCATACAATACGTGACTCTAAGAAAATTCGAAAATCCAGAGTATAAAGAAAAATAAAAATACATATGGCGATGACGACCTCACCAATGTAGATCGGAGGAACTCCAATATGGGCAAAACCCTTATCGCCCACGACATAGCCGAGAAGCAACAACCCGATAACAGACAGACAGAATTCTCGCATCATACTATTCATAAAAATAAATCACCTTCCACACCCCGTTCTTCAGTCTGCTGCCCCTGATTGATTCGAGTGCCTTCGATGATATTGCTGATTTTTTGAGACCAATTCCATGTTCGGGCTTTTTGTTTTGCCCGCGCACCGAGTTCTGCCCGGAGTTCGGCGTCCCGCAATTCGAAAAGGTTCCGGCAGAGCTCGGAACAGGCACCCCGTGCCGAGAGATTTCGGGTCGTGACCACTCGGCCGCAAGCATTGTCGATGAGGGTTCCTGGTCCTCCAAGATCGAGGCAGACCACCGGCAAACCGTGAAGCATCGCCTCAAGAACGACCATGCCGCCACTGTCATGAAGGCTCGGAAAGAGCAGAACGTCGTGGCTATGATAGGTTTCCGAGATACGATCATGGGGAATTCGCCTGATCCAGGTAACATGTGCCCCAATTCCCAGCCTGTCGGCCAGTCTCCGCCACCGATTTTCTGCTGGGCCACCCCCAACGATGACGAGTCTGGCCTCGGGGATTTTCTTCACAAGTTCCGCAAAAGCCCGCAATCCAAGACTCATTCCCTTCCAATCAAGAAGGCGTCCCACAAACAGAATCTTATACGTAGACGTATCTCGTGACGTGCCGCATATATCCGCCGCATCGGCCATTCCTTCGTCGCACCCGATCGCAAGTTCGATTTCCGTCTTATGTCGCCATCTGGCCGGGATAATCTCTCTTGTCTGTTGCGTCGTTACATAAATTTTCGTTGCTTGCCGGAAGCTCTGCCGCATCAACGGATCCCACCGGATCGCGAGATTCGAGAGGTCTCGGATAGCGTCAAAAACAAACCCCTGCCATCCATAGCTCCAGCGCAGCCGCCAAGGCGCGCTCTCGCCGCCGCCCAAGGGGCCGAAGATGAAGGGAATGCCGAGCCGGCCCATGAAGCTCGGTGCGCGGATCGCTGCTACCGTCACGTGGTGGACCGCATCGAAGGGATGGAAGCGATGAAGCGCCAGGGCCGTGCGATAGGCCCGCCATTGCCAAATGAGGTTTTTTTGATAAAACCTCAGCTTGTTATTCAAAATTCGCCCGACGAATCCCGGCCAGCGTTCGGCTACTTCATCGACGAAGATGAAATGAAGGTTCGGCGGACACGGACGTTCTTCGAAATAGGCTTCAATTGCCTTGCGTCCGCTGGATACCGTGATGACCGAAACGTCATCACCCAGTGCTGCCGCGCCTAGCGCCCACGCCCAGCCTACGCCCGGTTCCGATCCCCAGTTAGGAAGGCAACCGAAAGCCGACAGAAGCAACCGCCTTTGCATAGACACTTCCTTCTGCTTGTCCTTAAGGTTCGTCTACAGCCCGATAATCCGGTGCGGAACGAGGGGCTGGAGGCGACGATCCGTTCGCCGCCGGAGCCGTCACCTGGATCCGCCGCAGCCGCAGGAGCGTCGCCGCCATCGCCGCCTTGCCGCGCCAACCTGTGCGGAGGGCTAGATCGGTCCGGAATTTGCGCCAGCGGGGACGGTAGCCGCGAGCCGCATCCGCATCCGGCACGAAAGTCAGCGACCGCGACCAACCAGCGACGAGCCGCCGCTCCCCGCTTGTCTCGGTCCCGCACCAAGCGGGGAGCGGCGCACTCAGCACTTGATGCGCCAAATGACAGGAAACCGTCAGGAGCCGTGTCAGCCCGAATTCCGCGGCAAGGGTGGCCGTTTTCCCTACGGTATCCGCCGAACGAAGCCCCTCGGCGACATCGCAGAGCCAGCTCAGCCGCGTCCAGCCATGCCCGCCGCCATGGGCGCAGAGATAGAGTAGCCGCTCGGGGAACGGCAGCGTCGGCACCTCGGCGCCGCCGATCGCGACCGGCACGGCACGCGCCAGCATCGCCTCGACCGGGACCGGGAACAGCGCCGTGGGCGTCGTGAAGCCCCAATGCAATTCAACGAGAACATCCGTATCGGAAGCATTGGTATTAGGCCGGCGGAACGACACCTCCGGCGAGCGCAGCCGGAGGGAGCCGAGGACGCCCATCAGTTCCGGCATCACCGGAAGAAACCCCTGTGCCAGCAACATTTCAGCCGCCCGGCGCGCGTCGGCGGGAACGACGAAAAAATCGATATCGCCCGCATGACGCAGGGAAGGATCCTTCCAGGTGGCGGCACCTTCGACGGCGCCCTTCAGGAAGAGAACCCCGATACCCGAATCCCGGAACGCCCGCGCCAGCATCACCGTTTCCCGCGCCTGAACCAGGGAACGCAGGCCGGCCCGTTTCGCCGCCGCCGCCAAACGGTCCAGCGCCGGAGCGCGTGGCTTCAGGCCACACTCCCTAAGCCCCCGATAGGCGAGCGCCGGAATTCGATGGCCGATGGCAAGGGCGGTAAAGCGGTCCCAATCGATCCCGGCGGCCATTGCCGCCTGCGCCGAAGCGCTGTCCGGGACCAGCCTCGCCACCGAAGTGAGCAGGACGAAGTCCGGATCAGGCTGGGTTCCGTTTTTCCCGATCACGTCGGGCTGGCGTTGGCGTGCGGATTCTCTTCGCGGGGGGGCGAAGACAGGAGCTGGTTGTTGTTATTATTGTTGTTATTATTATTGTTGCCGTTCTGGTCGCCTGGAGGTGGGCCGCTGGGCCCCTTGCTCTGGGTCAGGATCGCGGTGATCTGGGGGCTGTTGGTCGGATTGAACGTATTGAGATCTTGCGAGGTCGCCGCCTGGGTCAGGATCACGGTGATGTTTTGTTGCGATCCCGGCGATGCGGCCAACACGGTCTGAGAGCTCGCCGCGGTATAGGCATTCGCCATGACCGCGATCGCGCCGGCTGGCGACGACTGATACACGGAAGGCGTGGTCACGATCTGGGCCACGTTGGCGGAGATGGTGGCGACCGCTTGCGGCGACGCTGCTTGTGCCCCCGGAGTCACCATGATGCGGGCGGCGACCGTCGACACCTGAAGCGCGTTGGCCGGCTGTTGGGAGAGCACGTTTGCAGCCTGAACCGCCTGCACCGCGACACCGGCCAGTTGGACCGCCGCCGCCGGCGAGACCGACAGGATCTTCTCGGCGGTCGCCACGGCCTGCGTGGCGATCTGGCCGGAAAGGGCGGCATTCCCGGTCGTGGACGCGGCCTTGACGGTACTGGCCGCGAGCGCCGCCGCCGCATCGGGAGCGGCTTTCTCCGCCGCCGGGGAAACGAAGATCCGGGCCGCCGTGGTCAGGACGTTTTGCGTATTAGCGGGGCCGGCCTGCTCGACGGCGGCAGCGCTGATCGTCTTGACAGCGGCACCGGCAATGCTTATCGCCGCCTGCGGATTGGTCGTCAGCATCTTTTCCGCCGCGCTGACGACTTGCAGCGCAAGCTGCGCCGCACTGGCCGGATTGCCGGCGCTCAAGGTGGCGATGGCCTGGGTGACCGCATCGGCATTGCCGGACCGAACGGCGGCGGCGAGCGCGGGGGGAAGCTGAGTCTCCTGACCGATAGCGGGCAGAGAACCGCCGAGAACAGCCAACATAACGATGACGGCAAGATTGCGCTTGATCATGGCATTCTCTATTCCAGAAAGACGATTAGGCTCCATTCGTTGCACCTTGAACGAGAAACGTCCCAATCGCAAGAAACGAAAACTTCACGGCTAAAGGTTGCGCTCCAGGATTCGGACGATGTCGCCGGGCAGGATCGGCGTCTGTTCGTTGGCCCGGTATTCGTGCTGTTTGCCGTTGATGATCCGGATGAGCTTGACCTCGTCCTCATAAGCCCAGGTGTCGTAGCCGCCGGCCTTGGCAACGGCGCTCAGGACGGTCATGCCGGTCATATAGGGGAACTCGCCCGGCTGCCGCACCTCGCCCAGCACATAGAAGGGCCGGAAGGTCTGCACCTCGACGCTGATCCGGGGATCGCGCATATAGCCGCCGCGCTGAAGCAGTTCGGCGACGCGCTGGCCCAGCCTCGTGGCGGTGAGCCCCGCCGCCGGCACGGTCCCGGCCAGGGGCATGGCCATCTGCCCGCTCGGATCGATCTGGTAGTCGCCGGAAAGCCCCAATTCCCCGAACACGGTCACGCGCACGCGGTTGCCGGGCTCCAGAATGTAGTCGTCCGCCGGATTGACCGTGCTCATGGGCGCCGTCTCCTCCGGCAGCCTCGCGCCGCAGCCGGTCAGGGCCAGACAGCCGTTCAAAAGAGTGAGGCCGAGAAGAACCTGGGATACGAAGCGGAATCCGCTTCTCTGTCGGCACTTGAACATGGGGGTTGGATACCTCTTCGGCTGAATGGCCACGTAAATTTTCCCGATGTTAATATGCCGGGGATTATCAATACGCTAACCATGGGGGCTATCGGACTGAGGCATGCTTAATTTCGGCGAATTTTTCGGCACCGTTTTTCCGGCCCGGACGAAGCACCATCCAGCGCCCCCTCACCCGGCGGTGCCGTCCGGGATGCGGGTCTATGTGGTGGGCGACATCCATGGCGAGGCAAAGCTCTTCGAGCGGCTCTGCCGGCGGATCCACGCCGACCGGGCGGAAACGGACCTCGACTGCGTCCTGATCCTGCTTGGCGATTATATCGATCGCGGCCCCCGCAGCCGCACGGTGCTGGACATGCTGGCCTCGGAACCGGCCGGCGGCTTGACCACGCGCTGCCTCCTCGGCAACCACGAGGCGGCGATGCTGGAATTCCTGAAGGATCCCATCGCCGGCGCCCGCTGGCTCGATTTCGGCGGGATCGAGACCCTGGCGAGCTATGGAGTGACCGCCCCCGCCGGAACGGCCGATCCGTCTCGGCTCACCGCCATGCGCGACGCCCTGCTCGAAGTGCTTCCTCAAGCCCATCGCGAATTCCTCGAAAACCTGGAAACGATGATCATCCTGGGCGACTATGCCTTTGTCCATGCCGGCATCAATCCGCGCCGCCCGCTCGACCGTCAGGAGATCCTGGACCTGCTGACGATCCGGGGGCCGTTCCTGCGCTCGTCCAAATGGCATGGCAAGCGGATCGTCCACGGCCATACGATCGTGCCGGCGCCGGAGCTTCTGCCGAACCGCATCGCGCTCGACACCGGCGCCTATGCGTCGGGCCTTCTCTCCGGCCTGGTCCTGGAGGGAGCGTATCAGCGGCTGCTTTAGCCATTTTACACAGGCTAAAAATAGCGCTCTCAACGCGAACGTCTTGGATGACATATCTACAAATTTATGGGAAAACCTACATCAAAGTGTGAACTGAGTCTGGTTTTCGTATCATGGTTGTGAACCTTGTGCCGACGCTCGCGTATTCCGAGAGATCCCGATCCCGGCACCCGCTCAGGTTTCTGCTGCGGCTGCTTTTCGTGGCCGCACTCCTATCCCCGGACGCCGTCCCGGCTCAGGCGCAGACCGTCACCCCCACCGATCGGCGGCAGGTGCCGGGGCAGAACAACGATCGCGCTCCGCAGAACGCGGATACCGCCCCGGTAAAGGCCGACCCGAATGACGGCGATACCGAGAACGGCATCGATGACAGCTACCGTGCGCGGGGCATCAATCTCGAATCCTTCCTGCTGCTGCCGAAATTCGAGGCGGATGAGAAATTCAACAGCAACATCTATGGCGAAACCCTGGCCAAGGGCGATTTCCAGACCGTGCTGCGCCCCTCCTTCGCCCTGCATTCACGCTTTCCGCAGCACGCACTGAACGTCAGCGGGCAACTGGAAGATGTCGAGCATATCCGCTTCACCCAGGACAACCATCTCGACGGCTACATCCAGACCGACGGGCGCTACGACCTCAACCGCGCGGCCTTCATCAACGCGTCGTTCCAGTATTCGGGCACCCATGAGGACCGCGGCGACAACAACGACGCCCAGGGCCGGACCCCGACCCCGATCGAGTCCGTGGGCGGCACGATCGGCACGACGGTGCAGGATGGCCGCTACAGTTTCGGCGTTTCCGGCACCGGCACGCGCCTCACCTACGGCAACGTCTCCTCATCGCTGGGAACGCCGATCGCCAATGATCTGCGCGACCGCACCGAAGGCACCGGCACGCTCCGCGCGGGCTATGAGCTGTTCCCCGGCTACGTCGCCGTGGCCGAAGGCACCGCCAACACCCGCCAATACGACACCACCGCCGACGCCAGCGGCTTCAACCGCGACAGCGACGGCTACGTCATCCTCACGGGCGTCGGCCTCGATATCACCAGCCTGCTGCGCGGGGATTTCCTCGCCGGCTACATGCAGCAATTCTACCAGGATCCGCGCTTCAAACCCGAGGGCGGCCCCACGATCAAGGTGACGCTCGACTGGACCCCGGACCGGCAGACCCTGATCGTGCCCTCGCTGGAACGCTCGATCAACGAAACGACGCTCGCTTCCGCGTCGAGCTTCATCCATAATTCGGTCAGCGTGATGGCCCGTCATGAGCTTCAGCGCAACATCACGCTCTCCGGCTTTTTCACCTATGGCTACGACGAGTTTCCCGGCACCAGCCAGTTCAGCTCGACCTATCAGGGACAGGTCCGCGCCGCTTATGCGCTCAACCGGAACCTCTATCTCGGCACCGAGGTCAGCTATGAGAACAAGAGCACCAGCCTTGCGAATCGAAGCTTCGACCGGTTCATTCTCGGACTGAGGCTGGGCACGCAGTTTTGACATCCTCCCTATCGGCGCCCCCTGCCCCGGCACCCGCGGGTGCCAGCTCTACTCAAGGCTCGCACCAGATCGAGTTCCGGCTCCAATTCATCCGCGCCTGGTCGACGCTGTGGCGCGGAAAGCTCCTGATCCTCGCCTGCATGGCGGCGCTGCTGGTGCCGGCGATACTCTATCTGCAGCAGGCGACGCCGCTCTACACGGCCGCGGCAACGGTGCTGATCGAATCGTCCGATGCCAAGGACACACTGCTCGATCATCCCACTCTCAAGCAGGCGATGAATGAATCCGTGCTGGAGACCGAAGCCGACGTGATGGCCTCGCAGGCTCTGGCGCGGCGGGTCGTCGAAAAACTGAAGCTCGACGAAGACCCCGAATTCAACGCCGCACTCCGCCAGCCGAAGCCGTTGGCGCAATTCCTGGCCTGGCTGAACCCGATGAGCTGGCTGACGGCGGAATCGCACGCGCCCGAACTCTCCTCCGAGACTCAGGCGAACATGGCCAAAGCGCGGATCGTCCGCGCCGTGCTCGCCCGGGAGGTGATCAGCCATCGCCGCCGCTCCTTCATCCTTGAGGTGCAATTCACCTCGGAAAACCGGGAAAAGGCGGCGTTGATCGTCAATACGCTGGCGGATCTCTATGTGCTCGACCGGCTGGAGGCAAGCTTCTCCGATACCCGCCGCGTTGCCTCCTGGCTCGGCGAGCGGCTGGAGAAACTCCGCCAGGACGTGGCCATCGCCGAGGGGGCGTCCGAAGTATACCGGGCCGCCAACGGCCTGCGCCGCCATGACGAGCACGCCGCCTCGGTGACCGAGCAACAGCTCTCCGAACTGAATTCAAAGCTGGTGCTGGCGCGCACCGAACTGGCCCAGAAGCAGGCACGGCTGGATCAGGTCCGGGCGCTGACCGCCGGCCACGGCAATGTCGAGACCTCCGCCGACGTGCTCCAGTCGCAGCTCATCCAGAAGCTCCGCGAACAGGAAGCCTCGCTCATGCGCGAGAACACCGAAGCGGCCAGCGTCTATGGTGAAAATCATCCGAAGATGGTCGGGCTCCGGGCCGATCTGGAACAGCTTCACCGGAAGATCGCATCGGAAGTCGGCAAGGTCGCGGCGTCGCTCAGCAACGAGGTCGATGTCGCCGCCAGCGGCGTGCGCAGCCTGGACCGCTCGCTCGACGGGCTGCGTCAGCAATCCAATGCCGCCGGCGGCGCCGAGCTGCATCTGCGCGAACTGGAGCGGCAGGCCGAGACCAGCCGCAGCCTGTACGAGACCTTCCTGACCCGTTTCAAGCACGATTCCGAGCAGGAACGCATCCAGCGCGCCAATGCCCGCGTGCTGTCCATCGCCGATGTCCCGTCCGCGCCCTCGATCCCGAACAAGCCTCGGCTGCTGATGATCATGACGGGGCTGGGCCTGGTGCTGGGGGGTGCCCTGGTCTTCCTGCTCGACCGGCTGGACAACGCCGTGCGCTCCGCCGACGAGGCCCATGATCTGACCGGCCTGCCGACGCTCGCCATGGTGCCGGTGCTGAACTGGCGCCAACGCGGCGGCGGCATCCCCGAAAACGACATGCTGAAGCGTCCCCGCTCGGCGCTGGCCGATTCGCTCCGGAGCCTTGCCATTTCCCTGAAGCTCGACGCCGAGAAACGCGGCGCCGGCAAGATCATCCTGGTCACGTCCTCGGTGCCGAGGGAAGGCAAGAGCTTCATGTCCTGCTGCCTTGCGCGGATGATCGCCAAATCCGGCGAGACAGTGCTCCTGATCGACGGCGATTTCCGCCGGCCCCGCCTGCACACGATCCTCGGAGTCGAGGCCGGCGGTGCTACGGGAGCCGGGCTTACCCAGATCCTCGCCGGTCAGGCGAAGTTCGACGAAGTGCTGTTGCGCGACGAAGCCGGAAGCCTCGATTTCCTGCCGGCGGGACCGCCCGCCGCCGATCAGGCCGAACTCATCGACGCAACCCGGCTGGCCGGCCTTCTGACCACGCTTTCCGCCCGCTATGACCGCATCGTCGTCGATTCGCCCCCGGTGCTGGCCGTCGCCGATACGCGCATCCTGGTGCAACTGGCCGATCAGGTCGTTTATGTCGTCCGCTGGAATTCGACCCCGCGCGAGGCGGTCATGAACGGCATCCGGATGCTGCGGGAGATCGGCGCCAATACCGTCGGCACCGTCCTCTCCCAGGTCGATAGCCGCAAGCATCTCCGCTATGGCTACGGCGATTATGGTCACTATTACGGCCGCTATCATGATTACTACGCTGAGTGAGAACGGGCTGAGTAAGAACGGGCTGAGTAATGGTGGACGCTGGCGCTTGCGCATGGCGGCGGTTTCGGCCATCGCCTTATCCTTGCTGCTGCTGGCGCTCGGGCTTCCGAGACTCGCCGGCGGGCTGATGGCGCTGCCGGGCTCGGCGACGCTCTGGGCGATGCATGAGGGCGAAGCCGTCCCGCCGGAAGCGATGGCGAGCGCCGCCGAAGGACTGGCGCGGTCGGCGCGCTGGTCCGGCAATGGTTTGTCCGACATCGAAAGCGGCTATGCGCTGATGATGCTTGGTGCCTATGAGGAATCCCGCGCGGCGACCCTGCGCGGCCTCGCCGCCGCCCCCGGCAATCCCAATGGCTGGGCGCGGCTTTCCTGGCTTCGGCTCAAACGCGGCGACCGGGCGGGTGCGGCTTCGGCACTACGCCTCTCCCTGCTGAGCGGCGCCGTCACCCCCGATTTGATGGAAAGCCGGCTGCAACTGGGCCTTCAGCTTTTTCCCAGCCTCGACCCCGACACAACCGCCCTGCTCCAACGCCAGTTCCGCCTGCTCTCCGCACTGAATGCCCGGCGCTGAGGGACGGCACGGCTTCTCAGAACCCGCCGGCTAGGCTATCTTGGCGGTGGTCACTGGGATGCGTCAGCACTGCCCTTGCCTTGGTCCCACCTTTCCGGGCGTGCATGCTTCCCGATGCTGTTCAATTCTCCGCTTTTCATCCTGGTCTTTCTGCCGCCCGTACTGGCCCTCTATTACGCGGCGGCTGAGCGGCGGACGCTCCGGCAGGCCATCGCCGTCGCCGCCTCGCTCGGCTTTTACGGCTATTGGAATTACCGCTTCGTTCCCCTGCTGGTCGGGCTGACGGTCGTCAACTACCTGATCGCGCATTGGCACGGCAGGGGGGGCCTGCGCGGCCACCTGCCGATGATCGGCGTCGCGGTCAATCTGGCGGTGCTCTGTATCTTCAAATACGCCAATTTCATCGGCGGCAATCTTGCCGCCCTGGCCGGTCAGCCGTTCCAGCCCTGGGACATCATCCTGCCGCTCGGCATCAGTTTCTTCGTCTTTCAGAAGATCTCCTACCTGATCGACCTCAAGCGGGGCGACCGCCACATCTACGGCCTCCTCGATTTCAGCATGTTCGTCAGCTTCTTTCCGCAGCTGATCGCCGGGCCGCTGGTGCGCCACAATGAAATCATCGGCCAGTTCGAAGCTTCGCCATGCCGGCCCGGCATGTGGGAGAATCTGGGACGGGGCTTCGTTCTGTTCCTGCTCGGCATCGTCAAGAAGGCCGCCATCGCCGACACCATGGCCCTCATCTGCGATCCCCTGTTTCAGCAAGCGGCGGGCGGCGCGGCGCTGAACGGGGCCGAGGCCTGGGCGGCGGCGGTCACCTACACGCTTCAGATCTATTTCGACTTTTCCGGCTATTCGGACATGGCGATCGGCCTGGGGCTGATGTTCGGGCTGAGGCTGCCCTTCAATTTCAATGCGCCGTACCGCTCCATCTCGATCCGGGAATTCTGGCGGCGCTGGCACATGACGCTCTCGCGCTTCCTGCGCGACTATCTGTACATCCCGTTGGGCGGCAGCCGCAGCGGCCCTGGGCGGCAGGCGCTGAACGTCGTCCTCACCATGCTGCTCGGCGGGTTGTGGCATGGTGCGAGCTGGACTTTCGTTGCCTGGGGCGGGTTGCACGGCCTTGCCTTGGCGGTCAACGGCGCCTGGAACCGGACCGGAAGGCGTCTGCCCTGGGGCCTGGGCTGGGTTTCGACGATGCTGTTCGTCATCGGCGCCTGGGTGCTGTTCCGGTCGCCCGATTTCGGCACCGCCGCGCATATCCTCGCATCGATGGCGGGGCTCAACGGCATCGGCACGGCCAAGCTGGACAATGCGCTGGCGGTCGATCTGGCGGCTGTCCTGGCCGTGTTCGGCCCGACCAGCCAGAGCCTCGCCCTGGAGAAGCTTCGGCCTTCGCCCTGGTTGGCGGTTCCGGCCGGCATCGCCATGGTCCTGGTGCTCCTTCTTATCGGCGGACGCATTCCCAATGAATTCATCTATTTCCAGTTCTGAAGTGCCGGAAGACTCCGGGAACGACGACGCTTGGCGGCGGTTCTTCCGGCTGGCCTTGGGCACGGCACTTTGTAGCGGGCTGTTCGTCTATGCCTTCGTGGCGATCGTCGATCCCTGGGACACGCTGCCGCTGTCGCCCCGCCTTCATCGAACGCCGGTTTCGACAAACGCGCGCTTTTCCTTTCCGGCCCTGGCCCGCAGCAAGGCTTTCGATAGCGCCATCTTCGGCACATCGACCAGCCGCCTGCTGCGTCCGGCGATGCTGAACCCGGCCTTCGGCGCCGCCTTCGCCAATCTTTCGATGAACAGCGCCACGGCCTATGAGACTTCGCGCCTCATGGAGGTCTTCGCCCGCGCCCATCCCCTGCCCAAGGCGGTGATGGTGGGGGTGGACATCGAATGGTGCGGCACCGGCGAGACCTACGAAAAATATACGCCGCGCCCCTTCCCCGAATGGATGTACGAGCCCGATCCGTGGCCGGCCTATCGTGAGATATTCAACCTCTACGCGGTGCAGGAGGCCGGGCAGCAATTCGCCATTCTGACCGGGATAAAAAAGCCCCGCTATGGCAAGGACGGCTATACGAACTTCCTTCCCGACGAGAGCGAATACGATGTCGCGCGGGCACGCAAGAACCTGCCGCCGCCGCCGAGTTTGGCTATCGGCCAGGGAACGACGCTGAACCGCGCGGCCCTGCGGTTCCCGACGCATGCGCTGATGGTATCCGCCCTGGCCTCGCTGCCCGCCTCCACCCGTAAGCTGCTGTTCTTCGTCCCCTATTATTTCGGCGCCCAACCGCCCCCCGGCAGCGACCGGGCAGCCACCTTCGACGAGTGCAAGACCCGGATCGCGCAAATCGCCCAAGCGACGCCGAACACCGTGGTCGCCGACTTCATGATCGGAAGCCCGATCACAAGGGACGAAACCCATTATTGGGATCCGCTGCATTACCGCGTGCCTGTCGCCGACCGCCTGATGGCCGATCTCGCCGATGCGGCACGGGGCCTGCCGTCAGGGGTGGGGGATTATGTGTTGCTTGCGGGGCAACGATAGGCGGGGGGAGAAAGCGATGCCGATGGCAAAGCCGGAGACGGATGATTGACCTGTACGGCATATTGCCGCATAATTGCGGCATGCCGAACCGACCGTTAACCTCGTCTACCGCCCGTTTGGAAGCACGCTTACCCGCCGATGTCATGGTGGTGTTGAAGCGCGCCGCCGAGATCGAGGGGCGGAGCCTGACTGATTTCGTCGTCTCGGCGGCTCATGCTGCGGCACGACGGACCATCGAGGCGGCGGATGTCGTCCGCTTGTCGGTCGAGGATTCAAGGCGCTTTGCCGAGACCATCCTGAACCCGCCTGAACCCAACGCAGCCTTGCAACGGGCCTTCTATCACCACCGTGCTTTGATCCGCGACTCGGAATTGTGAGAGGCCCTTTCCGAATCGAGCGGTTGGGCAAGCACATCCGATCGGCATTCGACTGCGGAACAGGCGCACTCAACCAGTATTTCAAAACCCAGATCGGACAAGATATCCGGCGAAACATTACGAGCTGTTTCGTCGCTCTCGACGAGGCCGGCACGGTTGCCGGCTTCTACACCCTTGCCGCCGCCAGTATCGTTCCCACCGATTTGCCGGAAGATGTGGCGCGGCGCCTCCCCCGCTACCCGTCCATACCCGCGTACCGGATCGGGCGATTGGCGGTAGACCGGCGGGTTCAGGGGCAAAAACTCGGAGCCGCCCTTCTGGCCGACGCTATCCTCCGGGCTGCCCGTTTGGACGCGGCTGGATATGCCCTTCTGGTTGACGCTAAAGACGAGAAATCCGCGAATTTTTACCAGCATCATGGGTTTTTGGATTTGAATGGGCGATGTCTGTATTTGCCGTTGGCGCGGTGCAAATCCACCGGAGCCCAAGGCTGACAATCCCTCTCCACACCCCGGAATTATCGCAATCGATTACATAGTGATGGTTGCATCATAAATATATATAATATATAGTTTTTCTCTTATTGCTGACGATGTATCGTGATAAGATTGCCACGATAGCAACTAACACAACCGAGAGACAAGCATGATAGACCTCCATGAACGGCTGTCTGAGTTCTCCTACGGATATGGAGTAATCCGCGAGACCGAAGCGCTGCTTGCGAGTGTCGGCCTCACAACGACGCCGTTCCAACCAAGTCTTTTGCATGAAGGGGAAGTTGGCTTCGATGTTGCCTTTCGTGGCCCAGGCACCGCTGTAATGCTGCAGTTTAAGCTTGGACAGGAGTTACAACGATTCCACCGCACCAGGAATCAAGCGAGACCACAAATTAACAGACCATTTTGGCGCTTTTCCGTTGACACAACTGAACATCAATTTCAACAATTACTTATGTTTTAGCTAGGCGGCGCGGATGTATACTATGTCGCACCTCGTTTTTCGGACTGGAGCACCTATGATATTGCTTTTCAAAACGAGGCCATACTTGAAACATCTCTCCTCTTGCCCCCTTCAGAGATCCATCAAGGCGCAAATGGGGTAGCTGGTAAACACCGTATCGTCTACGATCAAAATGCTCGATACGTATGTTCAGAGCCAAAGCTGATAAAGGAAATCTCCCCAGCGGACTTCATAGGGCGTATCGGCAAGCAGGCACGCAATCCTGACTTATCCCTTGAGGAAAGGCTTGAACGTTTGGCAAACGGATCCGAGACGCTTCGGTCTCCGTCCGAATTATCACGAAAACGCCAAGCTGAAATAAGATCTTGTGCCAAAACACCTTCTGATGCTTATGCAATCCTGATCGGGTTTGAGGCTTGGCTACAAGGCGCACAATTCATGCTGGTCACGCCAAACGACTAATCTTCTTAATCTCGATAATTCTCAGTGGGCCGTTAGTCAGGTTACAAGGTCACGCAGTTCCATGCAACTCCCCCTTGCTCAAAAGCGGACGCATCACCGCATCGACATGCGCCTTCAGCGGCGGATAGGCGATCAAATCATAGGCGATGACATCGACCTTCAGGGCCAGGGTGCTGGCATCGAACAGGGTCCATATCCTGGCTACCGTCGCCTCGTCGAGCGGGCCGTAAAGCACGAGGTCGATATCGGAATTCGGCCTGGCCTTGCCGGTCGCCCTTAAGCCGAACAGGCCCACAAGTTCGATGCCCTCGGCGAAGGGGGCCAGAATATCGCGGATGGCGGCGATTTGTTCGGGGGTCAGCCCGTGCCCAGGCATCGGGCATATCCATCGGCAGGATCGAGGCCTATTCCCACTCGATCGTCCCCGGCGGCTTGCTGGTGATATCATACACCACCCGGTTGATGCCCCGCACCTCGTTGATGATGCGCGTGGCGGCTCTTCCCAAGAACTCATGCGGGAAGGGGAAGTAGTCGGCGGTCATGCCGTCGGTGGAGGTCACGGCGCGCAGGGCGCAGACCTGGTCGTAGGTGCGGCCGTCGCCCATCACGCCGACGCTCTTGACCGGCAACAGCACGGCGAAGGCCTGCCAGATCGCATCGTACAGGCCGGCGTTGCGGATTTCCTCCAGGAAGATCGCATCGGCCTTGCGCAGGATCTCGATCTTGTCGGCGGTGATGGTGCCGGGGATGCGGATGGCGAGGCCGGGGCCTGGGAAGGGGTGGCGCTTCACCATCGCTTCGGGGAGGCCGAGTTCGCGGCCCAATTCGCGGACTTCATCCTTGAAGAGTTCGCGCAGCGGCTCGACCAGCTTCAGCTTCATCCGCTCCGGCAAGCCGCCGACATTGTGGTGCGACTTGATCGTGACCGAGGGACCGCCGGTGAAGCTCACCGATTCGATCACATCGGGATAGAGCGTGCCCTGGGCCAGGAATTCGGCGCCGCCGAGCTTCTTGGCTTCGGCGTCGAACACGTCGATGAAGGTGGCGCCGATGATCTTGCGCTTCTTTTCCGGGTCTTCGACGCCTTCGAGCTTGGAGAGGAACAGCTCGCTTGAATCGCTGTGGACCAGCGGGATGTTGTAGTGATCGCGGAAGAGAGTCACGACCTCCTCGGCCTCGGCGGTCCGCAACAGGCCGGTATCGACGAAGATGCAGGTAAGCTGAGTCCCCAAGGCCTCATGCAGGAGGGCAGCCGCCACCGCCGAATCGACCCCGCCCGAGAGGCCGCAGATCACGCGGCCCTGCCCCACCTGATGCCGGATGCGCTCCACCGCCTGGGCGCGGAAGGCGGCCATGGTCCAATCGCCGGTGCAGCCCGCCACCCGATGGGTGAAATTGCGGAGCAGCGCCGCGCCATGGGGGGTGTGCACGACCTCGGGATGGAACATGGTGCCGTAGAAGCGGCGGTGATCATCGGCCAGGACGGCGAAAGGCGCGCCCTCGCTGGTGGCGACGGCGCGGAAGCCGGGCGGCAATTCCTCGACCCGGTCGCCATGGCTCATCCACACCTGCTCCCGCGAGCCCTTCGGCCAGATCCCCTCGAACAGGGCGCAATCATCGATCACGTCGATGATTGCGCGGCCGAATTCGCGGTGGTCGGAGGGAGCGACCCGGCCCCCCAATTGCGCACACAGGGTTTGCTGGCCATAGCAGATGCCGAGCACCGGCACGCCCATCTCGAAGACAAGCTGCGGCGCGCGCGGCGACGCGTTCTCCATCACCGAGGCGGGACCACCCGACAGGATCACCGCCTTCGGCGCGAATTCGGCGAGCTTCGCCTCGGACATGGAGAAAGGATGGATCTCGCAATAGACGCCGCTTTCCCGAACCCGCCGGGCGATCAGCTGCGTCACCTGACTGCCGAAATCGAGAATGAGGATGCGGTCGGTCACGGTGTCTCCTCCAAATCGCAGACGGGCATATCACTATCTGGCATATCGCTGTCCGGCATATCGCTGACTGGTTCAGCCTCGGGCTCAACCTAAGCCTCGGCTTTCGGTTCCGGCTTACGGCGTTCGAGCAAAGCGGCGAAGAACCCGTCCGTGCCGTGCTTGGCCGGGGTGAGGCGCAGCATGTCGCCGGAACAGGGCAGCTTGCGCCCCGTCACCGCCCGCCAGGGCTGCACAACCGGCACCAGGAAAAAATCCGGATGGGATTCGATGAATTGCTCGACCTGATCCTCGTCCTCTTCCCGGAGCACGGAACAGGTGGCGTAGAGGAGCCGCCCGCCCGGCTTCACCAGCCGCGCCGCACTATCGAGGATGCGGGCCTGAAGCTCGGTCAGCTCGGCCAGATCCTGAGGCGTCAGGCGCCATTTGGCATCGGGATTACGGCGCCAGGTGCCGGTGCCGGTGCAAGGCGCATCGACGAAGACGCGGTCGAAGCCGCCCGCATGCTGCTTCACCCATTTGTCGCGCTCGGTCGAAAGCACCCGGCGCTGAACGATCGAAATGCCGGCCCGGCGCAGCCTTTGCGCCGCGCGTTCGAGGCGCTTTGCCGAGATGTCGCAGGCGACGATCATGCCCTTATTGTCCATGCCCGCGGCCAGAGCCAGGGTCTTGCCCCCCGCCCCGGCGCAGAAATCGACGACACGCATGCCGGGCCGCGTCTCCAAGAGCAGTGCCGCAAGCTGGGAGCCCTCATCCTGCACTTCGATACAGCCTTCGCGGAACACATCGAAGGTGGCGAGCGGAACCCGCTCGAACACCCGCAGGCCCAGAGGCGAATAGCGGGTTTCCTCGGCGGCCACCCCTTCCCGCTCCAGCGCGATCTTGGCGGAAATCCGGTCGCTTTTCAGGGCATTGACCCGGAGATCGAGCGGCGCGGTGGTGTTCAGCCCCGCCATCTCCCGCTCGAAATCATTGCCGAACACCGCCTTCAGATGCGGCAGCAGCCATTCGGGGAAATTCAGGCGCACCGGCTCCGGCATCGCCGGATCGGTGAGGCTCTTGCCTTCGAGTATTTCGATGAATTGCCGCTCCTCCCGCTCCAGCGGGTCCGGGCGGAAGCGGTCGCCGTCGCAGGCCGCGGCGATCGCGTTGGGCTTCCACTCCTCGACCAGGACCAGCGCCGCCAGCAAAAGCGAGCGCGGACGCCCCGGCGCCCCGCCAAGGCGCGTGACCCACCAGTCGAGCGCCGCGCGGTTGCGGAGCACGGCAAAGATATGGGCGGAGATCGCCCCCCGGTCCTTGACCCCGGCGAAGCGATGCCGGCGAAAATAGCCGCCGACGACATCATCCGCCGGCGAACGGCGGGTTTCGATCTCGATCAACAGCTCGATCGCCGCTTGAAGACATGCGCCCGGCGTCATGGGTTGACGATCAGGGGGTTGACGATCAAGCGCTGGTCGGGACGCACTGCCCTAGATTTCTTGGCGATAATTCGGTGTCTCGCGGGTAATGGCGATGTCGTGAACATGGCTTTCACGCAAACCCGCCGTGGTGATGCGGACGAACTGACAGTTCTTTTGCATCTCGGCAATGGTGGCATTGCCGGTATAGCCCATCGCGGCGCGCAGGCCGCCGATAAGCTGATGGATGACCTGGCCCACCGGCCCCTTATGCGGGACGCGGCCTTCGACGCCTTCGGGAACGAGCTTCATCGAACTCGATACCTCCTCCTGGAAGTAGCGGTCGGCCGAGCCCAGGGCCATCGCCCCGACCGAGCCCATGCCGCGATAGGATTTGTAGCTCCGTCCCTGATAGAGGAAGGTCTCGCCCGGCGCCTCGTCGGTGCCGGCGAAGAGCGAGCCCAGCATGGCGCAATCGGCCCCGGCGGCGATCGCCTTGGCGAGATCGCCGGAAAATTTGATGCCGCCATCGGCGATGACCGGAATCCCGGATTTGCGCGCCTCGGCGGCGACATCGAGCACCGCCGTCAATTGCGGCACGCCGACGCCGGCGACGATCCGGGTGGTGCAGATCGAGCCCGGCCCGATCCCGACCTTGACCGCATCGGCCCCGGCATCGATAAGCGCGCGGGCGGCTTCGGCGGTGGCGATATTGCCGGCGATGATCTGGGTGGCGTTGGCGAGCCTCCGCACCTGCTTCACCGCATCGATGACGCGGCTGGAATGGCCATGCGCCGTATCGACGACCAGCACATCGACGCCGGCCTCGAAGAGCGCCTCGGCGCGCGCCAGCCCATCGGCGCCGGTGCCCGTGGCCGCGGCGACCCGGAGGCGCCCCTGCTCATCCTTGCTGGCATGGGGGAATTTCTGCGCCTTCTCGATATCCTTGACGGTAATGAGGCCGATGCAGCGGAACGCCTCATCGACGACCAGCAACTTCTCGATCCGGTTCTGATGCAGGAGCCGCATGGCCTCATCGCGCCCGACGCCCTCGCGGACGGTGATCAGCCGCTCCTTGGTCATGAGTTCGGCGACGGGCTGCCGCTTGTCGGAGGCAAAGCGCACATCGCGGTTGGTGAGGATGCCGGCGAGCCGGCCGGTGCCGCGCTCCACCACCGGAATCCCGGAAATCCGGTGATCGGACATGAGTTGCAGCGCATCGGCCAAAGGCTGCTCGGGATGGATGGTGAGCGGGTTCACCACCATTCCGGCCTCGAATTTCTTGACCTTGCGGACCTCGTCGGCCTGCATCTCCGCCGTCATGTTCTTATGAATGACGCCGATCCCGCCCCACTGCGCGAGTGCGATCGCGAGGCTGGCCTCGGTGACGGTATCCATCGCCGAAGAGATGAGGGGAATTTGCAGATCGATCGTCCGCGTCAGCCGCGTCCGCATATCGGTTTCCGCCGGAAGAATCGACGATGCGGCGGGTACCAGCAGAACGTCGTCAAAAGTCAGGGCCTGCCGGATTTCCATGCCATCCTCGCTTAAGGTTGGCGCCGCACTATACACAAGCACGCCGCCAAGGGAAGAGGAAGGATCGATGGCGGGGGCAGGTAAGGAACCCTCCCCGCTCAAGCGAGAGCCTAGCGATCAATTTCGAGCCTCCGGCAAACCCGGGGCGGTTCACAATGTCACATATCGGGATTTTATAAGAAACCCACCACCGCCACCCCTCAGAGCTTCCGGCGCAATGCTGCGATCAGATCGGCGCTTTGCGGGAGATGCGCCGCTTCGGCGTCGAGGATCAGGGCGAAGGCACGGCGCTTCAGGGTCAGGATGCGTTCCGAGGAGGCATCCACGCCGCCGGAATCGCAAACGATGTCGATCAGCCGGTCGGCGCCATGCAGCCGGCCCAGGAGATAGTCGTGCTCCCGGTAGCCTCTTGAAAAGAAGGCGGCGAAATGGCCCAGGCCGGTGCCCTTGGGGCCGCCGGTAACGCCGAGTTCCCGAATTGTGCGCGCATCCTCGGGGCTGATGCGGTCGACCTGGATCTCGTCGAATTCGCCGGCACTCTGCCAATTGGCGACGGAGAGGGTCAGCGCGTCCCAGAACGGAAAGCCGAGATAGTTCACGATTACTTCCCGCCGCGCCTCGGGAAGCCAGGTGGCGGGATCGGTGGCGCCCAGCAGGGCATCGACATCGGCGGTGCAGCATTCGAGACTGATCTCCATGCCGAGCCGGGCAACGAGTTCGCCTAGCGCCTCGGCATTGTCCTTGGCGAATTGCGCCGCATCCACCCCGCCGAGGGTCAGGGATTTCCCCTCCACCAGCGGCTGAAACAGCCGCCGCGCCGCAAGCTGAATTTCTTCGGAGTAATAGGCGCCGGCCTCCCGCTGATCGAGGGCGTCGAGGCATTGGTAGAATTCGCGCTTGAGCCGGTCGATCGTGCCGGCGCTGGAGCCGCGGATGCCCTTGTCGTCCAGCATCTGGTACAGGCGGTTCTGCCCCTGGATGAGGAAGTTGAGGCGCCGCCGCGAAAAGTCGATATCGAACCGCCGCAGGAATTTGAGGCCCACCGGCACGGCGGCGCCTTCCGCCAGCATCTCCTGATCATAGGCAAAGCCGGCACTCTGCGCCCAGGCATCGACGGCCTCGCCGATCTTGTGGCAAGCGGGTGAGCCTGGCCGCAACCGCAGGATGGCGACGATGAGGCGCGCCACCACCAGCCGCACCGACGCCAGCCGCAGGCAGAGATAACCTTCATAGGCAAAGCCGCAATCCCGCGCGGCCTCGGCATTGACCGTGTCGCGCCATTCCTTGACTTGGTCGGCGGTAAGGGGCTGGTCCGGAGGGATGGAGATGGTTTCGCCGACAAGCTGGGTGATGCGGGGCCGCACCGCGTCGATGATCGCCTTGAGATGCCGGACCCGCTCGTTGAACCCGTTCACCCAGATCAACTCGTCGGCGATCGGCTCATTGCGCGGGATGTCGGATAGGGCGGCCTTTAGCGTGCTGAAAAAACCCGGAACCCGTCCGGCGCGCTGCGGCTCGACCCGTTCCGGATCGGGATCGACATAGACGAGGCGGCGGTCCACCTGCCGATAGGCGGGCCGGCCCTTGACCGCCTGCAGGGCCGCGCTGAACGGCTTGTTGTTGAGGACGCTGCCATCGACGAAGCAAGTCTGAAGCGGATCGACCGAAGCCTGAAGATACACCTCGAAATTGCGTTCGATGAAGCTCTGGCGGCCCGGCCAAGTGCCGCCGCGCGCCTTCAGCACCTGCTCCATCTCGGTGATTTGCGCCGGCGGGAACGCTCCCGGAAAGGAGGAGGTCGCGCGGGCGGCGAAGGCCAGGGCCGGCGCGTTCGGAAGGTCGAAATCGGTCTCGATCTCGCCATTCTGCCGCTTCCGGTAGCTGAACCGGAGCGTGTGGCGGTGCTCGCGTTCCTGAACGACCGGCGGATCGTGGCTCTCGATCGAATGAAGATAGCCGTAATGATCGGTCAAGGTGACGAAAAGCTCTAGCTGCTGGCCGCTCGGCAGCAGCGAGCTTGTGGGGGTGGCCGGCTCCCCCATCCCGGTCATCGCATCGTACATGAGCCGTGCCATCAGATGCCCGTCGAAGGGCGGCTTGAACCAGCGCGAGCGCACGAACAGCGACAGCTTTTGCCGCACCTCCGGATCGCGGATCTCATCCAGCATCCCGGCGGCGGCGAGGCCCATGATCACCGGATGCAGGAAGCCCTTGCTCCAGAAGGTTTTGGCCCTTGCCTCCGGCGCCAGGAGTTCGGTGACGTCGGCCTTGTCGAGCCAAAGATCGCGCAGGCAATCCATCGGCAGATCATGCGCCAGGGCGCGCGCCAGCAACGCCCCGTTGATGCCGCCCGCCGAAGCCCCGGCCACGATATCGACGATGACGCGCAGATCGATCTCGGCGCCGATCTCGCGCAGCAATTCGTAATAGACCGTCTCGGTATTATAGCTGCGCCCCTGCGCCGCCGGACTCTCCTCGAACCGCGACCGCGCCCGCGCCTCCCGGTCGTCGACGGCATGCAGGGAGGCCGATGCCCGGACAAGCTTCAGGATCTCCTTGCTGATGCCATGCATATAGACGGCAAGCGAGACGCCGCCGAAGCAGACCAAGGCAATCCGAAGCTCCTTCTCGCGCAAGCGATCCTCCTTTTAGAGCCCCAATATCGGCCCCGGACACTTTACGCTCCGTGAAGCCTCAGAGGAGAACCGGCAACGAAACCGTGGCGCTTGATCGTGGCGAGCATGCGGTCGACATCGAAGGGCTTGACGATGAAATCGTTCATGCCCGCATCTTCCGCGCGCGTACGCTCGGAGGCCATGGCTCCGGCGGTCAGGGCCACGACCGGCAGATCGCGGAGGCCAAGCTCTTCGCGGATCAGCCTTGTCGCCTCGTAGCCGTCCATTATGGGCATCTGCACGTCCATCAGCACCAGATCGAACGCCTCGGGCGTGGCTTTCAGCCTCAGGATCGCCTGCCGGCCATCGGCGGCGACCGTGATCGCCGCCCCCTCCTTTTCCAGCACGCGCCGCGCCACTTCCTGGTTGATGACGTTATCCTCGACCAGGAGGATGCTGAGGCCGCAAAGCACCTTGTCGAGGCAGGGATCGGCGGAAACCTTCGTCGCGTGGCGGCGGCGCGCATAGGGTTCGAGCACGGCGTCGCATAAGGCCTGGGCCGTCAGCGGCTTCATCACAATGGCATCCACATGGACGGCGGCAAGCGCGCGCAGATCCTCGTCCCGGCCAAAGGCGGTGGCCAGCACGATGATGGGGCACCGGTCGGGGGGAACCATGGCGCGGATTTCCTCGGCGGCGCCAAGGCCGTCCAGCCCCGGCATGCGCCAATCGAGCACGAGCAGGTCGAATTGCGTCCCGCTTTCCAGGCGGCGGCGCACCGCCTCGACCGCCTGATCCCCCGTGGCCACGGTTTCGGCCTTCCAGCCCAATGAAGCCGCGGTCAAAGCCAGCACCTCGCGTGAGGTCTGGTGATCGTCGGCGATCAGTATGTCGAGCCCCTCGGGGCCGCGGGCAACGTCGAATTCCGGAGCGGCCAGCGCGAATGGCAGGCGGACTTGAAAGCAGCTGCCCCGGCCGGGCTCGCTTTCGACACTGATCTCGCCGCCCATCAGCTCGACCAGCCGCCGGCTGATGGTCAGACCCAATCCCGATCCGCCGAAACGGCGGGTGGTGGAGCTGTCGGCCTGGGTGAAGGCATCGAACAGCGCGCCGAGCTTCTCGGGCGCGATGCCGATCCCGGTATCGCGGACGGTGAAAAGCAGGACGACCTCATCCTGGTTGGTCTTGCCGGCCCGGTGTTCCTGAAGCTCGACGAATACCGACACCTCGCCCTGCTCGGTGAATTTGACGGCGTTGCCGGCGAGATTGATCAGCACCTGCTGAAGCCGCAGGGAATCGCCGTTGAGTCCGAACGGCACCGCCGGCGCCGCTCCGGCCACCAGTTCCAGCGCCTTGGCGCCGGCATTGACCGACATCACCGCCGCCACCGCCTCCAGGACGCCGCCGAGGTGGAAATCGCGGCGCTCCAGCTCCAGCCGGCCCGCCTCCACCCGCGAGAAATCCAGGATGTCGTTGATGATCGACAGCAGCGAATGGCCGGCGGTATTGACCTTGGCCACATAGTCGCGCTGCTCCGCCGAAAGCGCCGTCCGCCCCAGCAAATGCGCCAGCCCCAATATGGCATTCATCGGCGTGCGGATTTCGTGGCTCATATTGGCGACGAATTCGCTCTTGGCGAGGCTGGCCTGCTCCGCCGCAAGCAGCACCTCCTCCTTCGCCACCATCATCATCCGATAGACGGTGACATCCTCGGCCATGCTGACGATCAGCCGCCTTCCATCGGGCAGAGCCGCCAGGGGTGTCGAGCGGAAATTCCAGATCAGTTCGGTGCCGTCGGCGGTACGCACCACATATTCGCCCTCATGGACGATACCGGTGATGCCGTAGAGGCCGCTCACATGGGCGCGGACATCGTCGCCGCGTTCGCCATAGGCCCGGGCGGTCCAGGCTTCGACGGTGGGGATGGCGGAAGCGGGATAGCCGGTAAGCTCCTGCCAGATCCGGTTGACCAGGATCACCTTTCCGTCCTCGGCATGCAGGATGACCGGGATCGGGGCGCCGTCCAGGGCTTCCCGATAGCGGGCCTCGTTCTCGCGGGCGGCGGTGCGCATGCTCTCGCTGCGGGCGAGTTCCAGGGCGAGCTGCTGCTTGCTCGTATAGAGGTCGAGGAAGATCGACGCCTTCGACAGCACCAGGAAATCATCGACCGGCTTCACGATGTAATCGACGGCGCCGGCCTCGTAGCCGCGCATGCGGTGGGCATCGTCATTGTAGGATGCCGTGACGAAGACGATCGGAATATGGCTGGTAGTCGCCTCGCCTTTCAGCAGCTCGGCCACCTCGTAGCCATCCATCCCCGGCATTTCGACATCGAGAAAGATCAGGGCGAAATCCTGGCCGATGCAGATGGCCAGGGCCTCGTTGCCGGAATGGGCCTCCACCACCTCGCAATGCAGCTTGCCCAGAAGCCTGCGCATCGCCACCAGATTGGCGCGGTTGTCATCGACGACAAGTATCTTCGGTCTGCTCAAATCCGTCACCCGGCCCGCATGGTCAGCATCATGGTCGGCATAAGGCTATCACCTCCCCGGCAATGGCCGGCAAAGGCAGCACCTTGGCCGTCGGCACCGAAGCGATGGCGGCGCGCGGCATCGCATCGGCAAAGGCGGTCAAGGGATCCTGGACCAGACCGAAGCCCCCGGCCTCGGCCACCGCCCGCAAGCCGCGCGCGCCATCGGCATTGGCCCCCGTCAGCACGATCCCCGCCAGCCTGCCGCGAAAGGCATCCGCCGCCGACACGAACAGCACGTCGATCGCCGGGCGGACATTGCATACCTTGGGATCGGTGGAAAGCGCAAAACGCCGATCGGGCTCGATCAGGAGGTGATAATTCGGAGAGGCCAGATAGACATGCCCCGCCAGCACCGGTTCGCCCTCCTCGGCTTCGGCCACGGGCAGGGCGCAGATCCGGCCCAGCAATTGCGGCAGCAGATAAATACCGTCGGGCGCGGTATGGGAGACGATGACGACCGGAACGCCCAAGCCCGCCGGAAACAGCCGCAGAACCTGTTGCAGCGCTTCCAGCCCGCCGGCGGAGCAGCCGATCACCACGGCATCGATGGCGCTCATGCGGCCTTTTCCTCGCCGCGCCGGAAAATCCGGTTCTCCCTGTCCACCACGGCGAAACCGGAATCGGATTCGAAATGACGCAGGCTCTCACGCGTGCCCAGGCAGAGAAAACCGCCCCGCCCCAGGCTCTCATGAAACAGCCGCAAGGCCCGCGCCTGCAATTCCCGGTCGAAATAGATCATGACGTTGCGGCACAGCACCAGATGCACTTCGCAGAACACCCCGTCGCAGACCAGATTATGATGGGCGAAGACGATGTGCTCGCGCAGACGCTGATCCAGGCGGAAATAGCCGTGCCCCGATACGCCGTATTCGGCCAGCGGGCGCCGGCCGCCGCTCTCGCGGTGGCGCTTTTGGGCGTCGTCGAGGCCCGCCAGGGGAAAGATCCCATCCTCGGCCTTCTTCAGCGCCAGATCGTTGATATCGGTGGCGTAGATCAGGGTCCGCTCCAGCAACCCTTCCTCTTCCAGCAGGATGGCGAGGGAATAGACTTCCTCGCCGGTGGCGCATCCGGCCTGCCAGATCTTGAGCCGGGGCCAGCTTGCCAAGATCGGCAGGACTTGCTGGCGCAGGGCTTGGAACACGGGGGCGTCGCGGAACATGTCGGTCACCGGAACCGATAGCTGCGCCAGGATCTCGGGCAGGAACGAGGCATCCCGCAAGGTGCGCGGGATCAGTTCCGCCACCGAGCCCACGCCCGCCAGCGAAGTCAGCCCCGCCACGCGGCGGCGGATCGACGCCTTGGCATAATTGCGGAAATCATAGCCGTGGCGGCGATACAGCGCCTCCAGGAACAGCGTGACCTCGATATCGAGAAGCTCCGCCTCGTTCATCGCACCAGCAGCCGGTCCATGGCTGCCAGGAGAACATCGATATCCACCGGCTTCGAGACGTAATCATCGGCGCCCGCCGCCAGGCATTTCTCACGGTCGCCCACCATCGCCTTCGCGGTCAGGGCGATGATCGGAAGCGTGCGGAACCGCTCCCGCTTGCGGATTTCCGCCGTCGCCTCATAACCGTCCATGCCCGGCATCATGATGTCCATCAAGATCAGATCGACCCGCTCGGTCTCTTCGAGCTGGCTTATCGCCATGCGGCCGTCCTGGGCCATCAGCACCCGGAACCCCTTGGCGCGGAGCACCTTGGACAGGGCGAAGGTGTTGCGCATATCGTCATCGACCACCATCACCACATGCTCGGCATGGCCGTTGGAAGCGCTCTGAATTCCGGCGAGCGCGCGTTGCTGCGCCTCCGACAGGCGGGCCTGGACGCTGTGCAGGAACAGGGTGACCTCGTCGATCAGCCGCTCGGGCGAGCGCGCGCCCTTGATGACGATGGAATCGGTATATTCGCGCAGCGCCACCGTGTCGGCTTCGGAGAGGTCGCGGGCGGAATAGACCACCACCGGCGGAACCCGCAGATTTTCCTCGGTGCAGCGCTTCAGCAAGGCATGGCCATCCATGCCGGGCAGGCCCAGATCGAGGATCATGCAGTCGAAGGGCTTATCCTCGCGCAGGCGCAGCAGCGTCTCCTCGCCGCTGCCGCATTCGACGATCTCCAGATTGTCGCCGGCGAGAAGGCCGGTAACCGCCTTGCGGGTTCCCGGATCATCCTCGACCAGCAGCAACCGCCGGTTGCCGGGGCCGGCGAAATGGTGGATGCGCTCGAAGGCCTGGGCAATCTGCTCCTTGGTGACCGGCTTGGTGAAATAGCCCACCGCCCCCATCTCCAGCCCCCGGCGGGAGGCATCGGTCGCCGACATGAAATGAACCGGGATATGGCGGGTCTCGGGATGCTTCTTCAAATTCTCCATCACCGTCCAGCCATCCATGCCGGGCAGGCCGATATCGAGGATGATGCCGGTCGGACGATAGCGCCGTGCCAGATCGACGGCACTGGCCCCATCCGCCGCCAAGAGGCATTTGAACCCCCGCTTGCGGGCGGAGTCGCGGACGATCCTTGAAAAGGCCGCATCGTCCTCGACGATCAGAATGACCTCGTCCCGAGGCAACAGCTTATCGCGGTCGTCGTCGCCGTGCAGAGCCGGAGCCGAGGCCACGAATGCCGGCATCGGCGGCGGCGGCGGAACGGCGGCGTTGGGGACCGGAGCGGCCACGGCGGCGGCGCTCCCGATCTCAAGCGGTAATTTCAGGGTAAAGACGCTGCCCTGGCCGGCATTGCTCTCGACCCGGATATCGCCGCCGAGGAACTGTGCCAGCTTGCGCGAAATGGTAAGGCCAAGGCCGGTGCCGCCGAAACTGCGGCTGGTGCTGCCGTCCACCTGTTCGAAGGCGACGAAGATCCGCTCCAGCTTGTCGGCGGGAATGCCGATGCCGGTGTCGGTCACGGCAATGACCAGGGAGCCGCCGGATGATCCATCCCGTAATTGGCCGATGGTGACGCGGACGCTCCCCGACTGGGTGAATTTGAGGGCGTTGCCGACCAGGTTGTTGAGGATCTGGTCCAGCTTTCCGGTATCGGCGCGGATCACCGGCGGCAGGCCGTGCTCGACCGTCACCGTCAATTGCAGGTTCTTGGCTTCGGCCAGCCGGCTGAAGCGCCGGGACAGCGACTGCGCCAGATCGGATGCCGCCATATCCCTGGCGTCGATGACCATCTTTCCGGCCTCGACCTTGGAGAGATCGAGGATGTCGTTGATCAGCCGCAGCAGATGGGTGCCGCTTTCCGAAATGATGCGGGCCGAATCGACCTGATCGTCGGTCAGGTTGCGCTCGTCGTTCTCGGCGAGGGAGCGGGCCAGGATCAAGAGGCTGTTGAGAGGCGTGCGCAGCTCATGGCTCATATTGGCCAGGAATTCCGATTTGTACCGGCTGGCGGTATCGCGTTCGAGCGCCCGCGCATCGGCCTCGGCGCGGGACGCCTCCAGATCGCGGGCTTGCCGCTCCAGCGCCCCGGTCTTGTCCTGCAATTCCAGATTGGCCGCCTGGAGCCCCTCGCCCTGAACGCGCAATTCCTCCTCGGTGGCGCGCAATTCCTCGGCCTGCTGCTGGGTCTGCTCCAGAAGCTCACGGGTGCGGTGGTTGCGGTCCTGAATCTCCAGATTGAGGCCGATGACCGGAAGCGCTTCCTCGATCAGCGCCTGCTGATCGGCGGTAAAGGGCTGGAACGAGGCGATTTCGATCACCCCCAGCACCCGCTCCCGCGAGACCACGGGCGCCACCAGGATGGTGCGCGGCGCCGCCTCCCCCGTGCCCGAGGCGATGCGGATATAATCATCCGGAACCTCGGTCAGGATGATGGTGGCGCGTTCCAGGGCGCATTGCCCGACCAGACTCTCCCCCAGCCGGTAGGAGGTGGACAGATGCCGCCGCTTCTTGAAGCCCCAGCTTCCCTGAAGATCGAGGGTTTCCGTCTTCTCGTTCCAGAGATAGACGACGCCGGCACCGCCGCCCAGCAGCGGCATCAGTCTGGTGATCGCGGTGTTGGCGAAATCCCGCGCGGTCCCCGCCGTCTGCAAGGCCGAACCCAGGGCGGCGATGTTGGATTTGATCCAGCGCTGCCCTTCCAGCTTGACCGCGGATTCCTTGAACACCTGCACCGCGCCCGCCATGGCGGCAAGCTCGCTCCGCCCGTCTCGGAACGGCACCTCGGACGACAAATCGCCTTCCGCCAGTTGCTCCATGGTCTGCCGCAGCCGATCGAGCGGATTGGTGATGCTGCGGGTGACGATCTTGGCGATGATCACCCCGGTCAGCATCAGCACCACCGCCGCCGCCGCCAGGAACAGCTCGATCTCGCTCTGCCTTTGCGCCGCCAGATCACTGAAGAATTTGACCTTGGCACGCGCATAATTCGCAATGACATCCAGAGCGGTCACCGCGCGGGTGGTGATGGCTCCCGCCTCCCCTCGGCCCAGGGTTACCGCCTCGGCATGACGCCCCTGGCGGAGCAGCGTCAGGATATGCGCCCGGCTGCGGCCCCAATCCTCCATGGCGGCAAAAACCGCGGCCACGTCCTGTTGCGGCCCCAGATACTGGTTGCGCACGATCTCCATATCGGCCAGCACCTCGCGCTCCAGCGCGTCGATATGCGCGGCCTCGGCCTCGGCCTCGTCGGCGGTGGGGGCCAGGAGGGCGGCCTTCATCGTCCGGTCGAGCGACAGGAAGCGGCTCTTGGCCTGCTGCGCCGTATCGACCACGACGAGCGGATGGAGGATCACATTCTTCAGGACATCCGACAGGCTCCACAGCCCCAGCATGGCGATGCCGCCCATCAGCATGGTGAACACCACCAGGACGCTAAAGCCACCCCCAAGCCGGGCACTAATTCTTGAGTTCTCGAATTTTAATATAGACATGAGCTCAAGTGTTCCCGTGATCCTAAGCCGACACCAGCCGCCGGGCGAACCGGCTCGCCAAACCTGACAGCACGGTATTTTAGAGAAACACAACCTAAAATCCGAAACAAGCCGATTCCGGCTCCGTTTTACCGGATGAGGCGCCCGCCCTCGCTGCAAAGGCATAAGGCGTCCTTCGAGACGCGGCCAAGAGGGCCGCTCCTCAGGATGAGGTCCATAGGTGATGGCCTTAAGAATGCGATGACCTTGAGAAAGATCCTCATCCTGAGGAGGCCCCCTTGAGGGCCGTCTCGAAGCCTCATCCTGAGGAGCCGCCTCTTGGCGGCGTCTCGAAGGACGCACGGCCTATATCCAGCCCAGTGCCAAATGACGGGCCACACCAAGAATTGCAGGGGCCATGCCCCTTCCAAGACCCGGAATTTCTTCAGTTCGGTATTACGCGGCCTTGACCTCGCTGAGGAACTGATCGACCTCCGCCGTCACCCCGGCGGATTGCCGGGCAAGCTGCCCGGCGGCGGCGAGCACCTGATTCGCCGAATCCCCGGTATTGGCGGCGGCTTGCCGCACACCGGCGATATTGCTCGTGACCTTGTGCGTGCCTTGAGCCGCCTGTTGCACGTTGCGGGCGATTTCCTGCGTGGCCACGCCCTGCTCTTCGACGGCGGCGGCGATCGTGGTGGTGATCTGGTTGATCTCCGCGATGGTCTGGCCGATTGACTGGATGGCCTTGATCGCCTGCCCGGTCGCTTCCTGGATTTGCAAGACCTGACCGCTGATGTCCTCCGTTGCTTTCGAGGTCTGGTTGGCGAGGCTCTTGACCTCGCTTGCGACCACGGCGAAACCCTTGCCGGCATCGCCGGCCCTGGCGGCTTCGATCGTGGCGTTGAGGGCGAGGAGATTGGTCTGGCTGGCAATGCCGCTGATCAGGCTGACCACCTCGCCGATCTTCTGCGCCCCCACGGACAGGCTTTGCACGACGGCATTCGTCTGCTCCGCGTCATTGACCGCCCTGGTGGCGATCCTGGTGGACGCCTCGACCTGCCGGCCGATCTCGAAGATGGAGGAAGAAAGCTCCTCCGCCGCCGCCGCCACGGTCTGCACATTCTCCGAGGCCTGATCGGCGGCGGTAGCGACGTCGGCGGATTGGTGGCTGGTCTGCTCGGCGGTTGCCGACATCGACTGCGCGGTCCCCTCCATCCGCGTCGCCGAGGCTGAAAGCCCGCCGACAAGCTGGCCGATCTTCCGCTCGAAAGCCTGCATCAGCCCCTCCAGACGCTGGGCGTGCCTTACTTTCGCTTCCCCTTCCGCCTTCTGCTCCTCCGTCAGGCGTATCGCCCGGATCGCATTTTCCTTGAAGACCTGTACGGCGGAGGCCATCTCGCCGATCTCGTCCCTCTGGCCGACCGCTGGGATATCGACCCGCGTATTGCCATCCGCCAGCCGGCGCATCGCCTCGGTCATTGCCGCCACCGGGCCCGCGACCCCGCGCGTGATCACGATCCCGAGCAACGAGGCGAGCAGCACAAAGCCGAGGCCAAGCCCGCCTTCGAGCCAGAGCCCCTTCCCGGCACCCGCATGCACCGTTGCCGTCGTCGCCAGCAGACGCTCGGCGATCTGGTCCTCGACCTGCTTCAGCAGGTCGATCCGCGCCGTCGCCATCTGGAACCAATAGGCCGCCGTGGCGTCGCCGAGCGGCTGGCCGGCCAGCGTATCGAGCGCGACATTGCGCAGCCGCTCCACTTCCGACACCGCCTGCCCGGTCACGGTGCGGGTCAAGGCTTCCCGGTCCGCTGGCGTGGCGAAGGCGTCGAAGGTGCGGAAATAGGTTTCCTGTTCGGCAACGATGCCGGCCAGGCGGCGATACTGCGCCACGTCGAATTTGTTGGCGACGAAGCCCGCGGCCCCGGCGGCGCGCTCCCGCCCAGCGCGTTCCTTCGCCTGCATCAGGTTGTAATAGATCGTCAGCGGCTGGGTGACCTCGGGATCGGTCGACTGCGAGATTATCTGGCCCACGCTGTTGAGCATCGGCTCGATCGTGCCGCCAAAATAGGCGTTGGAATCGGGAGCGGCGATTTGCAGGGCGGAGACCGCGTTCCGCTTGCTCTCAATTTCGCTCAGCCGGGCGACGCTGGCGCGCAATTGACCGCCGAAAGCATTCTGCTGTTCCGCGAACCCACCCTCCTGCAATGCCGCCAGATAGGACGCGCGCGCTTTGTCGGTAGCGCCGCGCTGGGCCGGCAATTCGCTCTGGAATTTCTGCCCCTTCGAGCTGATGAAGACCGCCGACATGCCGCGCTCGCGCTGCAATTCATGCACCAGCGCGCTCAGCTTGGTCGACAACTCGACGGCACCGCCGAGCGCTCTCATCTCGGCCACGGTCCGGTATGTGGCCAGGACCACCTGACCGGTCATGAACAGCATGCCGAGCGTCGGGATGAGCAGCGCCAGCCCGATGCGGGCACCGATCCTGAGCGAAAGAAACCAGCGTATCATCGTTTTGTCTCCATCTTGATCTTGGCCGCGGCGAACGAACAATGCTAGCGAAGTTAGCGGTACTACGCCTTCCGTACCCCGGAAAGATATATTAAAGCCGAGTTCCCCGGCACGTTACTTGAAACTTTTAAGAAACGTACCTTAAAAGTTGCGCTATCTTTATTAAAATGGCTCGAAATACTAAAGACCACAATATTTATAATGGTTAAATACGCGCAAGCCGCTAAGCAGCATCATTTAGCCGGCCGCCATCGATAACGCAAAGTTTCCGGCGCTTACAATCACTTCGGGGAAAGCGAGAAGGTAAAGCTGGTGACCGACCCACTGTTCGGCGTGAAGGTCGGCGTTTGCATTTGAGCGACGTTTTGCGTCAGTTGCTGCGTGGTGGTGACCGGCAGCGGTTCCGGGTTCGACGCCTTGGTGACCTTGCCGGGACTGGACACCAATGCCAGCGTTTTGTCCGAACTATCCTGAGCGGCTGGCTGAGACCCGCCAGTGCCGCCGCCGCTGCCGCTGCCGCCGGAAGACCCCGACCCTTGCCCGGCGGACTGCCCCGTGCCGGAGGAACCAGCGGTCTTGCCGCCCGACGACCCGGACTTGTCCGAAGAAGAACTGCCGCTCTTGTCCGAGGAGGAGGAGGAGGAGGAGGAGGAGGACGACGACGAACCACTATCCGACGTGCCCGAACCCGAAGATCCGCCGTCGGATGACGACGAACCGGACCCGCCTGAACTGGTGGAGGAACCCGAACCCGAGGAACCGCTCGAACCCGAGGAACCACTCGAATTTGAGGAAGAAGAGCCGGGGCTGACCGCGCTGAACATGGAACCGCCGGTATCGGTTTCCTCGGGGGTCTGCGGTGCCGGGGTCGATGCCGGCGGGTCACTGCTCACGGATTGCGTGCTCCCCCCCGATGGCGAGGAGGAACTCGCCGTTGTCGGGCTGGACGACGACGAACTCGTCGAGGATGGCGTGGAGGACGATGACGTGGAGGACGACGACGAAGACGGTGTGGAAGTGGTGGAGGAAGATGATGATGAGGCGGGCGTCGATGACGAAGAGGACGGGGTGGAAGTGACCGGAGTCTGCGTCGCCGACTGCTGGATAAGCTGCGTGATCGCCGTCGATGCCGGGGTCGAGCTCGAAGCCAGAGCCTGCACCGTGAGCGTGCCGTCAACAGGGGCGGCGAAAACGTAATTGCTATTCGCGGCCAAATTGCCGAGGCTGCCGGTAATGGTGTAAGTGGCCGCGCCGGACGCCGCCGTTGCCGTGCTCGATCCCACGGCACCGCCGGTCAGGATGCTGCTCGTATCCCCGTTGACAAGCCCCGTGATCGTCTCGGCAAAAACCGGATTGCTGGCGCCCACAAACCGGGTCTGATTAGTCGCCGACACCGTCAGTGTCGCGGGATTCACCGTCAAAGTGCCGTTCACATAAGAAAAATTGTAATTGGCCGCGGTTAGGTTGCCGGCCACCGAGATCGTATAGCTTCCCACGTTCGAGGCGCTTCCAGCACTGCCGTTATACGCATAAGCATTTGTCGAGAGCCGCCCTGATCCCGTCACGACGCTGCTGTTCTCGTTATTGACGAACCCGCTGATCGTGCCGGTCCACGCCGGCAGGCTACTGCCGCCATAAATCATGGTCTTGTCGTCCGCCGTCAACGTCAGCATCGCCTTGTTCACCGCCAGAGCGCCATCGACGAAGCTGATCGTGTAGTTGCCGGAGGTCAATCCGCCGGGCGTAATGACATAGCTGCCGGCATTGACAGCGCCCTGGCTGCTCCCGCTATAGCCGAGCGTGCCGCCGAGGACAGAGCTGCTCTCATTATTGACGAGGCCGTCATAGCTCACGCCATTGCCGCCGGAATAGGCCAGACCGTCATAGGTCTTGCCGTCCGCCTTCGCCGTCACCGTCAGCGACGCCTTGCCGACCGTCAGAGCGCCATTGACGAAGCTGATCGTGTAGTTGCCCGAGGTCAATCCGCCGGGCGTGATGTCGTAACTCCCAGCATTGACCGCATTCTGGCTGCTCCCGCCATAGCCGAGCGTGCCGCCGAGTACGGAACTGCTCTCATTATTGACGAGGCCGTCATAGGTCACGCCATTGCCGCCGGAATAGGCCAGACCGTCATAAATCTTCCCGTCCGCCTTCGCCGTCACCGTGAGCGACGCCTTGCCCACCGTCAGACCG